>Ga0208828_1000239_pt1 | contig 25378 bp, 16 predicted proteins | sample Kivu_160m_FD_185487 | JGI IMG/M metagenome (GOLD analysis project Ga0208828, IMG submission 185487) | Freshwater microbial communities from Lake Kivu, Western Province, Rwanda to study Microbial Dark Matter (Phase II) - Kivu_160m (SPAdes)... | ecosystem: Environmental > Aquatic > Freshwater >... | reverse complement strand
TCTTCCTTATGATCAAAGGGATCAATAAACTTGACCGGAAAAAAGAGGAACCACCGGCCCCTACAGCCCCCCCGCCCCCAACACGGGAAGAGGAGTTGCTGACGGAGATCAGGGATTTGTTGAAGAAATGAGGAATGAGGAATGAGGAATGAGGAATTGAGAATGTGGAAGGAAGTATAAACAGAGTAAATCATCATTGAAAAAAAAAGAACTAAGTATGAAAAAACTTATTCTTTTTATTGGATTGACATTTGTTTTCTCACTGGGGCTTTTTGCTCAGGAGATCGTGGAAGTGACCAAGGCGGTGGAAAAATCCAGGACGGGCGCCTCAACGGATTCCACAAAACATTGGAATATCAGTGGGATGGGAACACTGAATATCTCCCAGGCCGGCTATTCCAACTGGGTTGCCGGAGGACAGAATTCTTTGGGGCTCATCGGAATGGTCAACATGAACCTCAACTACAGCAAGGGGAAGCATGCCTGGGCCAACATCATTGACCTTGCTTACGGCTTTCAGTTTCTCGGGATCGGAACCAGCACGCAGCAATACAACAAAACGGATGATAAAATTGAGCTGACCTCGACTTACGGATACGAGATCCACCGGAACAAGAAGTGGTACTTCGCTATCCTGGCCAATTTCCGTACGCAGTTTTCCAACGGGTATAAACTTCCTGACGACAGCACCGTTGTCTCTACGTTCATGGCGCCTGCCTACCTCGTTGTCGGAGCCGGTATCACCTATGTGCCGGCCAAGTGGTTCAGGGTTTATCTCTCGCCGGCTTCCGGGAGGTTTACCTTCGTCCTCGATACAGCGCTCTCCAACGCAGGGGCATTTGGTGTGACTCCGGGCGATCAGTTTCGCGGACAGTTTGGTCCTTACCTGCGGGCCGACCTGAACAAAGACCTGGGGAAGAACATCAACCTGAATTCGTCACTTGAGCTGTTCACAGATTATCTGAGTAACTTCGGGAACATCGATGTGAACTGGAACCTTCTCCTGACCTTAAAAGTGAACAAATGGCTTGCGGCCACCATCAATGCCCAGGTCATTTACGACGACGATGTGATCCAGCGGACCCAGTTCAAGGAGGTTATCGGAGTGGGATTGTCGTATAAGTTTGACTAGGAAATAAATAGCGAGTTAGCGAGGTAGCGAAATAGAGAAATACAGAAATACAGGATATGAAACACTGAACCTATGGCAACGAAATCGCTCTATGATCAGGGTCTCTCGCACGACGAGATCATGTACCGGGAACATTTTCAACGAGGCAATGATTTTTGCAAGATTGAACTGTTCAGGTCGGCCCGCGAGGAATTCAAAGCGGCACTCCAGTACAAACCCGGTGATGAAGCGTCGGAAAAGATGAGGGAGGAGTGCGAAGGGCATATCCGCAGGGATGCCCGGAAAGTTTATATCCTTGTCCCCATCGTGCTTGCCATCATCGCTGCCGTGATCATTTTCGCCTAACCGCTCTTCTTTCAGTCATGGGGGAACGAAGACTTCAAATGGTCAGAGAGGATCCCTGGCTTGAACAAGCCGAGGTGGAGCTTAACGCCCGCTATGCCAGGTACCGGGAGCGGCTGGCTGCCATCGAAGCCGGTGATGAAAGCCTGGTGCGGTTTGCCGAAGGCTACAGCTATTTCGGGATCACCTATGACCGAAAACTCAAAGGATTCTTTTACCGGGAGTGGGCGCCACATGCAGAAGACCTTTACCTCTTCGGGGATTTCAACGACTGGCAGCGGTACTCCCACCGCCTGACGCGCTTGAAGCACGGGATCTGGGAGATCTTTCTTCCCGACGAGGAGTACCGGGAGAGGTTCACCCACCAAAGCAAGGTAAAGGTGCTTGTCCATTCCGACAACGGGTGGCAGGAGCGGATCCCGGCTTACATCCGCAGGGTGGTTCAGGACCCGCGGACACTCGATTATGCCGGACAGGTTTGGATGCCTCCGAAACCTTTCCGTTGGGAGGGTGACCATTTCTCCATCGGACAGCTGCAAGAGCTGCTCATCTATGAGGCCCATGTCGGGATGTCGCAGGAACATGAAGGGATCGGCACTTTTGTCGAGTTTGCCGATTACCTGATCCCGTACATAAAAAACGCGGGGTACAATACCATTCAGTTGATGGCCATTGCCGAACACCCTTATTACGGTTCCTTCGGCTATCATGTCACTAACTTTTTCGCCGTCTCCAGCCGTTACGGCACCCCCGAAGAGCTGAAATACCTCATCCGGAAAGCGCATGAACAGGGAATCGCCGTGATCATGGACCTGGTGCACTCCCACTCTGCCAAAAACACCATGGAAGGGCTCAACGGGTTTGACGGATCGGGACACCAGTACTTTCACAGCGGTGAACGCGGGGACCACCCGCATTGGGATTCCAAAATATTCGATTACGGAAAGCAGGAGGTCCTCCGGTTTCTGCTATCGAATATCAAATTTTGGATGCGGGAATTTCACTTCGATGGGTTCAGGTTTGACGGCGTTACCAGCATGCTCTATTTTGATCACGGACTGAGGGCCGCCTGGGATGCTGACGGCTACTTCAGGGAAGGGGTGGAATGGGATGCGATCACCTACCTTCAATTAGCCAACACACTGGTTCACAAGCTCAATCCGAAAGCCGTCACGATCGCGGAGGATGTCAGCGGGATGCCGGGAATGTGCCGGCGCATCGGGGACGGGGGCATCGGGTTTGATTACCGCCTTGGCATGGCCATCCCCGATCACTGGATCCGGATTCTGAAGGAACAGAAGGATGAAGAGTGGAATATCCATGAACTCTGGCATATCCTCAACGACCACCTGCCCTCTGTGAAAACGGTGGCCTATTGTGAATCCCACGACCAGGCGCTGGTGGGCGATCAAACAATCTCCTTCCGCCTGATGCAGTCGGAGATCTATTTCAGGATGTCGAAGAAGGAGCAGAGCCTGATCATCGACCGCGGGATCGCGCTTCACAAAATGATCCGGCTGATCACCATCTCACTTGGGGGACAAGCCTACCTGAATTTTATGGGGAATGAATTCGGTCATCCCGACTGGATCGATTTCCCAAGAGAAGGAAACGGATGGAGCTATCAGTATGCGCGAAGACAGTGGTCGCTGATGGAGAATCCCGACTTACGGTACCATGACCTGGCCAAATTCGACAAGGCCATGATCCGGCTCGTCAAAAAGTACCGGATCCTCCAGGATGAATATGGAACACAACTGAACATGGATGAGGCGAACAAGACCATCGTCTTTGAAAAACAAGGGCTCATCTTTGTTTTCAATTTTCACCCCAACATATCCATCCCGGGGTACTCCTTCCAGGTTTCAATGCCAGGAGATTACACCAGTGTACTCAATACCGACAACCCGGAGTTCGGGGGACAAGGACGGGTGGATGAGTCGCAAAAGCACATCACCACTTATGACGTGAAACAAAAGAGCCACTGGCTGACCATTTACAATACCAACCGAACAGCCCAGGTCTTTCGAAGGATCCCGTCCTGATTCCGGCATCTCAACCGTAAGAAAAAGAAAACCATTACTTTTGCAACAATGATAACATCCGAACCATGAACCATACTACTCTCAGGCTATTCCTACTCTTTCTTTTAACGGCCCCCATTCACGCGCTGAATGTTTCCGGATCCGTCAGCGACACTTCCTATCAATTCGTGTTCAAGCTGAACATGACCAAAGCCATTATGGACAGTATTTTTATCCCTGATTCCAACCAGGTTTATGTTGATTTTGAAGAGGACATTGCCGATCTGCTGTTATACGAAGGCGCCAATCGTATTTTCAGCGGTGTAATTCAGAACGGGCTGGATTCAGGTGCCACCTATCATTTTCGTTTCCGGATCAACGATTCAACCTATGAATCGGTCAACAGGGAAGCCGTGGCGCTTCCTGGGACCAATGTGATCCGTGCCTGGTGGAACGATGAATACCTCAACACCACCCTCTTTGACCTCTCCTTATCGAACCTTCCCGACACGGTTTTTGACCCTGTCCAGGATACCGTACAGATCATGGGGGAGATGACGGACTGGGAGGCCATGGACCTTCAGCGCGTCGGAAGCTCCTATGATTACACCGTTTCCTATCACCTCGACCCTTCCCTGGTTTATGAATACATTTTCCGGATCAAACGCGACACGATCATCACTTATGAAGATTTCGGAGGGCTGAGCCGGATGTTCCTCCCCCCTCCCGACACCACGATTACGGTACAGCAATATTTCAACAATCAGGATTCCACCATGATCCTGATGACCTTCGAATGTGACATGACCATCCAGGAGGCGCTGGGGACCTTTGACCCGGCCACTGACTTTCTTGACGTGGCAGGGAATTTCAATGACTGGGGTGCCTGGGACCTGTTGTTTGATCCATACAATACCGGCAAGTACACCCTGGCGAAACTTTTTGACAAATCGCTGATCGGTGGATCCCCCCTTGAGTTCAAATTCAGGATCAACGGCTCCTGGGCCACTGCCGAGCTGGACAGCCTGGATCCCCGTGCCTATGTGCTTCAGCCCATCGACACCAATGGAAACCCGAACACATACTCCTGCTGGTACAACAACCAGAGTGTTGTCCCCACCCCACCCTGGGCAACCGACCTCTTCATCCAGGGAGTGCTGGCGGTCAAACAGACACTGACCGGATCCTACCTCTATCATAACCAGAGCGGAATTCCCGAAGGGAACTCCCTCTACAAATGGTACCGGGCCGATTCTGTCGGGGCCACGCTGGAGGTGATCGACAGCGCATGGACGGTCAATTATACCACTGACAGCATTGCCGATATGGGAAAATTCCTCGTGTTTGAGGTGACCCCGATTGCCGCCTACGGCAGCGATTCCGTGGGACTTCCCGTGCAGGTTTACACCACCGGTCCGATCTGGAATGTGGGCATCCCAGAATGGGCGCACAACAGTATCCGTCTCTATCCGAACCCCGCTGACCAGGTTATCTTCTGCGAGTCGGCTTACCCTGTGGAGCGGTTTGAGATCTACAACCTGAGCGGACAACTTCTGATGCAGGCGGCCACTCCCCCGGAAAAAAAGATCGAGGCAGCCATCTCACAGCTTCCATCGGGGTTATATCTCTTCAGGGTGTTCAGCAAGGGATTGCTCCCTGCCAACCAACGGTTTGTAAAGCGTTAAACCCGGCGTGATGACATACAAGCCCCGACTTTCCTTCTGGCAGATCTGGAACATGAGTTTCGGCTTTCTGGGGATCCAGTTTGGCTGGGGGCTCCAGATGGCCAACATGAGCGCCATCTATACCTACCTTGGTGCGAAACCCAGTCAGATTGCCCTTCTATGGCTGGCTGCCCCGGTGACAGGCTTATTGATCCAGCCACTGATCGGCCAGGCCAGCGACCGGACATGGAGCCGTCTTGGCAGGCGCCGCCCTTACATCCTGGCGGGAGCGATCCTCGCTTCCATAGCCCTCATCCTGATGCCCAACTCCCCCACCTTTTGGGTGGCAGCAGGTTTGCTGTGGGTGCTCGACGGCACCATCAACGCCAGCATGCAGCCTTTTCGCGCCATGGTGGCTGATAACCTGCCGGAAGAGCAGAACTCACAGGGTTTCGCGATCCAGTCTCTCTTTATCGGACTGGGTGGCACCATTGCTTCAGCCCTCCCCTGGATGATGACCAACTGGTTTGGCGTTCGCCCCGATGCGGCCGGCGCCGGACACATCCCTACCTCTGTCACCCTCTCCTTTTACATCGGAGCTGCTGCCTTCATTGGCGCCGTCTTATGGACCGTTTTTTCCACCAAGGAGATCCCTCCGGAGGAAAAAGAGCTGGCTTCCATCCGCTCCCGGAAATTCGACTGGAGCCTCGGGATGGGTGAGATCGTAAGGCTGATGGGCCACCTGCCCCGCCGGATGTGGGAACTGGGACTGGTACAGTTTTTCACCTGGATCGGGATGTTCTGCCTGTGGGTCTATTTCGCCCCCTCTATTGCCGGACATGTTTTTCATGCCCAGGAAGGCACCGTGGAGATGGAAGCTGCCGGTGCGTGGGCCGGATTCTCTTTCGCTGTCTACAACGCGGTATGTTTCCTTTTTTCCTTTTTTCTGCTTTGGGTCACCAAATATACCGGCCCGAAACTGATCCATGCCGTTACCCTTGGCATCGGAGCCATCGGGCTTCTGGCCATCCCCATCATAACCGATAAATACTGGCTCCTGGTATCCATGGTCGGCGTCGGGATCGCATGGGCAAGCATCCTTTCGATGCCATATGCCATGCTGGCGCCTGCCCTTCCAGCGGATAAAATGGGTGTGATGATGGGTATTTTCAACCTGTTCATTGTATTTCCGCAAGTGATCGCCTCCACACTCCTGGGAGAGGTCATTGCGCTGTTTTTCGGCGGCAACCCATTGAATGCCATGTATATCGGAGGGGTGAGCTTTGCCATCGCTGCCATCGCCACGGTTCTGGTGGTATCCTACAAAAGACCTGCCGTCACCTGAAAGAATTTTTCCTTTCCATTGTGGGAAGGACGCTGCCCTGATCGTTAAACATAACCTGTTATCCATATCAATCGTTGAGACCTTTATCTATGAACATGAACACAAGAGCTTCCGGGATCCTGTTACATCCAACCTCACTTCCCGGGAAATACGGCATTGGAACGTTGGGAAAAGCCGCCTATGAATTCATTGACTTTCTCGAACAGAGCAAACAGCAATACTGGCAGATCCTCCCATTGGGTCCTACAGGATACGCCGATTCCCCTTACCAGTGTTTTTCGGCTCATGCCGGAAACCCTAACCTGATCGATCTGGACCTTCTGGTTGAAGATGGCTTGCTGGAGGCTTCAGACCTGGATGATTTCCCGCTTCTTGGAGAGGACTCTGTGCAATTCGACGCCGTGCAGCAGGCACGCAAGCCCTTACTGGAAAAAGCCTACCAAACATTTACCGCCCACGCACGGGAAACGGACAAGCTGAAGTTCAGGAATTTCCAGAAGGAACACTATGCATGGCTCAACGATTTCGCCATGTACATGGCGATCAAAGCGAACATGAATATGAAACCCTGGCTGATGTGGGAACAACCGTTGCGTGACCGTGATGCTGATGCACTAAAGCAGCAGCAGGAGATGCTTAGCGAGGAAATCAACTACCATAAATTCGTACAATGTCTGTTCTCTCAGCAATGGGGTAAGGTGAAGGCCTATGCCCACCGGAAAAAGATCAGCATCATAGGAGATATCCCGTTGTATATTGCCCTCGACAGTGCGGATGCCTGGGCCAATACCGATATTTTTGAGTTCGATAAATCGAGGAGACCTGTCAGGGTAGGTGGCGTCCCTCCCGATTATTTCTCCAAAACCGGACAGTTATGGGGCAATCCCTTATTCCGGTGGAAGGAAGAAAAGGAGAAGGTCTATGCCTGGTGGAAGGAGCGGATCAGCTCCAATCTCCATCTGTACGACTTTATCCGCATCGATCATTTCAGGGGATTTGCCGCTTACTGGGCAGTTCCTTACGGTGAAAAAACCGCCGTCAACGGGCAATGGATCGAAGGGCCCGGAAAGGACTTTTTCGATGCCATGGAGGCGCATTTCGGGAAGCTGCCTATCATTGCGGAGGACCTTGGCGTGATCACCCCCGATGTGGTGGAGTTACGTGACGGCTTTTCTCTTCCCGGAATGAAAATCCTGGAATTTGCCTTTGACTCGGCCGAGGAGAATGAATACATCCCTTACACCTATTCAAAAAATTGTATCGTTTATACCGGAACCCATGACAATGATACGGTCCGGGGCTGGTGCAACGCCGCAAGTGAGGCCGACAGAAAATTTCTCCTGGATTATGTGAACACCTCCGGTGACGATATCCACTGGGACCTGATCAGGCTGGCCTGGGGATCGGTGGCCAACACCGCCATTGTGCCAATGCAGGACCTGCTGGGGCTTGGCAGCGAAGCCAGGATGAACATCCCCGGCACTACCTCCGGGAACTGGATATGGAGGATGAAAGCCATCGACCTGACCTCTGAGCTGGCTGAAAAACTGGCGAAGATAACGATGACCTATGGAAGAGTCCAAACCATAAAACCATAACATGATGATTCGCATCCTCATGCCTCTTTTCCTGCTCCTATCGATCCATCTGGCTGCGCAGCCGGAGCAGGACCTACGCGTTGAACCGCCCTTCTGGTGGACCGGTTTTGTCCACCCTGAACTGCAACTTCTGGTGCATGCCCCTGGGATTGGCGCTGCCTTGGCAGAGATCCGGTATCCCGGAGTGGAGATCGTGGCGGTGGATACCGTGGAAAGCCCGAATTACCTCTTCATCACCCTCAGGATAACACCAAAAGCCAAACCCGGGAGTTTTCCCATCCGTTTCATGAAAGGGAAAAAAGAGGTGGCCGCATATACATACCGCCTGCTGGAACGTGACAATCCTACCGGAAAGTTCCAGGGGTTCAATCCCTCCGATGTCATTTACATGTTGATGCCCGACCGTTTTGCCAACGGGGATACGCTCAACGACAACTTGCCCGGGATGCGGCAGCCGGTGAACAGGAAGGATCCCAACGGACGCCACGGAGGCGATATCAAAGGGATCATGGACCATCTGGATTATTTACAGGAGCTGGGGGTGACAACCCTGTGGATCAATCCCCTTCTTGAAAACAACCAGGAGATCTATTCCTACCATGGCTATTCCACCACCGATTATTACAGGATTGACCCGCGGTTTGGCAGCAATGAAGATTATGTGAAGCTGGCTGCGGAGATTCACCTTCGCGGGATGAAGCTGATCATGGACATGGTCTTCAACCATTGCGGCACCTTCAACTGGTGGATGGCCGACCTCCCCTCGGCCGACTGGATCAACCAATGGCCCGAGTACACCCAGTCGAATTACCGAGGAGGCACCGTCAGTGATCCCTATGCGGCTCCCTCCGACCAGGAGAGGATCGTCAAAGGATGGTTTGACAAGACGATGCCCGATCTGAACCAGCACCATCCTTTCATGAAGAACTACCTGATCCAGAACAGTATCTGGTGGACTGAGTACGCCAAACTGGATGGGATCCGTCAGGACACCCATCCCTACCCCTTCAAAGACATGATGGCAGATTGGTGCAAGCGTATCGGGGATGAGTATCCTGGCTTCAACATCGTTGGTGAGTGCTGGCTCCCCTACCCTGCTGCCGTCTCCTACTGGCAGAAGGACCAGACGAACCGCGATGGATACAACTCCAATCTCCCGGCGGTTCTCGATTTCCCGCTATACGACGCCCTGAAGGTGGCTTTTCATGAACCCGAAGGATGGAGCACCGGGATCGTACGACTCTATGATTTGCTTTCGCAGGACTTCGTCTATCCTGACCCCTCCAACCTGGTCATCTTTGCCGACAACCACGATGTGAACCGGTATCTCGACACCCAGAATGACGACATCAGGAACCTTAAGATGGCCATGGCCTTTATCCTGACCACCCGCGGCATTCCGCAGATATTTTACGGAACCGAACTGCTGATGACCACCGGGGAGAATGAAGGGCATGGCATGATCCGCCGGGACGTCATGGGCGGCTGGCCGGGAGATTCCCGTGACGCCTTTACCGCTGCCGGAAGAACACCCGCCGAGCAGGATATGTATGATTATATGCAACGGCTGATCCGATGGAGGAATCAACAACCCGTCATCCATAACGGCCGGCTGTGTCATTTTATTCCCGAAAATGGGGTATATGTCTATTTCCGATACAACGACAAGGATACCGTGATGGTGGCGATGAATAACAACGACAGCATTGCCACGCTGAATACCAAACGGTACCGCCGGTTTATCTCCGAAGGGGCAACCGGCACCGACATCCTTACAAAGGAGAGGATATCCTTTATGGACACCCTCTCGTTGCCGGCCAAATCTGCCACGATCCTCGAATTAAACGATTAAGAAGATGCTTGCCATTCAGAAAAACCTTTCGAAGACATTCTATGTGATCCTGGGTCTTCCGTCGACCGCCATGGGATTTGCGCTCTCCATCCAGATCGCGGTGTTGAGCTGGATCCTGAGGACGCGCTACGGGCTCAACATTGATGAGATCGGATACGTATGGGCTGCCGGCCCCATCGCGGGGATCATCGGCCAGCCGATCATCGGGTTGATCAGCGACAAGATCTGGTTCTGGGGGGGGCGCCGCCGCCCCTTCATCATCATCGGAGGAATCCTGGCAGCAATAACCATCCTGGCATTGCCTTTCCTTGACCGGATCAATGATTTTTTCGGGATCGGCAGCCTGATGGCCGTCGCCATCACCGTGGCCCTTACGCTGGATCTCTCCATCAACATCAGCTTCAACCCCACCCGGTCGATCATCGCCGATGTCACCCCAGAAGGGAGCCCCCGTACGAAAGGGTATACCTGGATGCAATCGATCTCAAACCTCTTCGGCAGCCTCGCCTATCTCACGGGAGCTTTGCTGGGTAACTATATCCTGATCTTTTCAGGAGCCATCATCGTATTTCTTTTTTCAATCGTTCCGTTATTCTTTATCAGTGAACCAAGGCACCTTTCCCCTGAGAAAAAGGAGGAGGAGACACCGGCGAAACCCCATAAAACACAGTGGGGAGAACTGATGAAACTCTATCTGGCCCATGCCTTCTCCTGGCTTGGGATCCAGACGATGTTCATTTACATCATCGCCTTCATCGAACAGAAAATCCATCCGGCAAGTGACCTCCAGACCGGTCAGATGATCGGATGGTCCTTTTTCATCCTGAATGCCGTCGGTTTTATCTGGCCCGCCTTTTTACTTGAACCAATGAGCAAGCGAATCGGCAGGATCCGCACCCATTTCCTGTGCCTGGTCTCTATGTCGTTAGGCTATTTTGGAATCGTGCTGTGGGCGCACAATGCCATTCTTCTCTATACCATGATGGTGATCCTGACCTTCGGTTGGGCGGCTGTGGTCAGCCTTCCCTTTGCCATCATGTCGGAGAAGGTGAATAAAACCAGGATGGGCCTTTTTATGGGTATCTTCAACCTCTCGGTGGTCATCCCCCAACTGGTGTCCAGTTTTGTGATCGGCGGAATTATTGACCGTGCTGCAAATAAAAACATTATCTTTATCATCAGTGGGGTTTCATTGGCGATATCCGCACTGCTTTGGCTATTGGTTAGAGAGAGAGGAAAGCCCGCTGTCACATAAAACCTTCGTCCTATGTCCAGAAGCCTTATCCTCTTCATCTCCCTCCTGCTGACGCAAACGGCATCACCACAATCCTTCACCGCTTCCCTTTACCGTATCGAAACCCTTCCGCCTGAGGAGAGGGAAGCGGCCCTGGAAGGCATCCTGCCTGCAGTGGCGAGGTTCCCGTTGGCCGAAACCGACACCACCGTCTGTTTTTTGTTCCACGGAGAAGCCCGGAAAGTCTCCCTTGCAGGAGATGAGACCGATTGGAAAGCCACGATTCCCTTTACACACATCGAGGGAACCGGCTACTGGCACCTTGAGCGCCACTATGACAGCCAGACGAGACTGGATTACAAGATTGTGGTCAACGACACCCTCTGGATCCTGGACCCCCTGAACCCGGACACCTGTATGAGCGGTTTTGGCCCCAACTCGACCTTCAGGATGCCCGGCTACGTCTCGCCTCCTGAGCTGAATTACCAGTCCGGCATCGCTCACGGATCTTTACAGGACACCACCTTCAACAGCCGGATCCTTGACAACAACCGACGGCTGGCCATCTACCTGCCTTCCGGTTACGATCCTGCCAATAATCCTTATCCGGTAATCCTCTTCAATGACGGGCTGGAGTTTCTGGAACTGATCCATGGAAAAAACATCCTGGACAACCTCATCGCCAACGGAAAAATCAGTCCGCTTATCGCGGTGTTTGTACAACCCGTCCACCGGGAGGAGGAATATACAGGTACCGGAAAAAAGGAATACAGCGAGTTTATCCTCCAGGAGCTGATGCCATGGGTTGATCATCATTACCATACAAGTCACGACAGCGCCGACCGTGCCATGCTGGGGATCTCCAACGGAGGAAATATCAGCCTTTATATTGGGATCACGGCCAGCGACCAGTTCGGAAAGATCGCTGCGATGTCGAGCAATTATGAAAAGGAGCTGTTTCGCCTTTATGGACAAGCATCATCCCCTGTTCCGGAACTGTACCTGGATATGGGGATCTATGATATCCCGGGGTTAAAACCCCTTGTTAGTAAGTTTGTTGAAATGTTGGATGGCCACGGGGCTGATTACCGGATGTACTGGTACCCCGAAGGACATAGCTGGGGAAACTGGGAAGGGCACCTGCGGGTTCCCCTCATGCAGTTCTTCCCTGTGCCATCCGGGCGCTGACGGATCCCGGTCATCCAGAATAAACACCATAAACATGACGAAGCATTCCCTGTTCCTTTTTGCAGCAGCCGTGCTGATCCTGGGATCCGCCTGCACCCGTTCTGCCAGGATCCCCATTCCCGGTCGGCCGGCAATGACGAAGCTGGCACAACCGGTCATCCTTCAGGATGATTCCACCGTGATCCTGCTCTCAGATTATGTGGGTATGAACCCCGTTGACTCCATTCAAGTGAGCCAGGCATTGACCACCCATTTTTCCCCCGAATCGCCGATCCTCATCCTGCAACCAAACGGCACGGAGATCCCGGCCATTTCAACCCTCAGGCTCTGGGTAAACGGATGGGCCTACGACCTGGTGCTGACACGGTCGCCCGAAGCCACGGTCAGGATCACCTACGACCCCGGGAACAGGCCCTGCAGGCAGGTGGAAATGGCCAGCCAGATCAATGACTGGACCCCTTCAAAAACCCCCTTGCATCTGAATAACGGCATCTGGGAAACCGAACTGAAGCTCTTCCCGGGCAACTACCAATACCAGCTGGCAGTCGACGGAAAATGGATGCTGGATCCGGCCAATCCTGATTCGGCAAGCAACGGGATCGGTGGATACAACAGCGTTTTGCATGCAGGAAACCTGGACAGTCTTTTCATCAGGGGGATCTTCGCCGACGAGTCGGAACACGGCCGTGTGGTCATTGGCGGGATCACTCCGGAGACAGACCACATCGTGTTATGGCAGAACTACCGGGTGCCTGAATCCATGATCTCCTTCGATCAGCGCGGGATGGTGGTCTCCATTCCTGAGAATGCGCTACAGATGAAGCGGAGCTTTCTCCGTGTGTGGGCTTCCCTTGACGGGGCGGCTTCCAATGACGTGCTGATCCCACTTGAGCGCGGAAGGGTGATCACCAACACAGGAGAGCTGACACGCACCGACCGCGAAACCATGATCCTCTATTTCATGATGGTGGACCGGTTTGCCAATGGGAATCAAGATAATGACCAGCCGGTGGAGGATCCCGAGGTGGATCCCAGGGTCAACTTTATGGGTGGGGATCTCGATGGGATCCTGTCCAAACTGAAAGAAAATTATTTCACCGACCTGGGGGTAAACACCCTCTGGATCTCGCCGATCATCCGAAATCCCGACAGCGCGTACCATGAATACCCGCCTCCCCACCGGAAATTTTCGGGCTATCACGGGTACTGGCCACTCTCATTCACCTCCATCGATCCCCGGTTCGGTTCACCGGCTGTGCTGAAAGAACTGGTCACGGAATCCCATAGAAAAGATATCAACGTCATACTTGATTTTGTGGCCCACCATGTACATCAAAATTATCCCCTTCTGGACAAGCACCCCGACTGGATCACGCAGGTTGATCTGCCGGACGGCCGGAAAAACATCCGCATCTGGGATGAACAAAGGCTCACGACCTGGTTCGACATCTTCCTTCCGACGCTCAATCTTGCAAAACCTGAAGTATACGAATTTGTCTCCGATTCAGCTGCCTGGTGGATCTCCGAATACCGGCTGGATGGCTTCCGTCACGATGCGGCGAAGCATGTACCGGAGATCTTTTGGCGCACGTTGACCCATAAGATTGATTCGATCCTGGGTCATGATAGCCGGAACTTTTACCAGATCGGTGAGACCTTTGGCAGCCGAAAGCTCATCAAAAGCTATATCAATCCGGGGATGCTGGATGCCCAGTTTGATTTCAACCTTTACTGGGATGTGCGAAATGCTTTTGCCTTCGACAGCAGTACTTTCCTCGACCTGAATTCAGCCCTGCTCCAATCCCTAGCCTTCTTCGGGTCGCATCACCTGATGGGCAACATCACCGGCAACCAGGATATGGCACGGTTCATCTCCTATGCCGACGGATCACTGGATCCCGGAGAAGATGACCGTGAGGCAGGTTGGGCTAAGGAGATCACCGTGACCAATCCCGTGGCATACCGGCGGTTAGCCTCGATGATGGCCTTCAACATGACCATCCCCGGGATTCCCGTGATCTATTACGGAGATGAGTTCGGTCTGCCTGGAGCCAATGATCCCGATAACCGCCGGATGATGAAATTTGATGGATTGCTCCCGGAGGAGGGCACCACCCTGGGGCTGACCAAAATGCTGACACGGATAAGAAGCCACCACATGGCCCTGCTTTACGGAGATTTCAAACCCATCCTGGTGACCCGTGACCAGTATGTCTACCTTCGATCTTACATGAATGACGCGGTGGTTGTCGCTTTCAACAAATCGGCCGAGTCGGTTCGGCTCAAGGTGACCATACCCTACCCATGGCAGGATCAGCCTTTCCGCTCCAGATCGGGGGAGACCCTTCAGATGGAACCCGGAGAGTATATCCTCAGTCTTCCTCCCGTATCTTTTGAGATTTATTCAAACAATTAACTGTAAATCATCTTGTCATGAAAAACAAATTCAAGATCATCTATCCAGGATTGCTTTTACTGTTGATGGCATTGTTCTCATGCCATCAACCGAACGTGGTTCCCACCATCCATCCCGCCTGGAGTTTTGATGCCACCATCTATGAGGTCAATGTCCGCCAGTTCACGCCCGAGGGAACATTCAAAGCCCTGGAGGAGCATCTTCCCAGGTTACAGGCCATGGGGGTCAAGATCCTATGGCTCATGCCTATCCATCCTATCGGGGATAAAAACCGGAAAGGAAGCCTGGGCAGTTACTATGCGGTGAAAGATTATCTTGGGATCAATCCCGGCTATGGCACTAAAGAGGATCTCAGGCATCTGGTCAACCAGGTCCATGAACAGGGCATGTACGTCATCATCGACTGGGTGGCCAACCACACGGCCTGGGACAACCCCCTCATCACGGAACATCCGGAGTGGTACATGCATGATTCGGCCGGAGCCATCATTTCGCCGGTTCCAGACTGGACCGATGTGGCTGGATTGGATTACACCAATAAAGATCTTTGGTTGTACATGAACAACGCGCTTCAATACTGGGTCAGGGAATTCAGAATTGACGGCTACCGGTGCGACGTGGCCGGGATGCTTCCGGTGGCGTACTGGAACCAGGCTGTTCCTGAACTGAAGAAGATCAAGGATATCTTCATGCTTGCCGAATGGGAAACGCCTGAGATGCATGACACGGCGTTCGACGCCACCTACTCCTGGGATTTTTATCACCTGATGAACCAGATCGCTATCAATGAACAACCTATATCGCAGATCGACACCTTGCTGCAGCAAGAGGACACCACCTATCCACCCCACGCCTTCCGGATGCGCTTTACCACCAACCATGACGAGAACAGCTGGAATGGCACCGAGTTCGAACGGCTCGGCGACGGTGCCCAGGCATTTTCGGTGCTCACCTTCACCATTCCGGGGATCCCGTTGATCTATACAGGGCAGGAGGCCGCTCTGGCCCACAGGCTCTCTTTCTTTGAGAAGGATTCGATTGACTGGGACGGATATTCCCTGGAAGGATTTTTCACCACACTGGCCCAACTCAAACAGAACCACCCTGTGCTGAATGCAGGAGAGGCTGGCGGCGCCTATCAGCGCATCCACACCTCCTGCGATTCCTCCATCCTGGTTTTCACCCGGACCAACACCGACGACCAGGTCCTGGTGATGCTGAACCTCTCCCCGGAAGCCAGGCAATTTGATCTCCAGACTTCAACAATCAGCGGGAACTGGAAAGAAATTTTTACCGGGGCACCCGGACAGTTTGACCAATCAACGCTCCTAACCATGGCTCCTTGGGAGTATCATGTTTACATCAAACCATGACAGACATATGAAGGAAATTCGGATCTTTAGCTTTATCCTGCTGATGACCATGGCTGCCTGTTCCCCAGAAAAAAAAGTGACTCCGTTTGATGCCCCCCCCGATTGGGCCAGAAATGCCATCTGGTATCAGATCTTTGTGGAGCGGTTTGCAAACGGGGATACGACCAATGATCCAACTCCGGCAACGATCAATATCCCGCCGATGGGACAGATCGCACCGGAAGGATGGTGTGTAACCCCCTGGACCCAGAACTGGTATGAGATGGAGCCCTGGGCAATAAAAGGTGGGGAGCCATTCTATGAGAACCTTCAGTTCCGACGCTATGGAGGAGATCTTCAGGGGGTTCTCGACAAACTGGATTACTTGCAGGAGCTAGGGATCACGGCGATCTATCTCAACCCGCTGAACGATGCGCCATCATTGCACAAATATGATGCACGCAACTATCACCACGTGGACATCAACTTTGGTCCCGATCCCCGGGGCGACCTTGAGATCATCTCCTCTGAGGATCCCTCCGATCCCACCACCTGGAAATGGACGGCAGCAGACAGGCAGTTTCTGAGACTCCTTGAGGAGGCGCACAAACGGGGCATGAAGGTGATCCTCGATTTCTCATGGAACCACACCGGCGTGATGTTCTGGGCTTTCCGGGATATCATCAAACATCAGGAAAAATCCAGGTTTGTGGATTGGTATGATATCGTGTCGTTCGACGATACCACAACACCGGAAGTGGAATTTACCTATAAAGGATGGCTGGACATTCCCAGTCTGCCCGAACTGAGAAAGGTGGACACCACCACCCCGCGGGTGAACGGCTATCCGTATGAAGGGGATATCAATCAGGGGGCCAAGCAGCATATTTTCGACGTCACCCGCCGGTGGCTTGCTCCCGACGGGGATATCAGCCGGGGGGTGGACGGCTTCCGGCTGGATGTGGCCGACCAGATCGGGATGAAATTCTGGCGCGACTACCGGAAATTTGTACGCCACATTCAGCCTGATGCCTACCTGGTTGGCGAGATCTGGTGGGCCGATTATCCGGAATTGCTGATGGACCCGGTGCCATACGTCAAAGGAGATGTGTTTGATGCGGTGATGTTTTACCAGATCTACCGTCCTGCAAGGTACTTCTTTGCCATAACCGACTTCCCGCTGGATGCCGGAGAGTTGAAGGACAGCCTGGAGTTTCAATGGAACCGGTTAAGGCCCGGGACCGTGCAGGCCATGATGAACGTCTCATCAACGCATGATGCCCCCCGGCTGCTGACCAGCTTCAGCAACCCCAACAAATATAAGTTCCATGCCAATCCGCGGGAAGACACCACGTACAAAACCGGAAAGCCGGATGAAGAGACATACCGCCGTCTGAGGATGTACCTGGTTCACCTCTTCACTATTCCCGGATCTCCCCAGATCTGGAATGGCGAAGAGATGGGAATGTGGGGGGACGATGATCCCGATTGCCGGAAACCATTGTGGTGGGAGGGAATGCAGTTCGATCCCGAAACCCGCACCAATATCCGGAAGGGAAAAAAGATTTACGACTCCGTCTCATTCAACCGGGAGCAATTCAACTTTTATAAAAATCTGATCTCCATCCGGAAAGGGAACCCTGTACTCTCTTCCGGGGAGATCATGTTCGTGGTTGCGGAAGACAACAAACTGGCATACAAGAGGTTTGACGACAGGAATGAGGTGTTGGTCCTCTTCAATCGCGGAGCGGAGGGTGAGCGGTTCACCCTTCCGGAACGATCAACCTACACAAACCTTCTGACTGGCGAGAGGATCTCAGGGGAAGAGGTTTTGCTTGAACCGCTTTCCGCCTCCATTCTGAAAAGAGAAAAATAACATGAAGGGAGTACTTGCAACTGTTTCCCTCCTGCTGGTTTCACTGATTGCCCTCGGACAGCAGGTCACCGTGGCCTCCGGGAAGGTGATACGCTATGACCAATTTCCTTCCCGGTTCGTTCCGGCTCGCACGGTTGACGTCTGGGTTCCTGACTCCTACTCCGCTGACAGCGCTTACGCAGTCGTCTACTTGCACGACGGCCAGATGCTCTTTGATTCAACCGGCACCTGGAACCATCAGGAGTGGTGTGTGGATGAAGTGGCACCGGAGCTGATGGCCACATGCAATATCCAGAACTTCATAGTAGTGGGAATCTGGAATAATGACATTTACAGGCATTTCGACTATTTCCCGCAGAAACCTTTCAACTCACTGACTGCGGCGCAGCAAGACACTGTTTACCGTTCCATGAGAAGCATCGATTCTTCTTTGGCTGAGGCTACGATTCATTCGGACGATTACCTGAAGTTCCTGGTGTATGAACTGAAGCCGTTTATCGACAGCACCTTTCACACGAAGCCGGGACGGGAGAACACCTATATCGCCGGTTCCAGTATGGGAGGGCTGATCAGTTTTTATGCCCTCTGCGAATATCCTGAAGTGTTCGGCGGGGCAGCCTGTCTGTCGACTCACTGGATCGGCACTTTTTCCACTGAAGACAACCCCATCCCCGATGCGTTTATCCGTTATGCTGATGCCCATCTTCCTGATCCCGCGACTCATCGAATCTATTTTGATTATGGCACGGAAACCCTCGACCAGTTTTATGAGCCTTATCAGGAGAGGATCGACGCGGTTATGAAGGCAAAAGGGTACACCCGGGACCAATGGATGACCCTGAAGTTTCCCGGTAAAGATCATTCAGAAAGAGCATGGGCAGAACGGCTGGACATCCCTCTGGTTTTCCTGCTGGAAAGATGATCTGACTGCTTCCCATTTCATGGTGAATAAAAAAACGAGGGTGACCCGTAAGAGTCGCCCTCGTTTGAGTTTAAGGTTACCTGAAGCTTAGTTGGCCTTCACGGTATAGGTGTAGATAGGATGGCTAAGGTCCATGGTGATGGTATAGTTCCCTGCGGCAGCGATGGGGATGTTGGCTCCATCCTGCTGTAGTGTTCCGTTCGCATTGTTGTCACCATAGTTGATATCCCAGGCATCGTTGGCCCTGAATTTGATCTCGCCTGCAGCTAGGTCAACAGTGACCGACCATGTGCGGTCATCTACACTGTAGGTCATCGGGGTGGAAACATCCCAGCCTCCCGGTGTGGCATCGCCGATGAGGCCCCAATCGGTGCGGACCGCCGCATGGGTAAGGGCATCCAGGTCGGCGTTCAGTTTGTAATAACCTGCCACAAGAGCGATGATGTTGGCACCGCCGGGTTCGAGCGTTCCGTCTCCACCGTCATCTCCCCAGTTCTCATCCCAGCTTCCTTTGGCAAACTTGTACTCGGTATTGTCATCAGTGAACCAGATGTACCCTTCAAATTTATTTGGTTTTGCCAGATCGGCTGCCCCGATGGCATTGATCGGATCTGCCGGATCCCATCCCTGATAACTGCCGGGAACATTGAGCATAGGATAAACGATCACCACCGGATAGGGAGTAATCGTCTGTTTGACAACCGCTGAATAGATATCATCAACATTGGTGTTGACCGAAGCCTTCACACGGAATTCAACAGCCAGGGGTTGAGCAATATCCGGGTTGGCCAGATATCCCAGCAGCATCTGGTTGAAATCGCTTGTGACAAGTTCCAGGTTCGACACATGTGTAACTGTCCCTACCGTTGCAGGATCGGCGAACTCATTGCCCTGTTGATCCATTTGCAGTGTATAGGTGATCACAAGTTGGGGGCCATAATCGGCATCTTCCCAATCGAAGATCATGGGGACGTCTTTATTGGCTGAATCCAGCACGACGACGGCGCCATCCTGCATATTCAGGACGGCTCCTACCGGATTGACATTCAGCTCGGTCTTGTCCACCTTGGCACATCCTGCCAGGGCAAGCAATCCCACAATGGTTAAAAATAAGCCTATATTTTTCATAATCATTTATTTTTCAGATTAATACCCGGTGTTTTGAATCAGATTGGGGTTGGCAGAAACATCGGCAGCCGGGAGTGGGAAGAGGTTGTAGAAGGCAGCGGTTGAAGTCCCGTTCTTAATGCCTCCCTTCCAGGGCCACAGATAGGTGCCACCCGTGAATTTCCCGTACCTGATCAGGTCGGTCCTGCGGGTTGCCTCCCAATAAAGTTCACGTCCCCTTTCATCCAGGATGAAATCGAGGGTAAGGTCGCCGGCGCCGATATTTCCGGAGATATCGCCATAGGCACGGGTGCGGATGTCGTTGACATACTGCAGCGCCAGGGCCTGGGAACCGCCTCCTCCACGAAGGACAGCTTCGGCGTACATGAGGTAAACATCAGCCAGACGGAAGAGGAGGAAGTCGGTGTCACAGTATGTGGCATCCGAACCGGCTACCCCGGTGCTGGTGACGTTTTTCCATTTGGTGATGGCATACCCGTCATTGAAATTACCGATATCGTTAATTTCAAGTGACTGGCCATCAGTCCAGAACATCGCCCTGTGGTCCACGCTCGGAGGAGCCAGCTCCTCAATCGTGTAGGTATAATCGGGGATGCCCAGTTTCATGGTGACCAGGTAGGTTCCGGCAGCCGGGATGGCGATGTTGGCGCCATCACGTACGAGGATCCCGTCGCTGCCACCATAATTAAGGCCCCAGTCATCATTGGCGCGGAACTTGATCTCACCTTCGGTCAGATCCAGCGTAGCTTTCCAGAGACCGTCCCCGGTGTCATATGTCATGTTCTGGTCCGTATCCCATCCACCGGCCGTGGCAGATCCAATCACTCCCCAGTCGGTTTTCAGCGTGGTGTATGTCAGCGCATTGAGATCCACCGTGATGAAGTAATACCCGGCATCAGCAGCCACGATATTGGCTCCTCCGGGTTCCAGCGTCCCGTCTCCTGTATCGTCCCCGTAGTTGTTATCCCAGTCGGGGGTTGCACAGAATTTGAACTCTGTATTGGCATCCGGGAAGTTGAGGTAGCCTTCAAAGTTGCCGTCATCCAGAACTGAAGCCAATACGGTGGTTGTGTTGGCGGGATCCCATCCCTGGTATGAACCGGGGACATAGAGCAGGGTATAGTCGACGGTGCTCTTGGGAGCTCGGGGTGAATGATAGAACATATAGCTGTCTTCGGGGAATTTAGCAACCAGAGCGCTGGTTGTCCGGGTACCTCCCCAGCCACCACCGATTCCGAAGTCGGCAGGGTTCATGGTGCCGCCTACGGCTGCGTGGATGATAAAGGTGGTTCCTCCCCATGTCTGGGTATGCAACCCGTCGAAGTTGATGGTAAAGATCGCTTCGGGCGAATTGTGGTTATCGGCAAGGAATAGGTTCTGATAGTCCGTTTCGAGTGAATACCCGGCATTGATGACCTTTTCGCAGTTGGTGACACAGTCGCTGTAACGATTGACGCCTTTGTACACTTCGGCATTCAGGTACATTTTTGCGAGCAATGACCAGACGGCTGCTTTGTCGGCCCGGCCATATTCATTCTGACGGGGATCCCTCAGCAGGGGTTCAATGGCATTCAACTCGGCATCGATATAATCAAAAAGGTTCGCCCGCTGGATCTGTTCCGGGAAGAATTTTCCCACCGGATCATCCTCGGTTACAAACGGGACATTGCCAAAAAGATCCATGGCATGGTAGTAGCTCAGTGCCCTGAGAAAACGGGCTTCGGCATGATAGGTGGCGATCTGATCCACCCAGGCTCCGGTAATTCCGCGTTCAGCAAGTTTTTCCGGAGTTGTTTCACGGATGAACTCGTTGCACAGTGAAACCTGGTAGAAGAGCCGGTAATACATGGCGGCGATGAAGACATCGCTGGATCCCCAGTCCTGGTCGTGAAAATCCTTGATGGTTTGGTCGTTCCAGCCAATCACCGCTTCGTCGGTGGTCAGTTCCTGGTGGTACCAGTAGCCACGGAGGTACTGACCGAATCCTTCGTCAATCCCTGAGATATCAGGCTGTCCGGCCGGTCCCTGCTGTCCTGAAAGCGCTAATCCGGCATACAGTTTTGCCAGCACATTGATGTAGTTGGCAGGATCGGCATAGACATCCTCCGACGTTAATTCAAGTGGGTTCAATGGCTTTGTATCCAGGTCCTTGACACAGGAGCCAACGACCATTGCCAAGGCCACAAAGAGAATTGCTATTTTATAATTTCGTTTCATTGCTTTTCGGTTTTATGAGTTAAAACGTAAGATTTACACCCAACACAAATGCCCTGGAACGGGGATACATATTGTTGTCAATTCCCCTGGTGGTACCCAGGTTAACTTCCGGGTCGATCCCCTTGTAACCGGTGATGGTAAAGAGGTTATTCACCGTAAAGGAGAGTCTCAGATGGGCTGTGTTTTTCACCAGGTTTCCAAAGTCATAAGCCAAAGTCAGGTAATCCAGCTTGAAGAAAGAGGCATCCTGAACGTAATAATCCGAAAGGTATTGCTGATTCACGAAATTGATATCATAGACATCGGAGGTAACATTGCCGAGGTAGGGACCTTCGGGACGGTAGAGGTTACTGTAAACGCCCCGGTTGGCCTGAACGTTATTGTAAACATAATTGCCGATCATCGCGTGGCCGGCAGTTGACAACGTCCATTTCTTATACCGGAGAGAGGTAGCGATACCGAAGGTAAAATCGGGATTCGGATTGTGGTAATGGTACCTGTCGGCATCGGTGATTTTTCCGTCGTTGTTGCGGTCTACATAGAGTCCTTCGATGGGATTTCCTTCGGCATCATATACCTGCTCGTATACGAAGAAATCGAACGGAGCGTATCCTACACTGAGGATCTGAACGGTGTTTCCAACGCCTCCGCTGATTCCCCCAATATAGTATCCGAGATAATTCGGATCATCATAGAGGGTCAGCTTGGTAATCTCGTTGTGGTTATAAGCCGTATTGAAGCTGATATCCCATAACCAGTCTTTGGTGGCCACCGGCTTGGCGTTGATGGCAAATTCCACCCCATTATTGACCATATCACCCACGTTGGTCCAGATGTAGTTGGCCAGGTTGGTTCCGGCCGGAACGGGAACGTAGTTCAGCAGGTCGGAGGTGTAACGGAGGTAGTAATCGATGCTACCGGTGATCCTGTCGTTCAGGAAACCAAAGTCGAGACCGGCGTTCCAGGTTGTTGTGACCTCCCACTTGATCCCGGCGTCATATCCGTTCGGGCGCAAGGTCGTGTAGTAATAGTTCCCAAACTGATACATGGCAAATGCATTGCTTTCAACATAGAGCGGCAATGAAGGATACCAGTTCTCCCCAATATCCTGCTGTCCGGTCTGGCCAATGCCTAACCGAAGTTTCAACAGGGAGACCACTTTTGAATCCCTGAGGAATTTCTCATCGTTGATCTTCCATGCAAGGGCTAACGAGGGGAAGAGACCCCAGCGGGTATCCTTGGCAAACTTGGAGGAACCGTCGTCACGCAGGGTGAAGGTCAACAGGTAACGATCGGCCAGGGTGTAGTTCAAACGTCCGTAGAAAGAGAGGAGGACATACTCCTTTTTAATTGGCGTCCAGTTATAATAGGCGCTATCATGAGCAATGTTGTTGTCGTAGGTGTTGGCCTCCACGAAGAAACTCTGGTAGGAGTAACCGGCCATGACATCAAACTTGCTCCGGATGGACTTGACATCCTTGGTATAGTTGAGATAAACATCAAGCAGCTTATTCTTTTTGGTCTGATCGTACTTGGTATCCCATCCTCCCCTGAAGTAAGCCCAAGAGGCATATTCCGGTACAATTCTGTGACCGCTGGCGGAGATATAATCCAGACCGAGGTTCAGAACCGCCCTTAAATCGGGAAGAAAATGCAGTTTGTAATCGATCTGTGCATTTCCCAGGAAACGGTTTGCGGTTGATTGGTCTTCCCTGAGTTCAAGCAGGGCCACCGGGTTGGAGGTAGCCTGATCCACCGGCAGGGTGTCGCCGGGTTGCAGCCAGGCCCAGTATCCGCCGAAATTGTTGTCGGCTGTCACGGGTTTGGTCGGGTCGAAAGCGATGGCGGCGCCAATGGCTCCCTGGTCGGCAAAGTAGTTCTTCTCATTGAAATACTTGGCATTGACAGTCACTTTCAGGTGGTTGTCAAAGAAGGCGGGGCTCAGGTTAATCGCAGCGGAGAACCGTTTGAAATTGTCTGTTTTCAGGGTACCGTCTTGGTACAGATAACCGACCGAAACACGGTAGGGCATCGTGCTGATCGCCCCGGTGAAGGCAAGGTTGTGGTCGGTCATGATGGCTGAACGGTAAATCTCCTTCTGCCAGTCGGTGCTGTTTGTCCCCAGAAGGTTGGTCACATTGGAATCTCCCGGATCCGGATACCGTTCATGTACCAGGGAACGGAATTCATCGCCGTTGAGCACTGAATACATTTTAGGCACCGTAGAGATCCCGATCTTTCCTGAATATTCCAAGCCGAATTTCTTTTCTCCGGCTTCCCCCTTCTTGGTGGTGATGATGATGACCCCGTTGGAGGCACGGGAACCGTAAATGGCGGTAGCCGAGGCATCCTTCAGCACAGTGAAGGATTCGATTTCGTCGGGGTTCAGCATACTGAGTGTACCCCTTGCTCCGGATGTGGCGGTATTGTCAATCGGCACCCCGTCAATCACAATGAGAGGATCGTTTGAAGCGTGCAAAGAGGATCCTCCACGGATCGTGATACTGGCATTACCACCGGGGGTACCACCGATGGTGGTCACCTGGACGCCGGGAATCTTTCCGATGATCTGATCCGGAGCTGAAATGATATTCCCTTTGTTGAAGTTTTTATCGTCGATAACGGCAACGGAACCGGTGGCATCCTGCTTTTTAACCGTACCGTAACCAATGACGACCAGCTCGTTCAGGAATTTGACGGCTGTCTGCATACCAACATAGAGATCTTTCTGGTCGGTGATTGTGATCTCCTGGGGATCATATCCCACATAGGAGAAAACCAGAACATCGCCGGGTTTTACGTTCAGAGAAAAATTCCCATTGATGTCCGTGGCAACTCCGACGGTCGTCCCTTTGATCACAACCGTCACACCCGGAAGAGAACTTCCATCTGATGCATCTGTAACAATCCCTTTGACCGTCATCTCCTGTCCATAGGCAAAGGATATGGAGAGGAAAGAGAAGAGAAGGAACAGATTGCGTAACCATAATACACTTTTCTTCATAGGTTTTTAGTTAAAAGTTAAACATTGGTTATTTTGACTTCAATTAAATTGCGCAAAATTTAATTATATTTATATCTATATATA
>Ga0208828_1000238_pt1 | contig 25444 bp, 14 predicted proteins | sample Kivu_160m_FD_185487 | JGI IMG/M metagenome (GOLD analysis project Ga0208828, IMG submission 185487) | Freshwater microbial communities from Lake Kivu, Western Province, Rwanda to study Microbial Dark Matter (Phase II) - Kivu_160m (SPAdes)... | ecosystem: Environmental > Aquatic > Freshwater >... | reverse complement strand
TGGCTTCAATTGCTACTTTAGTCTTGAATTCTGCACTAAATTTTCGACGTTTCATGGTAATCCCTTTCTGGTACTAAGTTAAGATTTTTCACCTTAACTAACTGTCCAGTTTTTGGGGTACAGCTCATATCGCCACCTTCTTCAATTCCGATAAACCATATTTTATTATCAGGATTACCATGTCCTAAAAAATGCAAGTAAGTATATAAATTTTGCTGAGTATTCATCTTACTCCTTTAATGTATAACGGTTTGCGTTACCTGCGTGTGGGCGGGCGTGGACAATGCTTGGGAGCAGGAAAAACTCGAAGCCAGAAAAATGCTCGAAAATGCCGCAGAATCCCACACGTCAGGTGCACGCTTTGTTGGCAAGCCTTTTGACTTTAAGACTCGCCTGCTAAACCTAAACGGACAATGCCGATTCCAGATTTTCACGGAAAGCATTTTCATCTTCGTTATTATAAAACGGCACGCCAATTAAACGATACTTCGATTCTTCGAGTTTCAAAACCTTGTTTCCAAATTCTTGCTTGATTTCTTTCAAGAAAACTTCTTTCCAGCGGTCTTTCTCGGTAAGATGTCCGCCTTTCGGCTCGATGAAGAGTTGATAGGTGAGCGTTTCGCCGCTTTTCTCTTTCAGGAACAGCACAAAATCGGGCTGAAAAGTTGCGCCGTCTGAAAAATTGTAAATTGCAAAATGTCCTTCATTGCGGAGAAGATAAATACTTTCGTATTGTTCTTTTAGTTTTTCAATATGCCTGTCCAGCATACGCACAAAGGCTTTTTCTTCGCTCGTTCCGTAAATCGTATTGAATGCAAACCAATTTTTTGTTTTGACTTCATGCTCAAACTGTGAATCTTCTTTGCCGCGCTCATTGTCTTTAGAAAATTTCAGGGTCTTGTCATAGAAAATTTCATGAATTCGGGAAGGCGTAAATTCTTTTGAGCCTTCATAATCGGTGATTTGCGCCCGAATTTCAATTTCAATTTGATTCAATACGCCAAGCATGGCGGAAAGGTGTTCGGCATAGTTTTCTTCCAACCCATACAAATTGCCTTGAAAGGTAATTTCCAGTCCGCCGAGATAATCTTTGGAAACAATAAAATTGCTCATGGATGGCAGGTTTGGAAAATACTTTTTGATATTGGCGAAGGTGAAGAAAGGGTTTCGGGCAATCGCAGACCGAACAATATTCGGGTTTATATCTTTCACGGCTATATCTTTGGGTTGATTGTCTTTGATGACGGCATTTTGTTTGCCGCCAGCAAGAACGGTTTCTGCGCCGCCAAGGTCGCTGAACTGAACCTGCCGATGAAAATGGTCGATGTCGATCTGCGTCTCGACCGGCGCAAGATCGTTTTCTATTTTACGGCCGAAGACCGGATCGATTTCCGCGAATTGGTCAAACTATTAGCCGCGGAGTTCAAGACCCGCATCGAAATGCGCCAGATCAGCAGCCGGGAGGAAATGAAACGCACGGATGGCATGGGCCCCTGCGGTCTGCAATTGTGCTGCGCCGGTTTTATCGATGATTTCGATCCGATCAGCACTCAATTAGTCAAGGAGCAAAATCTGCCGATGAACCCGGCCAAAATCTCCGGCTGCTGCGGGAAACTGAAATGCTGCTATCGCTACGAACATGACCTGTACGAAGAAGTGTTGAAAAACTATCCGGCCTATGGCTCGAAGGTAAAAGTTACCGAGAAGAACGGCGTTCTCGAAAAAATCGACATTTTTGCCCAAACCGTCAGCATTCGTTATGAGGATAACACCGTCGAAGATTTCCCGCTAACCGATTTCAGTAACAGTAAAATAACCGTAATTCAATAACATTTTCAAAATATGAAAAAATCAGACACGTTCTTTCTGACAACTCCTATTTATTATGTCAACAGCCAGCCGCATATCGGCCACGCTTATACGACAATTTTAGCCGATATACTGGCACGCTTTTATCGGGCGCGCGGCGTCGATACATTCTTCCTGACCGGCGTCGATGAACACGGCCAGAAAGTTCAGCAGGCCGCGGCCGCCGCCGGCATTACGCCGCAGGAACATTGCGACCGGATGGTCGTCCATTTCCAAAAGGCCTGGGAGAAATTGGAAATCAAGAACGATTTCTTTATTCGCACGACTGACGAATTTCATGTCAAAGCCGTTCAGGAGGTCATGCAGGATTTGTTCGACAAAGGCGAAATTTACCAACATGAGTACGGCGGTTATTACTGCGTCGGCTGCGAGCGTTTCTATACGCCCAAGGAACTCGTCAACGGTCAATGTCCCCAGCACCTGAAAGAACCGGATTTCATCAAGGAAAAAAACTATTTCTTCCGCATGAGCAAATACCAGGACTGGCTGATTGAATATATCCGGAATAATCCGGACTTCATTCAACCGGAAAGCCGCAAAAACGAAGTCCTTGGATTTCTCAAAAATCCACTGGACGATTTATGTATTTCCCGTCCGAAAGCGCGCCTGAGCTGGGGCATCGAGCTGCCGTTCGATTCGGAGTATGTCACCTATGTCTGGTTCGATGCGCTGCTGAATTATGTAACGGCGGTTGGTTATCCGAACGACCGCGAGCGTTTCGAACACTGGTGGCCGGCCAATTATCATCTGATTGGTAAGGACATCGTCACGACCCACTGCGTCTACTGGCCGACCATGCTGAAAGCCATGGGGCTGCCACTCCCCAAAACCATTTTCGCACATGGCTGGTGGATGATTGACGAAACCAAAATGTCCAAATCGCTCAAAAACATCGTCCGGCCGCTTGATCTGGTCGATGCTTACGGCGTCGATCCGGTGCGCTACTTCCTGATGCGCGACATGGTGCTCGGCCAGGACGCCAACTTCAACGAGGAAATATTTATCAAGCGTTATAATTCCGAATTGGCCAATGATTTCGGGAATCTTGCCAGCCGGGTGATGACCCTGATCAATAAAAACTTTCCTGCGATCCCCGCTCCGGCGCAATCGGGCGCTGCTGAAATTGAGATTCAGTCTACTACCACACAATTACCCGAAGCAACCCATAAACTGATCGCCGAATTGAAACTAACCGACGCGCTCGAAGGCATTATTACCTTCATCCGCTCGATTAATAAATACATGGAAGTGCGCCAGCCCTGGCATTTGGTGAAAAACGATAAAGCCGCAGCCGGAACCGTGCTCTACACCGCTCTCGAAGGACTGCGCTTAGCTGCCACTCTCCTGGAACCGATTATGCCGACTAAGATCGCGGCGCTGCTGGGAGCAATTCCGGTTGATTCTAATAAAGGTAAATACGAATGGGGCTGCACGCAAGCCGGCGCCGTTCTTAACCCTATTCCGATCCTCTTCCCGCGTATTGATAAAACTGCCAAACCAGCCGTCGAACCACCGGCACCGTTCAAACCGGCTCAGCCGGCTCAGCCGGCCGAACCATTTATCACCATTGAAGATTTTGCCAAAATTAAACTGACAACTGCCAAAGTATTAACCGCGGAAAAGGTTCCGGACGCTACCAAACTTCTTAAATTGACCATTGACATCGGCACCGAAAAACGCCAGATCGTCGCCGGCATCGCCGAACATTTTTCACCGGAGCAGATCGTCGGGCAAACTATCGTCATAGTCGCCAATCTGCAACCGGCTACGATTCGCGGCATCCAGAGCGAAGGCATGCTGCTGGCGGCCAAAAAAAACGGCAAAATGACTCTGCTGACCGGCCTCGATCCGATTGAATCCGGCGCCAAGATCAGCTGACTGCATGTTCGTTGACACCCACGCCCATCTCACCTACCCGACTTTAAGAGTTCAATTACCTGACGTCATTGACCGGGCGAAAGCAGCCGGTGTCACCCGCATTATTAATGTTGCCACCGACCTGGCCTCTTCTGAAATCGTCATAGAATCGGTTGCAAAATACGATTGCGTCTATGCTGCGGTTGGCATTCATCCACAGGATTCGGCTAATCTACCTCCTGACTGGCAAAAAAGGCTGCGTGAATTGCTGTCTCTGCCAAAAGTCGTAGCCGTTGGTGAAATCGGGCTTGATTATTATCGGGATTATTCTCCCAAAGAAACGCAAATTGAAGTCTTCCGGGAGCAAATTTCGATCGCCAAAGACATCGGTTTGCCGATGATTCTGCACGACCGGCAAGCGCACGAAGATTTAAAGCAGGTTCTGACTGAAATCGGCTATTTCCGCGGCGTATTGCACTGCTTTTCCGGGAATGCCGCCTTTGCACAGGAAATGCTCGACCTCGGATTGTATATTTCATTTACCGGAAATGCAACCTATGGCAATAAAAAAACCAATCTGGCCGTTCAGACTGTGGCTCTTGATAAACTTATGCTGGAAACCGACGCACCATTTTTAACCCCGGAAGGCAAACGCGGTGAAACCAACGAACCGGCCAATATTCCGTTGATTGCTATCAAAATCGCCGAATTAAAAAACCTGCCGGTGGAAGCAATCGAAACGGCCACGACTCAAAATGCAATAGACTTCTTCAATCTCTCGTGATCGAACATATTCCCAAGAAGCGACTCGGACAGAATTTCCTGATCGACCCGAATGTCCTGCGGAAAATCGTTAAGGTAATTGACCCTCAGAAACATGATCTTATCGTTGAGGTCGGTCCCGGTAAAGGTGCGTTGACCAAGCACTTACTGGAATCAGGCGCTGAGATTCACGCCATCGAACTTGATCCGGAATTGTTCACCTATCTGCAGCACGAATTTAAGGAATACTCCAACTTACATTTCTATCACGCCGACGCGGTTCAATTCGATTACACTGACATTTTGAATTCCGACCGTAAAATAAAATTGGCTGGCAATATTCCCTACAATATCACCAGCCCGCTGCTGTTCCGGTTCTTTGAAATGACTGAGCACCTCGACCGGATTATACTGTTAGTCCAAAAGGAAATTGCCCGCCGCATTTGTGCTCAGCCTGGCACCAAAGAATATGGCATTTTAACGGTCATGACCAATTTCTATTGCCGGCCGCAGATTGAATTCCACGTTTCGCCGAAGGTCTTCCGCCCTATTCCGCAAGTTACTTCCAGCGTGATTACATTCATCCCGGTTGAGAATAATTACGATCCGGAGTTTCGCCGCCAGTTCAATGAACTGGTTCGTAAAGCCTTCAATCAGCGCCGCAAAATTTTACGCAATTCGCTCGACTTACCAGGCATTATAGAAGTCAGCGATTGCCCGATCGATCTATCAAGGCGGGCAGAGACTTTAAATATTGCGGAATTCACGGCGCTCACCCAATGGTATTACGCTCGTTAAAGGCTTTGGTTTTTTTCTTGGATAACAAGGGATTTTAAGATAATTTCTGACCGCTTTTTCGCAATCACGGGCCCCTAGCTCAACGGTTAGAGCACCGGACTCATAATCCGTCGGTTCGGGGTTCAAATCCCCGGGGGCCCACTCTTCAATATTCAAATCTAAAATCCCAAGATTCAAATTTTTTATCAGACCTTATCCGGCAATTCAGGAATATATCTATCGGTCAATTCGGGTATGCCATATTAGCCGGGCAATTTCATCTCCAACCTGATGGTACAATTACCATCCTGATTATGTCTGAATACCCAGTAATAATCAACGATTTTTTTCAGAAATCGCCGATCGTGACTAACCAGTAGCAGGGTACAATGGCTGTCTATAAGTGCTTGTTCCATGCACTGGATCGATGACAAATCCATGTGATTGGTTGGTTCATCCATAATAATGAGACTGGGCGTCTGAATTATACCTTCCGCCAACATCAGTTTCCGGATTTCGCCCGGACTGGGAATTTCGGTCTCCAGGATATGCGCCGGGGCGGAACCCAGCCTGCTAATCAAGCTAGCAATCTTCCCTTTTCTTTCATCGTTATAATCACGTAGCCGGCCAATCAATGCTCTCGATTGTTCAATCGGAATCTCCTGCGGGATATATATCATTCCACTAACCGGGACATTTACTTTACTAACGAAATAATTTAAAAATGTACTTTTACCCGTGCCATTGTTCCCCATAATACCGATCTTATCACCATTTTGAATCGAGATATTGGGGACCGAAAGTTTTTTTTTCGGACCTAGGAAAAGTTTATTTGGTTCAACCGTAATTGGGTAATAATGTCCTTTTATTTCGTCGAATGATATTCCTAAAGTTTTTGATTGGGTGAAGCCGATTGCCACCTGTTTTTGCCGTTTGTTTTCCAACCGATCTTGCAGATTTTTATATTTTCGGCCGGCCGATGCGTCTTTACCGGTCAATCTGGCCCCGTCGATCTTAGCTCTCGCATCGTGATCCCGAGGTGCAAGGCCGCGTTTTGATAGTCTTCTTTTTGTGCGATCGACTTTTTCCTTTTGCAGAACGATCTGTCGTTTCAGGTGTCTTACTTCCCATTTTGTGATTTCATAGTCATGTTGCCGGCTGACGCTTTCCTTTTCGATCTCAGCTACCGCAACGCTGTAATTACAGCTGCGAATATCAACTTTTCCGGCTTGAACAAATAATGTATGCCGGCATAGATCGTCAAGTAAATCCCGATCGTGGCTAACCAGGATACCAATACCACGATATGCCTGCAATGCCTCAAATAATATTCGTTTTGATCCCAGATCCAGGTGATTGGAAGGTTCGTCGACCGCAAGTACCGTTGGATTCAGAAACAATGCCGTTCCAATCTGACTACGCTTACGTTCACCATGGCTAAGACTATCCCAACGCTCTGACCAGCAATTTTGTATAGCCAGTGCGTCTTTCAAACGGTAAGCCTGTTTATCATTTGAATTAATAAATTCCTCGAATCCGGTTGGGATGTAATCCGTGCGCTGTGCACAATAGTAGGCTTTTCCGGAATATTTAATTGTTCCGGAATCTGGTCTTATAATACGGGTAAGTAATTTTAGTAAAGTGGTTTTTCCACTGCCATTGGGACCGACAACACCTGTCCAGCCCCGCTGGAGTTGAAAAGTAATTTCATCGAACAATGGTTCGATAGAGTTTTCGTATGTAAAGGTCAGTCTGTCTATATGTATAAAATCCAGCATGTTTTTCTCCAAATGATGCGAAGTTCTTTCGGCAATACATATTTGACTTTCTCATCCTGACCTCTAAAATTCTATATATTCAAAATTATTCAACTTTGATAATATACAATACCGCAGAAATCCAAACCAGGAATAACATCCTTGGCCGAACAGATATTTCCGTCACAGCAGCAAATATCAGTCCTCCGAAGGCTGGCATGACCTGTCTGAGGTAATTATTTATTGTTTTTCAGATCAGACTGATTTTCATTGTGCCAAATCATTGGCGATTTTAATTATTATGCAATAAGTAATTATATCTCGCCTTTTCACACCATATATTGAATATATTTCATTTGTTGATTTTAAATAAATCCGGATCGTATTGATAATCGTGAAGCGCTTCTGTCAGAGCCGGTGAAGTTTTAGCGAGTAATACACCAATATTCTGACGCTCACCTTCCGAAATCGGTACCCGTGAAACCACTTCAAGTTTAACAACCGACTTCTTAACATTCCCGCCAAAACGCGCGAAAACGGTCTGCGCCATTCCCTGATTAGGATTAAGAATCGTAACCGGTCGGTTTAACAGGTCACTGAATATCCTCTGAAAATAACCGATTGAATAAGAATAATGAGTACAAAATAAGGCCACACCGAACTTATCAGCATTTTCAGGACATGCATCTACACATTCGGAAGCATACATCTCAATCAAAGACTGAACCATATCACTGTTCGGGTCATCCTGAATTTCCGATTCGAGCGTCGGAAAGGCTTGGGTGACAATGCGGGTACTGTCGAATCCGGCGGCCAGTAATTTCTCGCGATGGGTATTCTGCCCGACAGTCGTGGGCGTTCCGGTAATTATGACCGCACCGGTCGGGTGCTGTTGCAGATATTCCTGCATCAAAGTCACCCCGTCATCCACAATCGAGAACACAGTTGGTTTAGTTCCTGACTTCGCAAAATCGGTGTAAGGATAAATCACCGACAGAGTGTTGCAGGCAATCAGAATCATGTCGGGTTTAAAGCGGGCGTTAAAAGCCTGCAGAGCAGTATTGAAGACGGTTACTTTCTCTGCGGTGGATTTCATCGAATTGTAGCCATAACCGGATTCATAGAGCGCATTGACAAAAATGATTTCAACCTGCGGCACCACCGGTTTTTCGCGGAACAATTGTTCGAGGTAAGCGGCCACTGACAAACCTCCCAGCCCGGAATCGGTGACTAAAATCGCAACCTTCTCCGGAGATATTTTTTCCGGTGAGACTTTATATTTTATGGCTGAACAATTCATATTTAGTAAGCAAAGTGCGTAAAATAATCCAAGTTTAAATATAGCACCAATATTTTTTTGATCCATTTTTAAATATCGCGCTCCGTTTTCATTTTATTTCAGAAAAACCATTTTCCGGCATACCGCAGTACCGTTGAACGTTAGCCGGTAGAAATAAATTCCCGAAGCCCAGTCGGCGGCGCTGATACTAAAATCATATTGGCCGGCATTATCAAAATGTTTTTCTTCTGCAACGACGCTCTGCCCTTCCAGGTTATAGATTTCCAGGCGAACCATTCCCGACGAAGGTAAACAGAACGGTATGGTGGTCATCGGATTAAACGGATTAGGATAATTTGCCCTGACCTGAAAACAGACCGGCAACGCCGCTGTATTTTCAATGGCTGAATCGTCTGACTTACCCATAGTGAGATAATTTAGTGTATTAAGCCCGCTGGCTGTTACCTGATGCAAGGTTGTATCTGTCAGGCTCTCGATTTCCGTCCAGTTTTCGCCGTCGCCGGAGACAAACACTGCCAGTTCTTTTTCAGCGATTCCGTTCAGCTCCGATGGATCATAACTCAAGGTCACTGTTGCATCCAGATTGATATTAGTTGCCGGGGTAACCAGAAAACTACGGGTTATGGAATTGCCCGTACCGAGTGTACGGCTCTGGCCGGTGATCCGGCTGAGTGCGCAGACTCCCATGTTGTTCCCGGCCGGTGTAATTTCCAGACCGATTCCGCCAAAATCCGCGGTCGTGTTTTGAGCCACTGTACGACTGGTATGAACGGTGCCCAAAACCGCACAACTATCATCCTCGGAGATCGTGGCTTCGGATGTCAGATAAATCGTATAACCGGCGGTATTAATACTGCCGTCAGTAACCAACAATTCGCCATTCACGGTAATATCGCGGTCCAAAATAATCCCCATGGAACTGTTGCATTCCAGATTCTTCAGCACGGATTCTTCTTCCGGAATTTCCGGGCCGGTCGTCACCGTGACCTGAGAACTGGTGTAACGCACATTGACAGTTTCATCAAATATCGGCGCGGATAAGATTACTCCGGTCGCCCGTGAAATCGTTGCATTATCGGCCATTTTTAAATTAACATAAGAATCACTGTTATCCAGAATTCCGCTGGTTAGGCGGAGGGTATTGTTAAGAGTTACCTTTTTGCCGGATATTCCAGTGAGTCTTAGTTGGCCGGAATTATTGATTTCCAGAGAATCGGCTATTTCGCGGTCTTCTGCCAGCGCCCAGTCTTTATAAATCGAATCGCCAAAACTGATTTCGAGACGATAATAATCCACATCAATGACCGATTGGTTGTTGCCGGTCGAATTAGAGCGGATATAGCGCACCGTTCCGTTGTTATTGAAAGTCGGGGGAAACACTTGAGCCGTACTGTTGACTTTATAAACCCCACCGGTTTCCAGATTCATTACCGTCGTAGAATACCAGATATTTGTGTTCAGCGAACTTTGGAACGTTCCACCTGATTTGACGGTAACTGTTCCGGCTTCGAGCTTTTCGGAACCCATATTACCGCCGGAAGAAGAATATGGAATAAATAAAGCGCCCCCGCTTTCCACATCAATGCCGCCGATTCGAATCCGGTTGGTGCTGGTGGAAGCCAGATACACTTTACCATAAATTTTCATCGCGCCAATGCTCTCCATGGATGAACCGGAGCGGGCTACTATCTGAGTAGCACCTCCCGCCATTTTAAAAGTGCCACCGCTTTCCACAAGGATGGTCGGATAGGCAAAAGCTGTTCCGTTAAAGCTGCGGCCATTAATATCGTAATCGGTAGGAACCAGAAAGGTGCCGTTTTTAACGATCAGGGAATTAGCGATATTCAGTTTCGAATCGCTTGATCCGGCATAGGTAACAACTCCGCTGTCTTTATCAACCACAATAGTTTTAAAGAATGACATATTAATCTCGGAGTTGTTATTACGGATATTATTGACCCGCTGAGTATCGGCTGCACCGGTAAACCGCAGGATGGCTCCGCTTTCCCAATTCGTGAACGGAATGTGCGCCGAAGAGTACGGACTAAAATCACCATAAAGACTCAGGGCGCTGGTTGTGGTGTTCAGGTTCAATTTCGCAGTGGTATCTTCGAAAGCAATGTCCTGGCAAACCGCTTCGGCATTATCCACAATCATAATATGTCCGGCGCTGATTATGACTTCATCACTGGCTGTCGGCAAAACAGTACCCGTCCAGCTGGCCGGATCGCTCCAATTGCCGCTACGTGCACTGGTTAACGCACCGTATGAAATCAGCGGCAGGATTGACAATACAATTATAGCAACGATTCTTTTCATATTAATATAACTCCTTAAAATATCGCGCATTTTCCGAGTTATTTCAGATAGATCATTTTGATGACTTTATTGAAATTCTTCGAATGGACCCGGCAAAAATAGAGACCATTGGCCAGGTGCTGCCCATTATCATTGGTCGCGTTCCAGGAAACGGAATAATATCCGGCATTTTTTACTTCCTGAACCAGGGTTTTTACCTTACGTCCCAGAGCATCATATACGACGAGTTCCACATATCCGTTTTCGGGTAATCCGAAGCGAATGGTCGTCATGGGATTAAACGGATTGGGATAATTTTGCTCTAACGAGTAATGCTCCGGAAGCGACGCCTCTTCGACTATACCAACGTTTAAAACCTGAATCGTAAATGTAAAAACGCCGTCTGAGGCCGCAACCGTATCGATTCCATCCGTCACATAGACTGTCCAGGAACAAGATAAACTCGTTCTGGATAATAATGTATCCAGGTCAGCTGTGCAAATAAACAGTTTCGTTGCACCGGTACTAATTGTTCCCAAACCGGCCCAATCGTCACCCGGCACAAAAATATAGGTCAGCGAATCGCCATCCACATCGGAGGAGGATGTCCAGACCACATCAATCCATTGGCTTTCTGGCAAACTGTCCGCCCGAACCGTGACCGTTCCCTGATTTTCAGGTTTTATCAATGTGAAGGCGGTCGGCGCATCGTTAACCGGCAGCACCATCAGAGTAAAATTCGTTGTAACGGTGTCAATTCCGTCACTAGTCTTGGCGGTAATCAGTGCGGCACCGTTCCAGTTGGCGGCCGGTGTCAGAATGAGCAGCGAATCCTGAACGATATAATTCCAGGCTACGGCATTGGTATCGGCAGTGAACAGAAAACTCAGTGAATCGCCATCCACATCTTCAGCATAGACCAGGATTGTCGCCAAGGTGTCTTCATCTATAGTGATGTCCGATAAAACGTTGAAAATCGGTTTATTGTTCGGAACCGATTGAATTGTAAGATTAAACGATCCGTTAACCGCCGCAGTGGTATCCACACCGTCCGTGGCTTCGATCGTCCAGGTACATTGAATTTCGTCTCCGCTCAAATATTCGCTGAAATTGGCGACATAGAGCCGGATTTGAGTCTCAGTGACTAATCCGACCGACATGCCCGTCCAGGCACCGCCGGGAATGAACCGGTAACTGACGGCATCGCCATCGATGTCATCGGATGTTTCCCAGGTAAAGAGAATCGAATGAGTCAAACTATCCGGATGAACCACCACAGTCGCGCCGTTCACCGGTGCAACTAATGCAAAATCGGCAGGCGAATCATTGACCGGTTTGACCGTAAGTGTAAAACTCATCGTCGTCGTATCGCTTCCGTCCGTAGCAAGAACTGCAATATTGGCCGTACCGTTCCAATCGGCAGCCGGAGTCATAGTCAACTGGGAGTCAGGGGTGGTGTAATCCAATGTAACCGCACTCGTATCTGAGATGAATTTCAGTTGAACTGCATCGCCATCCGCATCGGACGCATAGATTTTCAGAGTTATCGAATCATCTTCATTGATGGTAGTATTTTGTAATCCGTATAAAACCGGTTTCTGATTGGGAGCGGCCCCGCAGGTAAACAGGGACAAACGGTTTATGCCGCTGGCTGTGACAGTCCGGGCCTCGGCATCCATGACTGATTCCAGCGGTTCCCAGACCGTCCCATCGGTGGACAATTGATAAAGAGTCAAATCTGCCGGTTCAATGCCGTCGAGTTCGGCGGGAACATAATGGAATACCAGAGTGGCGTTAAAATCGGCGTTGTTTTCAGGAATAATATCGAAATAGCGCAGAATACTAAGGCCATTGTGTCCCAGATCCAGTGATTCGCCAGTGTAGCGCTGGAGGGTCGAGATTCCAGGAGCGGCTCCGGTTGCCAATATTTCCAGGCCCACCCCGCTAAAAGCTTCAATGACGTTCTGAGCCACGCCACGACTGACTTCTAAGTAGCCATCGATGACGGTGGAATCCGTCTCAACCAATGTAGCATTTTCCGCCAATTTTATGCCCCAACCTTCCGTGAAAATCTTGCCACTTTCCAGCACCAGAGTACCATTGACTATCAGATCGCGGGTCAGTTTTACTCCTTTTGTTCCGGATACAGTAACGTTATTGACCGGTGTTCCGGTCAGCGCAATTTCCGGCCCGGACAGAACCGTATCTACTGTGCTGGTGTAGGCCAGATCAACCGTGCCGCTGAAATTCAGTTCGTTGGTAATCGACCCGGTCGCGCGTGAGATGGCGGCGCCATCGCCAATCACAAATGTCACATTGGCCGCAGAATTATCAACCGATCCGGAAGTCAGACGCAGAGTTTTATGTATCGTTATTGTTTGAGCAGTCGCCGCAGTTACCACGAGATTCGCTGAATTGTTGGTTGCCAGGGAATCAATAGTCCGGTCAGCAGTCAGCGCCCAGTTTTTCTTGGCGCCATCCTTGGAATACTTTATCTCAAGGCGACAGTAATTCATATCCACGATAGTCTGATCGGAAGCGCTGATATTCCGCGAATAGACAATGATACCTTTATTCTCGGAAAAGATCGGAAAATTCGGTGCGGAACTGGTAACCTCATAAGTTCCGCCCGCTTTCAGCGCAACCTGAGTTGGCGAAGACGAGTTCACATACCAGATATCCGTATTGACTTTCTGGATTAACTGTCCGCCCTCCATAATTGTGAGTGTGCCGCAATTCAAACACTTATTCGAAGTACTCCAGCCCGACTCAATATTAACAGTTCCGCCATCTTCAACATCAATATCAGTAAAATTGATGCGGTTGGAACTGTTAGTGCTCAGGTTTGCGGTACCGTGAATTGTCATCTTTCCGATTTTACTAGTATTTTCACCGGTATTTGAGGCTCTCCTGATATGGGATGCGCCACCAGCCATATTGAAAGTGCCGCCGCTGCCAATTGTAATTGTCGGCGAAGAGGCACTGCCGCTGTAGGTTCTTCCCTCAATATCATCGGTCGCAGCTAACTCAAATGTGCCATTGACAATTTCCAGACTGGCACCGAGGCCGAGACGCATATTCGTGCCATCGGTGGTCACCTTACCGGAACTCTTATCAATCTCCAATTCTTCAAACGAGGTCGAAAAGGCAGTAGTACTAAAACCGGAAATGATTTGCGTTTCGGCCGTACCGGTGAATCTGAATTTCGCCCCGGAAGCCCAGCCCGAAAAAACATTATGAGAAGTCGGAAATAACGTGAAATTTCCGTAGCAACTCAAAGTCGCATTCATCGTTATTTTGGCATCGGTCCCGCCAAAGGAAATATTATTACAACTAGCTTCCGCGTCAACGATTATCGTATCAGCGGCGCCGATAACCACATCGTCGCTGCTGGTCGGAACAACGCCGCCATCCCAGGTAGTCGTTGCATTCCAATTCCCATTTTGTGCGGAAGTGATCGTGGTCGCCGAAGCTACAAACGCCAAAGTCAAAATAATGATCGTCGCTGTTAAAATTCGATGCTTCATCATTTCCTCCTGTTATTTTAAAAAGATCATCTTACCGTCGTAAATACCGGTTTGATCATTGATTCGATAAAAATAGAGCCCCGAACTCTGGGCAGAAAAGTCTAATGCAATTTCCTGCGGTCCGTTGGATAGTGGTTGAATCTCCCGGGAACACACAAGTTGTCCGGCCAGGTTATAGATATGGATTTTTACTGGTTTATAAGTAAAACCGTTAAACCGGATTTTGGCGACTTTATTAAATGGATTCGGATAGATTAACGGCAGACAGAATCGCACCGGAAATTGACCTGAAATATCGGAACCGGGCTCATCGTCGCTATGCAACATCCATTGCGGTTCGGCGGAATCACCGGATAAATTGCTCCCGAGATAAGCATTGGTACAAGTCCAACCCCGGTTCTCCGCGTAATGAACATTTTCCGGATCTTCAAACTCCAGCGCAATGAGAGTTTCTTTGTACAATGTATCGAGTATGGGAAAATTCGAAAGATCAAAATCAGATGAATAAAGTGCAGCCGCTGATAGTCGGATGCGATCAATATCTCCTTGAAATCCGTTGTCTATGTTGGCGCGCCTTCCGACATACAGCACCGGGTTCGCCGAAACTGAAGGAATCGCGATACCGGTTTTCGTCGTATCGGCAGTTACGTCAATTCCGTTATGAAAGAATTTCAACCGGTAACTATCCGATTTGGCATACCGGCAAATCGCCAGATGATTCCACTCACCCGGTTTAACGGTTCCGGTTTGCGAATAATAGTAATAAGTATTACTGCCGGCATAAACCGCCATAATCACCGAACCGTCCATTTTCAGATATACGGAAAGTTGATCTTTCAGATCGAGAATTCGGTCATAATCGCTAACGTCATCCCAGGAATTAAAGCGGAAAGAAACTTCCAGTGTATATATTGCCCGGTCGGCAAAAGATTTCAGGCTGACGCTATGGTCATACATCAGGTAATCGTTTACTCCGTCAAAATGCAGATAACAACGGTTTGAATCCGATTCCTGTGTCAAGGGAAAAGTCATCCGGGTGGCCTGGATTAACTTCGACCAGTTGATTTCGGTATCCCGCAAACCGCTGTAGGCCATCTCTAAGTGCATAAACTGACCGCTGGCTGAACTGGCATTGGCGTAACACAGACTGCTGCTGTTGTTTAATAGACGTCCCTGCACATTGGTGGTGGCAATTAAGGTCGTCCAATCCAGATCCTTATGCGCAACCTTAAAAGTCAGAGTCGGATCGACAATTGATAAATTTTCCCGCAGGTCCAATAAGCAATCCCGATTTGCCGGCGTCAACCGTGTGCCATTACTCATAATAATGTCAGGATCGCTACTACCCTTACTAAAACCGTGCGGCTGAATGATCAGAATTTCCGGATCGTTGTTATATAAAACTTCAGTCGCCACATGAAAAGGACCGAGCACCACATGCGCCATATCGCTGTAACGGTAGGATTCGCTTGCATCCGAACAGGCGCTTGTCGTCCCGTCACAGGGACTGCTACTGGCGCCATTACAGCGATGGGTTCCGGCGACAAAGTAAGCCCGTGCCGAACACTGCTGGAAGAGTCGAACTCCCAGGTTACCGGTTTTGCGGTCATAGACCGGATGGGGACACTGCACAATCAGTTTAGACCGTTGTGCGTTGTCATTAAAGACATAAGTTCCCCAGTGTCGCGAAGTCGAGGCCGGATCCCTTTCCAGAACATGATAAGTGATCCCATCCGGATCGATGACATGCACAATCTGGTAATCTCTGAGCTGGGCGGTCGCGTGCGCTTCAGTGTAATTGCCTTCCAGCATTAGTTGAATAATCTGCTGCCAGATTTGCCGCGATTCGGCATTGGGCTGCTGATAATCACCAGTGCCGTTGCCAGTCGGGAGAGTCGTGATGATGCTGTCAATATGGGTGACAATTTCCGCATAGACGATAGTTTGTCCGTATGTGGCAATCCACAGCGACATTGTAATTATACCAGTAAACGCCAACAGGCTCTTTTTCATCATTTCAATAATAAAATCCTCTGCAGGTGATTGGTTGTTCCCATCGTACACTTCAGGATATAGACCCCGGAAGCCAGGTCGGCCGCTTGAAAATACAGGGCATACTGACCGACCGGTAATTCTTTATTGATAATACGGCGGACTTCGCGGCCATTCACGTCAAAGACCGTTATAGTGACCTTCAGTTTTTCATTTAAAATAAACGGAATCGTCAGGGTAGCATTGAACGGATTGGGATAGGCTTTCTGCAAACTATACCGACCGGGTATCCGGATGATTCCGGAATTGACGGCAATCGTCACTTTGCGATTACAATAGAGTTCCTCCGTCCCGTCATAACTGACGTTCGCCAGGTAATAAACATAACTCTGTCCCGCGATAACCTTACTGTCAATGTACGAATATTGAGTCTTTTCACTGGTCGTCCCCTGTCCCGCCAATGCCTCGTCACTCAGAAAGGTAGCGATGGCCTCCGTTTCGGATTCGGTATCGCCGTTCAAAGTCGCCCGGTAAATGATAAATCCCAGATTCTCGGTTTCCGAAGCCGTTGACCAACTCAACCGAACACCGGCCGGAATGAGTTCAGCGGTAAACGATTCCAGCACTACCGGCAGGGAATCATCGCCAGTTCCTCCCGCCGTCCAGCGGCTGAAGGAATCGATCGCATTTAAGATAATCCGGTTGTTATCCACATCCACGCTGCCGCCGCGATAACTCCAGGTGACGCCTTCATCGATGGATTTGTAGAGATGCAGAGTCGTTTCCGGAATATCGTTCAGCTCGCTTTCATTATACTTAAACACCAGCGTGGCATTCAATCCGGAATTGGTTGTCGGTGAAATATCAAACCAGCGTTTGATACCCTGATGTTCATTACCCGTGGAAGCCGTGCCGGTCGTCCGGACAACCGTAGTCGCGCCGGGCGCGGCTCCGCTCGCGTTAATCTCGACTCCGAGTCCGCCAAAAGTATTATTCGCCCCTTGCGCAACCGTTCGAGTAGTCTGAATTTTCCCGACTACCGTGTTGCCGAACGTTTCCGTCAAACTGGCCGAGGATGCCAGTTCAATCGTTACCGAATCATCCGTATTATCGATTGAACCAGAAGTAATATTTATGGCCCCGTTCACGGTAATTTTTCTGCCTGCGTTTAGAGTATCGAAAATTACTACTGCCGCCGAATCAGTGACCAGAAAATCGCCGCTGATGGTACGGTCGCTGCCCAAATACCAGTTCTTCTGCGCGTCGCTCGCTGAATATTTGACTGCCAGATTATAATAATCGGCATCCACGATCTTCTGATCGGAAGCCGAAGAACGGGCATACAAAATCGTTCCCTGGTTCTCTGAAAATGTTGGCAGCACCGGCGTCGAACTCGTGGTTTCGTAAATACCGCCGCTTTTCAGGGCAATGCTTGTTTCGCTGTACCAAATATCCGTATTCAGAGCATTGGTCAGTTTCCCGCCGCTTTTCAGGGTAATTGTTCCGGCGTCAAATTTCTCAGTACCCATGTTTCCGCTGGAGTAATAAGGAATTGCAAGCGTGCCGCCGTCTTCCACATCAACATTTGAAATCCGGATGCGGTTTGAGCTGGTGGACGCCAGGATTGCTTGGCCATAAACATTCATTTTTCCGATGCTCTGCATGGATGAGCCGGAACGCGCCACGATCTGCGAGGCTCCGCCGAGCATTTCGAGAATTCCGCCGCTTTCGATTTTTATAACCGGATAAGCATAATTGCTGCCATTGAAACTGCGGCCATTGATATCGAAAATCGCCGGGATTTGAAAGGTGCCGTTTTTTATCACCAGCGAATCCGACAGGTTCAGTTTTGAATCGGCAGTACCGGAAAATGTCACCTTACCGGCAGTCTTATCAACGATGATAGTTTTGAAAAAAGCCATGCTGGTAGATTCGTTGTCGCTGCCGATATTACCAATGGTCTGAGTCGTCGCATCGCCGCAGAATTTCAATAGCGCGCCGCCGGTCCAACCGGAAAACGGAACATGTGTCGCGGCAGAGGGCGTGAAGTCGCCGTAAACATGCAAAACCGCCGATGCTGAAGTGAAATTTAGTTGTGCAGTCGTTGCGGCAAAAGTGAGCGAATTGCATTCCGCAGTCGCATCATTGATTGCTACGGTGGCATTGGCATTAATGATGACGTCGTTGATTTTCGTTGGCATGGAAGCCGAACCGGCTTCATCGTCACTGGCTGCCGCCCAGATCGCACCCGACCAATTCCCATTGGACACGGCATAACGGGAGCCGGTCGTGGTCTGGGAAACAGTGAAAGAATGATCGTTGACATCGGTTATCCTGACAGACTGAAGAGCACCGATTGCGCTGGTTTGCACCCAGAATTTCAAATCCTGTTGAGTGGACGACTGATTAAACGTCGAGGGCTCGATATAAACATCGTTGTAATTGGGATTGTCATTATTATCCGGATCAATCCCGGTCCGGGAATTGAAGCCAATTGTTCGCGAAGCGCTCGACCCGTAAAGCGTAACTTCATCGAAATCAAGTTCCGTGGCCGGCAGGATAATCTCCACCCCAGCGGAATCCGTTGCCGACAGAAAATTGACTTGATAGCCGTTCAGGTCGCTGTATGGCAGCAGTTCCAATGGATTACGGGCCTTGTCCTTGTTAATGCTGGTGCCGGTCAGATTCTGATAAAGCTCGAAATGGAGATGGACGGTGTTGATTTCATAGCCCGATTTGCCCATAAAGGCGATCGTATCCTCGGTGGAAACGGTATCACCAACCGCAATATCTGTGAAACCGTTCAGATGCAGATAAGCATTGTGCCGCGGCTGACCATCGGACGAATCAATCCGGACCAGCATCCAGCTGCCGAAACGGGCGCGATCCGTTTGCGCCGTCTCGGTCGAATCTTCGAAGCGAACGACAATACCCGGCCGGGAAGCGAATATCGGATCATTCAACGAACCGCTGAAATCCAGTCCGCGATGAAAGTCATAAACGCCGTTTAAAAGTCGGGAGCCAAAAGGCGAAACCGGTTGTACATTGTCCGCCGAACCTGTTGTGGGATAAACGGTATAGTCAATTTTAAACGGCGACGAATTTTGCGCACTGATTCTGCTGATGCCAACATCCGAAACCCGGACTTTCGCCCGCCAGGTACCAATTTTCGGAACCGTCCACCAGTACGAATCCGTATTAGAGACATTGGATACAATCGCCGTCCAGTTCGCGCCGTTATCGACTGAATATTCCAGATTGACATGGCTGATAGTGCCGGTAGTTGTCCAGGTGATCTCATACTGCTCATCGGCAGTAATGGAAGCATTGCCAGCCGGGGCGGTCAACGTTAGTCCGGTTTCCACCGGAAAGGTCATCCCGATGGCGTCGGAGAGTTTCTTTCGGGTCGCTTCACTATTCCTTAAACCAGTATAAGCCTGCTCGATATGGATAAACCGGCCGGTCGTCGAAGTGGCATTGGTCAGGCAAGGATTGCTGCTGTTATTGATCAGCCGTCCCTGAGTATTAGTCAGGCCAATCAACTCGTTCCAATCAGTATCGATATGAGCGATTTTAAAAGTCAGAGTGTTATCAATTACCAACAGGCTGTCCCGGATCAGGCTGACATAATCCGGCGACGGAGTATACCGGGTTCCGTTGCTCATTATCAAATACGGATCGGTGTCATCTTTGGCAAATCCGTGCGGCTGGATGACAATTAAATTTTCAATGGCGTTATTGAGAACTTCGGTGGTCAATTGCAAAGTACCGGCGGTGTTATGGGGTTGATCGGAAATTTTATAAGGGCCGCTTGAACCACAAACCGAGCTGGTACCGCTGCAATTGGTTTCGGTTGAACTGTTGCAGCGATGCGTCCCGGTAATAAACAGCGCCCCGCAATCCTGATTCCGGAAAATATACGCGCCCTGCTGACCGGTATAAGTGTCGTATTTGGGATGCGGCGACTGAATGAAAAGCCGCGGCCGGGATGCGGATGGATTATATACGAACATGCCCCAGTAATTAAGCGAGGCCGACTGTTTTTCCAGGACGTAATAGGTTCGCAAGGTGACTCCATCGGCGTACTCCACCAGTTGGTAACCAAAGTCATCCGCTGCGGCATGGGCCAGCGCATAACTTCCCTGCAAGATTAATGTAATACAATCCTGCCAGGCGCTGGCTTCTGTCGTCGACGGATCCGTGTAATCATTACCATCCGCGCCGGGTAAGCCCGAGATATAACTCGCAACATAGTCGCCAAAATTGCCCGAACCGGAAATTTGCGCCAATGCGACGGACATACCGAAAACGATCAAAAAAACAGTATGCCGCAATGTCTTGTAAATCCGCATCAAATTCCACTATACCTTAATTACTTCAATAGTATAATACGCTGCAGATGGCTGGTCGTGCCGATGTGATACTTCAGCAGGTAAATTCCGGAAGCCAGGTCGGCCGCATCCACATGCAGGGCGTAATTGCCAGCCGCAAATTCAGAATTCGCCACGTTGCGCACCAATCGCCCGTTGAGATTATAGATATTAATGGCAACCTTCATCGTGGCGTTCAGATTAAACGGAATGATGAAAGCCGCATTGAAAGGATTGGGATAGGCCGGTTTCAGAGTATAGTCCTCCGCGACCGTTATGCCGTTTTCCGGAATGGTCACTTCAACCGGTTTGTGCCAGATTATCGCACCGCTGTAATCGACATCACCGATTCGATACGAATAAGTCACACCAGCCACAACGGCCGCATCGGTATAGGTGTAATCATGCGATTCCGAAGTACTGCCGTGCCCGGCCAGGGCATCCACGCTTATATAACTCGCAATCTCTTCCCAATCAGCAACTCGTAACCCGGAACTCGAAACTCGCAACTGTCTTTGAATAATAAATCCCAGGTTTTCGGTTTCGGAGGCGGTCCGCCAGATCAGTTGAACTCCCGTCCGGGTCGTTTTGGCAGTAAAGGATTCCAGGGATACCGGCAGAGAGGTGTCTTCCCCGGTTCCGCCAGCCGTCCAGCGACTGAAAGAGCCAATGCCCGTCAGAGTAATTTCATTGTTATCGGTATTCACGCTGCCGCCCTGACAAATCCAGGTCGAGCCGGCATCGGTTGATTGGTAAAGCGCCAATCCCGATTCGGCCAAACTGTTGAGTTCACTCTCATCGTAAGCAAAAACCAGTGTGGCGTTTAAGCCGGAGTTGGTGATCGGGGAGATATCAAACCAGCGTTGGATGCCTTCATTGCCGGCACCGGTCGAAGCCGTTCCGGTTGTTCGCACGACGGTAGTCGCTCCCGGAGCCGCACCGGCGGCATCGATTTCAACGCCGATTCCGCCGAAGGTATTGTTGACACTCTGAGCGACGGTGCGGGTGGTTTGAATTGTTCCGATTACGGTATTTCCGGAGGTTTCCGAAAGAATAGCGCCGGAGGCGAGAGTCACGGCATAATCATTGGTCGTCGTCAAATCGCTGCCGGTCAGAGATAGCGTACCGTTTACAGTCATATTTCCACCCAGAGTAACGCCTTGGGTACCGCTGATGGTTAAATCGGTGAGCACTCCGGAATCTGTCGGAACTTCATTCCCGGTCATAACGGAGCTGACGGTACTGATATATTCCAGGTTAACATTTCCGGATAAGGTTGGCGCCGTCGTCAATGTTCCGGTCGCCCGGCGGATGGAAGCACCATCAGCCATTGTAAGAACCTTGTCATCACCAGAACCGTTATTGTCGAATTCACCGGAAGACAAGGTTAAATTCTGATTGACAGTCGCGTCGGCTCCCAGAATCACACCGCCGGAAGCATACACCGTCAAGTCCCTTAATACGTCGGTCGCCGTTGGTAATTCAGCTCCGGTGGTTACCTGAGATGAACTCGTGTATTTTACATCCACGACTCCCGTAAAACTGGGAGCGTTGCTCAGCGCTCCCGTCGCTCTTGAAATAAGCGCCTCGTCACCCATTACTAAGGATACATCACTGTCTGAATTATCAAGTGAGCCGCTCGTCAGGCGTAAAGTGCCATTGACCGTCACGGATTGGGCCGATTCGGCACTGATTACCAAGGCCGCCGAATTATTTATCTCTAATGAATCAGTGATAGTTCTATTGCCAGACAAAGTCCAATTTTTAGGACCGCGACTTAATTCCAAACGATAATAGTCTTTATCTACAATCGTTTGTGTCCCATCACTAGCTGTACGATAATACCTCACTGTTCCATTGTTGGTAAAAGTTGTTGGAAAGTTGGTCGTTGAAGTTGTTATCAGATAGGTGCCATATTGATTCAATACAACAGAGGCAGTATCTTTCCAAACGTTATTAGTAGTATTCATATTCATTGCACCGCCACTTTTAACAGTAATCACGTCTGGATTAAAATAACCTGTCGATATAGTATTAATATTAATTTCTCCGCCTGATTCAATATCAATTCCATCTATATTAATAAAACGAGAATCTGTACTGGTTAATGTCGCAGTACCATTACACGTCATTTTTCCGATTTGTTTTCCAACTGTACCACCGCTCCTTATATAAGAAGTACTACCGTCCATAATAAAAGAACCACTTGATTGAATGGTGATTGTTGGAGTACTGGTATATGCACCTGTTCTTGTTCGCCCGACAAAATCATCTGTGGAAGCGAGTTCAAATGTTCCGTTTATTATTTCAAAACTGGTGCCGATTGTCAACTTCATATCAGAGCCTGGTGTGGTTACTTTTCCGCTGCTTTTATCAATTTCCACTTCGACTAAAGACCCGACTGTTGCCGTAGTACTAGTAGTCCACCCACTTAATGTTTGAGTTGCATCTCCGACAAACCTAATTTTTGCTCCGGAAGGCCAGGCACTAAAAGATACGTGCGTCAATGAACCTAACGTATAATTACCATAAACATTTAATCGGCTTGACGAAGAACCCATGGCTAAATTTGCGGTGCTATCACTAAAGGAAAGATTATTACACACTGCGTCGGCATTGTCTATCGTCACCGTATACCCGGCGGCGATTACCACATCGTCGCTGCTGGTCGGGAGAATGCCACCGTCCCAGGTAGTAGTTGCACTCCAGTTGCCACTTTGCGTAGACGTGATCGTGGCCGCCGAAGCCAAAAACGTCATAGCCAGTAAACTGATCGTTACTGTTAAAATTCTGGTTTTCATTTTATTCTCCTCAATAATTCTATATCACCATAAACCATCGTAATCATCCGATCTGAAAAACCATCATATCATTGAGTCTTATTCAAAGTTTTATTGAAAATAAAAACGAGTCCGAAAATCAGCAGTGCTGCCAGCGCCGGCAGGAGTTTACCGCCATTACTTTGATGCAATGCCGGGCGGTTATTTCTGAATCTTTTTCCCGGATCGACATCCAGACCGTAGCGGACCGCCAATTCCTTAATGTTTAAAAAATTGATAAACGGAATATGCTTCTCGCTCAGGCGGGCTATTATCCCCCGTTCGGCATGCTCACAGGTTATCGGACTGGTGACCAGTCCATTGGGATAATTCGTGGCATGCGCACAATAGCCGAGAGCCGCCTGATTGCCGCCGATATTTATTAATAGTTTAATATTTCTGGAGAGTAGATACCCGGTTTTGGTTTTAATGGATTCGTCGATATTAGTCGGCAAATATGAATCCAAACCATTACGGCGGGCGGCTTCACGCAATGCCTTTACACCCTCATCCGTTAATCCGTCACCGTTGTCGTTTTCGGCACCTAAAGTGACGATTGCACTCTTACAATCCAACAGTCCGGCCGTATTCAGCCAGGCTTCCATATCCGCCCAGGTTGCCAGTGATTGATTGGCGCCAAAGGTCGAGGCGCCCAGCGAACTAAACAGAACCACTTTCACGTGCATCGTTTGAGCCGCGGCCAGCGTAGAAATCGCCAGCGCCGGGAAACTGCCGGAAATGATCAGACCGATCGTGTCACCCTCAGAAATTCCGGCGACGTGCAGCCAGGTGACGACCAATCCGGCAAATTTTTGATTCAGACTGATGCGCTTGGCTTCCAGCGAACCCAGCGTCGTGGTTATCTCGGTAAAATCATCCCCGAGCATCCAGCCATTGGCGTATACGTCAGTGGCAGAATTATATAGTCCCAGGGCCATCTTTTGAACTTTTATTTGATCGAAACATTGCTGCGCCAGACGTTCGGCTGCCGCCTGTTGTGCAGCATATGGTGACATTTGGCCATCCTTTGGATTCCGGGCAAATGCAATTAGTAATAAAGCAGACACAATTGCAATTAGCAGAAGTAAATATTCCGGATTCCTCAGCAGGCGTTTCATATCAACGAATCACCATGATTATCAGGCTGACCAAAGCCGTCACGATTGTAATGGCGCACAAAGTCGGAACAACCTTTTGCCGGCTCATTTCGTTGGCGATCAGCCCGGGAATGATGTAACCGATGCTGTGAATTTCCAGATTGAAATTAATTGCCGAGCCAAAAACGTACTCAATTACAATTTTCAGGGTAAATCCCAGCACCATGGCTATCAGTAACCGGCGTCGCCCGTAAATGATTAAATGTTGGGAGAGTTGCCCCAGGATAAGCCAAACCAAGAGTGCGATCCCGATTGTCACCGCGATTCTTTCCGGAAAAAAAAGAAAGAGCGCAAAATAGGCTGGGGCAATCACGCCCCCGGCGGAAATTCCCGTCAGTTCATAAAACAAAAAACCAACAATTAATCCAATAAAATAATATTCGATCAGCATACGGCTAAGCCTTCCTCAACCAGGTTTTCAACCAGACGCAGAGCCGGACCGGCTATATTGGCCAATCCCACCAACTGAATCTCATTTTCATATCCTTTAGTTGCCAGAGTGAAGAGACTGGAAATGTTCCGGCCGTTCCAGTCCAGAATCAATTCCGCAGGCACAGCTTTGGATTCCAGCATTCGAATCAATTTGGCGCGGTGATCGCCGGTCACGATTATTCTTTCGAAAATAGGCTTACGACTTAGCCATTCCGCGAATTTAATCGTTCGCAAAGGCCGGTCGCTGCGCGTATTTACCAATGCCGCAGCCGGAATATCCGGAATCATATATTTACTCAGGAATTCTTCCAGGGATGGGATATCGTTAACTGCAAAGGCATTGATAAAACGAATCTGGCAATTGTCCTGAACCGGTACATTGAATATCGTGGATTTGGGCTGGGCGTTCAGATAATTGAGAATCTGCTGGCGGGCTTCGACGGGCGAAATACCCATGATATCGCAAACGGCAATGGCCAGATTGATATTCTCGGCGAAAGCACCGGGCAAGTTTTGCAATTCCTGCA
>Ga0208828_1000237_pt1 | contig 25456 bp, 25 predicted proteins | sample Kivu_160m_FD_185487 | JGI IMG/M metagenome (GOLD analysis project Ga0208828, IMG submission 185487) | Freshwater microbial communities from Lake Kivu, Western Province, Rwanda to study Microbial Dark Matter (Phase II) - Kivu_160m (SPAdes)... | ecosystem: Environmental > Aquatic > Freshwater >... | reverse complement strand
CTGTTATATAGTATGTCAATAACATATAAATCTATATTGATAATAATTATATAGAGTTTTAATATTCACTAACATTTGAGACTGGTTAGCTATAACAAGTAATTTTGACTTGATCCCGATTATGTTGATAACATAAATATACATTTTCGTTTTAGAGCGTTTTTGATGAGGATATTCGGTCGATGAATATTCAGAAAAAAGAATATGATGACCTGGCACAGCTGGCTCCTCCCACAAAATATATGTGGACTATCGTCAATTTTGCCCAGGCCTGGAACACCTGGGTAAAAGCGCTGGAAAAAAGCCTGAGCCCGGCAAAGATGACGGTTTCCCAGATAACGGCCCTGCAGGCGCTTTTTTATAACAAGCGCCCCATGTCGCCGACGGAGATTTCAAAAGTACTGCCGATTGACACCCATTCAATCAGCCCCCTGGTTGATAAACTGCACAAACGTAAACTGGTAACAAGAAGACGTTCCAAAAGTGATAGACGGTCTATTGAGGTTGAGTTAACCAGGCAGGGCATTGAGCTTTTAAAAAGCCTGTCCCCTAACATAAATGAAGTTTTGGAAGTAGTCTTTGGAAACCTTAATCAGAAAGAGCTTGAAGAGCTCGTGAAATTATCCCATGTAATCAGTTACAACGCAGCGGATTATGTGGGCGCCAATAAAAAACGCATGGACGAAAATGCCAAAATTCTCTCGGGTATGTTAGAAGGTAAGACTGCAGCTAAGAAAAGCACCCGATCGAAATCGAGGTAGAATATATAGGCCTCGATCCAGACAGGTATCCGGCGTGCGATTACCCCGAATTCGTATTCACCGGCCGCTTTTTCGTATGATCTTTAATGTTGAATGCGACAGCCTTGACCGTTTAAAAGCTATTCTGTAGTCTACAATCATAAGCAAGTTTGAATAAAGGGAGAATGACATGTTTTCAAGGGAGTGGTTCATCTACGTCTTCGGCCGCTGGATACTTCTTTCCGGCATTGCCGGCGCCCTGCTTCAGGTATTGCTGAGGCAACAGCTGGGCATACCCGATTTCCCGGCCTTCCTGCTCAACCAGCTCCTGCTGGCATGCGTCTTCTGGTATGTTGATAAATTCATATTTCGCCGACACCTGGGTAAGGTCAAAGACCTCTTTAAATTCCCCCGCATCAAGGGACAGTTCGATCCCACAGTGGAATTTAATAAGATCACCGAGGAATATAACCAGATGGCGGAGGATTATAAAAAGAATCCGGATGATCCGAAAGCCTGGCTGCACCGCTTCCTTGACCTCACTCATTCGGTTGAAATGATGGATCGCGTGCTGAGGGACCGGGGCTTAGACGTGGACAAAGAGTACAATCGTATCGTGGAAGATAACCGCAGGCGTGGCCTCTACGAATAGGAAAAGTGTTATACTGAGAGCGAAGTCTCATGGTAAAGACGCAGCAGGTCGTTCTTTTTTTTAAGAGCGAGAAAGCGAGGAAGCTGGGGATCACTCTGTTCGCCGCAGTGATAGGCAATCTGCTGTCACTTCTCTCCAGTATGCTCACACCCCTCAATCCCCAGGTAACATTCGATTTTTCACACCTGGCCACCTTCGCCATCGCCATTACTTTTGGGCCCTGGTACGGTCTGCTGACAGCCGCGCTTTCCTCTATATACCCCTATTTTCATCTGGCGGTCTTCGGCATCTACGGCCCCGTGTACGGCCTGGCCATCATACTCGGTAAATCCATGACAGGTTTTTTCTGCGGCCTGCTGCGGGGACGCATGCCGACCTTCCTGGCTATCACCCTATCGTATGTGCCCGAGTCCATCTTCACCTTCTTTTTCCTGCACTGGATGTCATTCACACTGCCCGCGGGCACTCTTACCTGGGACACCATCACAGTCGGTGTGATCGCAGAAGGCTGGGTGGAGGTGATTATGTTCTCCTTCATCATCGACAACATGGTGCGCCGTAAGGTTGTTGAGACCGCCGTTTTGCTGCTGGAGATATTCATCATCATGTTCCTGGTACACAAGGAATTCCTCCAGACCCTGTTACTGCTTCTGCTTATAGCCCTGTTCACCCTCATATTATTTGAACTGGTCGAGAAAACCATCCACAAGTCGGGATCCCGACTCCCTGAGAATAAGGACCGCGAGCAATAACAGGCTGATATCGGATCTGCTCGATACTGCGGGATTGCAGGCACTTTCAAACTGCTATGTATTTGAGGCTTTACGGCCTGACATATTCATGCAGCGGTTTAATGTTAATGTTCTGCTTGCCCTGAGATAAGACTTTCAGAACCGCGCCTGCCGTATCCAGCGACGTGAAACACGGGATGCGCCTCTCAGTGGAAGCACGGCGGATATGAAAACCGTCCTGCATGGGGATTCGACCGCCGGTGATCGTATTGATGACGCCAACCACAGAGCCGCTGTTTATGATTTCAATGATATTGGGATGTCCTTCGCTCAGTTTCCTGCTGATCACATTAACATCCATGCCATTTTCTTTGATCATAGCTGCCGTGCCCCGGGTTGCATATATCCGATAACCCAAAGAATAGAATCCCTTTATTATGGGCAGCGCTTCCGCTTTGTTCTTGTCCGCAATGCTGAAAAGGAGAGCCCCCTGGGGAGGCAGCATCAATCCTGCGGCGATCAACGCCTTGGCCAGGGCAGCTTCGTATGTCAGATCGATTCCCATGACTTCACCGGTGGATTTCATCTCCGGGCTGAGATATGTATCAACCCCTGTCAATTTCGACATGGAAAAAACAGGAGCCTTAACGCTGACTAAAGACTTTTCCCTGCACAAACCCGTTTTGTACCCCTGCTCCGAAAGACTGATCCCCAGCATCACTTTGGTAGCGATGCGCACCATGGGGACCCCGGTAACCTTGGAGATAAACGGTATCGTCCGGCTGGCGCGTGGATTTACCTCCAGCATGTATATAGCCGAAGATTCCCCGGCTCCGCTCCGCATGATAACATACTGAATGTTCATCAGGCCTTTGATACCGAGTGCCAGCCCGATCTTTGCGCTGTAATCGACCAGTGTATTCACTTCATCTTCGCATAGCCCCAGTGCCGGATATACAGCTATCGAATCTCCGCTGTGTACTCCCGCCCGTTCAATATGCTCCATAATCCCGGGAATTAAGACATCGATCCCGTCGCATACCGCATCAACCTCCACCTCTTTGCCTTCGAAATATTTATCGATCAGAACGGGATGGCGTTCATCAATTTCGAGAGCCTGCCCCATATACCTGGTTAATTCCTCCTGGTTCTGCACTATCTCCATACCCCTGCCGCCAAGCACATAACTCGGCCTGACCAGCACCGGATAGCCCAGTGTCCCGGCCACCTCCTGCCCCTGGCTGATTGACGTTACTCCGGCGCCGGGAGGCTGTGGAATACCGAGCCGGTTGACGAAATCCTCGAATCTGCGCCTGTCCTCCGCCAGGTCAATTATCTCCGCACTGGAACCCAAGATGGGTGAGTTGTTTCTGGACAGCGAAGCGGCCAGGTTGATTGCAGTCTGCCCCCCGAATTGCAGCACCGAGGGAGTAAAGGTGCTGACCAGTAACTTTGAATTCTCATTCTCAAGTATATCGAGTACACTTTCCTCGTCGAGAGGCTCAAAATAAAGCCGGTCGCTGATGTCGAAGTCAGTTGACACGGTTTCAGGATTTGAATTGACCATTATACTTTTATAGCCGGCCTCTTTTAGCGCCCAGGCGGAATGGACGCTGCAATAATCGAACTCAATCCCCTGTCCGATACGAATAGGCCCGCTGCCGATCACGACCGCCTTATTATCTTCCAGGGACTCAGCCTCATTTTCAATCTCGTACGTGCTGTAAAAATAGGGGGTCTCGGCATCAAACTCTGCCGCGCATGTATCCACCATTTTATATACCGGTTTTATGTTCCAGCGGTTTCTTAATTGGCGCACCTGGTCCGGCAATGTGTCTCCCAGGGTTGAAATTTGTTCGTCCGAGAAACCGAGCCGCTTGGCCTGCCTCAGTAATTCCGGATTCAATTGCTCAGATAACAGCCGTTGCTCCAGCTTAACGATATTGGCCATTTTATGTATGAACCACGGGTCGATTCCCGTTTGCTCTGCAAGCTGTTCGGGATCCACTTTTCTTCTCAGCGCCGCCATCAAGGCCCACAACCTCATGTCATTGGCATGAAGCGGATATTTCCCATATCCGCCGGCGTTGCCCCAGTTCTTATCCTCCCACAGGAGAGATTTTCTACCCATCTCCAGTGAGCGCACCGCTTTCTGCAGTCCGGCTTCAAAACAGCGCTCGATAGCCATCACCTCACCGGTGGCCTTCATCTGGCTTCCAAGGGTCCTGTCGCCCCCGGCGAATTTATCGAACGGCCAGCGTGGGATCTTGATTACGCAATAGTCCAGCGCAGGTTCGAAGACGGCCATTGTTTTTCCGGTTACCCGGTTGGGTATCTCATCGAGCCGCTTGCCCGCAGCGATCTTGGCGGCAACCCTTGCTATGGGATAGCCCGTAGCCTTGCTGGCCAGGGCCGAGCTGCGGCTGACGCGGGGATTCACCTCGATAATATAGTACTGGCTTTTAGCTATATTCAGCTGGTCCGGCGCCCATTTCCTGGCGACTACCGGGCTCGGGGTTAAAGCGAACTGTATGTTGCAACCGCCCTCGATGCGCAGCGCCCGTATTATCTTCAAGCTGGCCGACCGGAGCATCTGGTATTCCCTGTCGGTCAGCGTCTGACTGGGCGCCACGACTATGCTGTCGCCCGTATGGACACCCATCGGATCTATATTCTCCATATTGCAGATAGTGATGCAGTTGTCGGCCGCATCGCGCATGACTTCATATTCAATCTCTTTCCAGCCCAGCAGGCATCTCTCAACCAGCACCTGATGGCTCATACTCAATGCCAGCCCGTTCTCCACTGTGGTCTCCAGTTCTGCCATGGAATAAACGATGCCGCCACCGGTGCCACCCAGCGTATAGGAAGGCCGGACTATCAGAGGTAATCCGATGGTCGAGGCAAAATCCCTGGCTTCGCCGACGGAATTGACCGTTACGCTTTCCGGGATCGGCTCACCAATCTCCTGGATCAGCTGCTTGAATAACGACCTTTCCTCTGCTTTTTTAATGGTTTCCAATGGCGTGCCTAACATGCGGACGTTGTATTTATCCAGTATTCCCGTATCGGCCAGTTCCACGGCCAGGTTAAGGCCGGTTTGACCGCCAAGGGTCGGCAACAACCCTTCAGGCCTTTCCCGTTCGATTATCCTTGCCACAACATCCGCGGTCAGCGGTTCGATATACACTGTGTCGGCTATGCCTTCATCGGTCATTATCGTTGCAGGATTGGAGTTAACCAGCACCGTGGTTATCCCCTCTTCCCGTAGCGACTTGCACGCCTGGGTGCCCGCATAATCGAATTCAGCCGCCTGGCCTATGATGATAGGGCCTGATCCTATAACCAGCACCTTGGAGAGCTTAGACATCTATCACCTGCGTCCCTCTTTGATCATGTGCAAAAATCCATCGAATATATACGTATTATCCTGTGGACCGGGGGAGCCTTCCGCGTGATACTGTATTGTCGTAATCGGCATGGAACTGTGTTTTAAACCTTCGATAGTACCGTCATTTAAATTAATATGGCTGACCTGCAATCCTCCCTTTAGACTATCTGTATCTATTGCATATCCATGATTCTGTGCAGTGATATGCACTTTACCCGTGGCCAGGTCTAAGACAGGATGGTTGGCCCCTCTGTGTCCGAATTTGAGTTTGAAGGTATCGGCGCCCAAAGCCCGGCCTATGAGCTGGTGGCCAAGGCATATTCCTAAAATCGGTTTTTTACCCAGCAGCCCCTTGATATTCTCGATGGCGTAGTCCAGCAAAGCAGGATTTCCGGGGCCGGGCGAAAGAACTATTCCGTCCGGTTCCATGGCGAGTAAGTCCCCCGATGGAATAGTGCAGGGGACAACTGTCACACGGCAACCGAGCCGGCTCAGTATGCGTGCTATATTAAATCTCAAACCCATGTCAACGACTACGATATTATATATATGCTGCTGCCCCTGCCCTGAGCTCCATTCAAAAGGCTCTTTAACACTCACTGCCTTAACAAAATCGATGTCCCCGTAAGAAGGCAATTGCTTCAATTCATGCAGCGCCTCACCGCCGGTCAATTCGGATGTCAATATCCCCATCATGACCCCCCTGGAGCGGATATGTCTGGTTAAGCTGCGCGTGTCGATACCGCTGACGCCGGGAATATTTCCCTTTTTCAGATACTCCTCCACGGTAGACATGCTCCGCCAGTTGCTGGGTATCGGGCAGTATTCTCTGACAACAAAGCCTCTGACCTGAATTTTTGCCGACTCGACATCTTCGAGGTTGATACCATAATTGCCTATGAGCGGAAACGTCGGCACCACTATCTGGCCGGCAAAAGACGGGTCTGTCAGCATCTCCTGATAACCGGTCATGCTCGTGATAAAGACTATTTCACCGAAGGCGGTCGCTTCGGCTCCGAAGGAATCGCCCCGGTAAACAGTGCCGTCTTCCAGAACGAGTATGGCTTTACTGCTCATGGCATGCCCTCAAATAAAAGAACCTCCCACACCGGAGGTGCGAGAGGTGCAAAAAAACAGCCCCAGGTTGGAATCCTGGAGCATAAAAATAGACCACCATTTTCTCCTTACCAGCCTCACTGGACTGGCTTAAAGGCTGTTATTATTATATCCTTTCTAAGAGAGACTGTAAAATTGACGGATTAAACCGTTCCTGTTGTGAATTGAAGCAATAGCTGCACCGGCCGGGCGTGGAAATTACTCTGACAAGTAGCAATCATGAGAAAGAAAACACAGCCTTTAAAATTCAGCAGCGGAATCGAGGCATTAGACGAGCTGATCCAGGAAGTCCGCGCCGGGGATAACCTGGTCTGGCAGATCGACAACCTGGAAGATTACTCATCCTTCGCACAGTCGTTTGCCAACCGGGCGATAGCCGACGGCCATAGCTGTATCTACCTGCGTTTTGCCTCACACCCTCCGATTTTAGTACCCGGACAGAAGCTAAAGATTATAGAAATCGACCCCAAACCCGGATTCGATGCTTTCAGCGGACAGATACATAACATAATAGCTAAAAACAGCCATACTGCATGCTATATTTTCGACAACCTGTCTTCGCTCGTCGCGCAGTGGGCCACCGACGAGCTGCTGGCCAATTTCTTCCAGGTGACCTGCCCGTATATTTTTGAGCTCGGGCCGGTAGCTTATTTCGGTTTAACCAGGGGAAAACATACACACTCGGTGGTGGCCAGGATACGGGAAACAACACAAATACTGATCGATGTCTACCATGTTAACGACGCAACATATATACACCCGCTCAAAGTGTGGGAGCGCTACTCAGCGCAGATGTTTTTGCCCCATCTGATCACCCAGGACAGGTGGGTCCCTGTATTTCAGAGCGGTGAGGCGGCTGCCGTCTCCTCAACCGCCCACAGGCAACCTCTCAGCATAGCCTTCACTTCCATTGCCCCGTGGGAAAGCGTTTACACAAAACTGTTGCAGTATCAATCGACAGGTCCGGATTCTCCCAGGCAGATGGAGGAAATAATACCGCTTAAACATGAGCTCTCCCGTATGATGATCGGCGATCAGCCCTCTTTCACCAAACTCGCCGACAAATATCTGACGGCTGATGACCTTATTAATATAAGGAATAGGCTGATCGGCTCCGGCCGCATCGGCGGCAAAGCCGCCGGCATGTTGCTGGCCCGGCGTATTTTAACTGCTGACAGCGGCGAAATCGACTTTTCTCGAGCTCTGGAGGCGCATGATTCATTTTATATAGGTTCCGATGTCTTTTTTACATTTCTGGTCAACAACCACCTCTTTCAACTGCGGCTGCAACTCACCAAAGACTGGCAGATATCCCCCGAAGAGTTCGAGGAGATCGAGAGGCGCTTTGTCCAGGGTAAATTCCCGCAGGAGATAATGGAACAATTCCGCGACATGCTGGACTATTTCGGTCAGGCTCCGATTATTGTCAGGTCCAGCAGCCTGCTTGAAGACAGCTTCGGGAATGCATTCGCCGGCAAATACCGCAGTGAATTTTGCGCCAACCAGGGAACCCCTGACGAGAGGATGGAGGCGTTTCTGCGGGCAGTTAAACTGGTCTATGCCAGCGCATTGAATCCCGATGCCCTCACATACAGACAGAACCAGGGCCTGGGTGAGAACGATGAGCAGATGGCAATACTGGTGCAACGTGTATCGGGTATGCCATATAAGAACTTCTTTTTCCCCACCTTGGCCGGCGTAGCCTTCTCCAAGAATCTATATGCGTGGACGAATCGCATAGACCCCCGGAGAGGAATGCTGCGACTGGTTTTCGGCCTGGGCACACGTGCTGTTAACCGCGTAAGCGGAGATTATACCAGGATGATCGCCGTCAGCCACCCCGATTTGCGGCCTGAGATCGGCGCCAAAATAGCCAAATACTCTCAGCACAACATCGATTTGCTCGATATCAAGCTCAATGAGTTGATCACCCTGCCGATAGCGGAAATCCTGGACGACGGCGATTATCCCAATCTTAATTTGATAGCGTCGATCATGCAGGATGGCTTTCCACGTGCCATTATCGGCAATTGTCCCCACGGATCGGGCGACAGCCTGGTTCTAACATTTGATTCTCTGCTGAGAAAAACTCCCTTCATCAGGATTATGAGCGATATGCTGATGAAACTGGAGTCCGCCCAGGGACATCCCGTGGATGTGGAGTTTACCGCCCATATCACGGCGGACGGTGAGATCAAGATCAATCTGCTGCAGTGCCGGTCTTTGCAGGTTCCAGGAACGTCAGGAACAATTACGATACCTGATAACATTCCGCATGACCGTGTTTTGTTTAAGGCAAAAAAGTTTATCAGCGGCGGGCTGGCCTCAAATTTGAGGTACATTTTATACATAGATCCCTTGAAATACAGCCGGATCGGTTCTCCCGAAATCAAAAAATCCGTGGGTCGCATCGTGGGCCGTATCAATAAACATCCGACGGTCAGAGAAGGGAAAATCATAATGATGGGGCCCGGTCGCTGGGGCAGCAGCAACATTGACCTGGGTGTTAATGTCGGCTATGCGGACATCAGCAACACATCCGTGCTCGTTGAAATTGCCCGCGAGGAAATGGGGCATGTGCCCGAAGTATCATACGGCACGCATTTCTTCCAGGATCTGGTTGAATCTCAAATCATCTATCTGCCCCTGTATCCGGGTAATAGCGAGACTTCCTACAATAGCGAGTTTTTTGAAAAATCCACAAATGTACTGACTAAAATATTGCCGGAACTGGCCGAATTCGCGGAAATAATAAGCTTGATAGACGTTCCATCCATATCTGAAGGACAGTACGTACAAATTCTGGCTGATCCTAAGAGCCAGAAAGCGATCTGCTTCTTGAAATAATAGCCTGGCTGAATACCCGGGCTTATATACTGATTTGTATTGACATCAACGTTTCATAATGTTAAAATTACGGCAACAGGTTTCCGTATACCGCTGGTACTATAAGATGGAAATGCTATGGGCAAAGATACAAAAATAATTGCCGTGATCGACTACGGCGCCGGCAACATCGGCAGCGTGGTTAACGCCCTGGTGAACCTTGGCCATCGGCCCACTGTCACTGGTTCCGCATCTGCAATCCTTAATGCCGACGCTGTGTTCCTGCCCGGCGTTGGCGCGGCTGCCGATACGATGAAAAGCTTGTCGGCCGCCGGGATTGATGAATGCGTGAAGAGGCTGGTTGAGTTAAAAAAGCCGCTCTTCGCCATCTGTGTGGGCCTGCAAGTGCTGCTCGACGCCACAGAGGAAGGCGGCGAATACAAATGCCTGGGCATTATACCCGGCAGGGTCTGCAGGCTTCCCGCCGGATTAAAGATACCGCACATGGGATGGAACCAGGTCAAACAGGTTTATGCTCACCCTATCTTCACCGGCATTCCGAATAATACCAATTTCTATTTTGTGCACAGCTATTATGCCCGGCCGATGGACCGTTCCGTTATTGCCGGAACAACGGAATACGGCCTCGAGTTCTGCTCTATGATTATTGACAACAACCTTTTCGCAACTCAATTCCACCCCGAGAAAAGCGGGGAGCCGGGACTCAGGATGTACTCAAACTTCCTGAAATATACTCTGTTATGATCAGAATCAGATGTTGACCAAACGTATCATACCATGCCTCGACGTCACGGGCGGACGCGTGGTTAAAGGCACGAGCTTCACAAATTTGCGCGATGCCGGAGACCCGGTAGAACAGGCGGCTTTCTATTACGGGGAAGGAGCTGATGAACTGGTTTTCCTGGACATAGGAGCGACGCCCGAAGGCAGGGAAACCATGGTTCACGTAGTTGAAAACGTGGCCAAACAGGTGTTTGTTCCGCTATGTGTGGGCGGTGGGCTTCGCACCATAGAGGATATGCGGCGCATGTTAAAGGCAGGCGCCGATAAAGTATCCATCAATACCGCCTCCGTACAGAATCCCGGACTGCTCAGGGAGGGCGCCGCCATTTTCGGCAGGCAATGCATGGTGCTGGCGGTGGATGCCAGGCGATTAACCAATGACAGCACTGCCGCCTGGGAGGTCTGCACGCATGGCGGCCGCAAGCCTACCGGCATCGATGTATTGAAATGGATCGAAGAGGCGGTCGACCTTGGCGCGGGCGAGATATTGCTGACCAGCTGGGATGCCGATGGGCATAGGTCGGGTTACGATAACGAGCTCAATCGCGCGGTCAGCGAACTGGTGACCGTGCCGGTCATCGCCAGTGGCGGTGCCGGCACGCTGGAGCACCTGTACCAGGCACTGTCCCTCGGCAAGGCGGACGCAGTGCTGGCCGCCAGCATATTTCATTACAGGGAGTTTTCGATCAGGCAGACCAAAGAATACCTGGCCGCAAAAGGGATACCCGTGAGGCTGCAGTGAGGTGATCAAGATATGATTGGACAGGAAACGCGCGATGTAGAAAGAAAGATCACAGCCATACTGAAGATACTCAGCGATGCGCAGGCGCCCATGGGCAGCCGCATGATATCGGGCCTGCTGGAGGAACAGGGCATCTACCTGGGCGAACGGGCTGTGCGTTATCACCTCAAAATAATGGATGAACGCGGCCTGACGCGCTCAGCGGGTCACAAGGACGGCCGCACTATTACGGTGCCCGGCCTCGAGGAATTAAGAAACTCGCTGGTCACCGACAAGATCGGTTTTATCGGATCCAGGATAGAGCGCCTGGCCTATCAGACCAATGTTGGCCTGCGTTCAGGGACAGGACGCATACCGGTAGATGTATCACTCTTCTACCGCGACCAGTTCCCCGCAGTGTTGAAAATCATGAAGGCCGTATTTGATGCCGGGCTGTCCTCATCCCGCCTGGTAGCGCTGGCCGGTGAAGGCAACAACCTCGGCGGCCTCGTGGTTCCTGCGGGCCAGGTCGGGCTGGCCACTATATGCAATGTTGCTGTGAACGGCTGCCTGCTTAAATCGGGCATACCTGTTTATGCGCGTTTTGGGGGCCTGCTACAGATAAAGGAAGGGCACCCTTTCAGATTTGTTGACCTTGTCGAGTTCACAGGCTCAACAATCGATCCTTCCGATATCTTCATCGCCGGCAGGATGACTGACGTCATTCAAGCCACAGCCGATGGTAACGGCAAGGTGCTGGCCGACTATTGTGAAATACCCATGGTGTCCTTCAGCAGAGCCGATGAGCTGCTGCAGCGGATGAAGAACAGCGGCCTTATCACGCAGGCATTCCTGGCCAGGCCGGGTGAAAAGATCTGTGAGATACCTTTCAATCCTGAAAAGGCAGGGCTGGTCTCTCTCAGTGGTCTGAACGCAGCGGCAGCTGTGGCTGAGAGCGGTATAACGGTGTCCAACCACTCCATATGCGGTTTGCTGGATGTATCCAGGCTGCGACCGTTCGCCGAATTGTTATAATATCATCAGAGTGCCGTGAGCAATATTTTACTGGTTACCAACGAGATGGACCGCGTCAGGGACCTCAGCGCCGGCCTGAGCCGCATGGGATTCTCCTGCACAGCCTGTATTTACGCCGATGATGTCATCCAGCAGGATGCCCGTCAATCTTTTCATGCTGTTCTCATAGACATATCCTCGATATCAACGCACGGCGATTCCGCCTGGAAGTGGTTCAGAAAACTCAAATTGCGCAGATTGCTCCCCGTCATCGCATTGGTATCTTCATCAACATTACACCTGGTGCTTGAGCAAGGCTTTGAGGACTTCGTGATCAAACCCTGGAACCTGGACGAGTTGTCTACAAGAATACGGCGCGCCATAGCCGAAACGACAAAGCCCGACCGGGACATGGTAATCAAAGTGGGAGACCTGATCATCGATCCCATGAGGTGCGAGGTGGAACTGGCCGGCCGCCTGCTGGCCCTGACCTTCAAGGAATATGAACTGCTCAAATTACTGGCAACGAACGAGGGCAAGGTCTTCACGCGCGAGTCGCTGCTGAATGAGATATGGGGCTATGATTACTACGGGGGAGACCGGACGGTTGATGTGCATATCAGAAGACTGCGCAGCAAAATAGAGGACTCCGTACACTCATTCATAGAAACTGTCAGAAATATCGGCTATAAATTCAAGGAATCCGGCTCCGCCAGATAGCCCCCGTAACATGATCTTAACATCGCCGTAATAAGCCCGAAACAGGCCTCCTTTAGACTTCCTTATATCATTAATATAAGGAGGTTAACCATGAATTCGGGCGATACCGCCTGGCTGCTCACATCAACTGCACTTGTATTGCTCATGACCCCTGCTCTGGCCTTTTTCTATGGTGGCATGGTCAGGAGAAAAAACCTGCTCTCCACCATTATGATGAGCTTCGCCATCCTCTGTATGATATCCATATTATGGGTCCTCTACGGCTACACCCTGGCCTTCGGGCCCGACGTTAAAGGACTGTTGGGCGATCTGTCGTGGTTCGGCCTGACAGGTGTCGGCCAGGATCCTTCCCCGGTTTACGCGAGCACAGTGCCCCAGCTCGCATTTGTAGCCTTTCAGGCTACCTTCGCCATTATCACGGTGGCGCTCTGGACAGGCGCCGTTGTGGAACGCATCAAGTTCGGTGCGCTGCTGGCCTTTGCGGCTCTCTGGTTTACCCTGGTTTATTGTCCGGTCGCCCACTGGGTATGGGGAAGCGGCGGCTGGCTGGTTAAGTTAGGAGCACTCGATTTCGCCGGCGGCACCGTGGTCCACGTCAACGCCGGAATATCCGCCCTCGCCCTCGCACTGGTGCTGGGTCCACGCATGGGATTCAAGGAAGGCGAATCCATGGAGCCTAACAATATACCTTATGTCGTGCTGGGCGCCGCTCTGCTCTGGTTCGGATGGTTCGGCTTCAACGCCGGCAGCGCCCTGACCGCCGGCGGGCTTGCCTCCAGCGCTTTCATTGCTACCAATACTGCGGCTGCGGCGGCCGGATTCACCTGGATGATACTTGGCTGGATCCATCGCCGTCCCTCGGTGCTGGGCGCAGCTACCGGCGCGGTGGTGGGACTGGTGGCCATTACACCGGCCGCAGGTTTCGTGCCTGTCTGGGCCGCGATCCCTATCGGCGCAATTGGCGCCGCCATCTCCTATTACGTGATGGTCTGGAGGGCAAAGTCATCCGGAGTGGATGAATCGCTGGATGTCTTTGCCTGCCATGGTATGGGCGGGACATGGGGCGCCCTGGCCACCGGCATATTCGCCACCACGGCCGTCAACACCGCCGGCTCCGGGCTCATCGACGGGAACTGGCAACAGTTGCTCATACAGGCCGCAGCCATAGCAGCGACCGCTGCTTATGCCTTCGGGGTATCCTGGCTGCTGGCAAAAGCTCTCAAGGCAACCATGGGACTGCGCGTAAAAGAAGAGGAGGAAGCGGTTGGTCTCGATATATCACAGCATGGCGAAACTGCTTATGGAGGTGTTTCATAATGAAAAAAATAGAAGCTATTATCAGACCTGAAAAGCTGGATGCCGTCAAAGACGCCCTTTCCATAAAAGGTATGCTGGGTATGACCGTAACTAACGTCAGCGGACGCGGAAGGCAGAAGGGCATCGCGCTGCAGTGGCGTGCAGGCGAATATCGGGTAGATTTCCTGCCCAAGGTCAAGATAGAGATAGTGCTGGCTGATGAGGACTGCCAGACTGCCCTGGATATCATCTGCGAGGCCGCCCGCACAGGCAGGGAAGGCGACGGCATGATCTTCGTAGTGCCGGTTGAGAACGCCGTCAGAGTTAGGACCAGCGACAATGGAGGGGCCTGCATAACCGAAAAATAACAGGTTTTTATTACCGAAATGTATAAACAACGGTCAAAAAGTGGCATAATTAACAGTCAATACAGGCGATCTCCCTCAAATATTTAATCTATTTGTAACAAAAGGCTGTTATATTGATTCTGATTGGCAGGCGCTGAAATGGCAGAGCTTATCAATCGAAAGAAAATATTTATCAGGAGGAATACATGGCAAAGAAAGACAGGGCAGAAGCCGTTGAATACGTGCTTAAAATGGCTAAGGAGCACGACATCAAGTTCATCAACCTGTGGTTTACCGACATCCTTGGCTTCCTCAAGAGCTTTTCCATCACAATCGAGGAGCTTGAGCGTGCCATGGAGGAAGGCATGGGCTTCGACGGGTCGTCCATTGAGGGCTATGCCCGCATAGACGAGAGCGATATGATCGCCCTGCCGGACCCCGACACCTTCCAGCTGCTGCCGTGGAGGCCCAAGGAGCAGTCGGTCGGGCGCATGTTCTGTGACATCTACAAGCCGGAGGGCACACCTTTTGAAGGAGATCCGAGGTTCATCCTCAAGCAAAATCTAAAGCGCGCCGCCGACCTGGGCTACACTTTCTACGTGGGCCCCGAGCTGGAGTTCTTCTACTTCAAGAACAGCAGCGGCACCGAGATACTCGATTCCGGCGGCTACTTCGATCTGGTCCCGCTGGATATGGCGGTCGACCTGCGCAGGCAGACGGTGCTGGCGCTCGAGGAGATGGGCATCGGCATCGAGTATTCGCACCACGAGGTCGCGCCCAGCCAGCATGAGATCGATATGCGCTACACAGATGCGCTCACCATGGCGGACAACGTTATGACCTACAGGCTGGTGGTCAAGCAGGTGGCCATGGAGAACGGCGTCTATGCAACCTTTATGCCCAAGCCTATCTTCGGCGAGAACGGCAGTGGAATGCACGTGCACCAGTCGCTCTTCAAGGGCGACCGGAACGCCTTTTTCGACAAGAACGACCCCTTCCATCTGTCCAAGATCGCCAGGAGTTATATTGCCGGCCTGCTTAAACACGCTCCCGAGATAACCTCCGTAACCAGCCAGTGGGTAAACTCATATAAACGCCTGGTGCCCGGATATGAGGCGCCTGTATATCTGTCATGGGCGCGGCGCAACAGGGCGGATTTAATCAGGGTGCCGGAGTATAAACCCGGCCGGGAAATGGCCACCCGTATGGAGTACAGGTCCCCCGATCCGGCCTGCAACCCTTACCTGGTGTTCAGTGTAATGCTGGCGGCAGGGCTTGACGGCATTGAGAAAGGTCTGGAGCCGCCGGCGCCGGTCGAGGAGAACGTCTATCAGATGACCGAGGAGCAGAGGAGACGCCGCGGCATCAAAACCCTGCCCGGCAGCCTGTCAGAGGCCATCGCGTTAACGGAGAAGAGCGCACTGGTTAAAAAAGCATTGGGAGACCACCTCTTCAACGCCTTTATCCAGAACAAGAAAGTGGAATACAACAACTACAGGATCCAGGTAACGGAATACGAGATCAAGAAATATCTGCCCATCCTGTAGTATAATCTCATCTTTAAAGACGAGGACATGCGCCGCCCGCCTTTAAAGGCGGGCGGCGCTCATAAATTATGGCTGCGTCGATATCAAATCAGAAAATGCCTGATCAGATGATAGGAGTCCTATCCCTTCAGGGTGCCTTCATAGAACACATACGCATGTTCGAACGGATCGGCGTCAGGGCAATCGAAGTAAAACTGCCCGATCAGTTGGGGCAGATCAGCGGCCTGGTTATACCGGGCGGAGAAAGCACCACAATGATGAAGCTGATGGACAGCTTCGACCTGATCACTTCGATTAAAAATCTTGCGGTGAGAGGTGTGCCCGTCTGGGGCACCTGTGCCGGCATGATATGCCTGGCCAAAGGCGCGGTGAATCCGGACGGCAAACCCATGGAGACTCTCGGTCTTATGGACATCTCCGTGAAGCGCAATGCCTTCGGCCGGCAGGTGGACAGCTTCGAAACGCAACTTCAGATATCAGGTTTAAAGGGGGGGCCTTTCCCCGCTGTCTTTATCCGCGCTCCCCTGATATTCAAGGCAGGGGACGGCGTAGAGGTACTGGCCAGACTACCTGGAGGCGAGATTGTCACGGCCGTACAGGGAAAGCTGCTGGCGACCTCCTTTCATCCCGAACTGACCGGCGACGACAGGTTGCACAGATATTTTGCGGGCATGGCCGGCCTGTAGACAGGAGACCGCCTTATTGAGCCGGCGCCGGCGTGGGCTGCGGAGAGATGATGCCGTTCAGGTAATCCTCTGCCCACTTGATCAACTCCTCGTCCTTTAGTTCCAGTGGATAATCGGGCGTCAGGCCGGTGCCGCTGATAAGCGTACCGTTGGGCGTATAGTAATGCGCCGTCGTCATTTTAATGGCCGATCCGTCATCGAGCCTGACGAAATTCTGCACGCTGGCTTTGCCGAACGTCTTCTCTCCGGCCAGCTTGGCCCGTCCATTGTCCTGCAACGCACCCGCCACGATTTCGCTGGCGCTGGCGCTGCCTTTATTGACCAGTACTATCAACGGCAGGTCTTTGGCGATGCCTCCCGGCTTCACTTTCTGCACCGTCTCCAGACCGTTTTTATCCACGGTCTTGACCGCGATGCCGCGAATTAAGAACTGGCTGGCCACATCGACAGCCTCCGAAAGCAGGCCGCCGGGATTGTCGCGCAGATCTAGAATGAGGCCTTTGGCGCCCTGCCTGTCGGCCTCAGTCAGCGCCTTCTTAAAGTCACTGGTCGTAGGAAGTATGAATTGCTGTATCCGGATATAGGCTAGCTGTCCGCGCATTTCGAATTTAACCGAATCCAGTTTGATCTCGCGCCTGGTTATCTTTTTCTCGAACGGCTCCTTGTCACCATTCCTGTAAACCATGAGGACGACATCCGATCCGGCCGGGCCCCTAATCTTCTGCGAAGCCTCGGTCGTGTTCAACTGGTCCGTAGACTGTCCGTCTATCTTCAGTATCATGTCTCCCGATTTCAATCCTGCCTCCTCGGCAGGTGAGCCGGGCATGGCTGAAATAATAATGATCTGATTGTCCTTCTTACCTATGTAGGCGCCGATACCATGGTACTGGCCTGTCATATCGATCAGTGTCGACTCAAATGACTGCGGTGAAAAGTATTCGGTGTAGGGATCGTCCACTGCCGCCACCATGCCCCGTATGGCGCCCTGGGCCATCTTAATCGGATCGAGCTTGGTTTTATCGACATAGTTCTTCTGCAGCAGGTCCCAGGCCTGGCTGATGCTGTGGAACTCAGGCGGCAATCCCTGCAGGACCTTTTTATCAGCGTCGCTTGGTGTGAATTTAAAATCGCAGGCCATCAAGGGCAGGCTGGTAACCAGCACAGCCAGCGACAGCAGTATACACAGGACAATTTTCTTTCTCATATGCATCTAAACAACTCCGGCGGTAACCAAATTTTCATACTGAACTCAGCAGACTGTCATATATTGTAGCGCATTTATGCCTGCAGATAAGAATAGCCAAGCAGGCCTGTAAGCCGATTTCTGTGCCTCCGCTTGCGCGGAGCGGTGACCATCCATCTACCCGCCGTGTTGCCGCGGCGGTCATGCGACCAACCCGGGGTCAGCCCAGGCAAGCCATAGCCCCCTATTAGGTCTTGCTCCGGGTGGGGTTTGCACGGCCAGCCGGTCACCCGGCCGCCGGTGAGCTCTTACCTCACCATTTCACCCTTACCCATCCTGCGACGGGCGGTATGTTTCTGTTGCACTCTCCGTAGGGTCACCCCTCCTGGGCGTTACCCAGCACCCTGCCTGGTGGAGTTCGGACTTTCCTCTACGATTTTCAAAACCGCAGCGGTCACCCGGCCTGCTTGGCTCACTTACTCTACAACTTGACTGACAGCAGGTCAAATAATCCTAGGATAGATACAATATCCGTCCGCAATTGCCGCAGGTTACGATGGCGTTGCCGCGCGCGTGCTGCATTTCGCTGACGGACAGTGTCACCCGGCAACCCAGGCAGCGCCCCTGCTCCACCTTGACCACTGCCTGCCCCTTCCTGCCCTTAACAGCTTCATATGTGGCGAGCGTAATCCTGTCGATCGAGGCCAGCATTTCGCCGCGTTTTTTTTCAAGCTCATTAAATTCATCCCTGCCCTTCTCAACCTGGATCTTCAGCTCTGCTTTCTCGCTCTCCCAGGCATCGCCGGCGGACTTGCAGATATCCTTCAATTTTTTAATAGCCACCTTGTCCGTCTCCAGCTTCTCCATCATATCCAGCAGCACGTCGTCCTTTTTATCCAGAGTAGCCTTGAGCATTACGGCCTCCTGCTCATACCCGACCAACTCCTTGGGATTCTTTATTTTGCCACCGTACAGCTTATCCTGGATCTGCCCGAGTTGCGTCCTCAGGGTTTCAGCCTCAGCGTCCAGCTCTTTATATCGTTTTTCGAGCCCGCCCCGCTCGTTCTCGGCCGACTTCAATGCTGATTCAGCCTGTTCAAATTGGTCGTTATGACGGATACGCAGATCCATAGCTTCAAGTTGTTTGACGTGGTCCTGAATGGAAAGCTCGATTTGCTGAAGATCGAAAACACGTTTAGCGAGGCTCATAACGAGCAATGATACGTCAGGGCAATTTATATGTCAAAGCCGGCGGGCGAGGCTAATGCGGGTAGTCGAGCAGGACTACCTGCGTGCTGATAGGGATATTGGTCCTGGTGACGACAAGCTTTGGTTGCAAGGCCTGGTCCTTGATGCCGAGCTCCTTGAGAAATTTCTCAGGAAATTCGAGGTCGGCCTTCTCGTCCCCTGTCTTGTAATGCATGGGGACGGCGAAGCCCGGGTTGAGGTTCCGCACTAAATCTGCTGCGGTCTGGCCGCCAATGGTGGAATGACCACCCACAGGGACGAACAATACATTGATATTTCCCAGATCACCGGTGACCTCGGGGGTCAGCGGATGACCGAGATCACCCAGGTGGCAGAGCGTCACACCCTCCATCTCGATCACATAGATCGTATTCTTGCCTGACTTTTTGCCCTGCTCGTTGTCATGGAAGCTGGCAATGCCCGTAATGTAAGTGTCTTTTATTTCATATTCCCCCGGGCCTTTGATCACGCGGTATCCCTCCTGCAGTGTATCGAGAAAGGAATGGCCGGGATGAGCATGACTGATGGCCACTATATCCGCCTGTACCTTGCCCAGAGAATAGCCGGTGGTATCGGGACAGGGGTCGACTAATATAATAGCCTCCTTGCCTTTGATGCGGAAACAGGAGTGGCCGAACCAGGTTATTTCCATATTGTTATCCTCGCTATCAGATGGTGATTTGAGCCGGGGCTTAATTGTAGCAACACGTCCGCAAAACAGCAATCGCCGGATACTGTATTAGCTTTGTGCTATAATCCCTGCCGTGAATATACTTGCGTTCGAGACATCCTGCGATGAGACCGCCGCAGCGGTTGTAAGGGACGGGACGGCTATTTTATCCAATGTGATCTCGTCACAGGTGGACATACATGCCAGGTACGGCGGCATCGTGCCAGAAGTGGCCTCGCGCCAGCACCTGCTCACCATTGCGCCCGTTGCCGAAAAAGCTCTGGCCGAAGCGGGAGTCACTCTCACGCATATAGACGCCGTGGCCGCTACGGTCGGTCCGGGGCTGGCGGGATCTCTGATCGTGGGCGTCAATTTCGCCAGAGCGGTCTCACAGTCGCAGGACCTTCCCTTTATCGGCGTTAACCACCTGGAGGGCCACATCTATGCCAACTGGCTGTACGGGGTGAAACCCGAGCTGCCCTGCCTTTGCCTGATCGTATCCGGCGGGCACAGCGATATAATCCTGATGGAGGACCACGGCAGCTTCCGCCGGCTGGGGCGCACGAGGGATGACGCGGCCGGCGAAGCCTTCGACAAGGGCGCCAGGATACTGGGATTGCCCTATCCGGGAGGCCCCTCCATACAGTCCGCCACCAGGGGTGTGACAACCAGGCTGTCGCTGCCGCGCGCCTGGCTTAAGGACAGCGATGATTTCAGCTTCAGCGGAGTCAAGACCGCGCTGCTTCACATGGCTGACGAGAAGAAAGACAAGGATGAAATGTGGGTGAAAGAGGCGGCGGCGGCTTTCCAGGAGGCTATTATAGATGTGCTGGTCAACAAGACCGTGCAGGCCGCCCTGAGGACCGGCGTGAAGCAGATCATGCTGGCCGGAGGAGTGGCGTCCAACGCTGCGCTGCGCGAGCGCTTCAAGGCTGATTCACCCCTGCCGGTCCTGATACCACCGCCCATACTGTGTACCGATAACGCGGCCATGATCGCCTCATGCGCCTACTACCACTGTGTATCGGGCAACCTGCGCGAAAGCCAGCACGACGTCATACCGGGACTGGCTTTCGCAAAGTAACTATGGGGCAGCTCCCGCATTCCCGGGTGCGACACCAGTTGTGGTAGATATGCAGCAGGCCCTGCTGCCTGCAGGCGCCGTAGGCCTGGTTGCCCAGCAGACCACCCATGTAACGCGTCAGCTCATTCTGAGACAGAGAAGGATATGATCTATAGATATCTGTGGCATTCTCTGCCAGAGGGCTGTTGCCCGTGCTCGCTCCGTAAGCATTCAGGAAAGGCAGCGCAGCATTCACTACAATCTCCCTGGCTCTGCCGGTACCTATCAACACCCGCGAATCTACCCCCTCCACTGTAAAAGCACTGTCGAGAACAGTGGCAGAGTCCCTAGGCAGCGCATTATTCGACCGCTCAACCAGGCCTGGAACCAGGCCCGCCTTCTCATACCTGTGCAGCAGGTGGCACAAGCCTGCGATCCTCAAAGCAGGATGGTTCAACGGCCTCGAGGACGCTGTGGCCCAGTCAGACGCCCTCATTGGCTGTACATCCACAGGCAGATGGCCCATCCACCGTTCCGCGAGACCCGCTGCGCGCAGCAGCAAATTGTATTTGGCACGAATACTCTCAGCAGCATTACGCCTGACCATTTGCAGCGTGACCTTTTCGGCCAGCGTCTCGAAAGGCTTGACGTTCCAGGCGTACCCCAGCGCGCGGCAGATGCCTTTATACAGGATTTGATCCGGGTCGCCGTTCCGCAGCGCCAGCGCAAACCGGGCCGATTTTTGTTCGAACCTTGCCAGGCCGGCCTCCACGATTAACAGGTCTACCTTCCTGGCTGAGCCGGACAGGTGCGGACAACGCCGGGTTTGTGCTGCCGCGACACGCTGTAACAGGTTGCTTCCGTTTTTAATGTACTGGCCAAGTATTATGGTGCTGAGTATGCGCCCATCCTGCAGCCTGACAGGCAGCAGCCCGCGCTGCCACATCGACACATGCAGTATCACGCCATTGTAGTGCGCGTCCCTGTGGTGCCCGTGCTGCCGCCAGAGGTCGGACGTGACGTGCACCTCCACATCCCCGACGGTCTTCTCCCCGTCTATCTTTATCACCACGTCCTGAAAGTCGCAGCCGCCCTTTGTGCTGACCCGTCCCGGACATACAACCTCAATGTTGTGTCCCGAGTCGTCGTTGAAACACGACAGCCGGCCCGACAGCCATAGCGCCGAAACCGATCTCTCAGTAATCGCGTCCATCGTCTTTACACGTTATAGTGTATCCAAATCTAAAAAAGGGGGCCATTTTCACGCCTTATACTTGAAACCGCTGCGATCCGCTATGATGCTCAGCAATTTGGCTGAGGCTCCCCTGGGCATATAGTCGCCCTGCTCCCATTCGCTGACCGTCTGCTGCCTGATGCCCATCTGGCCGGCCATCTCGACCTGCGTGAGATCAAGATGGTCCCTGAGGGCCCTGATGCTTCCCGCATCCCAATCCTGCTTTTTCTCAGCCTTTTTCATCTACCTCCATTATACACGATAACAGGTAATGTATCATTTTGAATTCATTAAGTTAATGACTCCTTGCATTGTTCATTAGTAGTTAGTGGGATGATCCCACTTGTAATTGTCTCCCACCGGTGGTAGAATGCGATTCGCAAGGATAATAATTTATCGATCGGGAAGGTCAGCCATGGTTATCAGAGATATGGTATTCGAGAAAATCGCGGACAGCGTTAGGCCTGACGCCAAAAAGAGGGTGGTGTTGCAGCATGTCCATATAGAGGAGGGCGTGACCTATCATATCTACAGGAATGCACTTGGCCAGATCGTACTGGACCCGCAGGTGACCATACCTGCTGCGGAAGTATGGCTGTTTAATAATCAGGATGCCCTGACTTCGGTCAGACGGGGGATCACCGATGCCGCCAGAGGCAGGGTATCAAAAGTTGATCCCTATTCCCTCTAAGGGCGACAATTTTGTTCGAGATATACTGGACGGCCGAAGCGGAAGATAACTACAAGTTGCTTAAGAATAATCCTGCCTTAAAGAAACGTTATAAGGCTGTCAAAAAGACTATTGAATATCTGGCATTAAATCCCCGGCATAAAAGCCTGCAAACCCATGAGTTCACCAGTTTGAAAGGACCCGGGGGCGAAAAGGTTTTCGAAGCCTACGCCCAGCAGAAAACACCGGCGGCCTACAGGGTTTTCTGGTATTACGGCCCCTCCCCAAATATAATAACTATTGTCACCATAATCCCACATCCCTAGTATTTACCTGATCACCTGGAGTATTTGCCATGCCGATTTACGAATACATGCCCATCCGTTCCGGGTGCCGCTATTGCGGCCGGGGCTTCGACGCCCTGCAAAAAATGTCCGACCCGCCGCTGAAGACATGCCCTAAATGCGGCGAGCCTGTCCGCCGCGCCTTCTCCAGCTTCGCAGCCTGCACTTTGGAAACCCCGGGTGATGCAGAGGCGCTTGACGCCAAACTCCGCGATTACGAGAAGAAAGGCATGTGGAGCCACGCCGCCGAACTGGCTGATAAATCGGCCCTCAACGAAAGGGCCATGGACAACTACCGGAAGGCCGGCTATAACTTCTAACCTCCATCCTGTTAAATACGTTTATTAGCAGTCCCCCCTTTACAGTGATAATTTTTTATGCTAATATACTTAGCAGTCTCGTATAGAGATTGCTAATTTTTAAGGAGGTACGCATGGCTGTAAAAATTCAACCTTTGGGTGACAGGGTAGTTGTAAAGCCTCTTGAAAAAGAGGAGAAGACCAAGGGAGGCATCTTCCTTCCCGACACGGCAAAGGAAAAACCGCAGGACGGCAAGGTACTGGCCGTTGGCCCGGGCAAGCTGTCGGACGACGGTAAAAGGTTGCCCATGGACGTGGCCGTAGGTGACATCGTCATCTTCGCCAAGTACGGCGGCACCGAGATCAAGGAAGACGACGAAGAATTGATCATCCTCAGGGAAGCCGATATCCTGGCCAAGAAGAAAAAGGCATAATCTGATTCATTTGATAAGCAAGCACATTTAATTAGGAGGAAAAACATAAATGGCAAAACAGATCAAATATGGCGAGGATGCCCGCAGGTCCCTCAAGAACGGCATCGATGCCCTGACCAACGCAGTAAAAGTGACACTGGGACCCCGCGGCCGTCCCGTGGCGCTCGATAAGAAATTCGGCCCGCCCAGCGTAATCAACGACGGCGTTACCATTGCCAAGGATATTGATCTCCCTGATCCCTTCGAGAATATGGGAGCCCAGCTGGTCAAAGAGGCTTCCACCAAGACCAATGACAAGTGCGGTGACGGCACCACCACGGCCACGGTGCTTGCCCAGGCTATCGTGACGGAAGGATTCAAGAACATCGCCGCAGGCGCAGACGCCATGTCGCTCAAGCGCGGCGTTGAGAAAGCCGTCGAGGCCATGGTAATCGAGCTTAAGAAGATGGCCACCCCGGTCACTACCAAGGAGCAGGTTGCACAGGTGGCTACGATATCAGCAGCCGACCCGCAGATCGGCAACCTCATCGCTGAGGTCATGGAGAAGGTTGGCAAGGACGGCGTCATCACCGTCGAGGAGTCCAAGGGCCTTCAGTTCGAGACCGACTACGTCGAGGGTATGCAGTTCGACCGCGGCTACATCAGCCCCTATTTCGTTACCAATGCCGAGCAGATGAAGACTGAGATCGAGGACCCCTACATCCTGATCACCGACAAGAAGATCTCCGCCATCTCCGAGCTTCTCCCAATACTCGAGAAGGTGCTCCAGGTATCCAAGAACCTGGTCATCATCGCCGAGGACATCGAGGGCGAGGCCCTGGCCACGCTGGTCGTCAACAAACTGCGCGGCACGCTAACCTGCCTGGCTGTCAAAGCGCCGGGCTTCGGCGACAGGCGCAAGGCCATGCTTGAGGATATCGCCATGCTGACCGGCGGCAAGGTCATCTCCGAGGAGATCGGCCGTAAGCTGGATTCAGCCGCGATAGCCGACCTCGGCCGCGCCAGGAAAGTGGTATCCGATAAGGACAACACCACAATCGTCGAGGGCAAGGGTTCGGACGATGCCATCAAAGCACGCATCAAGCAGATCAAGGCTCAGATCGACGAGACTACTTCCGACTACGATAAGGAAAAGCTGCAGGAAAGGCTGGCCAAGCTGGCCGGCGGCGTGGCCGTTATCAAAGTCGGAGCTGCCACCGAAGTTGAGCTGAAAGAGAAGAAACACAGGGTGGAGGACGCCCTTTCAGCCACCAGGGCTGCCGTCGAGGAAGGCATACTGCCGGGCGGCGGTGTGGCCGTGCTCAACGCCCTGCACGTGCTCGACAAGGTCAAGGCTGAAGGCGACGAGCGCACCGGCGTCGACATCATCAAGAAGGCCGTCGAAGAGCCGCTGCGATGGATCGCCATCAATGCCGGCCAGGAAGGCTCCGTGGTCGTCGACAAGGTCAAACGCAGCAAGAAAGGCGTAGGCTACGATGCGCTCAACGACGATTACGTCGACATGGTCAGCAAGGGCATCATAGACCCGCTCAAGGTCTCCCGCACCGCTCTCGAGAACGCATCCAGCATCGCCACTATGATCCTCACCACCGAATCGCTGGTCTGCGACATACCCGAGAAGGAAAAGATGGGACCGCCCATGCCCCCCATGCCTGAGTATTAAACGATTCGATAACGCAATAAAAAGAGGCCGCCCCAAGCGGGGCGGCCTCTTTTTAAT
>Ga0208828_1000236_pt1 | contig 25485 bp, 20 predicted proteins | sample Kivu_160m_FD_185487 | JGI IMG/M metagenome (GOLD analysis project Ga0208828, IMG submission 185487) | Freshwater microbial communities from Lake Kivu, Western Province, Rwanda to study Microbial Dark Matter (Phase II) - Kivu_160m (SPAdes)... | ecosystem: Environmental > Aquatic > Freshwater >... | reverse complement strand
TGCGAAGCTGGAATCGAAGCTGAGAAAGTCCGAATTTGACCTCAATGACCTGCTGGAACAGATGAGGCAGATAAAGAAGATGGGTAGCTTCAGCCAGCTTGTGGACATGATACCCGGCTTCTCCAAGCTCACCAAGGGGATATCGGATAGCGAGAGCCTGGACAGGACTAAAAAGATAGAGGCGATTATTTTATCGATGACAGCGGAGGAGAGGGCAAATCCCGATCTGGTCAACGGCAGCCGGAAACGCAGGATAGCCAGAGGCAGCGGAACCACGCCGGGCGACGTCAACCAGCTTCTCAACCAGTTTTACGGTATTCAGAAGATGACCAGGATGATGGCTAAAGGCAAATTGCCTAAGAACATATCAGGCTTGATGGGACGCTGAGCCGCGGCTACTTCCCTGTTTTGGTAACTCCTGCCAGTTTGAGCTGCCCTTCGGTTATACTGATCTCTTTCAGTTCAAAGCCCAGCTCTTCCATAGGGGCGTTCAACTGGAAGAGGATATTAATCCAGCTCTGCATCCCTCTATCGACGTCGTCCGGGACCGGCAGTTTTCCCAGGTAAAAGTCATGGATTACGAATACAGGTTTGCCGTTTTCTGCGTCCAGTGTTCCGATGAAACCGGTTCTAACCGGAATACCGGGGAAGTTCCACGACGTATACATCATCAGGTAACCATCGTTGAAATTAACCAGCATCTCCTTGGCGGGCACGGTTCCCTCGGCCAGGGCCATGACGATGGTGGAGTTGATCTCCTCCTCTGTGATTACTATCTGCACATCTTTGCTGATTTTCGCTTGGTAGGCTGCCTCGGTAATCTTCTTTGTATCGTTGATCTTTTTATTGAGGCTGTCCACAGCCTCCGAAGAAAGTACAACAGGCCGCATATTTGCGCGTATATCGGGTGTCAGTAACGCCAGCACGTAGCCAAACACCAGGGCGATCAGGGCCAGCACCGCCAGGACGCCCATGAATATTAAAAATCCTTGAAGGATTCTCATCGGTTTCCTCCTAAGTCAGCCAGTGATTATTCGAGGTAATCTTTAAGCTTGCGGCTCCGGCTGGGATGCCGTAACTTGCGTAAAGCCTTGGCTTCGATTTGCCTTATCCGTTCGCGTGTCACGTTAAATTCCTTGCCTACCTCTTCCAGCGTCCTGGCCCGGCCGTCCTCAAGTCCGAATCTGAGCAGTAGCACCTTGCGCTCGCGTTCAGTCAGCTCGCCCAGAACTTTGTCGAGCTGGGCTTTGAGCAGCTCGCGTGAAGCCGCGTCAGCAGGGGGCAGGTTGGAACGATCTTCGATAAAATCACCCAGATGGCTGTCCTCTTCCTCGCCGATGGGCATCTCAAGGGAGATGGGCACCTGCGAAAGTTTCATAATTTCCCTGACCTTCTCTGCAGATATCTCCATGCCCACGCCGATCTCCTCGCAACTGGGTTCGCGTCCAAACTCCTGGGAAAGCTTTCTGTTGACCTTGAGCAGCCTGTTAATAGTCTCAACCATGTGTACCGGTATGCGTATGGTCCTGGCCTGATCCGCGATCGCCCGTGTGATGGCCTGCCTGATCCACCACGTGGCATATGTGCTGAATTTATATCCTTTGCGGTATTCGAACTTTTCAACAGCCCTGACCAGGCCGATGTTGCCCTCCTGTATCAGGTCAAGCAGCGGCATCCCGTGTCCGACATATTTCTTGGCTACGCTGACCACCAGCCTGAGATTGGAGACGGTAAGCTGCTTGCTGGCTTCCCTGCCGTCCCTGTCGATGTGCTCGAATTTCTGTTGAAACGGATGGCTGTGGCCGTCGATTTTTGCGGCAAGTTTGGTCTCGCCGTCCTTATTAACGATCTGCTTGACTTTATCCCAGGTCGAGTTGCTGTCTATGATAGAAAATATCTCGGGATTGATGATGCGAACATAGATTGAGTAATCGACAAGCTTCTTTTCGATCTCGTGGGGCTCACGGTTCAAATCCGCGGCGATCTTTATGACCATTTCGGGATTGATAAAATCATCGATCGCCTGATGCAGCTTCTGATTGAGCAGCCTTTCTTTAAAGCTGGGTTTCTTGGCGACGTTGAGTTGTTCCCCCAACCTGTCGATAACAGTGTCGCTGTCCGCCAGGTTCTTTAGCAGCTGAATGACGAAGTCGGATATACTGGGGAAACGGTTTTCCTGGTGGCGGAAGGCCTCCCGGATATGGGCCATATATTTAAAGGGCTCGATTTTACTGGCGAGTTCACGTTCCAGCTTGGCGTTTAACAGCGGGTATTTTCCGATCTCGTGAAGATACATCCTGACCGGGTCGTCGATCGCTTCATGCTCGGCCAGCTCGATCTCAAGCTCTATGAGCGGCTTTTCCTCCGCTTCGGGCTTGAGCCACTCTTCGGCAAACTCAGGGGCAGCCTCGATATCGCTGAAAAGCAGCTCTTTCTCGTCCTGAGGCATGGCTTCGGCTTCGATCTTGCCCCAGGGGTCGGGGCGTACCTCGAATTCTGTTTGCGTTAGCGTGGTGCTTTCGACTTCGACAGTCACAGACTCAACCTTGACCTTGACCTTCACCTTATCCCTGGCAGCATCCTTAAGCGTACTCTTGACCGCAGCCTTAACCGGGCTTTTAGCCGCACTTTTAACCGAGCCCTTAACTGCGCCCTTAACCGTGACTTTACCTTTCCGCGCAGGTTTTGCCGCAGACGTTTTCTTACTCTTCACCTTGTTTGAGATCTTTGCCATTCAGGCTCCCTTTGTACGGCTGAAAAGTCGGCCGCGCTTATTGAAGATATCATGCAGTTGCTGGCTTTCCTTTATATCCAGTTCGATAAGTTTGGCTAATTGACTATCGACATCACCGCTGCCCCTCTCTTCAGATAGGATGAATTTCTTCTCTAGCTCACGATTTCTTATGTGGCGCTCAAGCAATCTATTGATGCAATCGTTCAATGTGTTTTCCCGATCCTTACGATCATGATATACGGATGAAGGTATTTTGTTCCCCAGGGATATCAGCTGGTCATAGAATTCCTTCAGCAGGGGATCCATATCCTCGCCTAGCGAATTCGGATCAGCAGCACCCTGCCATTTCAATAATATAGCCTTATTTTCCGAAAGTTCAAAATATTTCTCCGATAGTCTCATGCCTTCCTCTCGGAGATCGGCGAAGAGGAGCAATAACGCCAGAACATACTTTTCAATATGATGTGGAGATGCGATCTGATCGGCATAGCTCTTTATGGCCTTGCTGCCGCTCGCCGCTCTGGATTTCTTTTCCTTGATCCGGAACTCGGATATTGCATCATGTACGAACCCTTTATTAAGCCCGAGAAGGTGCGACAACTTCTCAACATAATGGGCACGCCGGACATTATCATCTACTTGAGATAGAATTGGTAAAAACTTTGATACTAATGCAGACTTATCTTTGGGATTATTTTTGTCTATATTAGCAATTTCCTTTTTCAAAGTAAAATCGATTATAGGCTGAGACTCCTTAAGCAGTCCGGCCCATTTATCGGGCGAACTGCGTATGATTTCATCCGGATCTTTCCCTCCCGCAATCTCGACCACCTGAACCTCATGCTTGACCAGTTCGCTGTAGGTCTTTGGCTCGATCCAGGGCATCCAGTGGTCCTTGGGTATCTGTTCATCGATGGTGGAAATGCTGCGAGCAGTGGCCTCAAGCCCGGCCGCATCGGCATCGAGTGCAACGATGATATTGCGCGTCAGCTTGCGCAGAGTCGATATCTGTTTTTCCGTGAGGGCGGTGCCCATCGATGCGACCGTATTTTCGAAGCCGAACTGGTGCGCCGCCAGCGTATCCATGTATCCTTCACTGATCACCACGCTGTCATGCTGCCTGATCGCTGTTGCAGCGCGCTCTATCCCGTAGATAATGGAGCTCTTGTCGAACAATATCGATTGCGGCGAATTCAGGTATTTAGGGATTGAATCATCCAGCGCGCGACCGCCGAATCCGACCACCCGGCCCTTTACATCCCGAATGGGGAACATCAGCCTGTTTCTGAACCTGTCGTGGAAGCCGCCCGTATCGCGCTGAACGATCAGGCCGACTGCCAGCATATCGTCGTCCCTGTAGCCTGCTTTGGACAGATAGCCGAGCAGGCCGTCCCACTTATTGGGCGAGTATCCCAGTTGAAAATTGTCTATTACCGTCCGGGAAAGGCCCCGGCCTGCCGTATATTTTCTGGCTGTCTCAGCCTCTGCGTCATGCAGCAACAGATAGTGAAAATATTCCGCAGAGACCTCGTTCAGTTTGAAAAGGGTGTCCTGGCGGGACTTCTCTTCGGCGGAGGCCTGGCTGGTCTTGTAGGTGAGAGTGATATTGGCTTTTTCCGCCAGGATACGCAGTGCCTGGCCGAAATCGATACCCTCCTTTTTCATCACGAAGGTGAAGATGTCGCCCCCGGTGGCGCATGCTCCGAAACAATGCCAGCTCTGCTTCTCGGGGAAAACGAAAAAAGAGGCCGTTTTTTCGCTGTGGAAGGGACAGGTAGCCTTGTAGTTGCGGCCCGACTTGGTCAGCTTGACGTACTGCGACACCACGTCCACGATGTCCAGCCTCTGCTTGATCTCGTCTGTCGTGTTCATCGTCTGATCAGGGCTTGTTTATTACGCGGATACTGAGAAACCGGTGTTTATCTGAGGTTTTCTGCTGTGAGTATAGCATAATGGTCCGTCATGCCTGCTATATAGTCGGCGATGCGGCGTTCATCTCCGCCATCCAGTAACCTGTACTCTTCGGGAAGCCCGGTCGGATCATGCAGGAAATGGCGGTACAGAAGGAGTATTATCTCGCGGGCGTCCGACGCTTTCCCTGCCTCCAGACTGTTCCGGTAAACCCTGGCGAAGAGAAACTCGCGCAGCTCGTTGGCAGCGTTCAGGACTTCGGGGCTCATCCCTATGATCTGCCGGTCGGCGCCGCCGTCCATCTTTGCTGATGAAAAGGCCACGATGTTGTTGACCAGCGTGTTGATGCGGCTTGAATTGGACTGACCCAGCGTCCTGACGGTGGAGGCCGGCAGGTCGGAGCGGGATATTATGCCGGCGCGGATAGCGTCTTCCACATCGTGGTTTATATAGGCCACCAGATCGGCCATCTTCACCACCTGGCCCTCCACTGTGGACACCGTATTCCATCCCTCTTCCAGTATCTCGAGGTCGCCCTTGGAATGGTTCAATATGCCGTCCCGCACCTCCCAGGTCAGGTTCAGTCCCATGCCATTGTTTTCGATATGGTCCACCACCCGCAGGCTTTGCTCGTAATGCTTGAATCCGCCGGGGACCAGTTCGTTCAGCACATTTTCACCTATGTGCCCGAAGGGTGTATGCCCCAGGTCATGGCCCAGAGCAATAGCCTCAGTCAGGTCTTCGTTCAAGGAAAGCGCCCGGGAGATAGTGCGGCCTATCTGTGAAACTTCCAGCGTATGCGTCAGGCGTGTTACAAAGTGGTCGCCCTCGGGAGCAATGAATACCTGGGTCTTGTGTTTGAGCCTGCGGAAGGCATTGGAGAATATAATGCGGTCCCGGTCGCGCTGGAAAGCGGTTCTCAAAGGGCACGGCTGTTCGGCAACCCTCCTTCCGCGACTGTCAATGCTGCGCGCCGCGTAGGGCGACAGGTTCTCCTCGGCCTGCTCCAGCCTTTGTCGGACATTCATTTCAGACATGAGTAAACCATGCTGATCGGCGGCGCCTGTTATTTTCGGGCGGCCAGTTTACCTTCCGCGTCGGCTATGATATGCCGCGTCTCGTCGATCATATCAGGTGTCACGGATATCGATGTGATCCCCCAGCTTACCAGCTTTTCGGTTATCTCGGGATAGGTGGATGGCGCCTGCCCGCAGATCGAGCAGGTGATGCCCTTGCTGACCGAGGTGGTTACGGCCTTTTCAATGGCCAGCATCACGGCCTCGTTCCTTTCGTCGAACTGCGTGGCAAGTTTGGAGTTGTCCCTATCTATACCCAGGATAAGCTGCGTCAGGTCATTGGAACCAATGGATATGCCGTCGATGCCGGCATCGATAAATTTATCCATGAGCATGATATTGGAAGGCACCTCGACCATCATCCACAGCTTGAATTTGGGGAACTGGTAGAAGCCTTCCTCCGTCAGTATCTTCTTGATTTGTACGATCTCGGATACAAAGCGCACGAAGGGAATCATGACGTAAAGGTTATCGTAGGACTGGCAGACTCTTTTTATGGCGTCGAGCTCCATCCTGAAAACCTCTACTTCGTGAGTATACCTTGAGCAGCCCCGGTAGCCGATCATCGGGTTTTCTTCGGTCTCCTCGTATTTGTAGCCGCCGGGCAAATTCCTGTACTCGTTGGTTTTGAAATCGGTGGTGCGGTACACGACCGGCCTGGGATGAAAAGCCCTGGTAAACATGGTGATATTCTTGGTCAGCACATCCATGTACTGTGCGGCTTTGCCTTCGTGAAGCATGAAGCGCGGGTGTCCCGCCATCCTGGCCATGATGAACTCGGCCCTCAAGAGGCCCACTCCGTCCACGTCGCGCTCCGCTATCCTCTCCGCCAGCTCGGGCTCAGCCAGATTAACATAAAGTTTGGTTTTAGTCTTGATGCGGGCGCCCGACGTGCTTCGTGCTTTGGCCTTTTTGCTTTTGATAGCAACGCGGCCTAAATACACTTTGCCGGAAGATCCGTCGACGGTTACCTCCTGGCCATCTTTGAGCAGGGAGGTAGCGCGCTCAGTACCCACGATGCAGGGGATGCCGAGTTCCCTGCTGACGATCGCTGCGTGGGCGGTCCTTCCGCCCCTGTCCGTTATAATGGCGACCGCCCGTTTCATGGCCGGCACAAAATCAGGTGTCGTCATCTCGGCCACTAGTATATCGCCGTTCAATATCTTATCGATGTGGGACGGGTCCGGGATGATCTTGACTATGCCGCTGGCCGCGCCCGGGCTAGCCGCCACACCGGTTAAGATGGCCTCGGCTTTTATTTCATCTACGGTGGAGACGTCGACCGGCTGGTTAAGAGTGGTGATGGGACGGGTCTGCACGATATAAAGTTTTTCGTCCTCCATGGCCCACTCGACGTCCTGGGGCGTTTTATAGTGTTCCTCCAGCCTTTTGCCGATGATGGCCAGGCTGCGGATATCCTCATCGGTTATTTTCTGGACCGTTTGACGTTTGGGCGACACGGGCAGCTTGATATTGGTTTCGAGTTCGTCCGGCTTCACCTCGAGGTTGCGTGTCAGGTACCAGTCCTGCTGGACGATCTTCTTGTCAAGAATGGATAACCCGCTTTTATCAAGCGTATACTGGTCCGGTGTGAGGTCGCCTGAGACTATAGCCTCGCCCAGGCCGAAAATGGCCTCGATCAGTATTTTGCTGCGGTCGCTGCTGAGCGGCTCAACAGTGAACATCACGCCGGCGGCCTCGGACTGGATCATTCTCTGCACAGGAACTGCTATGCCCACCTTGAAATGATCGAATCCCTGCTCGTTGCGGTAAAAAATGGCCCTCGATTCAAACAGGGAGGCCCAGCATTCGTGCACGGCCTTAACCACTGAGTCCTCTCCCTGTATATTAAGGAAGGTGCGCTGCTGCCCGGCAAACGAGGCGTCCGGGAGGTCCTCCGCCGTTGCGGAAGAACGCACCGCCACCAGCCCTCCTCCCAGCTTGCGGTAGGATGTCTGTATCTCTTTCACCATGTGTTCCGGCATGGCCACGCTGACGATTTTTTCTTTTATATGGAAAGACGCTTCCTGCAGCGCCCGGCTGTCGTTGGCATCCACATCCTTCAGCAGTTTCCTTATCTCGTCCATCAGGTCGGTCGCTTCCAGGAAATCGTAATAGGCTGTGGCAGTTACAACAAAGCCGGGTGGGACCGGTATATCGGCGTGTACCATCTCACCCAGGTTGGCGCCCTTGCCGCCCGCGATGCCGATGTCTTCCCTGGTGATTTCCTCAAACCAGGCTATGATTTTGTGGCTTTTTTTCATGGAAGCTCCTTAACAGTGAGTATGCTGGAAGAATCGTCGACTATTATAACACCGTGGTTTTTGCCGGTGAACTTGAAGAGCAAGGGGCAAACAGTGCACGGTACAAATATTAGCGATTATTATACGTTGAACAGGAAATGCATGATATCCCCGTCGCGCACGGCATAGGTTTTACCTTCCAGCCTCAGTAAACCGTGCTTGCGCGCCTCGGCCGTGCTCCCGCTCTTGATAAAATCGTCATAGCTCATAACCTCTGCCCTGATAAAACCCCTCTCGATATCGGTGTGGATCTTGCCGGCCGCCTGAATGGCGGGCGTGTTTTCCCTGACGGTCCAGGCCTTGACCTCATCATCTCCCACCGTGAAGAAGGATATCAGCCCCAGCAGGCTATAAGAGTGTCTGATAACCGTGTCGAAGGCGGGCTCCTTAAGGCCGATGTCCTTGCGAAACTCCTCAGCCTCGTCGTCCTGCAGCTGCGCCAGCTCCCTTTCCAGCTTCCCGCACATGGAGATAATCTCCACCTGCGGCATGGAGTAAGATCCTTTGAGCGTGGCGAGCATAACTTCCGCCTGGGGCAACTGCTTCTCCCCGATATTGATTACGATCAACATCGGCTTGGCCGTCAGAAACTGGTAATTGCTGATCGCCCTGAGTTCGTCCTGGGCCAGCTTATGCAGCCTGATGGGTGTGCCCTGGTCCAGAGAAGCCTTGATTTTCCCGAGCAGCGCCTGTTCTTTGACGGCCGCGTCCCGCTCGGAGGACTTTCCCATTTTCAATGCTGATTCCAGGCGTCCCAGCCGTTTCTCGATGATGGTCAGGTCGGAGAACACGAGCTCCATGTCCAGTGTTTCGATGTCTTTGAGCGGATCGATCCTCCCGTCCACATGGGGTATATCCGCATCTTCGAAAGCTCTCACGACCTGCAGTATGGCATCCGAGGTGCTGAGGCTGTTGAGAAACTGCCCGCTGACCCCCTGCTCCCTGCCGAATCCTTTGGGAAGTCCGGCGTAATCCACGTATTTTATCTCGGCCAGAGTAGTCTTTTTCGGATGGAAGATGCCGCTGAGCTTCAGAACGCGTGCGTCCGGCACCTTGGCCACCGCCGGGAACAGGGTGAGCCCGGCGCCGCCGTGCGGCCTGGGCTCGGCGGAACATTTGGTCAAAGCGTCGAAAACAGTTGTTTTTCCGCTGCCGGGCAAACCTATAATACTGATTTCCATATTGTGCAGACCTGCCAGAAAACTATATGCCAGCCTGAACGAAAATGCAATACCGCAGCTCGAGGCCGAAGCTTGTTGAGGAATCGGGCTGTATGCTATAATCAGTAGAATTTCGCTGCTTGGAGGATTTATTGTGCCCGGTTACGAACTGGTTTTTATTCTAAATGCAAACTTGAGTGAAGATGATTTCACCCGGGTATTGGGAAAGGTCAACGACCAGATAACCAAGCTCGGTGGAACGGTTACGGAGACGAATCAATGGGGAAAGAGAAGGTTTGCTTACCCGATTAAGAAGCAGACTGAAGGCAATTACGTGCTCGAAAAAGTGCAGATCAAACAGACGGCTCTAAAAGAGCTTGACGCCGGTTTGAAGATGTCCGAGGATGTATTAAGGTACCTGTTCGTTCGCGAGAATAGCTGATCTCAGGAGGTGGTTGATGGCGAGCTTAATCAAGATTATTCTGATTGGCCGGGTCGGGGGTGATCCCGAGATGAGGTTTACTGCGGACGGTGTAGCAGTCACCACTTTCAGCCTGGCAGCCAATCGCAATACGCGCCAGCCCGACGGGTCCTTCAAGGAGGAGACCGAATGGTTTCGCATCAGCGCATGGAGAAAGCTGGCGGAGACATGCAACCAGTTTTTAAATAAGGGTAAGCTGGTTTACGTGGAAGGTAATTTACGTACACGCTTATATGACGGCAAGGACGGACAGAAACGGGTCAGCCTGGATGTGACGGCAGACAGGGTGCTCTTCCTGGACAAGCAGGGGCCTGCGCAACTGCCGCCCGAGGATGCCCGTGTGATTGAAGGTGATATTGAACCGGAGGATATCCCCTTCTAAATCCTTAATTGTTAGAGAAGGAGTTTTTTAGATCAATGGAAACCAATACCGTACAGAGAAGGGAGAGAGGGCGTAAATTTATTGTCAAGCCCAAGGTATGCATGTTTTGCGCCGACAAAACGCCTATCGACTATAAGAACGTGTCTCTTCTACAGCGTTTTGTTTCTGACCGCGGCAAGATAGTGCCGAGGAGGCGCACCGGTGTGTGCGCCAGGCATCAGCGCAGCCTTGCCCAGGCTATTAAAAGGGCGCGTTATCTGGCGATGCTGGCATCGTCGCCCAACCATGTCTACAACATGAGCGCATCCGAGAAAAAAGCTTAATCAAATTTGGAGTATTGAATTGCCCAAGAGGACATATCAACCGAAAAAAAGAGGAAGAATCAGGAAGCACGGTTTTCGCGCCCGGGCGTCCACCAAGGGTGGGCGAGCTGTATTAAAGGCCAGGCGCGCCAGAGGGCGCTGGAAGCTCACCCAGGTATAGCGCAGAGATGGCCAAGAGATTGGCTTTAACCAGGAGATCGCAGTATTTAGCAGTATATAAATCTGGCAAAGCCGCAGCGGATAAACTGCTGGTAGTAAAAGCTCTTCCCAACCATCTGGATGCTTTACGCGTGGGCTTCTCTGTAACCAAGGATATCGGGAAGGCAACCGTTAGAAACCGTGTTAAGAGGCTGCTAAAGGAGAATGTTCGCCTGATGATAATAAAATCCGGGTGGGATATGGTGTTGATCGCCCGGCGACCTGTGGCGTGCGTTGACTATCATGAGATTAACAGGTCGATAACAAAATTGCTTAACCGCCTGGATTTGATGGTAATAGATGCTGAAAACGGTAGCTCTAAAATCAATTAAGTTGTACCAGGGCACTATCTCGCAGGTCACGCCGTCGGCCTGCCGCTTTACACCGACGTGTTCTCAATATGGATATGAGGCAATACAGAGATACGGCATTTTTAAAGGCAGTTGGATGACTTTTCTCAGGATCTGCCGCTGCAATCCCTGGACTCCCCGCGGTTACGATCCTGTTCCGTGATAGGCCGGCTTAAGATTGAATAAAACTTAGTAGGATAATATATGAGAAAAGTTAGAAATTTAGTCAGGATTGTTATTCTCCTGGGGGTACTCCTGCTGGTATTTGTTTCAGGCTGTATGCCAGGCATGGACGGCGGGTGTTCAGGAGCGCAGGCCCAGGGCTGGTCCGGCTTTGCCCCCTACAACGGGTTGATTTGCTTCGGGTCTATGGAGGGATCGGTCATTACCCTCAGCCCGCAGGCGCGCAGCGAGGGAAAGACTTTCCCCGCCGAGGCGGAGTGGATATACGCCATTAAAACCGCCACGCCGGGATCCGCCTGCGGCGCCATGTGCGCCCCGTCATCGGCGGCCTCCGGCAAAGGCATCTACGCCACTCCTCTGGTAATCGGTGACCTGGTTTTAGTGGGCACCTACACCGGCAAAATCTATGCCCTCAATGCCAATCGGGGAGTGGTCCGCTGGATTTACCCCAGGGAAGGCTTTGAAACGGTAGGAGCGATCGTCGGTAATATCGTCACTGACGGGACGGCGCTGTATTTCGGCAGCGCCAACGGTAAAATCTATGCACTCGACGCCGTTACAGGCGATTTTATCTGGGAGTTCCAGTCCTCCGACAAGATATGGACGGCTCCCGTTCTGGACAACGGGATAATCTATTCCGGCAACTACGGCGGCAACGTGTATGCCATATCGGCCGAAACCGGCAGGGAGGTATGGAGCATCAAGATCCCCTCGGCGGTAGCCTCGTCTCTCGCTGTAAAAGACCAGCTGCTTTATTTCGGCACCTTCGACCGGAACCTGTATGCCGTTGATAAGGCCGATGGGACGGTGAAGTGGAAATACCAGGCCGGCAACTGGTTCTGGGCCACGCCGGTGATTCGCGACAGCACGATCTATGCAGCCTGCATGGACAAAAAGATATATGCCATCGAGGCTGCTGGCGGCAAAGAGATCTGGCAATTCGAGGGAGACGGCCAGATGGTGTCAACCCCTGCCGTGACCGATAAAAACGTATTCGTGGTGAGTGAAAAGGGGACGCTTTACAAGCTGGATATAACCAACGGGACCAAGATCAGCAGTATATCGGTCGGCTATACCGTCTACGGGAATCCTTACGCGGAGGGCGACATGGTTTACATATATGCCCGGGATCACAAAGTCTATGCAGTTGATACGGTGAAGAATACCATCACCTGGGATTTTTCTTCAGCGATAAAGTAGGTTAGTTATATGGTTGATATTTGGAATGTAGCTATACTCGACCCGGTACTGAACGGGCTGATCGCCCTCTCCCAGATGCTCTGGAGCAATTTCGGCCTGGCTATCATCGTGCTGACCATAGTGGTCAGGATCGTCCTCATGCCCCTCACGTTCAGGCAGACAAAGTCGACCAAAGCCATGCAGGAGCTGCAGCCCAAGATGCAGGAACTGCAGAAAAAGTATGCGCGCGACCAGAAGAAGCTGCAGCAGGAGATGATGCGCCTCTATAAAGAGGCCGGTATCAATCCCCTGGGATGCATGTGGCCTATGCTGATACAGATGCCTATCTGGATTGCGCTCTATCAATCTATCATGCAGGCCCTTGCGGCTACGCCTGAGAACCTTCTCATATTGTCGCAGCATCTATATCCGTGGGATATGGTGGACCAGGCCATACCGCTTAATGAGAACTTCCTGGGGCTCAGGCTATCGCAACCTGACCCGACCATGATTCTTGCCATACTGGTCGGCCTGACCATGTGGGTGCAGCAGAAGATGGTTACGCCGCCCGCCACCGATCCCCGCCAGCAGCAGATGTCGAGCATGACAACCATGATGATGCCGCTGATGTTCGCCTTTTTCACACTGTCCTTCCCCAGTGGATTAGCCCTTTACTGGGTGGTATCCAATATCATCGGCATAATCATCCAGTACTTCGTGGCCGGCGGATGGGGTTATTTCACCTTCCCGTCTTTCCGGCAGCCTCAAGCTCAGACTCAGCCTCAGAGCGCGACTCAAAAAGCAGCGGAACAGCCTTCCAAGGCACTTAAGGAAGGCAGCGACAAAAAGAAGGGATAGAAGTGAGAGAATTAGAACTGAGCGCCAAAACGGTGGAGGAGGCTACCAGGATTGCCCTTTTACAGCTCGGTGTCGCCCGCGAAGAAGTTGACATTATCGTGGTCAAGAAAGGTAAATCTGGCGTGCTGGGAGTCGGGGCCGAGGATGCCCGCATCAAGGTGGTACTGCTTGAAGATGACGATGAAAGGCAACCGGGTGCAACCAGCGATGCGGCTGATACAGCCCGGCAGGTGTTGTGCGACATCCTGCACAACATGGGCATTCAGGCTACGGTGGATGTAACCGGGTCGGGTGACGACGGAGTTCCCATCACGCTGAACATCGAGGGAGACGATTTGGGGGTACTCATCGGCCGGCGCGGGCAGGCCCTGTCGTCTCTGCAATACCTGGTCAGGCTGATCGTAGCCGAGAAACTGAAAAATTGGGTCTCCGTCAATGTCGACGTGGACTGGTATAAAAAACGCCACTACGAGTCTCTCAAGAAGCTTGCGCTTCGTCTGTCCGAGCAGGTTGCGAGGAGAAGGCGTCCCATTACCATGGAGCCGATGCCTCCCGATGAGAGAAGGATTGTGCATATAACTCTGGCCGATAATCCTGACGTTATGACCCAGAGCACAGGAGAAGGGGACGGGCGCCGTGTGGTAATACAATCAAGGAAAAAATAGTCTATGTTCCAGCCCGTTAACAGCAAGGTCAGCTTTCCTGATTTGGAGCAGAGGATATTAGGACTCTGGCGCGATAGAAGAATCTTTGAGAAGAGCATAGACGCCAGATCTTCTTCACCCAGATATATTTTTTACGAAGGTCCTCCCACCGCCAACGGCAATCCCGGCATCCACCATGTGCTATCACGCGTCTTCAAGGATGTGATACCCCGCTATAAGACCATGAAGGGGTTCTGCGTGCCCAGGAAGGCCGGCTGGGATACGCACGGCCTGCCGGTCGAGCTCGAGGTCGAGAAACAGCTCGGTTTTACAGGCAAGGCGCAGATCGAGGAATACGGCGTAGCCAGATTCAACGCGCTCTGCCGTGAAAGCGTATTCAAGTATCTCAAACAATGGGATTCCCTCACCGAGAGGATCGGTTTCTGGCTGGATATCGACCATCCCTATGTGACGCTGGACAACTCATACATCGAATCGTGCTGGTGGGGTATCAACCGGCTTTGGAACAAGGACCTGATCTATCAGGGTTACAAGGTTACACCCCACTGCCCCCGCTGCGGTACTTCGCTCAGTTCGCATGAGGTGGCACTCGGATACAAGGATGATACGGTCGACCCGTCAGTGTATGTGAAGTTCAGGATACACACGCTGCCGCCTTCAGTAGCTTCCGATAAGTCCGGCGGTTTCGCGCTGGCGGATGCGGTATCGAAGGGTAAGGTCTTCTTCCTGGCCTGGACGACGACCCCCTGGACGCTTCCCGGCAATACATCACTGGCGCTGGCGGAGGATGCCGATTACGCCGTTATCGCACTGGATGACGAGTATCTGATCTTTGCACAGGCCCTGATTGAACAGGCCGGTCTGGGCGGCCGGACTGTGCTAAAAACGTTCAAGGGCGGCCAGTTAATGGGTTCGCTCTATTACCCACTTTATAATCCGCATGATTACGATGTTGAAAGGAAGCGCGCAAAGGAAGGCCAGCAGGGTCAGTTCGACGTGCAGCAGCCGGTTGCAGACCTCACCTATAAGATTATTACCGCCGATTTCGTCTCGATGGAGGATGGCACGGGCATAGTGCATATCGCGCCGGCCTTCGGTGAAGTGGATTTCCAGGCAGGTCTGGATAATAATCTCGATTTTGTGCAGCAGGTGGACCTGGCCGGCAATATCACCGGCACATACTCTTTTTCGGGTAAATTCGTTAAAGACGCCGATGTCGATATACTGGCCGATCTCGAGAGGCGAGGCCTTCTTTATAAGACAGTCAAGATCACGCACACCTACCCGTTCTGTTGGCGTTGCGACGCGCCCCTGGTCTATTACGCCAAAAAGACCTGGTACATCAGGACTTCCGCCAGAAAGGATGAGATGATTGCCGGGAACAGGCAAATAAACTGGTATCCCGAGCATATCAAAGAGGGCCGATTCGGCGACTGGCTGCAGAACAATGTGGACTGGGCATTTTCGCGTGAGAGATATTGGGGGACGCCCCTGAATATATGGCTGTGCCGCAAGTGCGGGCGATACGACTGCCCGGGTGGGGTTGAAGAGATCAGAGGCAAACTCGGATTACAGGGTTACTCCGACGGCATGGACCTTCACCGGCCGTATATCGATGACGTCACCTATGCCTGCGCCGCCTGCGGTGAAACCATGGTCAGGCAGCCCGAGGTCATTGACTGCTGGTTCGATTCAGGCGCCATGCCTTTTGCACAGTGGCACTATCCTTTTGAAAACAGTGAGCTTTTCAAGCAGAGCTTCCCCGCCGATTATATATCGGAGGCCGTGGACCAGACCAGGGGATGGTTCTACAGCCTGCATGCGCTGTCCACACTGATATTCGACCAGCCGTGCTTTAAAAACGTCATCTGCCTGGGCCATATCCTTGATGCTCAGGGGGAGAAGATGAGCAAGACCAGGGGAAACGTGGTAGATCCCTGGACCGTTCTCGATTCCTCCGGCGCGGATGCCCTTCGCTGGTACATGTTTACCTCCGGACCTCCCGGCAACGTCAGGCGCATGTCTCCCGACATGGTGGTCGAGGTCATGCGCAACTTCCTCATGACTCTATGGAACACCTACTCATTCTTCGTTATCTACGCCAACATCGACAATTTCGTTCCCGCAAAGAAGGCGCCCAAAATCACGTCGGAGCTGGACAGGTGGCTGATCTCGAGCTTGAACCAGCTGATCATCGATGTAGATCGCCAGCTGGGCGAATATGATCCCACCGGGGCCGGCAGGAAGATCGAGTCCTTCGTCAACGACCTGTCGAACTGGTACGTCAGGCGCAGCCGCCGGCGTTTCTGGAAGAGCCAGAACGACGACGACAAGCTTTCCGCCTACCATACGCTCTACCAGGCGCTGGTGACGCTGGCGAAACTGCTTGCGCCCTTCACGCCCTTCGTCGCGGAAGAGATCTATCAGAATCTGGTCAGGACGGTTGATAAGGATGCGCCTGAGAGCGTTCATCTGGCGCCCTTCCCCGTGGCGGATGAGAAGCTGATCGACAGCGATATAATCGCAGGTACCGAGCTGGCAATGAAGGTTTGCAGCATGGGGAGGGCGGCGCGGTCGAAGAGCGCGGTCAAGGTCAGGCAGCCCCTGCCGAAGGTGATCGTAAAGGCCAGGTCGTCTCATGAGAAAAAGGCGCTGCGAAAATTGTGCACACAGATCACGGATGAGTTAAACGTCAAGGACATGAGATTCGTCGTGAAAGAGATGAAAGAGGATAAAAACCTGTCCGTGATAGCTGAGGGCGACTACCAGGTCGGCATCGTCACAAAGATCAGTAAGGAGCTGCTGGCGGAGGGCCTTGCCAGGGAGATAGTCAGGAGGCTGCAGACGATGCGCAGGGCCGCCGGCCTTGAGATAGCGGACCATATTCAGACCTACTACGAGGGCGGAGAGCAGGTACAGGCCGTGATGAGGGATTTCGCCGATTATATCAAGCAGGAGACGCTGTCAACGGAGATTCTTCAGAAGCCGGCCGAGCCGCCGGCGCACACCGAGAAATTCCGGCTGTCTAATCTCGAGATCAGCCTGTCTATTAAGAAACAGGAATAGCCGGCGCTGCGGGCGCATCGGTAAATCAGACCGCTATCGCGGAGGGGGACTGTCGGTAAGCAGGGCGGTGACAGTGAAAGTATTCTTTCCCCGGACATAGGTTACCGATATCTCGTCGCCTATTTTGGAACTGCGCAATTCGCGTAGAAGCTCCGGCGCGGTGGTGATCTCCTTGCCCTGGTAGCGGATGATGACATCCAGCCTGCGCATACCGGCCCTGGCCGCCGGGCTGCCCGGCTGCACCGTGGTGATGATGGCCCCGCGTTTGACCGCCAGCCCGTTGTAGTATGCGACGTAGTCGTTTACCGTGTAGAGCTCCACACCCAGGAAGGGCCGCGTGATATAGCCTTTATTGACCAGCTCCTGAAGAATGGGCAAAGAGGAGTTGATGCTGATGGCGTAGCCCATGCCCTCCACACCTATCTTGGCGATCTTGGCGCTGGTGATGCCGATGACCTCGCCCTTCATGTTAAGCAAAGGGCCGCCGCTGTTGCCCTCGTTGATGGCCGCCGAAGTCTCGATCAGGTCGTAAAGAGACTCGTCTTCGTCCAGGGAGAGGGAGACCTTGAGGCCGCTGATTATGCCTTCTTTGGCCTTGATGCCCTTGCCCAGGGGATTGCCTATGGCCACCACCCAGTCACCCACCCTGAGCTTGCCTGAATCGCCTATAGCCACGGTTGGAAGGTCGGTCAGGTCGACCTTGATGATGGCCAGGTCGGTCAGAGGATCGCGGAAAACCCTGTCGGCGGTCACCTCGCTGGTCCTGCCGTCCGAGAATTGGATGACGACCTTGCGTGCGCCTTCCACGACGTGGTTGTTGGTAACGATGATGCCGCTGCTGTCGAGTATCCAGCCCGACCCGGCGCCTGATTGCAGCACCACCCTGCTGAACATATCGTTGACGATCTGTTCGGTCGTGATGGTGACCACCCCGGGGTAGCCCTTCTCAACCACGTCTGCTATGTTGGGAAGCGCGGGCGCGTTCAGCGAAGGCCCCGGCGATTTCCAGCCGGGATCGAGTGGAGTTATTGGCTGGATAACGGGCGCTATCGCCGGCGACGGCGCCGATATGGGAGTAGTGGAGAACTCGATGCGGCAGGCGCTGAAGAGCAGTATGGCTGCAAGCAGTAAAGCCGTTAAGGCGGGGATTCTCATATTTGGTTACCTCTATGCTCGGGAATAGTGCTGGGATTTTAGCATAAAGGTATCCGGCCGGCCAAACGTCCGGATATCTATTGGCAGGCCGGCACGCGCGACTGATGCACAGGAAGCAAGTTCGCGTGTGCCGGCCTGTTTAATTGTAATTGTTAGCCTTTATAATCGATCTTAGGTAGCTGCGCCAGTGATTGTTTCACTTTAGCTTCATCGTAGGCGTCGGCTTCCATTCTACCGGAGAGGAACTGGTCGTAAGAGGACAGGTCGAAATGGCCGTGACCGCTGAGGCCCAGGACGATGACCTTCTTCTGTCCGGATTCTTTGCACTTAAGAGCCTCGTCGATCACCACCTTGATGGCGTGCGCGGGCTCCGGGGCGGGAATGATGCCCTCGGTGCGGGCGAACTGGATGGCGCTCTCGAATGTAGACTTCTGATTTACCGCCCTGGCGTCGATCAGCTTGAGTTTATGCAGGTGGGATACCAGCGGTGACATGCCGTGGTAGCGCAGGCCGCCGGCGTGGATGGGTGACGGGACGAAAGAATGGCCGAGCGTGTACATCATGACGATGGGAGCCATGCCTGCTACATCGCCCAGGTCCCAGGCCAGCGGGCCCTTGGTCATGCTGGGGCAGGCTGTCGGCTCGACGGCGATAATCTCCATCTTCTTGCCCTTGATCTTATCCTTTACGAAGGGGACGGCCAATCCGCCGAAGTTGCTGCCGCCGCCCACGCAGCCGATGACAATGTCGGCCTCGACATCAGCCATTTCGAGCTGTTTCTTGGTTTCAAGGCCGATTACGGACTGGTGCAATATGACATGGTTCAATACGCTGCCGAGAGTGTAGCTCGTATCTTCGCGGCTGAAGGCGTCTTCGCAGGCTTCGCTGATGGCGATGCCCAGGCTGCCGGGGCAGTTGGGATCTTCAGCCAGTACCTGCTTACCGAAATTGGTCTCAGTGCTGGGGCTTGCTACACACTTGGCGCCCCAGGTCTCCATCATGATGCGGCGGTAGGGCTTCTGGTTGTAGCTGACCTTGACCATGTAGACCTTGCATTCAAGTCCGAAGAAAGCACAGGCCAATGAGAGCGCGCTGCCCCACTGTCCCGCGCCGGTCTCAGTCGCCAGCCTCTTGATGCCGGCCTTCTTGTTGTAGTAGGCCTGTGCGATGGCGGTGTTGAGCTTGTGGCTGCCGGCCGGGCTGACGCCCTCATATTTGTAGAATATCTGGGCCGGCGTGCCCAGCGCCTTCTCCAGCCTGAAAGCCCGGATCAGAGGTGTCGGCCGGTACATCCTGTAGATGTCCAGCACCTCGTCGGGTATCTCGATGGTATGCTCTTTGCTGAACTCCTGGTCGTTCAGCGCTGCCGGGAAGAGGGGTGGAGGCAGGATGGTAGGCTCATGCGTCTGCGGATGAAGCATCGGGAGCATAGGCTCAGGCAGGTCGGGCAGTATGTTGTACCAGGAAGTAGGCAGGTCCTTTTCAGTCAGAATAAACTTGGTAAATTTCTTAGACATTTTTTCTCCTCATTAAATAAATTTTATGTATGACTATGCATGCCGGGATATCAGACAAAATTCTCGGCCCCGACGGGCCACATATTCAGTTCCATTCCTTTTTGACCTCCATACAATAAATAAAGCCTCTCACCCAAGGGGCGAGAGGCTTAGCTTCGCGGTGCCACCCTTATTGATCCGTTGCCGGACCATCTCTGTCAGGTACGGCCGTGTTGCCGACGATACCCTGGATTGTGATTACGCTATCCCTGCGTCAAAGCCTACTCGGGTACTTCCCTTTCGGTTTGCGGCTCCCGGGCCCATTCAATCCCTGCTCCGGCGTCAACTCTCACCTTGCTTGACTCTCTGTGGCCTTCGCTGCAGGACCTACTATTCCCGTTCACAGCCTTTAAATATTCAATTGTTACCATAATAAACGATATTCGTCTTGCCTGTCAATATGATACATGACACGTCATCGCGCCTTTTTTTAATCGTCATCGCGAGCGAAGCGTGGCGATCCTGTGTTCTCGCAATCACGTACAAGATTGCCGCGTCGCTGCGCTCCTCGCAATGACCATTCTAATCGGGCGTCGCTACGCTCCTCGCAATGACTATGCCTTCTGGCCCATCAGGAATTCATGTATGGAAGCGGCGGCCCTTTTGCCTGCGCCCATGGCGCTGATCACTGTAGCTGCTCCCGTGACGACGTCCCCCCCCGCCCAGACGCGGTCCTTGACCGTCTTGCCGGACTGCTCGTCGGCGACCACCGTGCCGTGTCTGGTGACCTCCAGGCCTTTGGTGGTGGATGGTATCAGGGGGTTGGGTGTGGTGCCCAGCGCGACCACGACCACGTCGACATCGATGATGAACTCGCTGCCCTGTTTAGTGATGGGGCGGCGTCTGCCGCTGGCGTCCGGCTCTCCCAGCTCCATCTCGTAGCATTCCATGGCCTTGACCCAGCCTTTGTCGTCGCCGATGATCTGCTTGGGATTGGTGAGGAACTTGAAGATGATGCCTTCCTCCTCGGCGTTCTCAACTTCTTCGTGGCGCGCCGGCATCTCGGTGCGCGAGCGGCGGTAAATGATATAGACCTTATCGGCGCCCAGCCTGAGGGCGCAGCGGGCGGAGTCCATGGCGACGTTTCCGCCGCCGATCACCGCCACCTGTTTTCCAATCTTGATGGGCGTATCGTACTCGGGGAAGAGATAGGCCTTCATCAGGTTGACGCGCGTCAGGAACTCGTTGGCCGAATAAACGCCGTTGAGGTTCTCGCCGGGTATGCCCAGGAACATGGGCAGTCCCGCGCCCGTGCCCAGGAAAACGGCGTCGTAGTCCTTCTCCAGCAGCTCGTCCACCGTGGCCAGTTTTCCCATCACGGAGTCAAGCTGTATATCCACTCCCAGCGATTTTACATAATCAACTTCAGACTGAACCACATTCTTGGGCAGTCGGAACTCGGGGATGCCGTACATCAGCACGCCGCCCGCCGTGTGCAGGGCTTCGTACACTGTGACTTTGTGACCCATCCTGGCCAGGTCGGCGGCGGCGGTCAGCCCGGCGGGGCCGGAGCCGATGACAGCCACCCTTTTTCCCGTAGGCGGGGGCAACTCAACCTTTGTTTCCTTTTTGTGCGCCAGGTCCCAGTCGGCGACGTACCTTTCCAGCCTGCCGATGGCTATCGGGGCGCCCTTCTTGCCCAGCGAGCACACCTGCTCGCACTGCGTCTCCTGCGGGCACACACGTCCGCAGATGGCGGGCAGTGCGTTCTTGCTCTTGAGGATTCTGACCGAATCCTCCATCTGGTTGTCGCGTACGGCCTTGATGAACTCGGGGATGTCGACGTTGACCGGGCATCCTGCCACGCAGGGACGTTTGGGACACTGTATGCAGCGCGCGGCCTCCTGCACGGCCATTTCGTCGCTGTAGCCCAGTGCTACTTCGTTATAGTTATGCGCGCGCACCTTGGGGTCCTGGCGCGGCATGTCTATGCGGTTGAGGTTGATTTTTGATTTAGGTTTTTCTTCCAACTTCCGCCTCCCTTAAGATTTGCCGCACTGGCATGATTCCCATTTATCCAGGGATTCTTTTTCTTCTTTCAGATAGACCTTCTGCCTGTCGAACACCGTATTCCAGTCCACCTGGTGCCCGTCGAAGTCGGGGCCGTCCACGCAGGCGAACTTGGTGGTCCCGCCGATAGACACGCGGCAGCAGCCGCACATGCCGGTGCCGTCGACCATGATCGAGTTGAGGCTGACGATTGTGGGGACATTGAACGGCTTGGTTGTCTGTGCGCAGAACTTCATCATGATGGCAGGGCCGATAGCGATGACCCGGTCGATCTTGCCCTGCTCCAGCTTCTCCTTGAGGGGCTCGGTGACCAGCCCCTTGCGCGCGTAGGAGCCGTCGTCGGTCGTGACTATCAGCTCGTCGCTGACGGTCTTCATGCGGTCTTCCCAGAAGAGCAGGTCCTTATTGCGCGCGCCGATTATGGAGATGATCTTGTTGCCGGCTTCTTTCAACGACCGGGCGATGGGATAGATGGGCGCGATGCCCACGCCGCCTCCCACGCAGATGACGGTGCCGAATTTCTCTATATCGGAGGGCAGTCCCAGCGGACCGACCAGATTGTGCAGGCTGTCGCCGGCCTTCATCTGTCCCAGCTTCCTGGTGGAAGTGCCCACCTCCATGGCCACGAGCGTGACCGTGCCCTCTTTGGCGTCCCAGTCGGCCAGCGTCAGCGGTATGCGCTCGCCGGCTTCGTCGACACGTATGATCACGAATTGGCCGGCCCTGGCCTTTTTGGCTATGGCCGGGGCCTCGATCTTGAACAGATCGATCACCGGCGTCAGCTTCTCGCTGGCTATGATTTTGAACATACACACCTCCCCTCAGGCAGATTTGACCTTGACCGGCGGCGCCGGTGGATGTGATAGTCTCAGCCTGTAATGGCATTTATAGCATCTTTTAGCCTCGTCCACGGCCGCCTGTTCGCTGTATCCCAGCTCGACTTCGGCGAAGCCGCCCAGGCTCTTTGCTTTCTCCAGTTCCGGCATAGCCGGGTGCTTTTTGGCAGCGAAGCCCGGCTCCTCGCCGAACCAGGGCTCCATCTCCTCGACGGGCGCCAGCTGTTCCTCGATCTGGCCTTTGCCGCCCAGGTATTTATCGATGGAAGATGCGGCCAGCCTGCCCTGTGCGATGGCGCCGATCACCGAGGCGGGTCCGGTCACGATATCGCCGCCGGCGAATACGCCCTTGTGGCTGGTCTCGAGCGTCTTGTCGTCGGCCTTGATATTGCCGCGGTTGACGGCCACGTCGAATTTGGCCGGGATATCGGAGACCTGTCCGATGCCGGCGATCACGTTGTCGAACTCCTCCACGTACTCGCTGCCGGGTATGCGCACCGGGCTCCTGCGTCCGCTGGCGTCCGGATCGCCCAGCCGCATCTTGATGCACTCCATTAATAGTCGGTCGCCCTTCTGCGTTATCTTGTTGGGGGCGGCTAAAAAGACTATGTTAATTCCCTCGTGTATGGCCGCCTCCACCTCTTCCGGCGCGGCGGGCATCTCGGCCCTGGTGCGTCGGTAGAGTATGGTCACATCGCTGGAGCCGACGCGCAGCGCTACGCGCGCGCAGTCGATGGCGGAGTTGCCGCCGCCTATGATGGACACCTTTTTGCCGATCGTGAACTGCTGTCCCAGCGCCACGGTGCGCAGGAAGCTCACGCCGTCCAGCACTCCGGGCAGGTCCTCGCCTTCCGCGCCCATTTTGGAACCCTTGTGGTCGCCGATGCTGATGAACACGGCGTTGAAGCCCTGCTGCAGCAGATCGTCTATAGACTCTATCTTCTGGTTGACCTTGATCTCCACGCCCACCTTTTTGATCTCGTCGATCTCGGCATCCAGTATCTCACGCGGCAGCCTGTAGGCGGGGATGCCCACGCGCATCATGCCGCCTGTTTGGGAAAGCGCCTCGAACACGGTTACGCCGTGGCCCAGCTTGGCCAGGTAGAAGGCTGCGGTCAATCCGGCGGGTCCGGAGCCTACGACGGCCACCTTCTTGCCGGTGGGCGGTAGAATTCTATTGTTCTTCTTCCACAGTTCATTATCGTTGTCGGCAGCGTACCGTTTGAGGAACTTGATGCATATCGGCTCGTTGAGCTTTCCGCGGCGGCAGGCCTGTTCGCAGGGGTGTATGCACACGCGTCCCAGCGCGCCCGGGAAGGGGACCTTCTCCCTGACCACGGCCAGGGCCTCGGGATATTTGCCGCGTGCGATGTAATTAATATATCTGGGGATATCTATATGCGCCGGGCAGGCGTAGCTGCAGGGGACGACATATCCTTCCCATTCCGCGATGGCGCGGTACCTGGCTTGTTTGTCCACCAGCGCGCCCACCGGGCAGACCTCGACGCAGGTGAAGCAGTATTTGCATCCCGACTCTTCGTAGGTGGCCTTGACCGGTCCCGCCACCTTGAAGCCGTTTATCTCCTTGAAGTCTATGGCCTTGATGCCCCGCAGGTCGCGGCAGGCCCTGACGCAGCGGCCGCAGGCGATGCACAGGTTGTAATCGAGATCGAAGTATGGATTGTCCCGCTGCACCGGCAGGTTGCGGTAGATGTAGGGAATATTGTCGTTGCCCATGTCCAGGAAGTCCACCACCTGCTGCAGCTCGCAGTGTCCGTTCTCGGGGCAGGTCACGCATCTCTCGGTCACCTCGACGTTGCGCAGGCAGACATCGAACGGTTTGCAGCGCTCCCTTCTCCAGCAGGTGAGGCAGGCGTTGGGGTGCTGTTTGAGTATCTTCTCCAGAGCCTGCTTCTGCTTCTTTCTGATGGAATCGGTGTCCGTGTGAATGATCATGTTGTCCGTAACTTTAGTGTTGCAGGCCTGGACCGGTTCGCCCGTCCCTTCTATCTCAACCGCGCAGAGGCCGCATTCGCCTGATGGCCTCAGGTCGGGGTGAGAGCATAGCTGCGGAACATATATACCCGCGATGTTGGCTGCCTCGAGTATGGTGCTTTCACTGTCAGCGGTTATGGATTTTCCATCGATGGTGAGATTCAATTTTGCCATGATGTATTAACCTCCGAAAATGTCAGGCTATGGTTCAAGGGACAGGTATACCGGGTGGATTTAGATATAAAAAAGATGACAGTAGTCAAACCAGTTAAATAATCTATCAGAAACCGGCTTCAAAATCAAACCTGACCGTACATCATGCTATTGACATGTGTATAATGTAATGCTAAGATCAATACTGTATCACGCTGAAGAGTAAGCTTCTGGGTTAGAATCCCTCTGGTTTACTCTTCCTTTTTTAGTCTTTTTTCCAGATCGTCCAAGAATGCTATTTTTGAGCCGGCTGCTTTTTTGAGTTGCCAGGCACAACCGCCCTTGCAAGGGGCTAAGACTAATTTTAGTTTTCCTTTGCTGTCAAGTTCCCTGACCAGATCTGCGAAGTGATGATCGCCGCTGATGATAATTGCCTGGTCATATTGCTCCATTGTCCATTTAGCTATATTGATCAGGAATTGGTCGCAATTATGCACAAACCGACCGTTGATGTCGCGATCAGCAGATTGTTGTTGGAGTTCATAGCCGTATGCTTTCAGATTATCGTACAGCAGAGAGTTCCGGTAAATATATCCGATAAAATAGTATGCCACGGTCACCCGGTGTTTCTTCGATAGATAATTTCTTAACTTCTGGTAGTCTATTTTCCATTTGTAATTTCTATAAGTGAGATGCAGGTTGTTTCCATCGATGAAACAGTGATTGTCAGGTGGTTTGTACATCGGAAACGATTATACCACCACGACTATCTATGTCAATATTGCGCATTGACTCATAATAATTGTTACCGAAATGGAGGTGGTTGCGTCAATATTAGTGTTACCGAAGGAGGTCAAAGGCAACATGACGCGAAAGAGTATTCTGGAGTATGTGAAGGCAATTGGGCCCAG
>Ga0208828_1000235_pt1 | contig 25550 bp, 23 predicted proteins | sample Kivu_160m_FD_185487 | JGI IMG/M metagenome (GOLD analysis project Ga0208828, IMG submission 185487) | Freshwater microbial communities from Lake Kivu, Western Province, Rwanda to study Microbial Dark Matter (Phase II) - Kivu_160m (SPAdes)... | ecosystem: Environmental > Aquatic > Freshwater >... | reverse complement strand
GGGATGACGACGTATTGAGGTTCGAAGCCGTGTTCGACGTCGACGCCCAGCTTGCTCTTGGGCAGGTCGCGGACATGGCCCATGGAGGCCATGACTTTGTAGTCCGGACCGAGATACCGGTTTATGGTTTTCGCTTTCGCCGGCGACTCGACGATGAAAAGCGCCTTGTCCATCTAGATTCTCCTCTGATAATTCATGCCGGGGCTCGGCCTGACCAGTCCTTTGATCTCCAGGCTCAGGAGGAGGGCGAGCAGCTCGGAGGCCGAAAGGGAGCCCCGCTCGACCAGCTCGTCGATGTGGGTGAGCTCGTCCGGCTTAAGCCATTGATAGACCATGGCCTCGCCCTCGGTCATCAGGGGCAACGGCCGCGTATCGCCTTCCTTCTGAGACAACAGCGTTTCCCGAAGCGGCGAATCCAGCTCGTCGGCGACATCTTCCCAGCTCTCGACGAGCTTGGCGCCCTTCTTGATCAGGCCGTTGGTTCCCCGGCTCACTTCCGAGGTGACGTTGCCGGGAACGGCCATGACCTCCCTGCCCTGGTCGAGGGCGAAACCGGCCGTAATGAGCGACCCGCTCCGCTCCGCGGCCTCGATGACGATGACGGCCCGGACCAGCCCGCTGATGATCCGGTTCCGGCGGGGGAAATGTTGAGCGAACGGCTCCGTGTCCAGGGGGAATTCGGAGAGAACCGCGCCGCTCTCGGCGATCGTGTCGGCGAGCTTGCGGTTGACTCCCGGATACAAATTGTCCAATCCCGATCCTAGCACGGCGACTGTCCGTCCTCCTTTTAGAGCTCCCCAATGGGCCGCGGAATCGATGCCCACGGCGAGCCCGCTTACGACCACGAGCCCCCGGGAGGAAAGGTCCTCGGCCAGCCGCTCGGCGACGGCCCTTCCGTAAGGGGAGGGCTTCCGCGCGCCGACTATGGCGACGGCCGGGCCCTGCAGCACCTCCGCGCGGCCTCGAAGGTACAGGACGCAGGGAGGGTCGAATATTTCCTTGAGGTCAGCCGGATATTCCGTATCCCTAAAGGTTACAAGAGCATAGCCTTTCTTTTCGAGTCTGTCAAATTCTTTATGGGCCTGCTTCATCACGGCCGGCGAGCCCATCTTCTCCGCCCGGCCCGCGTCGAACCCCAGGGAAAAGAGCTCACTCCGGGCGGCGCGGAGGGCCTCCGGGGGGGAAGAAAAGGCCGCGAGGACCTTCTGCATGAGCTTGAGGTTGTCCCAGAGGGCTAAATTCAGGGCCAGCCAGGAAAGTCGCCGTTCGTCCATATCCTTAAAATAGACGCGCGGCGGGGGGAAAAAATATCACTTGGAAGAACTCACCCTTTTCTAAGGGGGGATTGAGGGGGATTATTTGCCCGGGAAGCGCGAGCCGGATTCGACCGCGACGATCTTATTGCGGGATGCGTGCCCGCGCGCGATCGTCAGGCTCGAGCGGGGGATGTGAAAATACTCGGCCAGGAGCTCGATGACCTCGGCGTTGGCCCGGCCCTTGTCCGGGGCGGCTTTCACCCTGACCTTGAAGTCCTTATCACCGGTTTTTTCGACGCCGGGAACGGAAGAGCGCGGCTGAACCTTGACGGTCAGGAGCGTCTTCATCCGGCTATTTCAAGACCGTTTTGTATTTCTCGAAAAGCCTCTTGAGCTGCTCCCTGGTCACGACGTAGGCGTTGAGGTTCATGGAGATCGTCGACCGGAGAGGGTCGTTGGACTTGAACAGGACGAATTCACGGACGAGGCCGATCCGGCCGGCGAGGGGCAGCTTGATCGTCACCTCGACGTCCTTGCCCGCGGCAATCCGCACGGGGAATTTGGCCGGCTTTCCGTCGACGGAGAAAACGGCGTTGGCCAGGGCGCATTCGGCCTTAAGCTCGAGCTCTCCCCTGTTTTTGATGGCAACGATCGCCTCGAGGTCGTCGCCCTCGACGAGAAGCCCGGCGTCATGGGAGTACCGGTCGAGATCGATCCGCGGCTGGGGCGGTACGTCCACGGCGGCGGACACTTTGAGCTGAACCCGGGGCGCCAGGGGGTCGTCGGAATCGACGTAGATGTACTTCGTCACTTCTCCTTGATAGCCCCGCGAATCGAACATGACCTTGATTTTGCCCGATTTTCCCGGGTCGAACTTCATGGTCTTGTTGTCGTCCTTGTCCGAGACGAGGGCGGCTGTGCAGCCGCAGGTGGTTTCCACGTTCCGGACGGTCAGAACGGCATCTCCTTCGTTTTTGAAAACGAACTCGTATTTCGGCTGGTCTCCCTGCTTGATCTTGCCGAAATCTTTGGCATCGTCTTTGAAGACGATCTTAGGCTGCTTGGCGGCTAGTCCGAAGCCGGCCGAAACCAGAAGAACGGCGATCATCCCCGCCGCGGCGGTCAGGCGCATTCGTGTGGGCGTCATCATAGCGGCCTCCCTCTTTTCAAAGTTACTCCTTTTCGCCTGGAATGGCAAGCCGGAGGCCGGCTTGCAAAGCGCCGGCCGTTGCGATATATAGAACGGCCTGCCGTCATTTTTTTCTCACGGCAAGCGGCGCCCGAGCAGGCACAGAATGAAACAAAAGCTTCCGACCGCGGCGGCTCTTATCTTCCTCCTCGCCTTCCCCGTTTTCGCTCTTGAATCCCCGCCGGACCGTTTTGAAGTCAGCCTCACCCTCGGCTATGGAAGGTCGCTCTCCGAGGGCCGGTCGGCCTATTATCATGAATGGTCAACTATCCGCTTTTCTCATATCGTAGAAAACGGCCTTCTTTCATTCGACCCCCGGGCGGCTTTGTACGGAGGCGGATTTCTTTCGTTCTATCCGTTCCGGAATTTCGGCGTCCAGGCCGGATTCGGATATCTCAAAGCCTCAATGACGGGCTCGTCGACCTTCGCCTTCATGCCTCCCTCGACCTCGTCCGCCCGAAGCGAACGATGGCCGGGAGACGGCGAATTGACCTCGGTCCCGCTCTGCCTGAACCTCGTCGCCCGGATGGGCTCGGCCAAAGTCCAGGCCTTTGCTTCGGGCGGAATCGCCCTTTTCCTGAATTCCGTTTTTGCCGGGTCTTCGGCCGGATTGGGAGCGGCCGCGGCGGCCGGGACGGCGGACGAACGGATCGACGCATTCAAGCTGCCGGTCGCCATCGAGGACCAGACCTGGACCGCGCTCGGCGCGAACGCCGGAGCAGGCCTGGACCTCAGGCTCTCCAAACGCGTCGCCGTGAGCGTCGAGGCTCGCTATTTTTATTGCCCGGCCGAAGACTTCGCCTGGGTCTGGACACCGGGAGTCTATGAAGGCCTCGGAAAGAGCATCTCCTCACTGGCGATCGGCGCCGAACAGGCCCGTCTCGCCGGCCTGCGGACGGCGGCCATGACGATCCGGCCCGCTTTTCTCCAGATCTCGGCCGGCGTCAAATTCTTCCTGCCCGGCGTCGTCCGGGTCGCGGCAAAGTCGAAATAAGCCATATTAGGTACACAGACCGTGTGTGTACCTCGGGGTACACACACGGTCTGTGTACCTAATCTATTTTACCCCGGGGTGCACACACGTTCTGTGTACCTTATCTACGGTCTGTGGACCTAATCTATTTTCATGATATAATCCGGGCTGAACAGGGGTCGATCATGAACAAACCTACGCTCCGGCCGGTCAAATGGCCGATGATCCTCATGCTCGTCGCGGCTCCTTCGTTCCTGGGCGCCGCCCAGATCAAGCTCAAAGTCACGGCTGAGCTGGCCAACGTCCGGCTCAAGCCGTCGATCAGCAGCGTCATCATACGCCAGATCCCTCAGGGCGAGATTCTCGAGGCCGTCCGCCAGGAAGGCGAATGGTATCTCGTCAAGCTCGACCCCGACGAGAGCGGCAATGCATCCGGATACGTCCACGAAAGCCTCGTCCTTCCGCTCGAAGAGCTGCCCAAAACCGAGCGGAAAGCCCAAGTCGTCGAGCCTCCGGTAAAAACGGAGAAGGAGCCCCCTCGAAAAACGGAAGCCGGCTTCCGGGAGACCGAAGCCGAGGCCGGCGGAGAGGGGGCGGTCTCGGCCTGGTCGTTCACGATATCGGCCGGAGGCAATTACGCCGACGGCGGGGACCTCAACAAGGCCGCCCAAGGCCTGGCCGATTATTTCGGAAACCAGCTTTCGGCGGCCGCCGACGCGACGGTCCGGCCCGCCCGCTTGAGCTACATGTTCGGCGGCGAGGCGGCTACGTCCGTTTTTCCCTGGCTCGAAGTCGCGGTCGGCGCCGATTTCTTCAGCAGTTCGAAGCTCTCCGACATCGTCTACGGCTCGGGAGAGGGCGCGGCGGCGTACTCGGCCAAGCCGCGGTTCCAAGCCGTCCCCATCAGCTTCAGCTTGAAGATCTATCCCCAGCGGTCCGTCTATCTCAAGCTCGGCGCAGCCTTTTACATCGCCTCGTGCGGCTATTTCTACCGCTTCGAGAATGGCGAATTTTGGCAGGAGTGGAACGGCGAGGCGGACGCGCGAGCGTTCGGCTACTTCGGCGGATTGGGCATCGACGTGAACCTGTCGGAGAGCATCGCCTTGGTCTTCGAGGCCATCGCCCATTATGCCCCGATCAAGGGCTTCAGCGGGACGGGAACCTACCAGGATTCGACGCTTGAAGAACCGATCTCGGAGGACGGAACGGTCTACGCGTATGACGCGTCCATCAAGGGCCAGACGTCCTTCCCCCTCCTTCTCATCAGGAGCCAGAGGCCGGCGGAAGGGTACGTCGTGAATGTCCGCGAAGCGACGCTCGACTTCTCCGGCATATCGCTCCGCCTCGGCGTCAAAATCCGCTTATAGGCTCGCTCGAAGCGGGCTAACGCTATATGGCCGACGCGGCGACAGGGTGGTCCTGGCTCGAATCGAACGAACGCTCTTTTTGTCACGGGTCCTGCCGCCGAGCAACCCCGCCGTGCTCGCTCCACCCATCCCCCTGTGGGGCCCTTCCGCTGCGCGCGGCGGGGTGCCCCGCTCGGCGTCACCCGCGATTTAACCGTTCGTCCGATTCTTCGCTTGCTATCGTCTGAAACGGGCTGCCCCTAGGGGACCCCTCACCCCCTTAGGGCCAACCCTGCCGTCGCGTCTTTTCATAAAAACAATAGAGCATTTTTCCGCTTCTCGCTCGCTAAGGACTGATAAGCTAAGGAGGTGGGCTCATTGGAAGGGTCCTCCTCCGATGGTATCCAGTGGGGCCTTTCCGCTACGGGCAAGGGGGAGCCATCGGCGTCCTCTTCACTACCTGGCGAGCGAAGAAGCGGACGAACGCACACACTAGGCTTTGTGCGAAGACAAGGTCGAGGAACGGTTGAAGCGACCATGGAGGGTTTAGCCTTTCCGAGCCGTCTTTCGCGGGAAGCCGGATCGGAAAGCAATCCGGCCGGCGAAGCTGTCAGAGCTTCCCGGCGTAGTCTCCCGTTATTAAGAAGCCGGGAAGCGAGTTCTGAGCCGCCGAGAAAGACGGCGAGGAAACGGCGTTAAAAACCCGAGAGGGAGCGAGGCCGTTTCCCGACCTTGTCTGAGCGATCCGCCGACAATAAGAGCGTTCGCCCGCTTCGAGCGAGCCCACTTATTTTTTTCGCAGCAAGGCGAGATGGTAGGCGTGGAGGCCCTTGAATAAGGGCTTCACGAAAACGACTTCGAAGCCGGCCGTCTCCGCTTCCCGCTCGAACTCGCCGGCGCCGATCATCTTGATATTCGTTCGGCTCTTGTTGAACAGCCGGCGGGCTCTCCGCTGCAGCCGATGGAGGGCGTTCGCGCGGTAAAAGGAAACGATTGCCCACGCCGCCGACACGCGCCGTAATTCCCCAAGAACGGCGGCCCGGTCCGTGGGATCATGGAGATGATGGAAGAAGCGGACGGAGAAGACCAGGCGGAAAGCGCCCGGCCGGAACGGCAGGCCCCGTTTCGCGTCGGCCACGGCCCCGGACAGGCCGCTCTTCGCCTTCGCCCTCCGGACCATCTCGAACGAGAGGTCGCTGTGCGACAGGGTCCATCCGTCGTTGCGCAGGGCGTCCGTGAACCGCCCGTATCCGCAGGGGAGGTCGAGGGCGGGAGCTCCCCGCGCTTCGTCTTCGCCGGCCGCGCGCATGGCCCGGAAGCAGGCTCGGATCAAGCGGATTTCCCGGGCGTGGACGATCCTCTGGTCGAGCCCCCGGTAGCGGCGGCGCTCATAGTCCTCCACTCCCCGCTCCGTGAACTTTGAGCCGGCGTTCTTAGGATTTGAAGAAGACATATTTCGGGCTTCCGTCGATTCTGATTTCGCCGCGGCCGTCGACGAGGCCGCCGTCCCTGCCGACGACCTTGTCGACCGGCCGCTCGAACTGGTGCTCGAAAGGCGGGCCGTTCGTCCAGCAGGCGGCAAACTCCCGCCCTTCCTTGCGGAAAAAGTAGATCTCCCCTTCTCCCGCTTCGGCCTTTCCGGTGAAGGTCCCGCCGGAGAGGATGCCGATCATGGTCTTGAGCGCGACGAAGCTTGGCCTCCGCCTCCACACAGCTTCTCGGCTGTCAACCAGTCCATAGCCCGGAGCGGCGAGCTGCCACCAGAACATGCGCTCGACAAGCCCCGAAGCGAGGCCCAGGGTGTAGTACCGGACCAGATAATCCGCCTGGCAATCCTCGCTGACGTTGGGTTTGCCCGAAGCCGGCGAATATTTGCCCGTCCCTTCGAGCGGCCAGTTGAACTCGGTGATCCAGGCCTCGACGGGTTTCCCGGCGGACCGATCCGCCACAGCCTTGAAAAGGGCGATCTTCTTCGCCGCGGTCCAGCCGAACTGGGCGTTTTCGGGAGCGCCGACTCGATCGACATAGAGGATCGAGCTCACTTTGTCGAACGAAAGAGCCCGCAGCGTCGGAGGATACAGATGGAATTCGAAATCGATGACTGCCGGACCGACCAGCCGGGCTCCATGCCGGCGGCTGAGCTCGACGGCGGGCCGGGCCAGCTTCAGGTACTCGGTGTAATCCCAGACGCCCCATTTCGTCCGGTTCCAGGCGTGTCCGATTTCATAGGACGAACACAAACCGCGAAAGCGGACAAAGACGTCCTCCACAAAACGGCTCCAGGCTTCCGTTTCGAAGACGTCCTCGCGCCTCTGAAGGAGGGCGATCGTCACCCCGGTTCCATTGGCGCCAAGCAGCTTTATGAGCTCCTCGTAGACATCCAGCCGGGCCTTGTCCCAGGAGGGAATGCGGACGAGGGTCTGGCTGACGCCGGCCTCCTTGAGGAGGGCCGCGACGTCTCCGTTTCGCCCGGGGCACGGTGACGCGCAGACGGCGAACATATCCCGCTCGAACGCCACCGGCCGGCGGAACATTTTCTTCCGATAGCTCCCGTACAAGACGAGAGCGGGGACGACGACGCGGAGGTCGGCGCCGATCATCGAAAAGTAGGTCGTCCAGTGCCGGAGATGATGGCGCATCCGCTCGGACCGCGGGGCGACATTGTGCGGCTGGTCGGCGAACTCGTTCCAGTCGAACGGATAGGTCATTGAATCTTCAACCGCCTGGCGATCTTCTTGAGCCTGAGCGCTTTCTTGAATTTGATCCAGCCGGAAAAAATCCTCTTGTTCAGAGCATAACGGGAGAGAAAAGCTCGGCTCGGCGGAAAACTCTTCGCGGCGTAAGCGTAGGCGTGAAGGAACTCATCCTGAAAAGCCGGGGGGATGCCGAGGCGGATGAGGTTGTTGGCCCGGGCCGCAGAGCTCAAACGCGTCCGCTTGCGGACGCGATTGGTGTCGAGGAAGACGAAGCGAAGCTCCTCCGACACGGTTCTGACCAGTATGTTTCCGTCCGAAAGATCGCGGTGGAGAATCCCCTTCTCGTGGAGGCGGACGAGCGTGCCGGCCAGCGCGAACAACAGGGCCGACAACAGGCCGCCGGGCAGTCCCTGGAAGAGCTCCCGGATCTCCTGGCCGTCAGTCACGCGCTCGGCGATGAAGTAGCTCCTCTCGACAAACCCGTTTTTGCGTTTTTCGAGATACGCAACGGGGGCCGGCGTCTCGAATCCGGCATCCCGGAGAAATTCGGCGCCGCGCCAGGCTTTAGCCGCCTTGGAAAGCAGGACGGCGCTCTTGAGCGCGTCGATCCCCCGAAGGCAAAACTCCTTGACGACGACATCCTCCGTTCCCGAAGGACCTCCCGGGATTTTGGCCGCGACCACCCGGTTCCTGCCGGCTAACAAGACCTCCGCGCCGGGGCTGGCGAGAAGCGCGGCCGGATCGGCCAAGAGGGCCCGGATTTCGGGCGTGTCATAGGCCTCCGCGATCCGGCCTTCGAACGGAGGCAAGGACAATGTCCGGCTCGTCATTTCGGCCTCATTGTCCTTTCCGGACGAAAATGGCCGTCGATGATATCGAGAAGCCTTCTTCCCACGGCCTTCGCGGAATATTTTTCCCGGATCAGGGCGAATCCCGCGCCGGCCACGGCTTCGCGAAGCTCCCGGTCCTTCTTCAGCTCCAGGACGGCGGCCGCCAGCGATTCGGCCAGGGGCTCATCGCAGAGGAAAATATTCTTCTTATGTTGGAAGAACTCCTCGACCGCAGGCGTCCGGGAGGTGATCAAGGCTTTTTTCATCCCCAGGCATTGGAAGGTCTTGTGCGGGACGACCCGGCGGGCTTTCTCCGTCCGGCCGAAAATCCCGAGGCAGACGTCCGCGCCGGCGATGAGCCCGGGAAGGTCTCCGAGGGGCTGCCAGCCGAGGAATTCCACGTTGGCCGAATCCGCCGCCCCGGCCCGGACCGCGGCCTGCGTCCGGCCCGACCCGACCAGCTTGAAATGAACGGACGGATCCTTTAAGGCAACGATCTTTGCCGCCTCGACGATCACCTCCGCGCCGTGGAGGGGCAGGAACGACCCGTAAAACAGGACCTTGAACATCTCCTTCTCTCGGCCGGCTTCGGGTGAGGCAGCCGCGGTTCTCGGGAAGAAAGCCTCATCGTCATAGCCGAGGGGGAGGACCTCGACCTTGCCGCCGTCGAGTCCGTAGGTTTCACAATAATAGGCTTTGTGGGCCGCCGTGTCGGCCAGGACGAGTCCGGCCGCGGCGAACGCCGCACGGTCGATCTGGAAGTTCCACCACGCGGCGGGCGAATCGGCCGGTTTCCACCCCCAATCGACGACCTTCGTCTCGAAGCGGGCGGCGAGCGGATCGAAAATGACCTGCTTGGCCGCGAGCCGGGCAAGGAACGCGGCCAGAGGCACGTCCTTCTGGCAGAATTCGGGCACGAAGACAAAGTCCGGCGAGCGCTTCCAGCGGGCCATGAGCAGCGGATAGCGGACCCAGGATTTGAGGTTCGCGGCCGCCCGGCATTCGGCCACGTCGACGCCGTTCAGCCGCAGCCCTTTCCGGATGACGGCGCTCCTCGGGTAGGCCGGGTCATACGCGCCGAAAAAGGTGATCTTCATGGAATCTCGGGAATGCCCCCTGTAAAGTAAATCACCTCCGGCGAATTGTCAATTTGAAGAGCTCGCTCGAAGCGGGCGAACGCTCCTTCCAATAGATGACCTCTATGACAAGGTCGGGAAACGGCCTTGCTCCCTCTCGGGTTCTTAACGCCGTTTCCTCGCCGCCTTTCTCGGCGGCTCAGAACTCGCTTCCCGGCTTCCTAATTACGGGAGTGCGCCGGGAAGCTCAGACATGCTTCGCCGGCCGGCCTCTTTCCGGGCCGGCTCTCCTCGAAAGACGGCTCGGAAAGGCTGAACCCTCCATGGTCGCTTCATCCGTTCCCCAACCTTGTCACTTGGCTCCGTTCGTATGGGGAGCGTTCGCCCGCTTCTTCGCTCGCTACGGATAATTTTAGAAATGGTTAGGGGCACGATTGTTCATTTTATTGCTCTCCTCGAAAGACGGCTCGGAAAGGCTGAACCCTCCATGGTCGCTTCATCCGTTCCCCAACCTTGTCACGTGGCTCCGTTCGTATGGGGAGCATTCGCCCGCTTCTTCGCTCGCCAAATAACTAAAGGAGGGCGCTATCGATAATCTTGCCGTTCGCGTGCCGGTTGACGGTCGAAGAATTATGCGATATCCTTTCATCTCGTAAGGATAAATCCCCTCATCCCCGTCGCGGGACGGGCCGAGGACCGGAGGAGGCCGAAATGGCGCTTGATCCCAAATTCATCGAGATCCTGGCCTGCCCCCTGTGCAAGACGAGCGTGAAGCTCACCGCCGACGAAAAAGCGCTGAAATGCGTTAAATGCCATCGCGTTTACCAGATCAAGGAAGACATCCCGATCATGCTCATCGACGAGGCCGTGATCGAGCCCGACCGTCCGACCAAGAATTGACCCCGTCCAAGATCCTCATCGTCCGGCTGCGCCGGGCCGGCGACATCATCATGACGACGCCCGCCGTCACACTACTCCGAAAGCATTTCCCGGCGGCCAAGCTGGCCTACCTCGTCGAAGAGCCTTTCCGGAGACTCGTCGAGGGGAATCCGGACCTCGACCGCGTCATCGCCGTCTCTCCCAAACCGCCGTTCGCCGACTTCATCCGGTTCATCCGAGAGGTCCGGAACGAAGCGTACGATATCCTCATCGACCTCCACGGCGGGCCGCGCGCGTCCTGGATCACGTTTTGGAGCGGGGCCAAGGTCAAGGCGGGATACGAGATCAAAGGCAAAAGGTTTCTCTACGACGTCCGCGTTTCGCGCCGGGGAGCTGGAGGGCCTGTCCACAGCGTCCAAAACCACGCCAATCTCGTTCGGGCCCTCGGCGCGGAATTCGGCGATTCGGAAATCCCGCCGCTGTCGCTTCCCGCGGCAAAACCGGAGGAAATCGTGCGGGTCGAGGCGATCCTGCGCGGAGCGAAGGATGACAACGCAGCTGGAAAGGAATTCAAGCTCGTTGTCCTGCACATCGGCGCCGGTAACCGCTTCCGGGACTGGGGGAAAGAAAATCTTTCCGCGCTCGTAAAATTGCTCGCCGCGCTTCCAAACGTCAGGATCGCCCTGGTCGGCGCGGATGCCGACCGGGGAGTCCAGGATGAAATCCTGGCCGGCGGAGCCGCCGCCGTCCTCCCCCTCGCCGGCCGTTTGAACTTCATCGAAGTCCGGGAGCTCATCCGCCGCGCCGCGCTCTTCGTCGGGCCCGACAGCGGCCCGATGCACCTCGCCGCCTCCACGGAAACGCCGATCGTCGCCTATTTCGGGCCGACCCTGCCGGCGCATTTCGCGCCCTGGCGGCCGAGCTGGACAAAAACCGTCATCCTCCAAAAGGACCTGTCCTGCCGGCCGTGCCCCCAGAGGGAGTGCGTCACGGACGATTTTCGCTGCCTGCTTGCCATCGGGCCCGACGAGGTTTTCGCCGCCTGCCGTCCGTTTCTCGCCTAATTTCGGTGCCAGACAACTCAACCACTTAATTATTCGTGGGGAGATACGATCAGGAATTAAGTGATTGAGTTGTCTGGCACCATAATTAAAATGCTATAATTGCGGCAATGAAACAGCTCCTTCGCTCGTTTGCGGCCGGTCTGAGCCCTTGGGAGCTCATCCTCATCGCCGCTCTCGCACTAGCACTGCTTTTCACCCAGATCTCCGTCTCGGTCGTCCAGAGCTTCCTGGCCGTCGCCGTCGCCGCCTGGGTCATCCTCCTCGTCCGAAAAGAGCGGCGTTTCGCCGTCCCCACGTTTTTCTGGCCGCTCATCGTCTATGCCGCCCTCTCCCTCGTCGCGGCGGCCTTTTCGCGCGACCAAGCCTTGAGCTTCAAGGACACGCGCAAGCTCCTCCTCTATGTCGTCATCCCCATCCTCGCGACGGCCTTCACCCGCAGGGAAGAAATCGAGTTGATGCTTTATGTCCTGCTCGGCTCCGGCTTCATCAACGTCGCCTATTCGATCGGCTACGAAATCTTCAAGGCGGACCCCGGCCAGCGCGTCGAGGGATTCATGGGGCACTACATGACCCAGGCCGGGCTCCTCGTCCTGTTCGCTTCTCTCGCCCTGGCCTTCCTCCTCTTCGGCCGGGGCAAGGGGCGCATCGTCTGGGGCGCCGGCCTCGTCCTCTCCTCGTACGCCCTCGTCCTGACCATGACGCGCAGTGGCTGGATCGGCCTGGCCGTCGCTTTGTGCGTCATCGTTTACCTCTGGAAGCCGACGATGCTCCTGGCGGTGCCCGTCCTCGCCGCCCTCTTTTTCGTCCTCAGCCCCCAGCCTGTCAAAGACCGCGTCCTGAGCATTTTCAGCTCCCGGGATTTTTCGAACCAGGCGCGCATGGAATACTGGCGGGCCGGGATCAAGATCGTGGAAGACTATCCGCTTTTCGGGACGGGGCCAGACACCGTCAATGTCGTCTTCCAGAATCCGAAGTACGGCCTCGACCCGCGCGCCCGGCAGAATGTCCATCTCCACAACAACATCCTCCAGATCGCGGCGGAGCGCGGGATCGCGACGGTCCTCGCCTGGCTGGCCTTTATCGCCGTCGCGTTCGTCTCGCTGGCCCGGTTGTTGAAGAAAAAGGACGCTCTGCAGACGCCCCTAGCCGCCGGCGCCCTTTCGGCCCTGGCGGCCTTTTTCGCGGCGGGATTCTTCGAGTACAATTTCGGCGATTCCGAGGTTTCGACGCTTCTCCTCGTCCTCCTGACCCTGCCGTTCGCCCTGGATAGAATGACGGCGGGCCCGGGGCTATCGTCATGACCGTAAAACGCGCGATCGGACGGGTCCTCCTCTTCGCTCTAATCGTTTACGTCGTCTGGGCGGCCTGGCAGATCGCCCGCTTCAAGCGCTACGAATCAACGGCCGCCGCGCCTGCAGCAACCGGACCTGCCCTGACCGAGATCGAAGGCGCCTACCACATGCATTCGAAATTCTCGGACGGCAGTAAACCCGTTGAGAAGATCGCTCAGGCCGCGGCCCAAGCCGGGCTGGATTTCATCATCCTCACCGACCACGGCAAGCCGAATTTCAAGGCGCTCGACGCCCAGGGCCGGCGAGAGGGGATCCTCGTCCTGGCCGGGTCCGAGATCTCGTCTAACCGAGGTCATCTGATCGTCCTGGGATTCGACCGCCCCGACGACGCGTTCCGGTTCTCCTCCGACGCGGAGACCGCGGCCCAGGAGGTCGCGGCGCGAGGCGGCTTCTCGATCGTCGCCCATCCCTATTCGAGGGTCCGCTGGTCCTGGGGCGCGAGCTTCGACTACTCCGGCCTGGAGATCATCGACGCCCACAGCCTGATCCGGACCCATATCTTTCATTCCTTGCCCTATTATCCTCTGCTCCTCGTCAAGCCGAGTTTCGCTCTTCTGAAGATGACCTTTCCGCCCGCGCCGAATCTGGCCCGATGGGACCAACTGCTCGTTAAGCAGCCGGTCAACGGCTATTTCAGCTCGGACGCCCATATTTTTTACGCGGCCATCTTCTCCGTCTTTCACCTCCATGTCCTTCTCGACCAGCCGCTCCCCGCGGATTTCGCGGCGGCCCGGCGGGAAGTCTTCGCCGCGCTGGCCAAAGGCCGCTTTTTCAGCGCCGTGGACGGGGCGGCCTCGGCCCGCGGCTTCAGGGCTGCCGTGGCCGAAGGCGCCCTTCGGGTCTCGACGCCCTATTCGTTCGCCCACGAGACGTTCATCATCCACGACGGAAAAGCGGTCCGGCAGACGACGGAGAACGAGCTCGTCTTCCCGCTCACGGCTCCGGGCGCCTATCGGGTCGAGGTCTACCTCAGGGAACGAACGCCGCTCAATCCGGGCACGCCCTGGATCATCTCCAATCCGGTGTATTACGAAAGGGAACCTTGATGACCGCACACCTACTGGATCCGCATAAAACAGACCGGCTGGCCCGCACGTTCAAAGGCCGGAGGGTGCTCGTCCTCGGAGACCTGATGCTCGACCGTTATATCTGGGGCGACGTCTCGCGCATATCGCCGGAAGCTCCCGTCCCCGTCGTCGAAGTCCGCAAGAGCACATCCACGCTGGGAGGCGCAGGCAACGTCAGCTACAACTTGACCAGCCTGGGAGCGGCTCCGCTTCTCGTCGGCGTCGTCGGCGACGACGACGCGGGCGCCTGGATCAAGCGCCGCCTGGGCGAGAGCCGCGGCGTCTTCGTCGACGCCGCGAGGCCGACGACGGTCAAGATGCGCATCATCGCCCACCATCAGCAGGTCGTGCGCGTGGACCAGGAGAAGAAGAAGCCCGTCGCGCCCGCCGTCGAAGCGAAGATCGTCCGTTTTATCGAAAAGGAAAAATACGAGGGAATCGTCATTTCCGATTACAACAAGGGGATCGTGACGAAAACGCTGATGGAGCGCGTCCTGCCGTTCGCGCAAACCAAGGACATTCCGGTCTTCGTCGACCCGAAGGTCGAGAACTTCGCGTTTTACAATCCCGTCACCTTCGTCGCGCCCAACCATCACGAAGCCGAGCGCATCGTCCATCATCCCTGCCACTCGGACGCGGACATCGAACGGGCGGGCCGGGAGATCATGGAGCGCGCGGGCAGCCGCTACCTCATCATCAAGCGCGGCGAGCAGGGCATGACCGTTTTCGAGAAAGGCCGGACGCCCATGCACATCCCGACCATCGCCCGGGAGGTCTTCGACGTCACGGGCGCCGGCGACACCGTGATCGCCACGGCCGCCCTGGCCCTGCTGGCCGGGGCGACGATCCGCGAAGCGGCGCTTATGGCCAACGCCGCGGCGGGCGTCGTCGTCGGGAAGATCGGCACGGCCGTCTGCACGCCCGAGGAGTTGCTGAAGGCCATCGAGCGGGAAAACAAGAAAAAGTAGCGAGGGGGGATTATCGCCCCTTCCGGAAGGCCTGCAGCGTCTCGAGATAGGAATCCGGCAGGCCGATGTCGAAGCGGCGCCCGTCGATCATGAGCCCCATGAACCCGTCCGTCCGGCGGAGGCGGTCGAGCGCGCTCGTCAGCTGGAATTCCCCTCGCTCGCGGACGTTGTTGGCGATGTTCTCGGCCAGGATGTCGAAGATCTCCGGTTTGATGACGTACTGGCCGAAGACGGTCAGATACTCGCCGTCGGGCAGGCCCGGTACGCGCAGGTTGTGGCGGGCGTAATCGACCGTGGGCTTCTCGGCGAACTCGTTGACGTTGAGGAGCTGGTTTTCTTCGACCCAGACGCCGGTCACGGTTCCGAAGCTGGCCAGGCCCGATTCCGGCGTCCGGCGCAAGCCCAGGATATTGACGCCGTGCCTTTGGAAAGCGGCGAGGAGTTGGGCGGCGCAGGACAGCGGGCCGTCGGACCGGGAGATGTGGTCGCCGAGCATCAGGAGAAAGGGCTCGCCTCCGACGGCCTCCCGCGCCGAAAAGACGGCGTGTCCGAATCCCTCCTGCTTGTCTTGGATGGCGAATTTCACCCGCCTTCCGATTTCCAGAATGCGCAGGGCGTACTCCTGGGACGGGCGGGAGAGCTTGTTGAAATTTTCGATCGTGATCTGCTGGTTGAAAAACGCCTGGAATTCCTCGAGGTCGGGCTCCTGGACGATGATGATGACTTCTTCGATGCCTGCTTCGAGCGCTTCTTCGACGATATAGAGAATGGCCGGCTTGGCCAGCCCGTCGCGGTCGATGACCGGAAACAGCTCCTTCTTGGCCGCCTTCGTCGCGGGGAACAGGCGCGTGCCGAAGCCGGCGGCCGGGATGACCGCCTTCCGGACTTTCGGGCCCGTCGAAATATCCAGCTTATAGCAGGGCAGGCCGAGGTCGTTTTCCAGGATCCGGATGACCTCGTCGCGGGCCTGGGGGTCCTTGGCCAGGAGCTGGGCGGTGCCGTCGCCCTGGGAACCGACTCCCTTTCCGCCGTATATGTAGGGCTTGAGCGGCTCATAGCCCAGGACCCGATGGAGAACGGGCGCGGTCAGCTCTTCCGGGCAGATGGGCCGCGCGAGCCGGTCGAAATTCGCCTGGGCTTCGGTCATCAACCGGCCGACCGCTTCCGCGTCGCCTTTTTCCAAGCTCGCGATGGCTTCGTGGACGACCTTCTTGTTGACGGGCCCGAGGAGGTCGTGGACGCCCTTCTCGATTGCGCTTTCGGGCACGGGGAACGCGCGATTGAGGCGGTTCAGGATCTCGACGGTATCTTTCTTCGATTGGAGGTCGACGATGACGAGGTGCATGTCCCGCCCGGCCTGGAGCTCCTGGGTGTCCAGGCGGTCGCCGTCGAAGACCATGAGGACGGGGCGGCTGCCGAAGGCGCAGCCCTGGTCCATCCGGCCGCAGCGGGACGGGGTCGTGATCTCGCCCTGATAGGCGAGCTCCATTTCCCCGCGCACCGTCATCTTCAGGTCATAGACGCGGTTGAAAGCGCGCACGGCCAGAACGCAAGCGGCGGCGCTCGAGGACAATCCTTTCTTGATCGGCAGGTCGGTCCGGTAATTGTTGATGACGAGGCCGCGAACCCGGTAGTTCGTCAGCACCTGATAGGCGACGCCGCAGATGTAGCTCCAGAACCCGCCGTATTGGGCTTCGCGGTAGAGGGCGCCGAGCTCCATGGGGATTTCGACGGGCCCGATCTTGTCCCCTTCGGGCGTCACCGAGGTCATGACGAGGGCGTTCGGATGGGGCTCGACGTCGGCGTAAATCCCCTGGTTCGTCCCGCTGATCAGGGTGTAGCCCTTTTCGATGTCCGCGTTCATCCGGCGGTACCCGCCCGCCCAGTCCGAATGCTCGCCGAAGAGGCAGATGCGCCCTGGAACGAAGAGTTTCATCGGCCGGCTCCTTTCCGATTTTTGCCCGGAACCATTCTATGGGACGGAGGAAAGAATTTCAAATCCTTAAGTCCCGGACCGCGAGGAGTACGACTTCAATACAAATCCGAACGATCGACAAAAATGCAATTCGTTTATTTTCTTGTCGTTGCGAGCGACCGAAGGGAGCGTGGCAATCTCCAACAAAGAATTTTATCTTGGCGATCGCCACGTCGCTTCGCTCCTCGCGACGACATGTCCTACGAGCGATCTTTGATTTAATATCCTCCTTCCGATAGCTGCGGAATCATATTATAATACCCGCGAGCTACGGGCATGTGCGGCGTTCTGGGCCTTTACAGCAATCGCGAGGTCTTCCCCGACCTCTACCAGGGGCTCCTCGCCATCCAGCACCGCGGCCAGGATTCGGCCGGCATCATCACCTACGACGGCCGCTTTCACACCAAAAAAGGCAACGGGCTCGTCCGCGACATCTTCACCGCCGACCATGCCAAGCGCTTGAGGGGAGCGATCGGGATCGGCCACACGCGCTACCCGACGATCGGCGGCGGCCGCGGCGAGGACGCCCAGCCTTTCCAGGTCAACTCGCCGTTCGGCATCATCATGGCCCACAACGGCAACGTCGTGAACTATGCGGAGCTCAAGAAGCTCCTCTTCGAGAAATACCACCGCCTCCTCAATTCGGACAACGACGTCGAGAGCATCCTCAATATCTTCGCCCAGGAGCTCGCCCATCAGAAGGCCCTCGACCTGCGGCCGGAGCACATCTTCAAGGCGGTCAAGGGCGTGTTTCAGAAAGTCATCGGCAGCTACGCCGTCGTCGCCTATATCGCCGAGCAGGGCCTGGTCGCCTTCCGCGATCCCTACGGGATCAAGCCTCTCGTCTGGGGCGTGCGCAACGACGGGCTGGTGCCGTCCTACGCCGTCGGGTCGGAGAGCGTCTCGCTCAACCTTATGAATTTCAACGACATTCGGGCGATCGAGGCCGGCGAAGCGATCTTCATCGACAAGGACCGCCGCGTCCACTCGAAGCGCCTCGCCCGCTGCCCGCATTCGCCCTGCCTCTTCGAATGGGTCTATTTCGCCCGCCCGGACTCGGTCATCGACGGCGTCAACGTCTACCGCTGCCGGGTCAATCTCGGCAAGCTCCTCGCGGAGGAGATCAAGAAGGCCGGCCTCGAAATCGACGTCGTCGTCCCCGTCCCGGACTCGGCGCGCGACGCGGCGATCGAGATCGCCCGCAAGCTCAACCTGAAATACCGCGAGGCGCTGGTCAAGAACCGCTATATCGGCCGGACGTTCATCATGCCCGCCGAGAGCGAGCGCCGGACGTCGGTCCGAACGAAGCTCAACCCCATCTCCGACGAATTCAAGGACAAGAACGTCCTGCTGGTCGACGACAGCATCGTCCGGGGAAACACGTCGCGGGCCATTGTCGAGATGGTCCGGGAATGCGGTGCGAAGCACGTCTACTTCGCCTCCTATTCGCCCCCGCTCCGCCATCCCTGCGTCTACGGCATTGACATGCAGACGCGGACGGAGTTCGTCGCCCTCGGCCGGGACGAAGACGAGATCGCCAAGCGCATCGGCGTGGACAAGGTCATCTACCAGACGCTCGACAACCTGAAAAAAGCCGTCCGGCGCGAGAATCCGAAGCTCAAGCACTTCTGCGCCGCCTGCTTCGACGGCTGCTATGTCACCGGCGACGTGACGCCGGAGATGCTCAAGGCAATCGAGGACGAGCGCAAGGGCATGCAGGACCGGCAATTGGAGCTGAATATATGAATATATTTGTCATTGCGAGCCCCGATCGCGAAGCGATGAGGGGCGTGGCAATCTCCAAGATAAGAATCTTATTTTGGAGATCACCGCGTCGCTTCGCTCCTCGTGACGACACGTTGTGTCGGATCGCCACGCCATCACGCTCTCGCGTGATGACTCGCGACGACACATATGAATATTAAGGAAAGGAAACAACATGCGTGTATTGATAACGGGCATCACCGGATTCGCCGGGAGCCACCTGGCCGAATACATCCTGTCCGAGCACTCCGGCGACCGCGTCTTCGGGTTCGTCCGCTGGCGGAGCCGGATGGACAACATCCTCCACATCAAAGACAAGGTCGAGCTCTATGAAGCCGACCTCAAGGACGTCATCTCGCTCAAAAAGGCCTTGGCGGAGATCAAGCCCGACCGGATCTTCCACCTCGCCGCCCAGAGCTTCGTGCCCGCCTCGTGGAAGCTGCCGATCGAGACGTTCGCCATCAACGCCCTCGGCCAGATCAACCTTTTCGAAGCCGTCCTGAGCCTCAAGCTCGATCCCCGGATCCAGATCGCCGGATCGAGCGAGGAATACGGCCACGTCAATCCCGACGAGGTGCCGATGAAGGAGACCAACCCGCTGCGGCCGCTCAGCCCCTACGCCGTGAGCAAGGTCGCGCAGGATCTCCTTGGATATCAATATTTTATGAGCTACAGCTTGAAAACCGTCCGGACGCGCGGATTCAACCATACGGGTCCGCGGCGGGGAGACGTCTTCGTCACCTCGAACTTCGCCAAGCAGCTCGCCGAGATCGAAAAGGGAAAGACAAAACCGGTCATTTATGTCGGCAACCTCGAGGCCAAACGCGACTTCACCGACGTCCGGGACATCGTCCGGGCGTATTGGCTGGCCGCGGCCAAGGGCAAGCCGGGGGAAGTCTACAACATCGGCTCGGGCCGGACCATGGCCATGAAGGACATGCTCGACATCCTCCTGTCCTTGAGCAAGGCCAAGGTCAAGGTCGAAGTCGATCCCGCCCGGCTCCGGCCTTCCGACGTGCCGATCCTCTATGCGGATTGCTCTAAATTCGTCTCCCTCACGAAATGGAAGCCCCGCATCCCGCTGGAAAAGACATTCAAGGACCTGCTGGACTACTGGAGGGAGAGAGTTTAATGAATGGGGACATGTATCCTAATTCTCTGGAATTAGGTACGTGTCCCCGATTTTGAGGAACCAAAGTATGAGAATTCTCATAACCGGCGCGACCGGCTTCGTCGGCCGCCACCTGATCGAGCTTCTCTCGAAGCCGGGAAACAAGGCCCCTGAAATCTTCGGGACGTGCTTCCCCGAGAAGCCGGAGCACTGCGCCGACCTCTGCCGGAAAGAGCCTTCGGTCCGGCTCCTCCACGTCGACCTGCGCTCTGCCGATTCCGTCTCCGAGCTCATCCAAAGCGTCCGCCCCGAGCGGATCTTCCACCTGGCCGCGATCTCCCACGTCCGCACCTCATGGGACAAACGGCAGGAAACGCTCGAGACGAACCTCATGGGGACGTTCCATCTCTACGAGAGCGTTCGCCTCCATGCCCCCAAAGCGAAGGTGCTTTTCGTCAGCTCTTCCGATGTCTACGGATATCTGAAGCCGTCGGAGCGCGCCCGAGCTTTCCGCGAAGACGAGCGGAACGGCGCCGTCAGCCCCTATGCCTTCACCAAAGCCGGCGGCGAGCTCCTGAGCGAATTTTACGTCCGGAGCGAAGGGCTCGATATCGTCATGGTCCGGCCGTTCCCCCATACGGGGCCCGGGCAGACGGCGGATTTCGTCTGCTCGGACTGGGCCCGCCAGATCGCCCTCATCGAGAAGGGCGCGCTCCCGCCCCTGATCAAAGTCGGGAATCTCAAGCCCCGCCGGGACTATTCCGACGTCAGGGACGTCGTCCGCGCCTACGACCTGTTGATGAAGAAAGGCAAGCGCGGCGAAGTCTACAACGTGTCCACGGGCCGCGCGCCCTCCCTCCAGAGCGTCCTCCGGACGCTCCTCTCTTTTTCAACGCGCCGGGTCGAGGTCAAGGTGGATCCCGGCAAGCTGCGCAAGGGCGACATCCTCTACCTCGCCGGCGCCAACGCGAAGATCAAGGCCCGGACGGGGTGGACGCCGCGCATCCCGCTGGAAACAACCCTGCGGGATTTACTGGAGGATTGGCGAAATAAATTGTCATCCTGAGCGAAGCGAAGGATCTCGTAGAAACCGGGAAATGCCAACACTATGTCCCCGATGAAAAAACAAGAGCATGTCCTCGTCACCGGCGGAGCGGGATATATCGGCTCGCTCCTCTGCGGCGAGCTGCTCCGCCTCGGCTTTCGCGTCACGGTGGTCGACAGCCTTCTCTTCGGCGGCAATTCGCTCCTCGCCTATCTCGGCCATCCGGCCTTCGGTTTTCATAAAGCCGACGTCTGCGATCGGAAGCAGATCGCCCCGTTCTTTGCCGGCGTCGACCATGTTGTCCATCTCGCCGCCATCGTCGGCTTCCCCGCCTGCGCCAAAATGGGCCAAGGCCCCTCTTTCGCCTGCAATCTCGACGGGACGCGCCACGTGTTCGAGCTCGCCGAGAAGGCCGGGGCCAAGCGCTTCATCTTCTCTTCCACCTACAGCAACTACGGCGTATCCGAGGACGGCCGGCCCGTCGACGAAGACTCCCCCCTCCATCCGCAGTCCCTCTACGCCGAGACGAAGATCGCGGCCGAGACATACCTGATTGAACAGGCCGCCCGCTCCCGCTGCGCGCCCGTGGTCTTCCGCTTCGCCACTCTGTTCGGGCCTTCGCCGCGGACGCGGTTCGACCTCATCATCAACCAGTTCGTCCTGGAAGCGATTCGCTCCGGAAAGCTCCTCATCTACCAAAAGGAATTCAACCGGTCGTTCGTCCATATCCGCGACGTCGTTGCGGCGATCATCCTCGCCCTTGGCGCGCCCCTGAAAAAGGTTCGGGGCCAGGTCTTCAACGTCGGGTCCAACCGGGGGAACTATTCGAAAGAGAAGCTCGCCCGGCTGATCGCAAAACACGTCCCGGGCCTGAAGGTCGAATACCGGGACCTCCGCTTCGACGGCGACATGCGCGACGTCAAGGTTGCGTTCGATAAGATCGAGCGCGTCCTCGGCTTCAAGGCCAGGATCGGCGTCGAGGAAGGGATCCGGGAGATGGCGGGAATCCTCCGCTCCGGACTGCTGAACGCCGGCGGCGTGGCCCTCAGGAACGCCGGCTCCGGCGATTAGACCGGGGACACAGACTTTGGGGACATGTCCCCAACCTGCCGAATCGTAACAATCTCGTTTTATGCCAGATAAGGAGGTGTCCCGAAAGTATGTGTCCCCAAAGTGTGTGTCCCCTTTAGGGACTATTTTCTATTCTTGTAATACGTCTCGTAGAACGCCTTGAACTCCGTGCTCCGCTCCTTGATCTTGCGCCACCACGCTTCGTTTGCGACGTACCATTTCACCGTGCGCTCGATGCCGGCCTCGAACGGCACTTCCGTCTTCCATCCGAGGGCCCGGAGCTTGCGGCAGTTCAGAGCGTAGCGCCGGTCGTGCCCCAGCCGGTCCGGGACGAACTTGATCAGGTCCCGGCTCTTGCCGACGAGCTTCACGATCCGCTTGGCGACGTCGATGTTCTTGTGTTCGTCGTTGGCCCCGATGTTGTAGGCCTCCCCGAACGCCCCCCGCCTCCCGACCAACTCGATCCCCCGGCAGTTGTCCTCGACGAACAGCCAGTCGCGGACATTGAGGCCCTTTCCATAGAGCGGAAGGGATTTACCCTCCATCGCGTGGGTCACGAAGAGAGGGATGAATTTCTCGGGAAACTGGTACGGCCCATAATTGTTGCTCGGCCGGACGATGATGATCGGGAGCCCGTACGTCACATGATAAGCGTACGCCAGCCGGTCCGCGCCGGCCTTGCTCGCTGCATACGGTGAAGACGGGTTCAGCGAATCGGTCTCCTTGAAGAATCCCTCGTCCCGGCTGCCGTAGACCTCGTCCGTCGAAACGTGGACGAAAAATTCGATGTGCGGGGCTTTGCGCAAGGCTTCCAGGAGCGTGAACGTCCCGAACACGTCGGTCAGGACGAATTCGCCGGCGTCGACGATCGAGCGGTCGACATGGGTTTCGGCCGCGAAATGAAAGACCGCCTGGACGTGTTCCAAGGCGCCGGCGACGAGCTTTTTGTCCCGGATGTCTCCCTGGATGAACTCGTAACGGGGGTCGCATTGGACGTCGAGCAGGTTGTCCAGGTTCCCGGCGTAGGTCAAGGCGTCGAGGTTGACGATACGGACCTTGGGATACCGCGCCAGCATCAGGCGGATGAAATTGGAGCCGATGAAGCCCGCTCCGCCCGTCACGAGAATCGTCTTGCCGTCGAGAACGCGGTCTTTAGGCTGTGTCGATACTTTTTTCATAGAATCAGCCGTCCTTCCTCTTCCATTCGTACGGGATCTCGCCGCCGTGCGGGTCCAGGCGCTGCTCGTCGGGATTCTTGTAGTCGTAAAGCTCGGTCGGGGCGTTGACGACGATCGACTCCGTCTCGCTGACGCACATCCATCCGTGGTAGATCCCGGCGGGGATGTGGACGAGAACGGGATTGTGGACGCCCATGTAAAGCTGGTCGACCTTGCCGCGCGTAGGAGATTTCGGCCGCGCGTCGTAGAGCGCCAGCTTGACCATGCCCGCGACACAAGCCATGTTGTCGGCCTGCTTTTCGTGCTTGTGCCAGGCCTTGATGACGCCAGGGTAGGTCGTCGACACGTAGACCTGCCCGAATTTCTCGAAGAATTCGTCGTCGGCCCGGAACATCTCCATGAGCCGGCCCCGCTCGTCGGGGATGACCTTGAGCTTCTTAACCTTCACTCCGTCGATCATGGGAATCTCCTTAAGGATGCGCCAGAATCATACGCTAAGCGTGAGAAAAAATTCAACTATCCGCCGTCTGTTCGTTTGGTTCCGCGTTCTGAAACCGCATGAAAGTCAGAGAGGTCATCGAGATCCTGGAAGCAAACGGATGGACTCTGATCAGGACAAAAGGAAGCCACCGGCAATTCGGCCATCCCCGAAAGCGCGGATTGGTGACCATCGCCGGCCATCGAAACGACGACTTAGCTCCCGGCACGTTGAATAGCATTTTCAAGCAGGCTGGACTAAAATGAAGGGGTGAGAACCGTGCTCAAGTATTCCGTCATCATCGAGAAAGCCGGCGGGAATTATTCCGCCTATTGCCCCGACCTCCCGGGCTGCGCGGCGACCGGACCATCGGCCGAACGAGCCCTCGCGAACATCAAGAAAGCCATAGGATTTCATATCGAAGGCTTGAAAAAAGAAGGGCTCCCCGTCCCGCGGCCCTCTTCGAAAGTCGAATATATCGAAGTCGCCGTATCTCTCTGAAGTCCCCTCGAAACGCGGCGCCCCGTATTCTTCAGCGATCTTCCTTGGCGACGCGGGCCAGATAGGCCCCGTAAGAATTCGGGAAATCCTCGGCCAGGCGAAGCAGCTCGTGCTTGTCGATGTAGCCGAGGTGATAGGCGATCTCTTCCGGGCAGGCGATCATCAGCCCCTGCCTGTCCTCGACGGCCTGGACGAAATTGGAGGCCTGGAGGAGGGACTCGTGCGTTCCGGCGTCGAGCCAGGCGACGCCCCGGCCGAGCAGGTCGACCTTCAATTCCCCCAGCCGCAGATATTCGCGGTTGAGGTCGGTGATCTCGATCTCGCCTCGGGCGGAGGGCTTCAGGCCAGCCGCGAATTCCGACACCCGGCCGTCGTAGAAATAGATCCCCGGCACGGCATAATGCGACTTGGGCTTCTTCGGCTTCTCCTCGATGCTCAAGACCCTGCGCTCGTCGTCGAACTCGACGACGCCGTAGCGCTCCGGGTCTTTGACCGCGTAGGCGAAGATCAGGGCGCCCTGCTCGAGCCGGGCCGCGCTCTTCATCTGCTCAGCCAGGCCGTGGCCGAAGAAGATGTTGTCGCCGAGGATGAGGCAGACCGGTTTCTTCCCCACGAATTCCCGGCCGACCAGGAACGCGTCCGCCAGCCCGCGCGGCTCCTTCTGGATTTTGTATTTGAAATCGAGCCCCCACTGCCGGCCGTCGCCGAGCAGGGCCCGGAAAGCCGGCATCGCTTCGGGCGTGGAAATGATCAAGATCTCCCGGATGCCGGCCAGCATGAGCATGGAGAGGGGGTAATAGACCATCGGCTTGTCGTAGACGGGCAGGATCTGCTTGCTGACGCACATCGTCAGGGGATTGAGCCGCGTTCCCCGGCCGCCGGCGAGGATGATGCCTTTCATGTCTGGGGTCCTTCCTTCGGTGAATGCCGCCTCAAATTAGCATATTCGAAGCCTCGAATCAAACCGGAATAGGTACACACACCGTCTGTGTACCTCGGAGGTACCGGCAATTCGGGTACACCTACCGTGGGTGTACCTCAAAGGTACACCCACGGTAGGTGTACCCTCAATTCCCGAACGTCACCGTGCCGACCGCCACTCCCAGGCGCCTGGCGTCGGGCGTTCCGTCGGCCTCGAGAGGAATCCAGGTCCGGTCGACCGTGACCAGAAGGATGCCTTCCTGGCCGACGAACTGCGCTACAGGATACTCCCGGACGGTCCACTCGTCGCTCCGGAATCCGACCTTCCCCAAGCGGACCTTTTCCTTGAAAAAGCCCTTGACCCAGTAAAGGTCGGCAATGACGGGCCGCGCCTTGAGGTCAGGATGCGCAACGTGGAGGGGGATTCTGATGACGGGGCCTTCGACCTTCAGTGCGAAGCCTCCATAGTTCCGGGTCCAGTGAAAGTCCCGGCCGTCGGCCGTCTTTTCCGCCTGATAGAGGCCGAAGTTCTGTTTGATGCCGAATTCTTCGGTCCGGGCCGCCAGCGAAAGCGAATGAAACGAATTCCAGGCATGGACGGCGGCAAAGACGAGAAGCACGCCGACCAGAGAGCGCGGCATCGCCCGACGCGGAGGTGCGCTCGATGCGCCTGACGCGTTCGCTGCGAGGATCTCGCCGGCCGGATGATCCTTCAGCCGAAGGGCGAGCGCCGCCAAAAGCCAGAATCCGTAGATGGTTTCGAAGCTGCCGATATAAGAATGAAACAAGATGTTCAGGAAGTATGCGAGT
>Ga0208828_1000234_pt1 | contig 25629 bp, 25 predicted proteins | sample Kivu_160m_FD_185487 | JGI IMG/M metagenome (GOLD analysis project Ga0208828, IMG submission 185487) | Freshwater microbial communities from Lake Kivu, Western Province, Rwanda to study Microbial Dark Matter (Phase II) - Kivu_160m (SPAdes)... | ecosystem: Environmental > Aquatic > Freshwater >... | reverse complement strand
TACCAAGGCGATGATCAGTAGCTGGTCTGAGAGGACAACCAGCCAGACGGGGACTGAGATACGGCCCTGACTCCTACGGGAGGCAGCAGCAAGGAATTTTGCGCAATGGGCGAAAGCCTGACGCAGCAACGCCGCGTGGGGGATGAAGGCCTTCGGGTTGTAAACCCCTTTTCTCGAGGAAGAAAACTGACGGTACTCGAGGAATAAGTCTTGGCTAACTACGTGCCAGCAGCCGCGGTAATACGTAGAAGGCAAACGTTATTCGGATTTACTGGGCGTAAAGCAGGTGCAGACGGTTCCTTAAGTCGGGTGTTAAATCTCCTGACTCAATCAGGAGGGGTCATTCGATACTAGGGAACTTGAGGGCAGCAGAGGAAGGCGGAATTCCCGGTGTAGCGGTGAAATGCGTAGATATCGGGAGGAACACCAGTGGCGAAAGCGGCCTTCTGGGCTGTTCCTGACGTTAAGACCTGAAAGCGTGGGGAGCGAAACGGATTAGATACCCGTGTAGTCCACGCCCTAAACTTTGGACACTAGGTATGGGGAGTATCGACCCTCTCTGTGCCGAAGCTAACGCTTTAAGTGTCCCGCCTGGGGACTACGGCCGCAAGGCTAAAACTCAAAGGAATTGACGGGGGCCCGCACAAGCAGCGGAGCGTGTGGTTTAATTCGATGCAACGCGAAGAACCTTACCAAGGCTTGACATGTCGGAAGTAGGAACTCGAAAGAGGGACGACCTGTATCCAATCAGGAGCCAACACAGGTGCTGCATGGCTGTCGTCAGCTCGTGCCGTGAGGTGTTAGGTTAAGTCCTGCAACGAGCGCAACCCTCGTCGCTAGTTATTTTCTCTAGCGAGACTGCCCGTAAAACGTGGAGGAAGGGGAGGATGACGTCAAGTCAGCATGGCCCTTATGCCTTGGGCTACACACACGCTACAATGGGTGATACAATGGGCTGCAAAAGAGCAATCTGGAGCTAATCCTAAAAATCACCCCCAGTTCGGATTGCAGGCTGAAACTGCGTGCATGAAGTTGGAGTTGCTAGTAACCGCAGGTCAGCACACTGCGGTGAATACGTTCTCGGGCCTTGTACACACCGCCCGTCACGTCATGGGAGCCGGTAACACCTGAAGTCGATGGGCTAACCTTCGGGATGTAGTCGCCGAAGGTGGGACCGGTGACTGGGACGAAGTCGTAACAAGGTAGCCGTACGGGAACGTGCGGCTGGATCACCTCCTTTCTAGGGAGTTTTATCTCCTAGGTCGGTCGATAGATTAAGTTCTATCGCTTATCTTGGTAATTTATTTTCCTTCCACTATCCAGTTGTTAATTTTTTTAGGCTAAACTCGCCCAACCAGTTGACTATAGTGATAAAATATTAGTAGGAATATAGTTGGAGATATAACGTTAGCCGAGAACAAGTCTCAAGTGTATCTGGAATAGTTCTAGCCGGTGGCAGGAGTTCACGACTAGGGCGCGTAAAAGCCTTAGAGAGAATAAATGGACAGAGTCTGATTGAGCGTACTATAGACCGCCTCTTTCTACCTAGCCAGACGATACTCGTGGTCACTAGCCAAGAGCAGTTTAATGTTGTCTCTGCATCTTTATCGGAAGTGAAAGTAATGGTTGATTTGTATCCAGGAAAAGGAGCGTTAGGAGGTATATACACCGGGTTGGCAAGCTCTGATAGCTTGTATAATCTGGTCGTAGGTTGTGACATGCCGTTTCTCAATCGCAATTTGTTGCGTTATTTGATTAGCATTGCTCCTGGTTTTGATGCTGTTATACCTAGGATAGATGATATGTATGAGCCACTTCATGCTGTTTATACTAAGAACTGCTTGGTGTCTATCAGTGAACTGATGAATCAGGGCAGATTGGAGATATCACAGTTGTTTGGTTTGGTTAATACAAGATATGTTGGTAAGGAGGAGATAGAAATATTCGACCCACAGTTTCTAAGTTTTTTCAATGTCAACACGTTGGACGACTTGAAGAAAACTAAGGAGCTTTTAAAGCAGAGAGAACATCACCTTGTTATTTGAAAGGACTGCTCTAGCCATGATTAGTGTTGAGGAAGCCCGGGGTAAAATTTTGGATTTTATCAAAGTCCTCGATAAAGAGGAGAAGCCTCTTCTGAACTGCTTGGGACAGGTTTTGGCTGAGGGTGTTTATTCTCCTTTCGATGTGCCTCCACAAGATAATTCTGCCATGGACGGCTATGCTGTGCAGGTTAAGAGTATTGAAGGGGCAAGCTATGAACATCCTAGGATTCTCCGTGTTGTTGGTGAGGTAGCTGCAGGATGTGTCTCTGGCTTGAAGGTGGAGACGGGAACAGCTGTTAGGATTATGACCGGAGCTTTTGTGCCAAATGGTGCAGATGTAGTTGTACCTTTTGAAGATACTGATGAAGTTGACCGTAAGCAGGCTTCAATCTCTAGAGATGAGATTGGTGTTCGTGTTTGCTTGCCTGAGGGTTCTAATATCCGTCGAAGGGGAGAGGATATTGCAAAAGGGGGATTGGTTTTGGAGTGGGGGAGATTGCTTTGTCCTGCTGAAATTGGAGTGCTGGCATCACTAGGAAAGAGCATGGTTTGGGTAATTCGTCGCCCGATAGTGGGTGTACTAGCCACAGGTGACGAAGTTTCGGAAATAGATCAACATCTCCAGCCAGGGAAAATATATAACAGTAATAGTTATAGTCTAGCCGCCCAGATTATTAGCTGTGGAGGTATTCCGAAGCCTCTGGGGGTTGCTCGGGATGATGTGAAACAATTGACTACAGCTATCCGCCAAGGTTTTGACTGCGATATGCTAGTAACGTCAGGAGGAGTTTCCTTGGGTGATTATGATGTAGTTAAACAAGTTCTGGCAGCTGAGGGAGACATATCCTTCTGGACGGTGTGTATGAAACCAGGCAAGCCTCTAGCTTTCGGTATGTTAAAAAGGAACGATGGGAAAAAGATTCCTCATTTGGGGTTGCCAGGCAATCCAGTAAGCTCAATGATTACCTTTGAACTTTTTGCTCGTCCTGCTATTTTTAAAATGATGGGTAGAGGCAGTTTGGCTAAACATAATATTCAAGCGGTGATTGAAGACTCAATTGAAAACAGGGACGGGCGTCGTATTTTTGCTCGCGTTGCGGTTAGTAAGAGAAATGGTAAATATTATGCCAGTATTACAGGCCATCAAGGTTCAGGAATTTTGACCTCTATGATGAAAGCGGATGGGTTAGCAATTGTTCCAGAAACGACGAAGCAAATTAAACCTGGGACTACTGTAGAGGTGATGATGTTTGACTGGAATGACGGCGGGATTCATGAGAAAAACAAATAATTGAGCCAAGGACGGGAGAAAGGTGATTTTCGGAGCATCTGAGTTTGTTTTTAAACCACCTCCTTTGGTTGCTAGGGCTAGGCGGGTTTTAATCAAGCCTAACGCTGGCTATCCAATACCATATCCGATTAGCACTAGTCGAGAGACTATGAACCTGATAATTGAAAGTATCAAACAAGTCAGTGATGCTGACATTATTATACTCGAAGGGACCCATAACGGAGAGTCTATATATCCAATATATCAAGCTTTGGGTTACGATTTCCCCAGAGTTTTGATGTTGGATGTTCGTGATTGTATTTGGGTGGAGGTGGAAAATCCATTGCCTCATCCTTTTGTCGTGCCTACATTCTGGGTGCCCAATGTGGTTCTTTCAAGCGATTATTTAATTACTGTGGCTCCATTTAAGATTCTCGGTGGTAGCGGTTATTTTAGTGTGCCGAACCTTTTGAGTTTGCTCCCTATCAGCAAATACAGGGGTGATGCCCCTGGTGGTTGGGGGACTCTTTATGAATTAGGGATAGATAAAGTGATAGCCGACCTCTATTTTACTTTACCATTTGATTTAGGTGTTCTTGATGCGCGCCAGAAATTTATCGGTTTTGAAAATTCGTCTCAAGGAAAAGTTGAGGAGTATGGGAAAATTTTTGCTGGCGAGCCGTATGAGGTCGACAGGGAAGCGGCACAGGTAAGCGGAGTTGCTGCCAGCTATCTTGACATAATTGAAACTGGCAAGGCTGAACTTGAAGCGTAAACGGGCAGGGCTGGATAAAAGAAACGGTCAGAAGACCCCCAGATATTTAATTGGCTCAGACTGGCTTTAAATGGATGCCCGCTTTTTCCACTGTCTCCTAACACTCTCGGGTACCTTTTAGAAGACGACTGATATTGTATGGTCTTTGGGTGGTAGTATTGGGTGGGATAAGCGAGCTCAACATTGTACTTTGTTTTTGCTCTGGGCTAGGACCTTATTTCGAAATTGGAAAATTGTCCACTGAACGCGGACCAGTCTATATCTATGTGGTCCACCACTGATTCAGGGGGTCCTACCCCGAGTTGGCTGATTAGTTCCTCTAGTTTTTCTTTCGGTCCCTCAGCGTGTATTTGTACGGCATTCATTTGAGGTAAGTTGCGCACGTAACCTCGCAGACCTAATGATTTGGCAAGTCGAGAAGTGAATGCCCGGTAATAGACGCCTTTAACATGACCATAAACTGTTGCTGTGAGATAGGCTAATTCAGGCATCTTATATCTATTTAACCTCCATCTACGATTTCTGAAAGGTGGGTGGTTGTCTTTTTGGTTTGTTTACTTTTCATAATCAAGTCGCTCTGGAAGTAACCGGATATAATCTGTCCAGACGGTTTAGTCCAGCTTCTCTAGTAAATTCAACAGCCTCGAGGATTTCTTGTTTCAGTGGTGGTCTGGCTAGTTTTGGTATCTGGAAAGCCTTGTAACAGGGATGGTATTGAGCCATAACATTGACATAGCTGTTTTGAGATATCTCTTCAGCTATGAATTTCGTTATCTCTTTCGTGCCAGCTAACCTGTGAGGCAAGACCAGATGGCGTATTATGAGCCCTTGGATAGCTATCCCATCTTTGTCAGTTTGGAGGTCACCTACTTGGCGATGCATTTCTTTTAAGGCGGCTCGGTTTATGTAAGGATAGTTCTTTATGCCTGATAGTTCCTCAGCAGTCTCTTCATTGGAGTACTTCATGTCTGGCATATAAATATCTATAATACCATCTAGAATTTCCAGGGTTTTGACAGAGTCGTAACCACCAGAATTATAGACGAGCGGTAACCTTAGTCCTAGATGTATGGCTATCTCCAGCGCCTCCAGTATTTGAGGAACAACGTGGGTTGGTGATACGAAGTTTATATTGTGACAACCTCTGGTTTGGAGAGCCAGCATCATTTTGGCTAGCTCCTCCTTGCTGACTTTATCTCCGTCGCCAAGTTGACTTATGTTGTAGTTCTGGCAGAAAAGGCATTTTAGATTACAGTTAGTGAAAAAGATGGTTCCTGAGCCATATTTTCCCACCAGTGGTGCTTCCTCCCCGAAATGTGGTCCATAGCTGGAAACTTCTGCCAACCGGGCAGTACGACATTTACCCCTCTCGTCAGTCAGCCGGTTAACGCCACAATGTTGAGGGCACACTTGGCAATTTTGCAATAATGCTTTTGCTGCCTCTATCCTTTCAGCTAACTTGCCACTATGATAGAGCTCTAAATAAGCCGCCATCTATTTCATTCTTCCGTCTGTTCAGCCGTTTTCTTGCCTTTCTTAATCACTTCCACCTCCACTTGTGGCGTGATGATGGTGGCAGTTGGTTTTTTAGCCCCCTTCTTCGGCTTCTTGTGCTCTCTCCATCTAAAATCTCTTGTACCCATGTTAGTCCTTCACGATGATTTTGTATCTGATAATAGAAGTTTAGCAGAGCTCAGTCGCCTTGTAAAGGATTGATAAAAATTTGCCATTAGCCTGCTATTGTTGTATACTATGGATTCTTGGAGGAGGTGGAATCGTGGAAAACAATTCCTTTCCTAAATGTTTAAAATGTAAGGTCGGAGATTTGGTGCCGCTATCTGATTTTGGTAGCCAAGGGGCGGCGATTCATTACAAGGCTTGGGTATGTACCAATCCTGATTGTGGTTACAATATCAAAATCAGGAATGGTGACGTATATCTGAATGAGCCTATTTTCAGCGGAACAGGTCCTAGTCCCCGTTCACGCTTATAGCTCATAAGTAGTCACGCCACTTTCCCCTATGCTTTTGGGGTGATAGCTTTGTCTTTATTGGCGGGGCAACTCCAGGAGAAGTTTGTTGATTTTTTATTTCCACGCCGCTGTGTCGGTTGTGGTAAGGTAGGGGATTTCCTGTGCGTTGGCTGTCGCCAGAAGCTCCCCCGGCTTTTACAGCCATTTTGCCAAAAATGTGGTAAACCAGAGTCGAGTGGTGTTTTATGCTCATCTTGCTGGGGACGAAAGACCGAGATCGACGGCATTCGTTCAGTCTTCCGATTTGAGGGAGTAATACGCCAAGCTATCCATGAGTTGAAGTATCGTAATCTTAGGGCAATATCTGGTTGTCTGGCTATGTTTATGGCTAATTATCTTGAGGACAATCCGGTGCGCGGTGAAGTTTTGGTGCCTGTGCCTCTCCATTCTCGGCGTTTGCGTGAGCGCGGTTACAATCAATCAACTCTTCTAGCACGAGAACTAGGCAAGTTGGTAGTGCTACCTGTGATTGATAATAGCTTATGTCGTATCAAAGATAGCTTGCCTCAGGCAAGAACTACTGCCATTGAAGAGCGGAGGGATAATGTCAAAGGTGCTTTTGCTTGTAGGGATGAGGCGTTGAAGGCAAGGAATGTTATTTTGATTGATGATGTGTGTACCTCAGGAGCCACTTTGGAAGCCTGCGCTTTGGCTCTTAAAGCGGGTGGGGCTATTCCAGTTTGGGGCTTGACTTTAGCTAGGGAAATTTAATAAGGGAGATAGAGATATGGAACTACAAATTTCTAGCAAGAACATGGAGCTTTCTCCAGCGGTTCGAAATTATGTACAAAAGAAGATTGGCAAGCTGGCTCATTACTTGCCTAATATCACTGAAGCAAAAGTGGAAATACATGAGGAAGGTACGAAGTCACCCCAGCACCGCTTTACTGCGCAGGTTACTTTGAACAGTAAAGGTGTCTTATTGAGAGGTGAGGAGAGAGGTGAAAGAGTTCGTATAGCTGTTGATGCTGTAGCTGAGGTGTTGGCGCGTCAGATTGAGCGCTATAAAGGGAAGTTATATGACAAGGGGCGTGGTGTTTCTCTGGCTCGCCAGTCTGCGGTTTCTGAAATGGCGGTTGGCAATATGGAGGCTAGAGATTGGCCGAAGATAGTTCGCCTTAAACGCTTTGTGGTCAAACCGATGTCGTTAACTGAGGCAGCTGAGCAAATGGAGCTTTTGGGTCACTCATTCTTTCTTTTTATCAACGCTGAGAATGATACTCTTAGTTTGTTGTACCGACGTGATGACGGTAATTATGGTTTGATTGAGCCGGAGTTAGCCTGAGTTCGCCTTAGTTCGTCTGGAGGCAATTATGAGTGAGGACGACACAGTCACTATTGGTAAGACAAGGCTTGTTTTGATTCAAGGTGATATTACAAAGCAGACGACAGATGCCATTGTTAATGCTGCCAATTCAAGTTTGATGGGTGGAGGTGGCGTTGATGGTGCTATTCATCGAGCCGGTGGGCCAGCCATCTTGAATGAGTGCCGTCAAATTGTCTCCCGAATAGGACGTTTGGATACAGGTAAAGCGGTTATAACAACTGGGGGAAACCTCAAAGCTAGGCACGTTATTCATACTGTAGGTCCAGTTTGGCATGGTGGCAATCGTGGTGAGCCTGAACTGCTGGCTAGTGCCTACAGGGAGAGCTTGAAATTGGCTACTGATTATAAATTGAAGAGCATTTCCTTCCCATCAATAAGCACTGGTGTTTATGGCTATCCTGTGTCTGCAGCAGCTAAAGTAGCTCTGGGAATTGTGACTGCTTTTCTGCGTGATGTGCCGACGTCCTTGAAAGAAGTGTTCTTTGTCTTATATGATTCTAATACCTATCGGGCTTATAGCACGGAACTGGCTAAGGTAGCTTGATAATCTATTTGTCTGTTTGAGTGTCTCGTCCATGTTAAAGAAGGGTGACCATACGGCTTTCGCACTATTCGATACCTCATTGGGTTGGATGGGGATTGTTGGTTCGCCTAAAGGGTTAAAAGGGGTCATTTTACCCCAGAAATCTAAAGAAGCGGCACTTTACCGGGTTATGAATTATGGCTGTGTTGCTGAGGAGCAGTCTCTTACTATGTTTGGTGATTTACCGCATAGATTGAGGCGATATTTAGAGGGTGAACCCGTGGAGTTCCCCGATAAGCTGTATCTGGTTGAGGCGACTCATTTTCAATATGATGTGTGGCGATTGGTGCGCACTATACCGTATGGTGAGACCAGAAGTTATCGCTGGGTAGCAAGCCGTTTGGGTACGCCTAAAGCAGCCAGAGCTGTGGGTCAAGCCTTGGGTAGAAACCCCTTACCGATTATAATCCCATGCCATCGAGTTATTAATAGCGATGGTAGCCTAGGTGGTTTCGGTGGTGGTTTGGGGCTCAAGGAGACATTGTTACGCTTAGAGAGGGCTACTTGCGGACTGACAGGTCATTCATGTAGCAGCTAGCCCATCCCTTCGAAGCAAGTCATTGATTTTCTCTTAATCTTAGGCTCTTATCACCCAGTATACTCTCTATTTCTTTTGCTAATTCTGGACAATAGTTGATCGTGTTCGGTATTTTCATGTTTACTGTCTCTTCTGGGGTGACTACGTTAAGCAGGACAATGTCTTGTCCAGGATAGCGGGTTAGAATATCCATGACATTTTTAAGACGTGCCACATCTTCTGCACTCTCATCGCTTTGGGTGATGTTAATTGCTATTTTACGTGATAGAGTGGGTGGGGTGGCTGGCTTAGTCTCCTCTCCCGGTTCAATATCGGTTTGATATTGGCGAACTCGGAAGCAATTAATGCTTACTCGGTCGTCTCTTAATTTTACAGCGCCTTCTACTAGGAGAATTTTGCCTTCTTGCCATACCTCTTTTGTCTGACTGTAGACTTCAGACCAGGCAGTGACTTCGATGCTGCCGTCAAGGTCTTCCAAAGTCGCGATGACAAAAGGTCGTCTGTCTTTGGTATAAAGTTGCCGTACCGAGGTTACCATTCCAGCGATGATTACTTTTTCTCCGACCATTTCGCTATCTATTCCGCCACATAGGGTGGTAGTAGTATTAGCTAATTTGGGGGCTATTGAGGCGAGCGGGTGTTCAGAAAAATATACTCCCAGCAGTTCCTTCTCCCATTCCAGTTTATCTTTGAGAGGAGCATCAAGATGGTCCAAGTTCAAGTCAGGGAGCGGTGCCGGTACGGTGTCGCCCCATAGATCAAACATGCTTGTCTGTCCAGATTCTCTTAGCCGTTGCTCCCACTGGGCTAGAGATATTATTCGGTCGATAGACTGGAGGAGTGTTCCACGAGGAGTCAGGCAATCGAATACTCCAGCTTTAATTAGGCTTTCTATGACTTTTTTGTTGATGCTGTGTAAATCAACGCGGCGGCAGAAATCCTCGATGGATTTAAAAGTGCCACCTTTTTCCCGAGCCAATATGATGGGTTCAATGGCTGCATAGCCGACGTTTTTGATAGCGGTCAGGCTGAAGCGGATAGCTGCTTTACCGTCTTCTTTCTCGATGGCAAAGCTAGCTTGGCTTTTATTAATGTCTGGGGGTAATACAGAAATACCTAGGCGGCGGCATTCAGCGATGGCTGAGGCAAGCCTATCTGAATGAGCAGCGTAGGTGTTTAAGAAAGCAGTCATATATTCAACAGTGTAATTGGCTTTGAGGTAGGCTGTTTGATAAGCGATTAGAGCGTAGCTCACGCTATGAGCTTTGTTGAAGGCATAGCCGGCGAAAGGCTCGATCAAGGCAAAAATCTCAGTAGCGATTTCAGTAGAAACCTCATTTTTCTTGGCACCGCTTATGAAATTTTGCCGTTCCTTTTTCATTACTTCAGGGATTTTCTTCCCCATGGCTTTGCGGAAAATATCGGCTTGGCCCAAATTATAGCCAGCTAAAGCCTGAACTATATGGAGCACTTGGTCCTGATAGACAATGACTCCGTAAGTCTCTTCTAGAATCTTCTTGACTGCAGGGTGGGGATAACGAATTGACTCAATCCCATACTTTGCCTTGATGAATGTTGGTATGTGCTCCATAGGACCAGGGCGGTAAAGAGCTACCATTGCTGCGATATCATTGAAGGCGGTGGGCTTAAGTTCTCTGATGTAGCGGCGCATACCAGCGCTTTCCAGTTGGAAGATGCCGCCGGTTTCTCCAGAGGCAAGTAGCTCAAAAGTTGCTGCGTCGTCTAATGGGATATGCTGCAAGTCCACAGAGACGTCACAATTTTCAGCGATTATTTCTCTGGCTTTGGCTAAGAGGGTGAGGTTAGCCAATCCCAGGAAATCCAGTTTGAGTAGCCCGAGGCGAGCAACGCTTTCCATGGAAAACTGGGTCATGGTTGCAGCTTGTTCATGGTCTTTGGTGGCGCGCTGCAACGGCATATATTGAGTCAAGGGTTCTCTGGATATGACCACTCCGGCGGCATGGGTGCTAGCATGACGAGATATTCCCTCTAGCTTCTTGGCAGTATCAACTAGATTTTGCACTGCGCTGTCTTCGTGGTAAATGTCGTACAACTCTTTGTTCTCAGCTAAGGCTTGGTCCAGAGTTATATTGGGTCTGGGTGTGACAAGGCGGGCTACTCTGTCAACCTGGCTGTAAGGCATACCAAGAGCCCTGCCTACATCTCTCAGGGCGGCTCTAGCGCCCAAAGTACCGAAGGTGATGATTTGGGCTACATGGTCAGAGCCATATTTTTGAGTGACGTAGGCTATCATCTCATCACGACGGTCGTCCTGGAAATCCAAATCGATGTCCGGCGGCTCGCGGCGCTCTATGTTTAAGAAGCGTTCGAAGACCAGCTTGTTTGGCAGTGGGTCGATGCTGGTGATGCCGAGGCAGTGGAGAGCCAGGCTGGCAGCGGCACTGCCTCGAACGCCAAAAAGTATATTTTGTTTTTTGGCGAAAGAAATTAAGTCCCAGACAACGAGAAAGTAGTCGGCAAATTGTGTTTGCTTGATGACTTCCAGTTCGTAAGACAACCGCTGTTCAATCTCTGGGGTGGGTGATGGATAGCGCTGCTTTAGTCCTTGCCAGCAGAGTTCTGCCAGGTAATCATCGGCGGTTTTGCTCTTGGGTAAATCTACCCGTGGCAGGTGGAGTCGACCAAACTCCAGTTCCAATTGGCACATATCGGCGATTTTCTGTGTGTTTTCTAGAGCTTGGGGTAAGTCAGCAAATAGCTCAGCCATTTCCTCAGGACTTTTCAGATAAAAGAAATCGCCAGCCATCTTCAGTCTTTTTTCGTCATAGATAGAGGTATTGGTTTGGATACAGAGCAGCAACTCTTGAAGGGGGGCGTCTTCTTTATTGATATAATGTACGTCATTGGTAGCCACAATAGGTATGTTTAATTGTGAAGACAGGGAAAGCAGTCCTTCGTTTATCTTTTCTAGCTCAGGCATAGGGTGTCGTTGGATTTCTAAATAATAATCGTTGAAGGTTTCTTTATACCATCGGGCTTGTGTAGCAGCCTCCTCGAATCGTCCTTCTAAAATGAGGCGGGGCAGCTCGCCATGGGCGCATGCGGATAAGGCGATAAGTCCTTCATGGTGCTCAGCTAGAAGCTCTTTGTCCACCCGTGGCTTATAATAGAAACCTTCAAGGTGAGCCTTAGTAATCAACTGAATGAGGTTTTGATAGCCTTTATGGTTTCTGGCAAGTAAGACTAGATGATAGAGATTCTTGTCGCTGGCATTTCGGCTCTGGCGGTTGTTTTCAGCCACATATGTTTCACAGCCAATTATGGGTTTTATGCTAGCCTCTTTTGCTGCCGTGTAAAAATCGATTACGCCATACATGCTTCCATGGTCGGTGATAGCTAGACTGGTCATGCCCAGTTCTTTGGTCCTGGCAATGAGTTGAGGAATGCGACATAAACCGTCAAGCAAACTATACTCAGTATGAACGTGAAGGTGGGTAAACATTAATTTTTCCCAGGGGTTCGACCTAAATTATAGCACAGGATTTTGGATGATTGCCCTTTGCGTTATTAAGAAAATCGAAAAATTTTTCTGTTGACAATTTGGATGGATACTGACTATTATCAATTGCGGTTGCTGAGGAGTGAAATGAAAATTGTTCAGAGCATAGTCTATTGGTTGTTCGTATTTTGCTTGCCCGTCATGCTCTTCACGAGCACTATTTACTGGGAAGTCAACGAGCTTAGGCTTTATGAATATGGCTTTGACAAATACCAAATAAGCCAAGCCACTGGTATAGATAGGCTAGAGTTAGAAAATGTAGCTCAGCATTTGATAGATTACTTCAATTTAAAAGTAAATACAACCCAGATTGTAGTCGGTAAGCGGGACGGAGAATCCAATCTGTTCAATGAACGGGAATTAGTTCATCTCGAGGATGTGAAAAGTTTGATTCAACTAGACTATTGGGTTCAGAGGGGAGCTTTACTGTTGCTAATCATCTGTGTACTCGTATTGCTTTTTGGTTTAAGAGTTGGCTGGCGGATAGTTTTAAAAGGATTGTTGTGGGGAAGCCTGGTTACTATAGGGTTGATGTCCGCCATTGCTCTTTGGGCTTTCTTCGGCTTCGAGCAGTTTTTTATTCTTTTCCACCTTGTCAGTTTTTCGAATGAGTACTGGATACTCGACCCGGCTAAGGATTATCTTATCAGGTTGTTCCCCGAAGGATTTTTCTATGATGCAGCTTTGTTCGGTTTTGGAGCTGTTATATTAGAAGCTTTGCTTATTGGTGGTATTGCCTTCGGTGTCTTAAGGTCGAGGCGTTGGGAGAAGGAAGGAAATTGACATGACAAACCAGTATTTTGAGATTCTTGCTAGGTTATATGTTGCAGCTGCTGCAACTGGAAGCGGTACAGCCAGTACACGAGCCGGCGGTACCGGCTATAGGGGTAGATTCACCACTGCTGCCTTTTGAGAATGAGGCGAACCGCGATAAGGCTCGGTTAGCAACGTGCTGGCATTTAGGGCATGAAGCCTCTTCATTTGCTTTATTTATGGAGCGTAAAAGCTCAAACTTGCAGTTACACTCGGGACATAGATACTCATAAATGGGCATTTTGCCCTCCGAATAATAGTTTACCTCTTAGTTCTTATTGAGTCAAACCCGGTGTTTTTAAAAAACCTGTCGTTGTTATATATTCTGACTTGCTGTTAGTTCTGTTTCTTTTTTCCTTTCGTCTCTTGGTGGACTGTTTCCCAGAATGTTATACTAACACCTGGTGTGATGGAGTCATCAGTCGGCGAACTTGTTCGAAAACTTACCTCATGGATTGGGGAGACGGTCTTAGCAGCCGGGGGTAAAGGGATAGTCCTGGGAATGAGTGGTGGAATCGATTCCTCTGTAGCTGCAGTGTTATGTAAGCGTGCCTTTCCTGAGACTGTTTTGGGTGTTATTATGCCCTGCCACAGCAGCGGTATTGATAAAGAACATGCAGAGCTTGTCGCTACCAAGTTCCATATACCTGTTAAAGTTGTTGTCCTCGATGAAGTGTTTGATATCTTGATTAAGTCTTTGCAGGATGACATTCATGATGCGACAACAAGGAAGCTGGCGGAGAATAATATCAAACCTAGGTTGCGTATGGTCACTCTCTATTATTTTGCCAACCGCCTTGATTATCTGGTAGTGGGTGCCAGCAACAGGAGTGAATTGTCAGTTGGCTATTTTACCAAACATGGTGATGGTGGCTCAGACCTTATGCCTCTGGGCAATCTGGTAAAGAGCCAGGTGCGAGATTTAGCCAGGTATTTGGAAATACCTGGAGAAATCATCGATAAGCCACCTTCGGCAGGTTTGTGGCATGGGCAGACGGATGAGGGGGAGTTGGGTTTGTCATACAGTGAGCTTGACCGTTACCTGATTACAGGTGAAGCCGAAAAGAGAATTAAAGAGAAGATTGATTTTATGATGAGCAATAGCAGGCATAAATGCTATCCTGCACCTATTCCGCCGCCGTAAAATTGTCGTCTTGAATGTATGTTGTGCTCATAAGATGCGTATGCTATGATGCGTTTGGCTGTTAGAGGAGGCAAGAGATGGCTTCAGAGAAAGAGAAGGCACTGGAACTCGCAGTAAGTCGTATTGAGAAGCAATTTGGTGAGGGTTCGATTATGAAGCTCGGTGAGCTTTCAGCAAAAATGGTGGCTGAGGCTATTCCGACGGGCTCGCTGAGTTTGGATTTGGCTTTGGGGATAGGTGGCATTCCTCGGGGGCGTGTTACCGAAATTTTTGGTGCTGAAGCTTCAGGTAAAACTACCCTGGCTCAGCACATAATCGCTGAGGCTCAGAAGCTCGGCGGCATTGCTGTCTATGTAGATGCAGAGCACGCTCTTGATACTGTCTATGCAGCTAATTGCGGGGTGAGAGTTGAAGATTTGCGTATATCCCAGCCTGATGATGGTGAGGAGGCTTTGGGAATTACTGAAGAACTGGTGAGAAGTGGGGCTGTTGATGTCATAGTTATCGATAGTGTGGCTGCCTTAGTACCGAGGGCTGAGATAGAGGGGGAGATGGGTGATATGCACGTGGGCTTACAGGCTCGGTTGATGTCACAAGCGTTAAGAAAATTGGTGGCGGCGATTAGTAAATCACATACCGCGGTGGTTTTCATTAATCAGTTGCGGGAAAAGGTGGGCATAATTTTTGGTAGCCCGGAGGTTACCCCCGGGGGTAGAGCTTTGAAATTTTATAGCTCAGTGCGGATTGATTTGAGGCGGGTTGATTCTCTTAAACAGGGTTCTGAGGTGGTGGGCACAAGGGTTCGTGCCAGAATAGTTAAAAACAAAATGGCGCCTCCGTTTCGGTTGGCTGAATTTGACATAATGTTTAAGCGCGGTAAATGTGGCATAAGCAAGGAAGGCGACATAATCGATTTGGGTGTTGCTCTGGGGATAGTAAAAAAGGCAGGTACTTTTTTCACGTACGGCGACCTGAAGCTGGGTCAGGGGCGAGAGAATGCTAGAGATTACCTGCTGCAGCATGCTGATCTAGTTTCGAACATAGAGCGTGAGATAAGGGCTATGGCGATGTCTTTGCCAAGCATTAACGCTGAAGCGAAAGAAGTTTCCGAATAAGCCGGATTTTTCTGCATATTTATCACCCAGAGCGAAAGCGAAAAACTTGGGTCTGGAGGAAGTTCAAGTGGGGTAATTACGGCTCTGAGGGTGAACGGTAGGAAAAAACAAGTTAGCATCTTTGTCGATGGCTCATTTTCTTGTGCCGTCAATGAAGAGATAGCAGCCACCGCCGGTCTCAAAATCGGTCAGCTCCTGTCAGCAAAGCAGATTGTAAAATTGAAGCAAACTGACCTTTTTCAGAGCTGTTTTGGAGCTGCTTTGTACTATTTGGGTTATCGCCCTAGAAGTGAGGCTGAGGTAAGAAAGAGGCTATATCGTCGAGGTTTCAACGATGAAGTTGTGAACAAAGTTATTATCCGGTTAAAAGAATGCCGGCATATTGACGATGTTGCTTTCGCCAACTATTGGAAGGAAAATCGCTTATCATTTAAGCCTCGAAGTAAGAGATTGATAAAGCTCGAGTTGAGGCAAAAGGGTGTGTCTATAGAAACAACTAATGAGGCGGTGTGTGATTTAGATGATGAGCATGCTGCTTATCAAGCAGGATTAAAGAGGGTCTCTGCTCTGCCTGCTTCTGATTACAATGAGTTCTTTCGCCGTTTGTCCAGTCATCTTCGGCAGCGCGGCTTTGATTATGAGACTATTAATTCTGCTGTAGCACGTTTATGGCAGGAAAGACAAACTCATTCTCTGTAATGTTTCCGAATAGGACATTTGTTTGACACAAGCTCGGCGAAGGATTACTATTATTAGAGGGAAAATTTTGGAGTTTTTATATATGTTGTGTTCTAGGAAAGTGAGGCAGTTAAATGGTTTTTTCTGCAGCTATATATTTTGTTGTAGTTGGACTTGTTCTTCTTTTGGGTCTACTCCTTGGCTATTTTGCCAGACAGATATTAGCCAATCAGCAGCTCCGCAGAACTCAGAATGAAGCTAGACGGTTATTGTCAGAGGCAGCAGCAGCACATGAGGAGATGCTTCAAAAAGCAAGAGAAGAAGCTATCAAGGTCAGAGCTGCTGCCGAAGCTGACAGTCGCGAACGACGTTTTGAGTTACAAAGACTAGAGAGGCGTTTCACCCAGAAGGAAGAGAAGCTAGAGCGTAAGTTGGAAGCTCTGGAGCGCCGCGAACGTGGTCTGACTAATCGCGAGAGAGAAATTGAATCTGTTAAAACTCAACTTGAAGAGATACGAGCTAAGCAGTTGCAGCGGCTCGAACTTATCTCTGGCATTTCAAGTGATGAAGCCAAGCAAGAATTGCTTCAGGCTATTGAAGAAGAAATTCGCGAGGAAGCATCACGTCGCGTTCGAGATTGGGAGTCTCGGATAAAAAGCGAAATCGATGACAAGGCTCGCGAAATTTTAGCTACCACCATACAGCGCTGTGCCACAGATGTAGTTTCAGAGACGACAGTATCTGTTGTATCTTTGCCCAGTGATGAGATGAAAGGGCGACTTATTGGTCGCGAAGGTCGGAATATACGGGCTTTAGAACAGGCTACTGGTGTAGACCTCATCATTGATGATACTCCGGAAGCGGTGACCATTTCTAGTTTCGACCCGTTTAGGCGCGAGGTGGCTAGGGTGTCTTTGAACAATCTTATTCTCGACGGGCGTATTCATCCGGCTCGGATTGAGGAGGTGGTGGAAAAGGCTAAAAGTGAGGTTGAGTCTACAATTCGTAATGAGGGCGAACGGGCAATGCGTGAAGTTGGTGTCATAGGGTTACATCCAGAGCTGATTAGATTAATTGGAAAGCTCAAGTTTCGAAGTAGCTATGGGCAGAACGTATTGACTCATAGTCTTGAGGTTGCTTATCTTGGCGGAATGCTGGCAGCTGAGATCGGTGCCGATGTGACTCTGGCAAAGAGAGCTGGGCTACTTCATGATATCGGTAAAGCCGTAGACCATGAGGTGGAGGGACCGCACGCTTCGATAGGTGCTGATCTGGTTAAACAATGGGACAAATCGGCTGACGTTGCTCAGGCTATCAGCGAACATCATGGCGAAGCTGCTACAACTAGTGCTCTAGGTTTTATTGTGGCTACGGCTGATGCTATAAGTGGGTCAAGGTTGGGAGCCAGGCGCGAATCATTGGAGCAGTACTTGAAGCGCATTGAGGCTCTGGAGAATGTAGCTAATAGTTTCCCCGGCGTTGAGAAGGCTTTTGCTATTCAGGCAGGGCGCGAGGTGCGTATTTTGGTTAAACCAGAGCAGGTAGATGACCTTGGAGCCATGAGATTGGCTCGGGATATAGTTAAGAAGATAGAGGATACCTTGGAGTATCCGGGACAAATTAGAGTGACTGTTATGCGGGAGACCAGGGCAGTGGATTATGCTAAATAAGAGATAAGCAATTGAGGAGCAGTATTGCGTATATTGATGATAGGTGACGTGGTTGGTAGGCCTGGCAGAAAGGCAGTGCGTCAATTTCTACCAGGCCTGTGTCACGATTATGGGATTGGTCTTGTTATAGCGAACGGTGAGAATGCCGCTGGAGGCATTGGCATTACGCCGGATACGGCAAAAGAGCTTTTTGATTGTGGCGTTAATGTAATAACTACTGGTAATCATGTATGGGCTAAAAAGGATATAATTCCTTATCTGGGTGGTGAGGTGCCAATTCTGCGTCCTTTGAATTTCCCCCCCGGCGCGCCTGGACGTGGATTTCTGGAGATGGAGGGCGTCTTAGTAGTGAATCTAATAGGGCGCGTTTTTATTGGCGAATTTGACTGCCCTTTCAGGTCTATGGACTCCTTGCTTTCGGAAATCAAAAACGATTCCAAGGTTATTATCGTTGATTTTCACGCCGAGGCTACCTCGGAAAAGGTGGCTATGGGGAGGTATCTTGACGGCAGAGTAAGTGCGGTGCTTGGTACTCATACTCACATAGGTACAGTTGATGCTTGCATCTTTCCTAAGGGCACTGCTTATGTTACTGACGTGGGTATGGTTGGTCCTGTGGACTCAGTTATCGGCGTTGATGCTGAATCAGCGATTCGTAGCTTTCTTACCAGCATGCCTCATCGCTTTTTTATGGGTGAAGGACCTGCGAGTTTCGATGCGGTTCTAGTCGAAGTGAACGAGTCTACAGGAAAGGCGATAGGTATAAAGCGAATCCAGATGAAAGAGGAATAGGTGAAAGCCGACCTCCATTTACATACTACCGCCTCTGATGGGCGTCTGGACCCCAAAGAACTTGTCTCTTTGGCAGTAAAAGTCGGGCTTGATGTTATTGCTATCACTGACCACGACACCATCGATGGTATTGCGCCGGCATCAGCTGCTGCAGAATCTTTTTCCTCGATTACAGTTATTCCTGGCGTTGAGATAAATACTGATGTTCCACATGGTGAGGTTCATATTCTGGGCTACTTTGTCGATTATACTGACCACGGTTTAGCCGCTAGTTTGCAGAGGTTACGCGATTCACGGCTGAAGCGAGCACAGCAGATGATAGCCAAGCTGGGTAATCTGGGTATGAAAATCGACTGGCAACGAGTGTCTGAGCTAGCACAGGGCGGTTCGGTGTGCAGACCCCACATAGCTCAGGCTCTATTTGAGAAAGGCTACATTGGCTCTGAGAAAGAGGCTTTTGATAAGTATATTGGTCACAATGGACCTGCTTATGTGGAGCGATACAAATTGCTTCCGGTTGAAGCGGTTAAGTTGATTATTGATGCTCAGGGTTTGCCTGTTCTGGCTCACCCGGCAGACATAGCTGATTTGACTGAGCTTGTTCCCAAATTGAAGGGAGTTGGTTTGGTTGGTATGGAAGTCTATTATCGTGATTACAGCCCCGATATCATTTCTGGACTATTGAAGATTGCTAAGCAGTACGCTCTTATACCCACAGGTGGCACTGATTATCATGCTTTTGGTGATGATTCGGAGGTCATGATAGGAGAGGCGCTAACTCCAACGCGTTCTGTGGAGCAGTTGTTCGCCCTGGCTAATAAACATAGCCTGGAGCTGCTCAAGCAGCATTAGCTTTCACATAGATTAAGCTATACATAGGAGGAACTAACAATCATGGAAGCATTTCGTGAAATTTTCTGGGACATAAATTTTGGACCTCTTGTCCTGTATTCGCTGGGTGTGGTTGCTCTAGCGGTATTTATTTATGCTATATACCGTCGTTATTGTCTGTGGGCAGTCGGTAAACCTGATAAAAGGTGGGACAATCTGGGTAAAAGAATATGGGATTTCATAGTTGCCGGTGTGGTTGATGGCGTGTTTCACAGGCGATTCTTCCGCGAACCTTACCCCGGGATAATTCACTTTCTCCTCTTCGCCGGTGCTGTCATTCTACTAGTCGGAACGGCTCTTGATGTTGTAGACCACTATGTGTTTCATTTTATAAGCGGCAATATTTATCTTGGTCTTAGCTTCGCCCTGGATGTGGGTGGGGTAATGATGCTGATTGGCGTTATTATGGCTGTAGTTCGCCGGTATATCCAGAAGCCAGAAAGACTAAATACCGTGCTGGACAATGCTGTTGTTCTGACTCTTATTTTTGTTGTCGTAGTTACCGGCTTTTTCATTGAGGCTTTCCGTATGCTCGTAGCTACTCCGGAGGGCTTGGCTCAACCCGAGTTCTACAGTCATCCAGAGTGGTCGAGATGGGCTTTCGTGGGCTATTTTATAGCTACATGGTTTGCTGGCTTGTCTGAAAGCACCAGACTCGCCTGGTACATAGGCTTGTGGTGGTTTCATGCTGCCCTGGCGCTAGGTGCTATTTTCTACGTGTGTTTCTCATTTGATAAGCTGACTCATATAATCGTGTCGCCAGTTAATGTATTTTTCAGGTCGTCCCGACCTAAAGGGGCATTGACGCCGATTAATATCGAGGAAGCTGAGACCTTCGGTGTCAGCAAGATAGAGGACTTTACCTGGAAGCAACTCCTTGATCTGGATGCCTGCACTGATTGTGGTAGATGTCAGGACAGATGCCCGGCTTATATTACGGGTAAGCCCTTGTCTCCACGCAAGGTGATACAAGACCTGAAAACTCATCTACTTGACCGGCGCAGCGCATTGTTAGCTGCCAAAGTGGCTACTCCTACTGATGGTGGTGGAGTTAAGGCTCTGATTGGAGAGGTGATACTTGAGGATGAGCTTTGGTCATGCACCACCTGCCGCGCTTGCCAGGAAATATGTCCTGTCTGGGTAGAGCATATTGATAAGATTGTTGATATGCGACGCAATTTAGTCTTGGAACAAGCCAAGGTCCCTGAGACTGGTGAAGCTGCCTTGAGGTGCATTGAGACCAGAGGTCACAGTTGCAGAGGAACTACGCTGACCCGAACTGATTGGACCAGCGGGCTTGATATCAAACTCCTGTCTGAGGATAGGGATGTTGATGTAGTGTATTACGTTGGTTGTGCCGCGGCTTTGGAAGACAGAAGTATGAAGATAGCCGTAGCTATGGGTAAGATATTGAAAGCTGCAGGTATCAAATTTGCTATACTTGGACCTGAAGAGACTTGCTGCGGTGAGCCGGCAAGAAGACTGGGTAATGAGTACCTGTTCCAGATGCAGGCGATGAAGAATATCGAGCTATTCAAAAACTACAATGTAAAAAAGATAGTTGTCACCTGTCCGCACTGCTTTAACACTATTAAGAACGAGTACCCTCAGTTTGGTGGTGAATTTGAGGTTGTCCATCACACGCAGTTTATTGCCGAACTGATTGAGCAGGGCAAGGTTAAGCCAGTTTCGATGGGCACTGGCAAGTTGACGTATCACGATTCTTGTTATCTGGGCAGGCATAATGATGTCTATGAGGCTCCGAGGCAGGTTTTAGCCAGTATCTCGCCATCGAGGCTGCTGGAGATGAAACGTAGTCGGCGGAATGGTTTTTGCTGTGGTGCCGGGGGTGGGCGCTACTGGATGGAAGAACGCATTGGAAAGCGAATCAGCGAAGAGCGCATTGAGCATGTAATTGAGACCAAAGCTGATATCGTAGCCTCAGCTTGCCCTTACTGTTTACAGATGTTTGAAGATGCTATTAAAGCGAAAGCGGTAGAAGAATCGCTTAAGGCTCTGGATATTGCTGAGTTGCTGGCAGCGCAACTTGATATAGAGGCTACCAAGTAAGCTAAGGCTGGCTGTAAAAACAGAATCAGCGTCTGGCACCGCTCGGCTGATAGTCGAGCAGTTTTTTCAATCGCTCGGGGTGACTGCTCTTCATCTTGGCTTCTTCCAGGGTGACTATTTTTCTTTTGACTAATTCAGCCAATGCTTGGTCGAGGGTTTGCATGCCCTCGGCGGAACTTAGTTGCATTACACTATGCAGCTCAAATGTCTTACCTTCCCGAACAAGGTTTTTGACTGCGGAATTGCCGACCATAATCTCGAAGGCAGCTATCCTGCCTCTGCTACTGGCTCGTGGTAATAGCGTCTGAGATAAGACTGCGACTATTGCCTGTGAGAATTGCAACCTAATTTGAGGTTGTTGTGCCGGCGGAAATATGTCAATTATGCGGTCGACAGTCTGAGGGGCATCGGTTGTGTGCAATGTACCCATTACCAGGTGTCCAGTTTCGGCAGCTCTCATCGCTGTCTGTACAGTTTCGAAATCTCTGAGCTCACCGACTATGATGACGTCTGGGTCGTGTCGCAGTGCGTGAATCAGGGCAATATCGAATGCCTTGGTATCGTCACCCAGGTCTCGTTGGGCAATAAGACATTTTATGTTGGGGTGCAGGTATTCAATCGGGTCCTCTATGGTGATTACATTGCGAGCCATGCGCTCGTTAAGATAATTAAGCATAGCAGCCATGGTTGTGGATTTGCCGCTGCCTGTTGGACCTGTGACTAGAATGAGTCCCCTAGGTTTGAGAATGAGGTCCTTGCAAATCTGCGGTAGTCCTAGCTCATCGATTGTAAAGACCTTGAAGGGCACCAGACGGAAAGCGAGGCTTATCGTTCCTCTTTGCCGCATGACGCTCACTCGGAATCTGGCTAACCCGGGCACGCTGTAGGCGAAGTCGAGCTCTTTTTCCAGGTGGAAGCGACTCCTTTGGTCTTGGGTAGTAATATGCTCAAACGCCGCTTCAACGTCTTCCATTGTAATTTGTGGCAGATGCTCCAGCACCACGAGTTCACCGTCAACGCGTAATACCGGTTTGCTGGGCACCCTTACATGCAGGTCTGAGGCACTTTTTTCTACCATTATATTGAGGAGTTCAATTATGTCCATAGTCATACCTCCATCGAGCTCACTAATATATCGAATATATCAAAGCGACGACCGGGAGATGGTCAGAGGCGGTACTTAAAGGCATCTGAACATCTATTGTCCTGAGGTCGTATGATGTCAAGATGTAATCTATCCTTTGGTATGGGTTGTCCGAGGCGAAAGTGTAGGCTGCCTGGGAGCTTATTGTTGATGCGGCGTCTATAAGGCGACCTTGCCGTAGGATACGTATCTCCGGGTCGGTTGGTTGTGCCTTGAGGTCACCCAACAATACAATGCGGTTTTGGTCTATGCCATCCATGAAGTCGATTATAGCCTCGGACTGGTCCTCACGAATTTCTATATCCTTGATGGTGTCGTCTAACTCGGTGGTGATAACCTTGAGGTGTTCATTTTTGCCGATGTCTATCAAGGCTACGACAAAACCGCACTGCGTTGGTAGATTGCTTGGTGGCAGTTCTTCCTTTGAATATGCCAGTATTGGGTAGCGGCTCAGTATAGCGTTGCCCCAGAACGGGTCTGCCGTTGGTCCAAAAACATATGGCATGTGCAGTCGCTGGGATAGCCACGCCAGCATGTCCAGTCGACCGTTTGTTACCCAGCCTCTGGATACCTCCTGGAGGGCAACGATGTCAGGGTTGTTATTTTCAATGACTCGGGCAATCTCTTCGATATTAAGCTTGCCTTTTGTGTTGAAGCCACCGTTCAAGTTGTAAGTCATTACTCGTACGGGAAAAGACTCGCCGCTGACTGTTGTTGGTTTCTGCCAGAGTATTGCTTGAGCCAGGGGCAATACCAGGAGAATGAGTGCAAATATTGGCACTGACCATAACTTTGGGTCGGCTTTTATCTTTTGCTGCCAGAAGATTAAGGCGCCTATGGCACAGGCTGCCATGATACCCGCGGCTATGATTTCCAGTATGGCATTCTCGTAGGGTAGGCTTATATAGTAAACGGCGTAATAGGCAAAAATGAGCCCCAGAAATAGGGCTATGCCAATGCCGTTGGCAATCCACACCACGGAGCGCTTTGCTTTGCCTGTGCTGGTGGTGATGCCTATTAAAACCATGACTACAAGCGACGATGCCAGCACCTGTCCCACCAGGAACAGCAAGGCTATCAAGGCTGCTGGTTCTTGGTAGGCGAACACCGCAGTCACAATTAGTACCACACCGCCGCCAAGAGCCCAGAGCCACAGCCTGCGCCAATTCTTGTACAGAAGGCATGCGGCGGCAGCCAGTCCGGCTAGCTGGGCTAGTAGCGTCAGCCCGAAGGCTAGGGGCAATGACCAGCCGGTCAGTGTTGCCACACGGGGTATGTTCTGGAAAATTACCAGTTCCAGGAACAGGAAAGGTCCAATGGCTAACCAGGTAAATGACCGCGCTGTGGACATGCCTTTGGTTTTGGTGGTGCCTGGTTTTGCCGTGCTGGTCATAATTTCAGGTGTGATGCCCATGACCAGCGCCAGCTGGATAATTAGCAGTAGCAATGTTAGCAGCACCGGTAGTAGTGTCATCTGCCAGACGGTGTCATACGTGCTAAAGGCGCCGTTCATAGCGACATCCAGTGCCAGCCCGCCTAGAAGCCCTAAGGCAAAGCGTGACATAGCCGGGCTACCATGGAGCCGTGCATCTTCAAAACAGGCTGGCAGGAAAATGACGAATAAGATTGTGCCTAATACTGCCAGGCTTAAGTTAAGCAGCGGCGTTCCCCACAGGACCTGCATAAACAATCTCACCAAGCCCAGTCCGGTGGCGGTTACTGCAATTAAACGGCGGTTGCCCCTTAGCCTGCCCAGCGGTCCAGCCAGAAAGCCGGCAAGAATAATGATGCCCGCAGCTATCCCCAGTTCGATTGCACTCCAGCCAATACGGTCGCCGAGCATCTGGGACATGCCCGATATAAAGGCTCTGAGCACCTGCATGCCGAACAGGACTGTGATTGCGGTTAATGTCAGCTCAGTCAATAGAGGTCGTGCTGACAGCCATTCAATGAATATGAATAGTCTGTCTCTTTTTACTGCAGTCTTGGTTCTACGTGGCATTACATTACCTTTATTTTGGCGACTTATAATACGGCTATAAAGGCTGGCTGTCAAGGTTTATATGGCTGGAATTGAGTGTATAAGATGGCTTCGCTGGGGGATGACTTTAGGACTATTTCATCGTGTTTCCAGCAGCTTCTTGAGATTTTCTCCCTCTTCTTTCATGTGCTTTTTCAAGGCGTTTACCCTTCTGGATAAGAATTTAGACAAAACAAAGCCGAATCTGAAGGTAAGCGTTGCCGTGAATCTACTTCCCTTACCGTGGGGTTCGATTAAAAAAGAACCCCCTGAACATATAATAGACTCTGGAAACAATACTTTATACTCAATCAGATTGTCTGGTATGTTTTTAGTCAGCTTAAAGGTTAGTTTTTCTATGTGTTCTCCCAGATATTCTTCGGCGTAGAGGACGGAAGCCGGCTCAAAGCCTTTACCCTTTAGCCACTTCGCCACAATATGGTCCTTGGGGTGCCATTTTCTATAGTCCTTTACGAAATTGTTTTTAAACCAGCCATAAACTACTTTGGGAGGCTGATTTATAGTAATTGAATCCCGTAATTCCAGCATAGCTTATTCTATCACAAAGCCGTTTTTTTGAGATGCTAGCCAGGGCGTACGGGCTCAACCGGCAGTCCGCGTGCGGGGCACTGTGGTGGGGGATGCTATGGGGTAGATAAACAGCCATCATATATCAATAAGATGTTCAATCAAAAAATGGATATCTCTCATATTTATGTGTTGTCCAGTCAATATCAACAGTGTCATCTGTTTCCTTTAGTTTTTTAAGAAGTTTTTTCACAGTTTCTATTGCTCTTTTAGCATCATGCTCCCATAGGAAATCAGTCTCTTTGAGATCCTTAATTTTTATTTTCCGCGACTTAGAGTGAACAAGTTTATTACGCAGAGTTATCAACCATGATAGTTCTTGAAGCGCTCTAGACCCTGCGTCAAGCTGTATTCCAGTAATAATCCGGGGTATTATGATCCACTTTGAGAATAAATCTAGCTTATCAAGATAAGTCTTCAAATAGTTCTTGGATAGACGACTAATAGCATAATGGTTTATGTATGATGACCTGCCCCCCGAAAACGATACCAGATATAATCTCATAAAAAAGGGGGGATAAATGGCCAAAAAGGGATACACACCGGAACAGATCATCAACAAGCTCCGAGAGGCTGAAATTCTCTTAAACCAG
>Ga0208828_1000232_pt1 | contig 25833 bp, 22 predicted proteins | sample Kivu_160m_FD_185487 | JGI IMG/M metagenome (GOLD analysis project Ga0208828, IMG submission 185487) | Freshwater microbial communities from Lake Kivu, Western Province, Rwanda to study Microbial Dark Matter (Phase II) - Kivu_160m (SPAdes)... | ecosystem: Environmental > Aquatic > Freshwater >... | reverse complement strand
GATGAAACAGAAAGTAAAAAACGGCTGAGTAGAATAATTGCTTTTACAAACCAAAAAGGCGGAGTGGGGAAAAGTACAACGGCAGTAAATGTATCTGCATACATGAGTTCCTATGGTTATAAGACTCTTCTTATAGATCTTGATCCTCAAAGTAATTCGACAAGTGGCCTGGGTGTAAATCCCTCGGATGTAAAACAATCGATATATGATATTTTGATTCATGACAGTGAACCGGATGAAATAATTCTGGATACATCATATAAGGACCTGAAGATTCTTCCTTCTTCCATACAGCTTGCCGGAGCAGAAGTGGAGTTAGTTTCAAGTTTAAAAAGAGAGTTTAGATTAAAAGAAGCCATAAATAAGATTGAAAAGGACTACGATTTCATCCTCATCGATTGTCCGCCTGCACTGGGTCTCTTGACTATTAATGCGTTAACAGCAGCCCGGGAAGTCATCATACCAATACAGTGCGAGTATTATGCCCTTGAAGGGCTTGGTCAGCTTTTAAACACCATAAATCTGGTCAAAAAAAATCTTAATGATGAATTGAAAATAAAGGGAGCCATAATGACCATGTATGATCCCAGGATAAAACTTGCAGAACAAGTAATAGAAGAGGTCAAAAATTATTTCTCGGAAAAAGTGTATAAGACCGTAATTCCAAGAAATGTCAGGTTGAGTGAAGCTCCCAGCTATGGTAAGCCCATAATGGAATATGATCCTAATTGCAAAGGGGCCGAAGCTTATAGTAATTTTACAAAGGAAGTGATTGAAAATGGCTAGAAGAGGTCTAGGCAGGGGACTTGGTGCTTTGATTCCAAGCATTGACAAATCCACGGAAGGTGAACCAAATACAATAGTCGAACTGCCATTGGATAAGATTATCCCAAACAGAAATCAGCCCAGAAGCAGATTTGACGATGAATCACTTGCTGAGCTTTCCGAGTCCATAAAGGAATTCGGGGTTATTCAGCCCATAGTCGTGAGAAGGCTGGGAGAAGAAGAAAAATATGAAATCGTTACCGGAGAGAGAAGATACCGGGCTACTAAAAAAATCGGTATTAATACCATTCCTTCTATAGTAGTCAAAGACATCGATGATATATCTTCACTTGAAATGGCTCTTATTGAAAACATCCATAGAGACAATTTGAGCCCAATGGAAAAAGCTCATACATTTAAACAGCTTATAGATGAATTCAAAATAACCCATGACCAGCTTTCCAAAAGAGTGGGTAAAAGCAGGGTATCAATAACTAACTCTTTAAGATTGATCTCCCTTCCGCTTGAGGTCCAAAAACTGGTAAATGAAGGAAAGATAAGCGAAGGACATGCCAGGTCGATACTTGCAATAGATGGAGAAGAGGAAAGGATAAAAGTTGCAAATCTTATAACCAAAAACGATCTAAGTGTCAGAGATGTAGAAAGAATAGCGACTAAGAAAAAAGAGACTGCCGAAGGTAAAAAATCCAAAAAAGTATTGCAGCTAAGCAAGTTTCCCGAGATATCCCAGAAATTATCCGAGTATTTGAATGCTCCCGTTAAAGTAAGCATGAGCAAAAAAAAGGGTAAAATCATAGTAGAATTTGGCTCCGTTAGAGATCTCGAAAGAATTGTGAGTAGAATTGTCCAGTAACACACCGGATTGGCTGAAGAAGAAAGTCAACCTGAATAACTTTAAAATCAAACAGGTTAAAAATCTCCTTGGCGATCTACATCTAAATACTGTTTGCCAGAGTGCCTCGTGCCCAAATATTTTTGAATGTTTTGGGAAAAAAATCGCAACTTTCATGTTAATGGGAAATATCTGCACCCGTAATTGTGGTTTTTGTGGGGTAAGATCCGGAAAACCTCAAACTCTTGATGAAGATGAACCCTCAAGGATAGCATATGCTGTAAAGAAGATGAGATTAAAATATGCTGTCATTACTTCGGTGACCAGGGATGATCTGGCTGATGGTGGAAGTTCCCATTTTGCAGAAACCATAAGTGAAATAAAGAAGTCAAATCCTTTTTCAAAAATCGAGTGCCTGATTCCGGATTTTAAAGGGAATACCGGTAATCTGAAGACCGTTCTTGCAGGAGGGCCGGATGTATTGGGCCATAATATAGAGACAATAAAAAGAAATTTCCCTGCAGTCAGAAAATACTCTGATTACGAGACTTCTCTTGCTATTTTGAGATTATCTAAACTATATAAGCCCGGTATTTACACAAAGTCCGGATTTATGCTTGGGCTCGGAGAGAACATGGAAGAAGTAGAGGAATTGCTTGGGGATCTGAAAAGAATTAGTTGTGATATAGTTACAATAGGCCAGTATCTCAGGCCCAAACAATCGAATATTCCGGTAAAGAAGTACTATAAGCCTGAGGAATTTGAAAGAATAAGAGAATTAGCAATCAGTTTTGGTTTTAAAGCGGTGGAAAGTGGAATATTTGCAAGATCTTCCTATAATGCAGGTGTCTTATTGGATAAATTTTTAAAAGTAAAGTCCGGATCAGTGATTTCTTAAAAGGTACCTGGTAAAATTTGCCACAAGGAGGAGAGATATATTATTATTTAGTAAAAATAAAAAATGGCTTTGATAGTAGAAGAACAAGAATGAAGAAGATAAAAAATAGTATTTCGGCTTATCTGGAACTGATAAAGACATATAATAGGATTGCAAATATTACGACCATAGTAAGAAGGTATTTTGCCATCAATGGCTTTGACGGGGTGATTACCAGTATCGGCATCCTGGTGGGGAATTTTATTATTGGGATCAAGGAGCACAAGCATGTCATCATAGCGGGTGTTGCAATAATAATCTCTCTCGGTGTTTCCGGAATCTGGAGTGCCTATTATAGCGAAACTGCGGAAAGGAAGAGAGAAATCGATGATCTTGAAGAATCGACTCTTCACGATCTGGATAAAACCATAATATCACGGGCACAGAAGTTTGCCGCTATTGTCCTTGCTTTCGCTAATGGATTATCACCTGTATTAACTGCATTTATTCCTTTGACCCCTTTTCTTTTTGGAAAACTTATACCGATAGATATTTGTTATTACAGCGGTTTTGGCCTGGCATTTTTAATATTATTTGGAATGGGTCTATTTTTGGGTAAAATTTCCCGGGCAAATCTTTTGATAAGTGGAATAAAAATGTTTATAGCCGGCGGTTTCTGTGTTATTTTAAGCCTGCTTTTGACATTGATTGAATGATTTCGGAGAATTTCATTTAGCTTCTATAAACCATCCGGTTAAGAAATAGTTTAAATTAAATCCGGCCTTACATGGAAAGTAAGACCGGATATTCATTATCATAGATTAAAAAGGTTATAAATTTCACAGAATAGGCAAATAATTATCCAGTTCATAATCTGTTACCTGTATCCTGTATCTATCCCATTCAATTTTTTTGTTTTCAATAAATTTAAAGAAGATGTGATCTCCCAGTGTTTCTTTTGCAAGCTTGCTTTTTTCAAAAAACTTTATTGCTTCGAAAAGGTTATCGGGAAGAGTCTCGATCCCTGCTTTTTCCCTTCTTTCTATATCCATTTCAAATATGTTTTCTTCAATAGGATCGGGTAAAGGATATTTATTTTTAATACCTTCCATCCCGGCAGCCAGCATAAGGCTGAAAGCAAGATATGGATTGCATGCCGGATCGGGACATCTAAACTCGACTCTTGTTGATTTTTCCTTTCCTGGCTTATACATCGGGACCCTCACGAGAGTGGACCTGTTTCTTCTTGCCCATGAAATATAAACGGGAGCTTCATAACCAGGTACCAGTCTTTTATAAGAATTCACCCACTGGTTTGTTATTGCGACTATTTCCTTGCTGTGATGAAGCAATCCTGCAATGAATTGTTTAGCTGTAGTTGACAGGTTGTATTTGTCTTTAGGATCATGAAATGCATTTTTATCACCCTTGAATAATGATTGATGGGTATGCATTCCGCTGCCATTGACCCCGAATATTGGTTTGGGCATAAATGTCGCGTAAACTCCGTTTCTTGTTGCAACTTCCTTTACTATCATCCGGTAGGTCACTGCATTATCTGCCATGGTCAGGGCATCGGTATACCTCAGGTCAATTTCATGCTGTGAGGGGGCTACTTCATGGTGTGAGTATTCAACGCCTATACCCATTGATTCAAGACAAAGAATGGTATCTCTTCGCAGAGGGCTCGCTGCATCAAGAGTGGTTAAATCGAAATATCCGCCTCTATCAAGTGTTTCAGGCTTGCCTTTGTCGGATTTAAAGTAAAAATACTCAAGTTCAGGTCCGATATAATATGTATACCCGGATTCGCCTATTTTTTTAAGTTCTTTTTTAAGTACCCATCTTGGGTCGCCTTCAAAATGGGAACCATCCGGATTTAAGACATCGCAAAACATTCTTGCAACTCCATTTTCAGGAGGACTCCAGGGCAGCATCTGAAAAGTATTCGGATCAGGTAAAGCTATGACATCACTTTCCTCTATACGGGAAAATCCTTCGATCGACGAACCATCGAATCCCATTCCTTCCTGAAGTGCCCCTTCCAGTTCCTCTTTAGTTATGGAAAAACTCTTTAGAATGCCCTGAACATCAGTAAACCATAACCTTATAAATTTCACATTGTTATCATGGACTTTTTTTAATACAAATTCCTTCATCTTGTCATCGGTTTTCATATTTCACTTCCTTTTGTTTTGACTGAAAATTTAATTATATATAATGATATAGAACTTTTTTAATATTATATCTTAATTTTTATAAAATTTGTTCTGGTTATGTTAAATCTATGTTAAATTTTCCTGCATTTATTGCATAAATCCTAACCAATCGCTTTCTCACCCTCCTCCCCGGTTCTAATTCTAATGCATCTTGGCAGATCCAGGACAAATATCTTACCGTCACCGATGTTACCCGTATATGATCCTTTCCTTATTGCTTCAATGGTAGGTTCCACAAAATCCTCGTTTACCGCTATTTCCAGTCTTATTTTTTTTAGTAAATTTACCTCATATATCACACCACGGTATGTTTCGGTATACCCCTTTTGCTGGCCGCAGCCAAGGACATTGGTTACTGTCATTTTATAAACTTCTGCGTCAAATAACGCCTTTTTTACATCGGGCAGTTTATGAGGTTGTATCAAAGCTATAATAAGTTTCATGATGTACAGTCCTTTCTTTTTTGGTTAAATTCTTTTTATTAATCATTTAAAAATATCTGGAAACCTGAATATGCTTCCATACCATGTTCTTCTATATCAAGGCCTTTTATTTCGGTACCATTTTTTACCCTGATACCAATAGTCTTTTTAAGGATGAAGAAGAATACCAGAAATATCGAGAAAACAAATGAAAATGCTGCTGCTGCCCCCGTCAACTGGATCAGTAAAGGTTTCCATCCTCCACCGAAAAACAAACCGCTCACATTATTGAATCCGGCAAGAGTGGAATATTTTGATTGCGCAAAGAGACCGACTGCTATTGTACCGAATGCACCACAGACACCGTGAACCGATATCGCACCGACCGGATCATCGATTTTCACCTTTTTATCGAAGAAATCAATGGCGATACATACCAGTACCCCGGCAATAAGACCGATAATTATTGCACTATAGGGGGAGACAAGCGCACATCCTGCGGTAATTGCAACAAGACCTGCAAGGGCACCGTTTAGCATCATCGATGCATCTGGTTTTTTAAATCTTGCCCAGATGTAAAACATTGCGGAAATCGAACCGGCTGCAGCTGCAAGAGTAGTATTTGTAACAATCATCGGTATCGATTTGTTTAATGCGGAAAGCGTACTTCCTCCATTGAATCCGAACCAGCCAAACCATAAAATGAAAACACCCAGAGTTGCAAATCCAATATTATGTCCCGGTATCGCATTTGATTTACCGTCGGGATTATATTTTCCTATCCTGGGACCAAGCATCATTACCGCGGTAAGTGCCGTCCAGCCGCCAACCGAGTGGACTACAGTCGAGCCTGCAAAATCAATGAAGCCCAGTTTCGAAAGCCAGCCGCCACCCCATATCCAGTGTCCCACTATTGGATATATGACACCGGCCATAAATGCACTGTAAACCAAAAAGCTTGCAAACTTCGTTCTTTCTGCCATTGCACCCGATACAATCGTTGCTGCAGTTCCGGCAAAAACAAGCTGAAAGAAGAAGTATGTAAAGTAGTTTATTTTAGAGGGATCATTGAAAAAAGACATAAAGCTGCTGGCTCCTATGAAACCGCCGATATCCTTACCGAACATTAAGCCAAAACCCAGAATAAAATAGAGCAAACTGGAAATACTGAATACTATAAAATTCTTCATCAGGATATTCACCGTATTTTTTGCCCGTGTGAAACCGGATTCTACGAGTGCAAATCCAGCATTCATAAAGAATACCAGAAAAGCGGAAATAAGAATCCATATTGTATCCAATGCCGTTAAAGATCCCATATCTTCTAACTCCTTTTGCCGTTGATAATGGGGATATTTTACTACCCGGACTTTACCGGCTGGTTACATCCCTGTTAAAAGTATGTTAAATGTTTCAAATTGGATTTAAACAAATAAAGATAGTTCTGATTAAATTTGAGGAGAGAACATATAACCGACATTCCTGACGGTTTTTAACATAAGATTATATGGCGGGGGGATTTTTGAACGCAGTCTTCGCATATGCACATCCACTGTTCTGCTGCCGCCATAAAAATCATACTCCCAGACCGCAGATAAAAGCTTATTCCTTGTAAATACTTTATTCTGGTTCTGAAGAAGGATTTTCAATAATTCGAATTCCTTGAAAGTGACCTCTATGGGTCTCTGGTCAACTTTCAGTTCATACTTATCAGTATCCAATATCAGTCTGTCTACCACAATAGCGTTTTGGGAAGGTAAAGGGTTTCTTTTTTGAAGGACCAGCTTTATTCTCAAAAGTAACTCTTCTTCAATCCGGTTATCAAATATAAAATCATCGAAAGTATTTTCTTCTCTCAGCAAAAAGTCTGTTTGATCCGGATCAAGAATTACCAGTTTAGCAATATCATGTTTATCAGCGAAATTAACGATTTTCATGAAATGATTACTGCTGTCTTTAGTTTTAGAAGTGATATCCAGAATGATTAAGAAGATAGTTTCGGGCTGGGTTGGAAGATTATCGAATATCTTTTCTATCTTTATATCGAAACCTTCAAAATCTTGAATACCGGTTATCTTATCAATATTTTTTTTATTCCTGGAGTATAAAAGTATTTTTTTCATATTTTTTAAAATCAATATATAAATAAAAGCAGATAAACTATATCCAATATTTCATAATTATAAGTTAATTTATTCTTTTATAAAAATTTAAATTTTAATATGAGTTTATTTAATCAATCTCTTTATCGGATATTGATATCATTTAAAGTTTATAAATTTTTATTTGACTATCGATTTATATTTTTTTCTGAACTCAGTTATGATAGAATAAGTATTGCGCAAGCGCTTACTTTATTTTATAGATGTTAGGAGTATGCAATGGTCAATTATAATGATATAGCGAGACTGGCAAAGGTATCTCAGACCACAGTGTCTCATGTAATAAATGAGACAAGGTTTGTAATGCCTGAGACAAAAAAAAGAGTACTTGATGTAATGAAAAAATTAAAATACCAGCCAAACCTGCTTGCCAGAAGTCTTGCAACCGGGAAAACACATACTATCGGTCTGGTCATTTCCGACATTAGAAATCCGTTTTATCCAGAACTTGTTCAGGGAGTAGAGGAACTCGCAGTAAAGAATGATTATAATGTATTTTTATGTAACACTGATTACGATATTGAAAAAGGTTTAAGGTCAATAGGGGCTTTGATCAAGAGGAAAATAGATGGAATCATCGTTGCTTCAAGCCAGGTGGACAGTTCTATATTGAACCAGCTTTTGGATACAGAGGTTAGTTTTGTGCTGGTTGACTGGGGTAAAAGAAATATAAGCGTAGATAGCCTTTATTTTGATTATAAAGTCGGTATAGCGGAAGCTGTTTCTCATCTGATTTCTCTCAAACATAGAAATATCCATTTTATAAGCGGCCCGAAAACTTTAAAAACAGCAGAAATAAGAAAAAGGAATTTTATTGATGCAATAGAAAAACATAAAAATGTTGATTTGAGCTATAAAATATTTGAGGGTGATCATAAAATAGAGGGCGGCTATAAATCTGTTCAAAAGATATTAAAAGAAAAAGTTCTTCCAACAGCAGTTGTTTGTTCAAATGATCTCACAGCTATAGGAGCGATGAAAGCTTTTCAGGCAAGTGATATTAAAGTTCCTGATGATATATCTATTGTTGGTCTGGATAATATAGCATTGACCGAAATAGTTTCGCCTACATTGACTTCTATAGAATTAGAGAGATATAGGATAGGCCAAACTGCGATGGAACTGCTTCTTAACAGGATTAGGAATAAAAAATTACCCAAACAGACCTGTATTTTTAAGACGAGACTTATTGTAAGAGAGAGTACTGCACAGAGAAGAAAGAATAATTGATCCTAGTAAATTTATAAGGGAGTGGATTTTGTCCAAGTTAGTAATAATCGGAGCAGGTAGTACTGTGTTTGTGAAAAACCTGGTAGGGGACTTGCTTCTTCTTAATAACCTAAAGCTTGATACCATCTCCTTGGTGGATATAGATGGTAAAAAATTAGAAATTGTACAAAAGCTTATAAATAAAGTCAAAAATCAAATTGGCAGCTTCATAAAGATAGAAGCAACAACTGATAGGAAAAAAGTGCTTGCTGGTGCCGATTATGTAGTAAGCACAGTGGACGTCGGAGGTCTTGATCTATACCAAAGGGAGATAGAAATCACAGATAGATTTGGAGTAAATCAGAATGTAGCAGATACCCTGGGACCCGGAGGAGTATTTAAAGGACTCAGAGTAGTGCCTATAATAATCGATATATGCAGGGACATTAAGAAACTTTGCCCTAATACTATACTGTTTAACTATACCAATCCTATGTGTATAACTATGTTATCTATCTTCTATGCTACTGAAATAGAAGCGTATGGATTATGTCATTCTGTACAGGGTACCGCAGATCTGCTGGCAAATTATCTAGGTGCATCAATAGATAAAATATCTTATTTTTGTGCTGGTATTAACCATATGGCTTGGTATCTGAAATACAAGGTTGACGGGATAGATGCATATCCCAAATTAAAAGCCATAGCCAAAGACAAAAGACTGATAGAAAAGCTTGCGAAAGATAATGAATATGGGGGGATAGGACTTCATGATGATATAAGGTTTTCTATGCTTGAACATTTTGGGTACTTTATTACTGAATCTCCTTATCATCTTTCAGAGTATCTACCTTATTTTAGGAAAAATCATGATACTATAAAGAACTATAAAGTTGATGCCCGCTGGCATTTAGAGCTTCTAAAGGGAAAAGATGACTATTACAAGCAAGTAAGAGAAATTATATCCGAGGGAAAAGAAATAGAGATAAAGAAATCGTTCGAATATCTGCCGGATATAATTCATGCTCTGGAGACCGGTGAATATTTTAGGGCTAATATAAACGTGTTAAATAGAAGTCTTATAGATAATTTACCGCAAAACTCATGCGTAGAAGTACCCTGTCTTATAGGAAAGGATGGTATTAGACCTTTAAAAATAGGAAATCTTCCGGAACAGTGTGCGGCTCTGAACAGGTCAAATATAGGTGTTCAGATTCTTGCAGCTAAGGCTTGCTTAGAACCAGACGAAGATAAGAAAAAAAAGCTTACAAAAATGGCAATAAAGCTCGACCCCCTGACAAGTGCAGTACTAACCTTGGATAAAATAGATGACATGGTGGAAGAATTGTTTAAATTGAATAGAAGTTACTTAAAAATTTAAATGCCTGATGGTTGAAAGCTAAATATTTATTTAAATATTTCTACAATTTCAGTAAACAGGATTCCAACTGCCATGGCACCTGCATCCGGATGATTGAGGCTTCTTTCTCCAACATAACTGGCTCTTCCCCTGGATGCAATGATATCTTTTGTCTTTTCAGCTCCAAGAGCAGCCTCTTTTGCTGCCTTTCTCATTGCTTCAAGTAAATCCTCCCCTGCCTCGCCGCTCTTTTTAAGCGACTCAGTCACCGGGATCAAAGCATCAAGCAGGGTTTTATCCCCTAATTGTGCTCCTCCTCTCTTTTGGATGCCATTTACAGTGTTTAGCATTAGCTCGCCCAACTCTATTAGACTTAATTCTGTTTTTTTAGCTGCATACTTGCCTGCACTTCGAAAAGCAGAACCCCAAATAGGTCCGGAAGCACCACCACAATATTCGGTTATTATTATCCCGCACGATCTCAGGAATGTACCAATGTCATCTTGAGGTAAATTATCCCACATCTCTTTTAAGTGGTTAAAGCCTTTTGCAAGGGAAGTGCCAAAGTCACCATCTCCAGCAGCAGAATCTAACTCACAAAAATACGCTTCTTTCTCAATGATAAGCTTTGTCATGTACTGGATCATTTTTACAATATCTGATGTTAATAACTTGTTCATTACTCATTCCTCCAAAAAAATGAGGGTTTTTTATTGATTAATAAACCTTTTAATATTTATCAGCCTAACATTTTCAGCGCAGGTGAGTCCGCAGGATACTCCAATAACTCTTTTAATTCAGAATCTAAATTTAATAAGGTCAAAGAAGCACCTGCCATATCGATAGAAGTCATATAATTTCCGACCAACGTCTTATAAACTTTAATGGAATTATTTGCTAAAATTTTATTGACTGAATTGTTCAAAAGATATAATTCCATCAGGGGTGTTGAGCCAAGTCCATTAACGAGAACGGCAACTTCTACCATCTTTTGATCCGAAAAGTGCACAATAATCTTTTCAAGCATTTTCTCAGCCAGTTTATCTGCTGATACCATTTTTTCGCGGGCTACCCCTGGCTCTCCGTGAATCCCGACCCCAAACTCTATTTCATCTTCACCAATAGAAAAAGTAGGTGTTCCTTTGGCTGGAACTGTACAGGAAGTAAGCGCGAACCCAATAGTTCTAACATTTTTAATAACTTTTTCAGCGACGATTTTAACTTCAGAGAGCCCCAAACCTCTTTCGGCTGCTGCCCCTGCAATTTTATGAACAAATATAGTTCCTGCAACACCTCGTCTGCCGGTTGTATACAAACTATCCTTGACAGCAACATCATCGTTAACATACACGCGCTCGATATTTATATTATCATCCTCAGCCATCTCTGCAGCCCCATCAAAGTTCATAAGATCTCCTGAGTAATTTTTTACGATTAAAAGTGTTCCCTTCTTGGACCGGGTTTGAAGAATCGCATTATAAACTTGGATGGTGGAAGGTGAAGCAAATACATCACCGCAAACGGCTGCATCAAGCAGCCCTTTTCCAACAAAGCCGGCGTGTGCCGGTTCATGCCCGCTTCCACCACCACTGATTAAGCTCACTTTTTGGTAATTGAGCACTTTTCTCTTAATGATCTTGTATTGGGCTATCAATTCTAATTGATCTGGATATGCTTCAACCATACCTTCACACATCTCTATTACAACATTCTCGGTATTGTTAATTATTTTCTTCATTAGACCCTCCGAGCCTATCTGCTACAAGGATTGCTCCAAATACATCCTTGGGAGTTACCTGGAATGGCATATTGTGTATAGTTTCACCTTCCGCACATGCTGCTTCAGCTACAGCCATAACTTTTTCCTTTGTTACTTCAACTATTCCCAAATCCTTCAGGCACGTAGGAAGTCCTACAGACTTACAATAATTAATAACTGTATCCAATTCTTCCTTAGGTGCATTTTCAAGTACCAGATGTACTATAGTACCAAATGAGACTTTTTCTCCATGGAAGAACTTATGTGTTTCCTCAAGGACTGTAAGCCCGTTATGGATAGCATGCGCTGCTGCCAAACCGCTGCTTTCGAACCCAAGTCCGCTGAGAAGTATATTTGCTTCAACGATGTTCTCAAGAGCCTGAGTTACTACATTCAGGTCACAAGCTGCTTTTGCTTTTAATGATTCTGCCATTAAAGTTTCATAACAAGTTTTCGCAATAGCAAAAGCTGCCTTCGTACTCTTCCCCCCTGGCATATTATTTGCATTTGACCTGATACAGGATCTCGCTTCAAAATATGTAGAAAGAGCATCTCCCATTCCTGCAACAAGGAATCTTGTTGGCGCATTAGCTATTATTTCTATATCAACTAAAACGATATCAGGGTTTTTATATAAGTGTAAGTATTCTTCAAATGCACCTTCTTCTGAATATATTATGGCTAATTTACTGGTAGGTGCATCTGTAGATGCGATTGTGGGAACAATAATTACAGGTTTTTTTGAAAGATAAGAAGCTGCCTTTGCTGTATCAAGTGCTTTGCCACCGCCAAGACCGATAAATACATTACACTCATTGTCAGCACTTATGCTTCTCATCCTTTCAATTTCATTTTTTGTACACTCCTCTTTGAATTCTCCATATACGATTTCAAAGGGATTCTTTAACAGTGCTTTGTCAATGTAATCCTGCACTCTCTTCTGGTCAACTTTGGAGGCTACAAGTAATGCCTTTTTCCCAAAATCCTTAACATAAATACCAAGGTTATACAGTTCACCCTCCCCCTGAATATATTTTGAAGGTGAAATTAATATTTTTTTCATATACATACTTCCTTTGTGAATTATTAATTATTTGAATACCAAATCATCGGATTACCTTAAAAAACTTGACATAAACATTTATTTTTTATATTATACAATAAAAGAAAGCACTTGCGCAAGTGCTTGTTAAGTTTATTTTTAATTTTAGTGAATAACTATCATCAGAATTGTTAATGTAGAAATAGCAAAATCAACAAAGTTAGTTTAAATAGATATGTATTTAAAAAATTTTTTTCAAAACATCCATAGATAAAGAATAATAACAATATACTAAGATACAATAATTGAAAAATACTTTAAGGGGAGGTGATGGGAATCAAATTGGAAGAGATTTGTTCAGAATGACTAATATTGATCTTAATATTAGCATTGTGCTCCAAACAAATCTACATAAAGATTTATAAGAGATGGTGTGAAAAGTAACGCATGAAGGGAGGTGATTTATAGAAGTAATTATATGTATTTTTTATGATAGAGGTTTTTGTAAAGAAAGGATTTGGAAATGAAAAAATCATTATTATGGATAGTAGTGTTGTTATTGAGTATATCAATGATTGCAGCTTTTTCAATGTATGGTTGTAAAGAAGAAGAAGCTGGAGAAGAGGAAGTAGCTGAAGAAGAAGTAGTAGCTGAAGAAGAAGTAGCAGCTGGAGAAAAGACCCAGGTGGTATATAATTCATTCGCAAGCGACCCAGAACCGCGTAGAATCGACGAAATGATAGTTAGCATGTTTGAGGAAGCTAATCCTACAATTGATGTTATCCACAGCATCGTTGCTCATGAAGATTTCAAACAGGCTATCCGTGCCTATCTGACCGCTTCAACCCCTCCAGATGTACTGTCCTGGTTTGGAGGCAATCGAGCCCGATTCTTCATTGACAAAGGTCTTATTATGGACATCAGTGATATTTGGGCGAGTGAGGGCTGGAACGATTCTTATTCCAAGGGCTTTAAGGCGCTGAGTACAGTTGATGACAAACAGTACTTCCTGCCTACGAGCTACTACTGGTGGGCAGTATATTATAATAAGGTAGTTTTTGAACAGTATGACCTGACACCACCCACAACCTGGGATGAGTTTCTGAATGTGTGCGCGACGCTAAAGGAAAATGGAGTAACCCCCATAACCATCGGTAATAAGTACCCGTGGACATCAGCAGGTTGGTTCGATTACCTGGACATGCGTATAAACGGTCCTGAGTTCCACATTAACCTGATGCTAGGTACAGAAAAATATGATGATCCTAAGGTTAAAGCAGTCTTTATGGCCTGGAAAGAACTCCTGGACAATGGTTACTTTAACGCAGATTCTCTGTCGTATGCATGGCAGGAGGTTCTTCCGACTATGATTAGTGGAGAAGCAGCCATGTACTTGATGGGTCAGTTCATTATGGATTCAATCCCTGCAGAGAATCAGGCAGACTTTGACTTTTTCCGTTTCCCAATTATTGACTCCACTATGCCCATCGGCGAGGATGCTCCAACAGATGGCTACTTTATAGCAGCAAATGCTCCACATCCCGAGGAAGCTAAACTATTCTTAGCCTTCCTGGGCTCAAAAGAGGTACAGGAAATCGGAGTTACAGAACTCGGTCGCTTGGCTACTAACACTGAGGTAGACCCAAGCCTCTTTACCGAAGTACAGCTGAAGGGTATGGATTTGGTGAATAATTCGGACTATGTAGCACAGTTTTATGATCGTGATACTACACCCGAAATGGCTGAGAAGGGTATGGCAGCAATGCAGTCATTCTGGTCCGACACCAGTGAGGCCAATATTGACAACATACTTGCTCAATTAGAAGCAGATAGATTAGTGATTTTTGCTGAAGAAACTGAAGAGTAGTTCGGCATTATGCAATTATAGTATAATAAATATGGGTAGCCGCCCAGAGGCTATCCATATTTAGAAATGGGTGATTTATGTTAACGCCAGCGTCTATCAAAGGAAAAAAATTTAAGATCAACTGGGTACCCTATCTTTTTTTGATGGTACCGCTGTTATTGTTTCTGATGTGGGTAATTGGCCCGATGCTTTATACGTTTTACCTAAGCTTTACCAACTGGGATGGTGTTTCATCAGCTCAGTTTATAGGTATTACTAATTACATCCGTTTGTTTAAAGATCCAGTTTTTCAAATAGCATTGCTCAACAACTTGAAATGGTTGGTCTCATTAATCACAGTCCCAGTTATAATGGGGCTGGGGCTAGCTATGGCACTTAACAGCAGTATTCCAGGTGCGAGAGTGATTAAGGCTGCATTTTTTATGCCGTATGTTCTCTCGTTTATCATCGTTGGTATGATATTTGGGTGGATGTACCATCCAGCCGGTGGTTTAATTAACAACACATTGCACGCAATTGGATTAGATTGGCTGGCTCTTGGTTGGTTAAGCAGCACAAAACTGGCTACGTGGTGCATAATTGCAGCAGCAGTCTGGCGTCAGGTAGGTTACGTGATGATACTTTACCTGGCTGGCCTGCAGTCCATAGATTCAACGCTGGTTGACGCAGCTAAAGTGGATGGCTGCAATAGTTGGCAATTATTTAGACGGATTATCTTTCCGCTTCTTGCGCCTATTACAGTTATCATCGTTACTATAAGTATTATAGATTCACTACGTTCCTTTGATCTAGTATTTATAATGACCCGTGGCGGTCCGGCAAACTCGACGAGTGTGCTGGCCAACTTCATGTACATAGAAGCATTCAACAATTACAAGATGGGCTATGGTGCAGCCATCGCGGTAATAATGTTCCTTATTACTGCGGTGTTTATTTTTATTTATTTGCGGCGAGTGCTCCGTACTGAGATGGAATATTAAGAGGCTATTGGGATATGGAAGGCGTGCGAATAAAATTATCTATACGTATTGTTTTATCTGTTTTATGCTTCTTGTTTACCACCTTATGGTTAATACCTGTAATAGCGTCGTTGGTGACCTCTTTCCGTACCTATGATGACATCCTTCTAAACGGATTCTGGTCTATACCGAAATCCTTAACTTTTAACAACTTCATCGAGGCATGGAATCGGGGTGGACTGGCTCACTATTTACCGAATAGTTTCATTATAACGATACCATGCCTGATTGGCACCCTTTTTCTGTCGTCTCTGGGAGGGTATGCTCTCTCACGTTTCCGCTTCCCAGGCAATAAACTGATACTTTTCATATTTGTGGCAGGCATGATGCTGCCCTTTCAGATTTTGCTACTACCTGTTTTTAAGCTCACAGATGCACTAAACATATATGATACTTATTGGGCGTTGATTATTTTTCATACATCCTTCCAGCTTGGTTTTTGTACATTCGTCCTGCGTAATTATATGCACACTATGCCGGAAGAGATTTTAGAGGCAGCGCGGGTTGATGGCTGCAGCGAGTTCCGAGTTTACTGGCAAATTATGATGCCGCTTACTCTGCCAGCAATGGGGGCTTTGGCAACGCTCGAGTTTACATGGATATTTAATGACTTTTTATGGGCGTTAATTCTGCTGCAACGCGATGCGCTTAAGCCGATCTCGACTGGTATGGCGACACTTGTGGGACAGTACATAATGGAATGGACGGTAATTACTGCCGGCTCAATGATCGCTGCCCTGCCGACAGTGATTGTATTTCTGTTTCTGCAGCGTTACTTTGTTTCTGGGCTGACGTTGGGGGCAGTTAAAGGGTAAAACTGAAGAGATATATTCTTAAATTCCCACATCTAAAGATCTGTATCTGTTGAGATAATGGTTGTTAGTTTAAAAAAAAATAATTTTAATTTATTAAATTGTTAAGGAATATGAGTGTGAAAAAATCGAATACGACACAATTATTGCTTGGCGTCGACTATTACCCCGAGCAATGGCCCGAGGATCGATGGCATATTGATGCTCGGTTAATGCACGAAGCCGGTCTTTCTGTTGTACGCCTTGCTGAGTTTGCCTGGGCTAAAATAGAACCTTCAGAGGGTCGGTATGATTGGCTGTGGCTGGATAAAGCTATAGAGATATTGGTGAATGAGGGATTGCAAGTGGTTTTAGGTACGCCCACTTCTGGCCCGCCTGCATGGTTAATTCGGAGTAACCCGGATATCCTTCCAGTGGATGCGCAGGGTCATCGTCGCAATTTTGGCTCCCGCCGACATTATTGTTTCAACAATACAATCTATCATGATGCCACACGCCGTATTGTGACAGCGATGGGTGAACACTTTGGGAATAACGCGGCCCTAATTGGTTGGCAACTGGACAATGAATTCGGGTGTCATGACACTACACGCTGCTATTGTAAAAACTGCACTACAGCTTTCCAAGCATGGTTACAAAAAAAGTACGGTTCGCTCGACATGCTCAACACTGCGTGGGGTAATGTCTTTTGGAGCCAATCCTATAGCGATTGGACGCAAATCATGCCACCTAACCTAACTGTAACCGAGGCTAATCCCAGTCACGTATTGGACTGGTATCGTTTCTCTTCGGATTCGGTGGCGATTTACCAGCAAATTCAGATAGACATTTTACACCGACTCTGCCCGGACAAGTTTATTACCACAAACTTTATGGGTACTTTCTCCGACTTTAATCATTACATGATAGCTGCGCCGCTGGATTTTATTACCTGGGATAGTTATCCCACCGGCTATGCAGAACTCATAAGGCCAATAGCTTACATGCCGAACGAATCCCAGCCGGATGTAGCTTATGATGTTGGTGACCCTTATGTAACTGGTTTCTGTCACGACCTGATGCGCGGTCTGAAAGACGGTACACCATTCTGGGTGATGGAGCAGCAGGCTGGTCAAATCAATTGGGGCAAGGTCAACCCTGCCATACGTCTCGGTACGGTCCGATTGTGGACGTGGCACGATATAGCCGCCGGGGCCGATGTCGTTGTCTATTTCCGCTGGAGAGCTTGTCGGTTTGCCCAGGAGCAGTATCACAGTGGCCTATTGCACCACGACGGTACATTCGATATGGGGTACCAGGAGGTGCTGAGATTGCAGAAGGAGAAACCCTTGATGCAATCCATCCAGGGCACGCGCGTGGTGGCCGAGGCAGCTATCCTGGCAGATTATGAGGATCTTTGGGCGCTGGATTTGCAACCGCATAATCACATTATTACTTACTGGCGCCATCTATTTGCTTACTATCGCACTTTAGCTAGAGCCAGCGTGCCAATTGACATAATCTCAACCGAGGCAGATCTATCGCGGTATAAGCTGGTGATTGCTCCCACTTTGCTACTGGCTGATGAAACGCTGTCCACTCGTCTGGCTAATTACGTTAAATCCGGCGGTATGCTGCTTTTAGGCATACGTTCTGGCTTAAAGACGCTTACCAACATAGTAACAGATAAACCTTTACCCGGTCCGTTCCATAACCTGGTAGGTGCAACGGTTGAGACCTGGCACTCACTGCCACCTGATGTGATTTATCCGTTGATTGATTATAAATTACAGACACTCGAAGCAACAATATGGGCCGAGGGCCTTGTAGTAGACTCTGCTGATCCGTTGATATCCTATAACGGTGGGCCGCTGGAAGGTAGGGCTGCTGTTACTGTCAATAAGATAGGAAAGGGGCATGTTGTTTACACGGGTTTATGGCCTAATGAAGCAGTACTTAATTCACTAATCAGTTGGCTTTTGCCACGGGCAGGTATCAAACAGCTGGCGTATGTACCGGAAGGTGTTCTCACCTATCACCGAAAAAATTCCGGGCGTGACTATCTGTTTCTGCTGAACTTTACAGATGTGCCTGCTATAATCCGTCTCAACATTAAGGGTGCCACTGATACTGTAACAGGCCAGCAAGTAGGACGTAAGGTGGCAATCGCTGCGCGTGATTTACGGCTGTTGAAACTTAAAGCAATATCACAAAAGGAGATTATTAAAGAAGGTTTGTAGGGAAAGGGAATAAATCAATAGATAATTTTTTATTTTATTAGAAGTATAGAGAAGCATTGGAAGTATCCGGTTGTTCCATGACACGATTTGTTAAGGTAATTGTTTATATAATCATTTTTTAGTTATTTGCAGCGGTGGGAATAAAAAGTAAAGATTTTAATAAATAAAAAAATTTTAATATTAAATAACTTTGTACTATTAGAAAGGAGATATAGAAATAGAACATAACATAGAAAAACTGGAAATCAGTAATTATTTTAAAGGGCTAAAGAATCTATTTTTTGAAAGATTTGTAAAGGGTAATCGGGAAGAAGAAAATATCTTCGAAAAGAAAGATCTTGTAAATATTTTATCTCCCGGAAGAATAAATATAATTGGGGAGCATACAGATTACAATTTAGGACTTTCTATAAATACAGCTATAAATAAATATATATTTATAGCAGGGTATGAAAATAAAACAAATAGTGTAGAAGTTTTTTCAAAGCATCTAAATGATTCTAAAAAGTTTTTATTGGATGATATTAGCTTTGATAAAAACACACATTGGATAAATTATATAAAAGGGGTTTTAAAAGAATATATTAAACACGGTCATAAAATTAGCGGATTTAATATGGTTGTGGATAGTAACCTGCCTATTGGTGCTGGTATTAGTTCATCTGCTTCTCTTGAGGTTGGAGTTACAAAATTTGTTGAAGAGCTTTTTAATTTAAAAATGGATAAAAGAGAAACGGTAGAATACAGTAATAGTGCTGAAAATAATTTTGTAGGAGTAAACTGTGGATTCATGGATCAGTTTGCTGTTGTTTATGGAAAGGAAAATTATGTAATTTATTTAAACTTTAAAGGCCTCTCTTATGAATATATTCCCTTCGATCTTGATGGTAATAGGATTTTAATTATTAATACCAAAGAGGAAAGAAATCTAGCAGATACTAAATATAACGAAAGAAGAAATGAATGTAATGACGCAGTTAAATTAATATCCAGAATTGTAAAAAATAAGAATATTAGATCCCTATCAGATGTTAGTTTGGACTTGCTATATAAACTAGAAAATAAGATGAATGAGAAACTTTTTAGAAGAGCGAAGCATGTTGTAACAGAAAATAAAAGGGTTTTATTAGCAAAAGAATATCTGCTCAAAGGTGATGTTGAAAAAATAGGTCAATTATTATTTGAATCACATAAAAGTCTTAGATATGATTATGAGGTATCGACTGAAAAACTCGACTATCTGGTTGATGAAATGAGTAAAATTAAAGGAGTTTATGGTGGGAGGTTAATGGGTGCAGGCTTTGGAGGTAGTGTTATAAGTCTTGTTAAGAAAGGTGAAATTGATAGTATTACTGATATAATAAGTGATAAGTACTTAAAAAAATTCAATATTTCTCCTGAATTTATAGAATGTTCATTTTCAGATGGGACAAGAAAAGTAAAAATTTAGGATATATAGAAGAATGAAAAAAGAAAAAGCGGAATTAACTAAAAAAAGAAGAAAAATATCTGGGAGTAGCTTCAGTAATGGAATAAGTAAGTCCTCCAGTAAAAATAAATCTTCGATGGATAGAAAATGCGAGAAAGATTTGAACTTGAGGAAGAGAGTAATAATAAAAAATGACGGAAGATATTTAATATATTATTCTTTTTAAAGAATTCTTGAAATGGTAAGGGAGGTTTAAAATGCTCCAGTTGAGATATGACCCGATCAAAAATCAACTGGTAGCTATTGCCACTAAAAGACAGGACAGGACTTTCCACCCGCCAAAAGATTTTTGTCCTTTATGCCCCACAAAAAAAGGTAAGATAGAGACCGAGATCCCTGAAAGTGATTATGACATAGCTGTTTTCGAAAATAAATTTCCGACTTTCGATAAGAATACGGAAAAGGTTGACAACAAAAAATTAAATGCCGGTTTTGATTTTAAATATGAATTACGAGAGTCAAAAGGTATTTGTGAAGTTGTCTGCTATACATCAAACCACGATCTATATCTGGAGGATTTGCCTTCAGAGAAAATCGGTAACCTGATAAAAGTATGGAAAGACCGCTACTCGACTCTTGGAAAAAAAGAATTCGTAAAATATGTCTTGATTTTTGAGAATAAGGGCGAGGAAATAGGAGTCACGCTTTCGCATCCTCATGGCCAGATCTATGCGTTTTCTATTATACCTCCGGTAATTTTAGAAGAATTAAGATCCGCGAAAGGATTTTTCGATAAAAAAAAGAGATGCCTTCACTGCCAGATAGTAGAGAGGGAGCTAAAGGAAAGAAGCAGGATAATTACCGCGAACGATGATTTCGTGGCATTCGTTCCGTTTTATGCCCGATGGCCCTATGAAGCACACATTTATCCACTGAAACATCTGCAAAGCCTGTGTGAATTAGGTGAAGGAGAAATCATCGCTCTATCAAAAATAATAAAAGAATTGGTGAATAGATATAATAGACTATTTGATTTTAGAATGCCCTATGTAATGGTGATACATCAAAAACCAACAACCAATAAAAATTATGACTTCTATCATTTCCATTTTGAATTCTACCCCCCTTACAGAACCAAAAATAAACTTAAGTATATGGCCGGAGTCGAACTGGGAGCCGGAACTTTCTTAAACGATACTTTGCCGGAAGAAAAAGCTGCAGAATTAAGAAATTGTTGATAAAATTTGATTTAAGGATAGAATTATTATAATTAAAGATAGAATTATTATAATAATTCTATAAATTTAGAAAAGAATTCTTAATAAAAATATCAGGTAAAGTATTTAAATGGCAAAAAAACAAAAAAAGTCAAGATCTAATAATATCCAATCAGAAACCATGAATAATCTTATGATGGATGCTCTTATGGAATATATTCCGGATAGTATATATTTTAAGGATCTTAAAAGCAGGATTATAAGAGCTAATAGAGCCTGTACAGAGAAAGCTTATGGAGTATGCGTCGCGGATGAAGCAGTGGGTAAAACAGATTTTGACTTTTTTTCCGAAGAACATGCAAAACAGGCATATAAAGACGAGCAGCGAATAATAAAAACAGGAAAACCTATCGTAGATATTGAAGAAAAAGAAACATGGTATGGAAAGAAATGCAGATGGATATCATCAACAAAAATGCCTTTTTACGATAAAAACGGTAATATTATAGGTACATTTGGTATTTCCCGTGACATATCAGACAGAAAAAAGGCAGAAGAAAAAATAAAATACCTCTCCTTCCATGACTCGCTTACCGGGCTCTACAACAGGGCATATTTTGATGAAGAACTAAGAAGGCTCGATACCGCAAGGCAGCTTCCCATAACTATAGTAATGGGCGATGTAAACGGACTAAAAGTAATAAATGACGCATATGGTCATGAAAAGGGAGACCTGTTTCTAAAAAAGATAGCAGATATATTGAGAGATACCTTTAGAAAAGAAGATATTGTATCAAGATGGGGAGGAGATGAGTTCATAGCAATACTTCCCAATGCTTACGAAAAAGATACTAAAAATATAGTTAATAGAATAAAGAAGATGTGCATCGAAAGAAGTACAGCTGATATGCCCTTAAGTATTTCAATAGGAATTGCGTCAAAGAAATTACCAGAAGAAGATATGGATTCCGTACTAAAAGAAGCCGAGGATAAGATGTACAAGTGTAAATTATGCGAGAGCAAATCCACAAATGAAATCATTATATCCTCACTCAGAGAGAATCTAAAAAGGGGAGATTACCGTCGCGAGAAGCACACCGGCAGGATGCAGCAGTACGCTCTTACAATAGGGAAAAAACTCAAGCTTTCAAATGTAAAGCTTGAGGAACTAAAACTGCTTATGGATCTTCACAATATAGGAAAACTGGCACTGGCAGATGAAATAATGTCAAAGCCGGGAAGACTTTCAAACGAGGAATGGAAGATAATACAAAAACTTCCTGAGATCGGATACCGCATAGCAGAATCATCAATGATACTCAAGCCCATTGCAGAAGCAATACTCTCCCACTATGAATGGTATAATGGAGAAGGATATCCAAGAGGAGTAAAAGGTGAAGAGATTCCCGTACTTTCAAGAATATCATTTCTGGTCAATTCCTATGAAGCTATGACCACAGACAGGCCATACAGGAAGAAGATGACAAGAAAAGAAGTAGTAAAGGAAATAAAAAGATGCTGCGGGACACAGTTCGACCCTAATATAGTAAAGATATTTCTGGAAATATTGGAAAAGGATCCCCAGGAATAATCAGATTTTTATTTAAACAATTCAGATTCAATTTTTTAAACTCTTTCCGAAAAATAAAAATTCTTATTAATCAGCGGTTTTATACAATTTAAAATTATTGGTAATAGGATATCTTCGGTCCTTGCCAAATGCCCTGGGAGTTATTTTGATACCGGGAGAACCCTGCCTCCTTTTATATTCGCTATGGTCCACCATTTCAATAACCTCTCTTACAATTTTTTTATTGAATCCTTTTTCTGAAATGGAACGGTAATCAAGATCGTCTTCTATATATGATTTGAGTATCGGATCCAGGATCTTATATGGAGGTAACCTATCTTCATCTTTCTGATCCGGTTTAAGTTCTGCGGAAGGAACCTTGCTTATTATTTTTTTCGGTATTATATCTGAATAGTTTTTGTTGATATATCTGCAAATTTTATAAACCATTGTTTTATAAACGTCTTTTATTGGTGAAAATCCTCCTACCATATCTCCATAAAGGGTGCAATATCCCACGCTTATCTCACTTTTATTACCTGTAGATAATACCAGCCAGTCGTTTTCGTTGGCAGCCGCCATTAAGATATTTCCTCTGATACGTGCCTGTAAGTTTTCTTTTGTGATATTGATTCCGGAGTGTTTTAGTATGATTTTTAGATTTTCGAGATAGGTGTTATAAATATCAGAAATAGGGATAGTTAAGAAATCGATACCGAGATTATGGGATAACTCTATTGAATCCTCGATGCTTCCTTTTGATGAGTAAGGCGAGGGCATTATGATTCCATTGACTCTTTTCTTTCCAAGGGCAAAAGTGGCGATTGCCGCAGTCAAAGCAGAATCAATGCCTCCGCTCAATGCAATGGCCACTTTATCGAACTTATTTTTAATAACATAGTCTCTGGTTCCGAGAATCAATGCCTGAAGTATCTCTGCTTCAATACAGCTAATATAACGGTTATATCCGGAGACATTTTTATATTCCTTATTTGTTTTTTTTCTTTTTTTAGGATATTTCAAGTCAACAATGGGTAATGGTTTATAAGACTTCTGCATTCCGGCTTTTAAGTTTCCAAATCCGTGATCTTTTGATCTGGCAGCCGTCACTCCTCCAGTATCAAGATCATATATAAGCACATCTTCCTTGAATGGTTTTGCATGGCTCATAATACTGCCTTTTTCGTTTATTATTATGCTATTTCCGTCGAATACCAGCTCATCCTGGCCCCCGACCAGATTTAAATAAGCAATATTCACATGGTTTTTGGCGGCAGCATGCGTTAGAAACTTTTTTCGTTCCTTGATTTTTCCGATATGGTAAGGAGAAGCGGATAAGTTTATTATAAGTTCTGCCCCGCCTAATACTGACTGGGTTTTTAATGGTCCCCGGGGATGGAAAATATCCTCGCATATATTGATCCCGATAAGCGTTTCCGCCACATTGAAAATATAACTGATGCTTCCTTTTTTAAAATATCTTTCCTCATCAAAAACCGAGTAGTTTGGCAGAAATTGTTTGTTGTATACTGCCTTTACCTGTTTGTCATGAATCACTGCAGCTGAATTGTATATTTCACTGCGTATCCTGCCGACAAAACCAACAATGGCTATGATGTTCAGTGTATTTTTTTTAAGTTTATCAAGATAAATGATATTTTCATCAATAAAAGATTTCTTTAAAAGAAGATCTTCAGGGGGATATCCGGTAATGGAAAGCTCGGGAAATATTACTATGTCGGCATCATTTCTTTTTGCTTCTGCGATGTGGGAAACAATGATATCATAGTTTCCTTTGAGATCTCCGACTGTTGGATTAATCTGTGCCAGATATAATCTTAAGATAGATATTTTTTCCTCCTTTTTAAGATATATTACCGTAAGCTTTAAATCTCATAATCATACTTCTAAATTATAACTCTTTTTATAAATTTACTTTATTCTTATATAGGGGGGAGATTCTTCTCAAGTCCGATATTATTTTTTGAATGACTTCAAGAAAATAATCCACTTCTTCTTTAGTATTTTCGAAGCCAAGGGTTATTCTCAGGGAACCATAAGCTTCCTCGTTCGAAAGCCCCATTGCAATCAGCGTATGAGATGGTTTAAGTGATGAAGAAGAGCAGGCAGAACCGCTTGATGCCGCTATGCCGGCATAGTCGAGTTTCAATACTATTGATTCTCCTTCTATATATTTAAATGAGAAATTACAATTTCCCGGCAGTCTTTTGGAAGGATGGCCATTGAATCTGACCTCATCGATTTTATCCAGGACACTGCCCACAAGATAATCCCTCATTTTCGTGATTTTTTTTATTCTATCTGAAAGATTTCTCTGTCCAATTTCCACAGCTTTTGCCAGTCCTGCAATTCCCGGTATGTTCTCGGTACCGGATCTGATTCCTCTTTCATGCCCTCCTCCAAGGATCTGTGGCATTATTCTGGTACCTTTTTTTATGTAAAGAGCTCCCACTCCCTTCGGACCATATATCTTATGACCAGAAAGTGAAAGCAGATCGACATTCAATTTATTAACGTCTGCTTCTATATTTGTAAAGGTCTGAACTGCATCAGTATGAAAAATTATGCCGTGTTCCTTCAGTATTTTTCCTATTTCGCTGATAGGTTGTATGGTCCCGACGATATTGTTTGCATGCATAATTGTTACCAGAATGGTTTTGGAGGTAATGGATTTTTTGATATCGGAAGGATCGACCATTCCAAATCTGTCTACCGGTATATAGGTCACTTTAAAACCGCACCGTGCCAGTTTTTTTAAGGGCATATGCACGGCAGGGTGTTCGATTTCCGATGTGATTATATGATTGCCTTTTTTCTGTCTGATATGTCACGGGAAATACCAAATGTACCTATAATATTACCGTTTTTATCGTAAAAAGGCATTTTTGTTGATGATATCCATCTGCATTTCTTTCCATACCATGTTCTTCTATATCAAGGCCTTTTATTTCGGTACCATTTTTTACCCTGATACCAATAGTCTTTTTAAGGATGAAGAAGAATACCAGAAA
>Ga0208828_1000231_pt1 | contig 25850 bp, 30 predicted proteins | sample Kivu_160m_FD_185487 | JGI IMG/M metagenome (GOLD analysis project Ga0208828, IMG submission 185487) | Freshwater microbial communities from Lake Kivu, Western Province, Rwanda to study Microbial Dark Matter (Phase II) - Kivu_160m (SPAdes)... | ecosystem: Environmental > Aquatic > Freshwater >... | reverse complement strand
AATCCATTTAATCCGCTTACAACAATCGGATTTCAATGTTCTGAATTCAAAGAAGTATCGTTGAAAGTCTATGACATTCTCGGTAGAGAAATTGCTGTGCTCGTGAACGAGCCGCTTGCACCCGGGATGTATGAAGTTAAATTCGACGGAAGCCGAATTTCATCAGGTATGTATTTCTACCGTCTGCATACAAATAACTATACTGAAACTAAGAAAATGTCATTACTGAAATGAGAAACATGACTTTAGTTGGAACTTTTGTTTGGAAAGAAGAAAAAAAATCCCCCTAAAAAATAATATCAATCATTAATAATTGATTTTTCAAATTAATACAGTTATATTAAATCATATTTTATGAGTGGTTATATGAATTTGTATGTTTTTATAAGGTCGGGTATGTGTCGGTATGACGAAGATTATTTAATTAATTATTTTTTCAATCTTTATTAAGAAATAAAATGAAAACCAAAATTTTAATTTTAGTTTTCTTGTTTTGTGCAAATTCATTATATGCACAATATTTTTGGATTGATCAAATGCAAAACCTCACTAATGCAAGATTGAATTCGGTTTCTTATTACTACCATCAGAATATCTGGATTTGCGGTGACAGCGGAAAAATTTTAAGAAGTACTGAACTCGGTTATTCATGGTTTCTTGCAGGCGGTAACGGTGTTCCGGACAGTATCCCGCTGAATCATATTGCCGCCATAGATACTCATAAGGTGCTTGTTACAGGTGTATTGGATTCCGTTGCATATGTGTACAGGACTTCAAACAGCGGTCTGAACTGGATTACGGTTTTCAGCCAACCGAACGGTTTTATTAACGGCATTTATATTAATGACTCTATGCAGGGTTGTATGATTGGAAATCCGGTTGACGGAAGATGGTCTGTGTGGAGAACTGCAAACGGGGGAATAAACTGGGATTCTTCGGGTGTCTTGCTTCTTCAGGCGGGAAACGAATACGGTTTTAATAATTCCGTTTACGGAACAGGAAATAAAATTTGGTTCGGGACGAATAATAACAGGATTTATTATTCGAATAATCTGGGAATTAACTGGGACTCTGTTACTATCTCATCACCATCTACTTCCGTCGTTTATTTTAAACCTGATTCAACAAATACCGGTTACTCGGGAGGTGTGAATTTGTTTCGGACTTATAACGGAGGTTTAAACTGGAGTCTTGTTAATTTGCCAGGAACAGGACTTATGTCTGGTTATTTAGGATTAGGATTTTTGGGCGAACAATACTGGTGCATAAGGTCTAACGATAATAATATTTATCATTCGTATGATGGTAATAATTGGATGATTCAATATACAGCGCCTTCGGGTTACTATACTCATATCGCAAAAGGCAGGATTTTTTATCCGTATATGTGCATTGCATTTGCAGTAAGGAATAACGGGGGAATTTCGCAGTTGTTTTTTATTTTAAACGCCGTTACAAAAATCTCGAATGAAATTCCTTCTAAATATGTTTTTTATCAGAATTATCCCAATCCTTTTAACAGCACTACAAAATTCAAATTCGAAAATCCTGCGTTACCGGGATATGGAAAAAGCGATTTGAGAGGAGGATTTATTCGGCTCATAATTTATAATACTTTGGGACAGGAAGTCGGCTCTCTGATAAACGAAGTGTTACAACCCGGTGTCTATTATGCCGAATGGAACGGAAATAATTTTCCGTCGGGAATCTATTTCTACAGGTTTATTGTAACTGACCCGAACTCTTCAACTGTCGTGCATTCCGAAACACGTAAAATGGCATTAATTAAATGAGAATATTTCAAACACTCAAAGAAAAAAATCGGGTTTTTCTTCTCTCGGTTCTCGGAGGAATCGTGCTGGAAATACTGCTGATTCTGCTTTCGTACTTTATCTATTTCGCAAATAAAAATGTCAATCAGTACGTCGGCGCTCAGTATCTTATGGTCCTTATCGTAATGATAATTATAGTAGTATATCACATCATTATGATTGTCCTCTTATTCTATTCGCTTGTGAAAATAAGAAAATCGGAATCTGCAGGCAATAAATCTGTTATATTACTCGGAGTAAGTAGTATTTCCACCTTATATTTTCTTGCGCTGATAATCTATTTTATTGTAAGATAAAGTTTCTGAGAAATTTCACAAATTGCTTATTACAATTTCTCCGCTGATAATTTTACCCTTTATTTCTTCGACTCTCTTGTGTATGCCGGAATCAATTAGATTTTTATTGTTGTCATCGTATACATAATCCACTCCGTTGTCTTTAAGTCCCAAAGATTTCACACCGCCTACAAATTGATTTTCTGATAAATCCTTGATGGTTTCAAGAACTACCTCATCTACTTTCTTTACCATACTTGTCAGGATAAATCCCGGTGCTTCATTGTACTGGTCTAAATCAACTCCGATTGCGAGTTTCTTTTTGTCTCTTGCTGCTTCGAATAATCCGAGTCCGGAAAGCCCGGATGCATGATATATTATGTCTGCTTTCATAGAATACTGACTTAAAGCGATTTCCTGTGCTTTGCCCGGATTTTTAAATCCGTCGCCGGTTACGCCGACATATCCTTTTAAAACGGTTACTGCGGGGTTAACGTATTTTGCTCCCTTCTCAAAACCTGTTTCGAATTTTTTAATTAATGCGGATTCCATTCCGCCGATGAATCCTACGGTGTTTGTCTTTGTTACAAGTCCCGCTATGCAACCGACAAGAAATGAACCTTCTTCTTCCTTAAAAACAAGTGCGGTTAAATTTGCGGGAATGTTCTCAGGGGATGTTACAGTGTAATCTACACATGCAAATTTTTTCTGAGGAAAATCTTTTGCCACCCGTGTGATATCTTCGGAAAAAATAAACCCGATTCCGAATACTAAATTAATATCCGGTTTACTCGCAAGCAGTCTTAATGCTGATTCTCTGTCGGCACCGTCACCCGGGTCGATTACTTCAAAATCGATGCCGAGTGTCTTTTTCGCATTTTCGAGCCCCTTGTAAGCCGCATCGTTGAACGATTTATCACCGCGTCCGCCTACATCAAAAACAAGACCTACTTTGATTTTGCCTTTTTCCGTGTCTGTTTCGTCTGCCGCTTCCTTTTTACATGAAAGTAAAAAAAATACCTGCAGTATTAATAATAATTTAAGTGCTGTTGACAGTCTCTTTATAAAAATTGTTTTTCCGGTCATAATCAATTGTTAAATTTCAATACCGTTTTCGCTGTCCGGTACTTTGAAAAACTCTGTGTCGTCTAAAACCATTTTCCATTTTCCGTTTTTAAATTCGGGAGGACTGGTGATTTTGAATTTCTTTTCGAATCCGAATAGGGAAATCGTAATATGTTTCTCGGTTATTTTTACCGACCCTCCGTCAATTTCTTTATTCCCGGATTTGAATCCGCCCGTCCCGTCTTTCTGGATTACGATGTAATCGTTGTCTTCCGACTTCCATTTTCCGATGTAATCGGATTTATCGCTCTCAACTGGTGTTTTTTTCGGTAAGAAATTGGAGAATTTACAACAGGAAGTCAATGTGAATGATAGAAGTAATAATAATATTAATAATGAAATATATTTCATTTTTTTAAAAATTATTCTTTTACGATGTGATGAAGACGGCATCTCGCTTCGTAAATGTTTTCTCCTCCGACCACTACTCTGTCAGTGTCTTCCGTTACTCTGTGTGTACGGTTTGCAGGTGCTCCGCAGACTACGCATACGGCAAGTGTCTTTGTTATGTATTCCGCGACTGCAAGCAGCTGCGGCATCGGCTCGAACGGCTTGGCTTTGTAATCCTGATCTAAACCCGCAACTATCACCCTTTTACCCGTATCGGCTAAAGTCTGACATACTTCCACAAGTTCATTATCGAAAAACTGTGCCTCGTCTATACCGATTACTTCGGCATCAAAACTTTTTTCGAGAATATCTTCCGCTTTTTCTACTACTTCGGAAGGGTAAGATTGTTCGTTGTGCGATACTATCGAAAATTCGCTGTAACGGTTGTCGATTTTCGGCTTGAATACCTTTACCCTCTGCTTTGCTATCTCTGCCCTGCGGATTCTGCGTATTAATTCTTCTGTTTTTCCCGAAAACATACTTCCGCAAATTACTTCTATGTGCCCTACTTTTTTAAATGTTCTAATCTGCAAACTTTCGTTCATGCTCATGGCTTTAATGTAAAATTGTTCGGTAATAATTCTTTTAAATTAAAAATTTTGTAATCCGTAAGCGATTTTGCTAATATAATTTTCAGTTCCGGATTGAATTCGGATAAAAACTGCCTGCAGGCACCGCATGGAAATGCATAATAGTTTTTATTTGTTGAAATCGCTATTGCAGCAATATCTTTATACCCTTCGGATACAGCTTTTCCCGTGACTGTTCGTTCTGCACATAGCGTCAGTGAAAATGAAGCACATTCAATGTTCGCTCCCTTAAAAATTTTTCCGCTTCTTGTCAGTATGGCAGCGCCTACTTTGAATCCGGAGTAAGGTGAATATGCATATTCCTGCGACTCGAAGGATGCTTTAATAAGTTTTTTTATATTCTTCAAGGTCAAAATCATATAATTGATAATATATAAATTTATATGTATATTTTCAAATATTTAATTATTCAACAAATTGACAACACGGAAATCTATCTTCAGAAAAATAGACAGGTATGCCGGTATCCCGGTTTTGTTTCTGCTGTCTTTTTTCGCCGGAAGAAAAGAATTAACTGCAGTTAAAGGTGTTCCGAAAAATATTCTTCTAATAAAATTTGCCGCCATCGGAGATACTATATTATTAACTACAACATTGAGAATTATAAAAAAGAATTTTCCGGATTCAAAGATTTATTTTTTGTGCTCGGACATCAATTATAAAGTCGTTAAAAATATAAAATATGTTGACGAAATATTAAACGAAGATGTACACGGCTTTTTAAAAAATCCTTTTAAAGCAATTGAATTGATTAAAAAGTTACGTTCCCTCGACTTCGATGTCGTTATTGATGCCGAACAGTGGTCGAGAATAAGTTCAATACTTTGTTTGTTGACAAGGAAAAAAACTTCGATTGGATTCGATACGGAAAAACAATTCAGAAACAGAGCATACGATATTCTGGTTAAACACAGCAGGGAAAAGCACGAACTCGAAGTGTTTACAGACCTGTTGAAACCGCTTAATGTGAATATTGAAACAGAGGATATTTTTCTCGAGTATCCCGGTGTTTTTGAAATCGACAGGGAGTTTATAGATAATTTTCTTATCGAGAATGAATTAACCGGGAAACAAATAGTCTGCTTTCAACCGGGAAGCGGTGTAAGCGGGGCAGCAAGAGAATGGAAAAGCGACAATTTTATTCAACTGGGAAAAAAAATTATGCAAAACTTTCCTGATACGGCAATTGTTTTAACCGGTGCTCCGGATGACCGTGAAAGATGTGAATTTATCGCTGATTCAATAAATGAAAAATCAATCAGTATAGCCGGGAAATTTTCTTTCGAAAAAGAACTTCAGATTATTAAAAAATCGGAATTTTTAGTGTGCTGTAATACGGGGATACTGCATATTGCCGCGAGTATCGGAGTCCATACAATTGCTCTGCACGGTCCCCATAATTCGAAAAAATGGGGTGCTTACGATGATAAATCAGTTGTCGTTCAAAGCGATATTTTCTGCAGCCCGTGCCTCTATCTCGGACATGATTTCGGATGCAGTAAACCTCAATGTATGGATAGAATAACAATAGATGATGTTTATGAAAAAGTAACGTTTCTTAAGAAAAAAAAGGATTTATAAGTATATTTTTTTAATACTATTTTTTTCTTATAATTAATTTAAGTATAACTTAAAAACATATCATAAAATGCCCGAAGAAAAAAAAATTGAAGCAAAAAAACCGCGGAAAATTAAAGGAAAAACCGAAATCCATATACAGCGGTGTAAAGGATGTGAACTGTGTATTACTGCCTGCCCGGAAGGCGCAATTTCAATGTCTAAAGGTCTGAATAATTTTGGATACCGCTACGCCGTTATCGTAGATGATTTATGTACGGGTTGTGCGAATTGTGCCGTAATTTGTCCTGACGCGGCTATAAAAGTGTACCGTACTTCTGCAAAAAAGAAAAAACAACTTGTAGCTGAAATTTCTAAAGTACAGGGTCCTGTGAAAATTACTATCGATAATCCCGTCAAAGATGACCTGTCTAAAATGGATTATATTTAAACGGACTTTACGGAAATTTTTTTGTCCTTACCTGACTCTAAATAGAATTTTATAACCACAAAAGTATTAAAAATTATGGAAATATTAGAAACAAAGTTAATGAAAGGAAATGAAGCACTTGCCGAAGCCGCTATTCAGGCAAAATGTGATGCGTATTTCGGTTATCCCATTACTCCCCAGTCTGAAGTGCTGGAGTATCTCTCAAGAGAAATGACCGTGCGAGGTGGTGTCGTCCTTCAGGCGGAAAGTGAAGTCGCTTCTATTAATATGATTTACGGTGCTGCCGGAGCAGGCGCAAGAGTTATGACAACATCCTCTTCTCCGGGTATTAGTCTGATGCAGGAAGGCCTGTCTTATATTGCATCTGCACAACTGCCGTGCCTGATCGTAAATGTTAATAGAGGCGGACCCGGACTCGGTACAATTCAACCCTCGCAGGGAGATTATTTCCAATCGACAAAAGGCGGGGGACATGGAGATTATAGATTAATCGTCCTTGCTCCTAATTCCGTTCAGGAAATGGCGGATTTTGTGTTCCTCGGATTTGAACTTGCGGATAAATATAGAAATCCTGTGCTTATCCTTTCCGATGGAGCAATCGGGCAGATGATGGAGAAAGTTGTCTTCTATAAACGGGATGTCGTAAAACCGGAAAAATCCTGGGCAACAACAGGTAAACATCCTCACAGAGAACGTAACATAATTACGTCCCTGTTCATACAACCGGAGAAAATGGAACAGGTGAATCTTTCTTTGCTGAAAAAGTATAAGGAAATTGAAGCGAATGAGGTTAGATACGAAGAAGTTAATGCAAAAGATGCGGAATTTTTGCTCGTTGCTTACGGACTGTCATCGAGAATTAGTCATAAAGTCGTTGACCTTGCAAGACATAAAGGATTGAAACTCGGACTTCTGAGACCGATAACTTTGTATCCTTTCCCGACAAAAAGAATTGAGGAACTTGTACCTCAATTGAAAGGTGCAATGACGGTGGAAATGAACGCGGGTCAAATGGTCGAAGACGTTAGACTCGCTGTGAACGGAAAAATACCCGTCACTCATTACGGAAGAATGGGCGGAATAATTCCTAGCCCGGAAGAAGTACTCGAAAAAGTCGAAGAATTTATTTCGAATATCTGATATTTTTTCTGATTAATAAAATTTTTTATAATTAATACAAACAAAAAGTTATGAATGAAGAAAAACTCGAACAACAAAATACAGTTACAGAAGAAGAGGAGTTTGAATTAATATATGAACGCCCTGTTCACCTTACCGAAACAAGACTGCACTATTGCCCGGGCTGCGGGCATAGCACGGCGCATAAGTTGATTGCCGAAGTTGTACACGAACTGGGTATAGTTACTAAAACAATTGGCGTCGCTCCGGTCGGATGTGCCGTGTTTGCTTATGATTATCTCAATATTGATATGCAGGAAGCAGCACACGGAAGGGCTTGCGCAGTGGCAACGGGAATAAAAAGAGTAATGCCCGATAAATATGTTTTTACATATCAGGGTGACGGAGACCTTGCTGCAATCGGAATCGCTGAAACAATTCACGCTGTGAACAGAGGCGAAAATATATTGATAATTTTTATTAATAATGCTGTCTATGGAATGACCAGCGGACAAATGGCGCCTACTACATTGCCCGGTATGAAAACAACAACTTCTCCCTATGGAAGAGATACTTCATCGATGGGTATGCCTTTAAAAATGTGTGAACTGATTGCTCCCTTAAAAGGCACTTTTTATGTTACAAGACAAGCTGTACATACTGCTACTAATGTCAGAAAAGCAAGAAAAGCTATACTTAACGGATTTAAATATCAAACACTCGGTAAGGGTACATGTTTCATTGAAATTATTTCTAATTGCCCGTCGAACTGGAAAATGACTCCTGTGCAGACAATCGATTTTATTGAAAAAGATATGATACCTTATTATCCTCTGGGTGATGTTAAAGTGCCTAAACCCGAAGATTTAAAACAATAAGAAATTCAATCGATAAACTTCAAAAATAATAATCAATGTTAGAAGAAATTATAATTGCAGGTTTTGGAGGTCAGGGTGTATTATCCCTTGGTCAAACACTGGCTTATGCGGCTATGCTGGAAGGTAAAGAAGTAACCTGGATGCCTTCTTATGGTCCGGAGATGAGAGGCGGAACAGCTAATTGCATCACGATTTTATCCGATTCGGCTATTAGCTCGCCTATTATTTCTGTGTTTGATACTGCTATTGTCTTGAATCAACCCTCTATGGATAAATTCGGTCCGAAAGTCAAAAAAGATGGACTGCTGGTCTATGAATCAACTAACATAATGACAGTTTCGGATCGGAAAGATATAAAAATATTCGGAATTCCTGCTGCTGAGGCTGCTAATAAATTAAACAATACCAGGGTTGCAAATATGATCTTGCTCGGCTCATATCTGGCAAAAAAACCTGTCGTTAAAATCGATTCTATAATTCAGGCACTCAGTGAAGTGTTGCCTGAAAGATATCACCATCTGCTGCCTCTTAACAGACAGGCGCTTGAAACGGGACTGGAACTCATAGAAACAGTAAAAGTTCAGTAATTTATATTTTTTTTACGTATAAATAATTAATTCAATAATAACTGAAAGTGAGGTTATTTTTATGAAAAATATTGATTGGAAAAACCTGCCGTTTGGTTATCTCGATACGGATTATAATATAAGATGTTATTATAAAAACGGGAAATGGGGAGAACTCGAAATCAGCTCGGCGAAACATGTGGACATTCATATTGCGGCAACTTGCCTGCATTACGGACAGGAGTGTTTCGAAGGACTTAAAGCATTTAATTGCAAAGACGGAAAAATAAGAATATTCAGATGGGAAGATAATGCGAAGAGAATGCTGACATCATCACAGGGAATTATGCTGGCGGAAATGCCCGTGGAATTGTTCGGAGAAGCAATAAAAAAAGCCGTGAGATTGAATGTTGATTATGTACCGCCCTATGATTCGGGTGCGGCACTGTATATCAGACCGATTATTGTCGGAACGGGTCCGGAAATAGGAGTTAAACCGGCAATTGAATATATGTTCCTCGTGCTTGTAACACCCGTTGGTCCGTATTTTAAAGAAGGCTTTAATCCCGTGAGTATGATGATATCCAGAAAATATGACAGAACTGCTCCGAATGGAACAGGATATATTAAAGTCGGAGGCAATTATGCTGCAAGCCTTGTATCAATGAATGTTGCCCATAAAAAAGGATATGCCAATGTTTTGTTCCTTGACCCTGCGGAAAAAAAATATATAGATGAATGCGGTCCGGCTAATTTCTTCGGTATTAAAAATAATACGTATATAACTCCTCTTTCAAAATCTATTCTGCCGTCAATTACTAATAAAAGCTTGATGACTCTTGCCGAAGATATAGGTATGAAAGTGGAAAGAAGACCCGTACCCGTAGAGGAATTGTCAACATTCGATGAGGTAGGTGCCTGCGGTACAGCGGCAATTATTTCACCTATTAAATTGATTTTTGATGACGATACAGGAAAAGCTTATGAATATTGTAAAGACGGAAAAGCAGGACCGATATCTTCAAAATTGTATAATAAATTGCGTGCGATTCAATACGGCGACGAACCGGATGTGCATAAATGGGTGACTGTACTTGAAATGTAAATCATTTTTTTTAATCAATTCAACCTGCGGAGAATATTATCCGCAGGTTTTTTATTTGTATGAGTAAATTATTCTGTTTATTGCTGTTACTTTCTCTGATTTTTTCAGCCTGCAATACTGAAGATAAAAATATCCCGGACTCTGATTCAAAACTACCTGAGAATAAAAATCCCGGTACACCATCGGCAGTCTTGAAACCTGTGGAAAAAGATAATTTTACCGTTAATACAGAAGACGGTTTGAAAATTAAAGGAGAGTATTACTATAACGACTTGAACGAAAAACAACCTGCCGTGATTTTGATACATCAGTTTCGGTCCGATAAAAGTGAATGGAAAAAGGAATTTATCGATGCTCTGATAAATATGAATTATAAAGTTGTAACTTATGATATTAGAAATCATGGAGAATCGGATAAAGTAAATATTGATGATTATCAGCTGCTGTATGATGGTAATCAAACACCCAAAGACTTAAAAGCGGTTTTTGAATGGATTAATAATCAGGAGGGAATTGATGTGACAAGAACTGCGGTAATCGGAACTTCGATAGGAGCAGCACTCGCTGTCTATTCAAAATATAACCTGGGAGTGAAAGTAGTTGTTTGTGTCTCAGCAGGAAGAAAAACTTTTGAAGGTCTGACAGGATTTAAAGAAGAAATTATGGGTGCCGTAATTCCAAGATTTAATAACGTACTTTTTTTTGCAGGTGAAAATGACGGAAACTGCCTGAACGATACAAAATATATAATAGAAAATTTCGTTATGGAACCGTTTGAACTTAAAGTCTATCAGACAAATAAACACGGAAAAAGTTTGATTAAAGAATACCCGGAAATTAATGAAATTATTCTTGATTGGCTTAAAAAGTATCTATAAAATAAGTTAGGATAATATATATAACTATATTATAATATTAGTAGTTATAAATGTTACTTGAAGCAATGTTTGTGTATGTGGTTAACTACTCAATTCTTCCTTAATGATTTCTGTTATCTTTGCTAAATCTTCTTTCGAATTGACAAAGTCAAGTTTATCGGTTTCGATAATAACAGACTTCCCGCAATTGTACCTGCCTATCCATCTGTTGTAACTTTTGTTCAATCTTTCTAAATATGATTTTTCTATATTCTTTTCGAAATCACGCCCTCTTAATCTTATTTGTTTTAATAGTGTCGGAATCTTTGCCTTCAGATAAACCATTAAATCGGGAGGTTTTAAATAATAAGTCATTTCATGAAAAAGATTTCTGTAATTGTTGTAATCTCTTCTGGACATTCTCTTAAGCTGATAGAGATTGTAAGCAAAGATTTCGACGTCTTCGTAAATACTCCTATCCTGAATAACAGATTTTTTCTGACTCAGTATTTCCTTATGAATTTTAAATCTGTGACTTAAAAAATAAATTTGCAGGTTGAAAGACCATCTCTTCATGTCAAGATAAAAATCTTTCAGATAAGGATTGTCGGCTACAGATTCGTAGTAGGGAATCCAATCTAACTTTTCCGCAATTAAACGTGTCAGGGATGACTTACCTGAACCGATGTTTCCTGCGACTGATACAAAATATTTTTTTTCTTTCATAATAAAAAAACCGTTCTGTTTAATGAACGGTTTAAATTAAGCAATGAAAAGTTTTTAAAAAAGTAAATAATTAATGTTTATTTGTTGCTCTATCTTTATTCCTCGTTGTTTTGTGTGATGGTATCCGTGCTCAAAACGTCTTCAATGAGTTTCTTTTTCTTCTTCTCTTTTATCTTCGTTGCTGCCTTGCCTGTCAGATTTCTGAGATAATATAGTTTGGCTCTCCTGACGCTTCCTTCTTTCAATACTTCTATCTTGGCTATTTTTGGCGAGTTTATCGGAAAAATTCTTTCTACTCCAATGCCGTTTGAAATTTTTCTCACTCTGAATGTTTTACTTACACCGCTTCCTTTGATTCCCATTACTATTCCTTTGTATTGCTGTATTCTTTCTTTGTCTCCTTCAATTACTTTTACGGATACCGATATTGTATCTCCTACATGGAATTTCGGAATGTCAGTCTTTTCCTGTGCTGCTGTTACGAGTTTTATTTTATCCATTATATCTCCTTTAATATTATAGTGTTATTCTTAATTGTCTTTTATTCTTTTATATTTTTCAAGTGCTTTTTGTTTTCTCCATTCGCCTATCTTTTTGTGGTCGCCGCTTAGTAATATATCGGGAACTTTCATACCCGAAATTGTTTCCGGTCTTGTGTATTGCGGATAATCGAAACCTGTTTCTACCTGAAATGAATCCGATAAAGCCGATTCTGCATCGTGTAATGTGCCCGGCAGTAATCTCACAACCGAATCTATGAATACAAGCGCCGCTATGTCTCCGCAGGATAATACATAATTGCCGATGGATATTTCTTGTGTTACGAATTTTTCAGTTACTCTCTCGTCTATCCCTCTGTAATGTCCGCAGATTAATATGAAGTTCTTCAGTAGCGAAAAATCATTTGCCCTTTTTTGATTGTATTCTTTGCCCTGAGGAGTAAAATGCAGTATTTCATCGTACTGCCTCTCCGATAATAAACGCTCTATGCATTTAAAAAATGGTTCCGGTTTTAATATCATTCCGCTTCCTCCGCCGTAGGGTTCATCATCTATCTGTTTGTATCTGCCTTCTGAGTAATCCCGTAGGTCGTGAAGATAAATTTCAGCTAAATTTTTGTTTCTTGCTCTGCTGATTAACCCGTTATTTAAAGAACTTTCGAGTATCTTCGGATTCGCCGATATTATGTCAAATCTCATTAATGTTTCTTTTAGATGTCTAACAATCCTTCGGTTATATCAATTTCGATTTCTTTTTTGTCGTTGTCAATTTTCTTTATGAATTCCTTTCTTATCGGTATATAAAAATATTTATTTCCGGTGTTGACCTTTAACAGGTCGTCTCCTCCGTAGTTTTCTATTGCTTCGACTAATCCGGTTTCTTTGTTTTTATAAATAACTTTGTGATTAATAATTTCGTAATAATAAAACCCGCCTTTCTTTATCTTTATCCTATTGCTTTCGTCGATTGCAATCAAAAAACTTTTCAAAACGTCGGAATCACTTTTACTGTCGATATCAAAGAACTTGATTCTAATTTGATTTTTATAGTAATTCACTTTCTCTATTCTGAAAGTAAATTTTCCGTCCTTGATGTTTACTGCAAATTTATTTTTCCTTTCATCGAATAAATATACTTCGTTTAACTTATCAAATCTGTCTGAAAAATCAGTCAACGGAATTACTTTTAAAAATCCGCCTAATCCGTGGCTGCCGGTGATTTTTCCGATAAAAATTACGCTACCTGTCTCTGGCAACTACTGATTTTCTTTTTGTTTTTTATCGGGAATGACCAATGAGCATTTCTTGCCTTCTTTTGCTGAAATGGCTGCAAGTAAGGTACGTATTGCTTTTGCCGTCTTTCCTTCCTTGCCGATTACTTTACCGGTTTCTTTTTCCGCTACGTAAAGCTCGTAGGTTGTCGCTTTTTCCTGTACTATCTCTTTAACTTCCACTTCCTCAGGATTGTCCACAAGATGCTTTGCTATAAATTCAATAAATTCTTTCATTTTGTACTCCTGTAAATTAATTTATGAATTTTGTTTTAAGAGTTTTAAATTTTTATTTGCTTTCTTCTTTCGATTCTTTCTCTTCTTTTGTTTCTTTCGTTTCTTTCGACTCTTTCAATTTCTTTTTTTTGGCTGACTTTCTTCGTTCTTTTCTTGCTTTCTCTTTTTCAAGTTTTTCTTTGTATTGTTCCGTGAATTTCTGCATCTCTTCGTTGATTTTTTCATCACTGTATCCTTTGTTTATCATATTGATTTTTAACAATATTCCGTTCCTTTTCATTAAACTTCTGACTGTTTCCGTTGGCTTTGCTCCGTTTTTGAGCCACTTGATTACTTTGTCTTCCTTGAACGATATTTCCATTGGGTTTGTGTTGGGATTGTAAAATCCGACTGCCTCTATATATCGCCCGTCTCTCGGCGACTTGGAATCTGCAGCAACCACTTTATATATAGGCGCTTTCTTTTTGCCCATCCTTCTTAATCTGAGTTTTACCAATTTTTTTTATATCTCCTTATTTTGTTTAATTAATTTGTCTTGAATTGTCCGGGAAAATTTTTCTGGAAATCGAATTTCTTCATCATGTTGAACATCTTGTTCTTGTTGAAACTTTTCATCATCTTTTGCATTTCCTGAAACTGCTTTAATAGTTTGTTTACATCCTGTATTGTCGTGCCGCTTCCGTTTGCTATTCGCCTGCGACGCATGCCGTTTATTATATGAGGATTCTCCCTTTCTCTGTTTGTCATGGATAAAATTATTGCCTCTATCTTTACGAAAATCTTGTCGTCAACCTCTCTGCCTTTTAATGCGGAACTTACTCCGGGAATCATTCCGAGTATGTTTGAAATGGGTCCCATCTTTTTAATCTGATTAATCTGTGATAAAAAATCATTGAAATCGAATTTGTTCTTCCTTATCTTTTCCTCCAGTTTTTGTGCCTCATCTGTATCGTATTCCTTCTGTGCCTTCTCTACTAAAGATACTATGTCGCCTTTACCGAGAATCCGTGATGCCATTCTGTCCGGATAAAACGGCTCGATTGAGTCAAGCTTCTCTCCTATACTTACGAATTTTATCGGTATGTCTACTACCGCCCTGATTGATAAAGCTGCACCGCCCCTCGTATCACCGTCAAGCTTTGTTAGAACTACACTTTCGTAACTTAACTTCTCGTAAAATTTTTTCGCTGTGTTTACTGCATCCTGTCCGGTCATTGAATCTACTACAAACATCGTCTCCGCGGGTTTTACTGTATCTTTGATTTTTGTTACTTCGTTCATCATTACTTCGTCTATAGCAAGTCTGCCCGCAGTGTCGAATATCAGCGTATCCTTCGCATTCTGGCGGCAAAATTCTATTGCTCTTCTTGCTATCTTAAGGGGGTCATTCTCACTGTCAATAGAAAAAACCGGTATGTTTATCTCATTTCCTAATATTTTTAACTGCTCTACTGCAGCCGGTCGGTAAATATCACAGGCTGCTATTGCGGGATTTCTTCCCTTCGATTTTAAATGCTTCGCTAATTTTGCACAAAAAGTAGTCTTACCCGAACCCTGTAAACCTACAATTAGTATTGAAGATGGAATTTCTGTCGAAAAGTTTATATCGGTCTTTTTTGAACCCATCAGATTTATGAGTTCGTCATTTATTATCTTTATGATTAATTGTCCCGGAGTTATGCTGTTCAGAACATTTTGTCCGAGAGATTTTATCTTTACCTGCTCGATGAACTTGCCTGCTACTTTGTAATTGACATCCGCGTCAAATAAAACACGACGGACTTCCCTTAAAGATTCTTCTACGTTTTTTTCCGTTATCTTGCCCTGTCCGCGTATTTTTTTTAGTACGACTTCAAGTTTATTTGTAAGTTCTTCGAACATTAAAGTAAAATGCTGTTTATAAACTTACAAAATACTAATATTATTATATTTTTTCAAGGAATTATATAAAACTCCTGTTTTGACTTTTTAAAAATGATATTCTTTCCGCTTTTCTTGCCGTTTTTATATAATTTGCTTACTCATTTTAATTGCATATATATGGCAGTATACCCGATTTTGATAATTATTTTACCTGATTTAATGTTTTTCTGTCCTATTTTTGACTTTAGAATTAGATATATTGCTTATATGTTGCTTCTTTAATACTTTATGAAAATTTGCGGAATTGATGAAGCCGGCAGAGGACCTCTCGCCGGACCGGTTGTGGTCGCCGGTGTCGTGTTTAATCATAACGACTATATAAAAGGTGTAAAAGATTCTAAGAAAATATCACCGCAGAAAAGAAATAAACTCTACCGCGAGATTGTCGCTAAATGCCTGTTTTATAAAATCGAAATTGTGGATAATATCGAAATTGACAGAATAAATATTCTTCGTGCTACTATGAAAGGTGCGGAAAATATTTTGAAACATCTGAATAATGAAAATGTAAAAGTACTTATGGACGGAAACTACTTTAAATTTGAAAATGATATGCATCTGAACTATGACTATGAAACTGTAATAAAAGGAGATAATAAAATTTTTGCGATTTCTGCTGCTTCGATTCTTGCAAAAGTTGCCAGAGATAATATTATGATTGAATATGATTCAGTTTATCCCCTCTATAAATTCGGAAAAAATAAAGGCTATCCTACAAAAGAACATATAAATTTGATAAAAGAACACGGTATTTGTGCCATACACAGGATTTCATTCTGTGAAAAATTTTTGAATGCATGATGACACAAAAAAAAATAACGGGCAGTAGCGGAGAAACGATTGCAAAAGACTATTTAATTAAAAAAGGATATAAGTTTATCGAAAGTAATTTCAGATTTATGAGATATGAAATTGATTTGATATTTGCGGACGAAGAAAAAAAAATATTGATATTTGTGGAGGTTAAAACAAGAAAAAATAAAAAGTACGGCGAACCCGAATATTCGGTGAATTTTCCGAAAAAGCTGCATATAAAAAGAGCAGCAGAGGGATTTTTGCATATCTATAGACAATATAAAAATTATGACGTAAGAATTGATACTGTTAGTCTGATATTAAATGAAAATAATCCACCCGTAATTTCTCATATCGAAAATGCTTTCTGAATACTTCGTATACTTATGAATATCTGGAAAAAAATAACATACCTTGAAGCACCTGACATCCTGAATCAGCTCTTTCTGATTTCATTGAGTGTTATTATCATCGTTAATTATAAGTTGATATCTGCCTGGTATATTATCGTTATCATTAATTTTGTGCTCGGAACGGGTATCGTTTATGTGGTTAGCTTGTATGAATCTATGAGCGAATACGATAAAAGTAAAAATTCGTTGTGGAAAATTCTGCGGTACTGGTATCCGTGCTTTATGATTCTCTTCTGCTTCAAGATAATATATATAATAATGTATAATATTGAGAAAGTAATATATGATAATATTCTGATTTATCTGGATTATAAAATATTCGGATTTAATCCTACGGAAGCGGTTTTTGGTCTGTCTAATCCTGTATTGACCGAAATTCTGCAAATTATCTATATACTGTTTTATATTATGCCCCTTATATTCGGTATTGAAATTTTTCTGAAGAAAAGATATAACGATTTTAAATATCTGATGTTTGTTCTTTTCCTGGGCTTCTATCTTAGTTTCTTCGGGTATCTTATACTTCCTGCTATCGGACCGAGATTTACATTGCACGATTTCCATCTGCTTAATAACGATTTGCCGGGTGTTTTTCTGACTAATGTTTTGAGGGATATAATAAATTTTGGGGAATCTATTCCTAAATATGTACCTGATCCCGAGGAGTTTGCTCAAAGAGATGCCTTTCCTTCGGGACATTCCATTATCATTCTCCTAATAGTATACCTGTCTCGTAAATTTAAATGTAAATCATTTCGTTTTTATCTGCCGTATGCCGCTTTGATGTTGTTCTCTACAATATATCTCAGATATCATTATGTCGTGGATGTAATCGCAGGTTTCATTATTGCAATCCTGACAGTATTGATGTCGGAATTAATTTATAAAACTAAAAAATCTGACTAATATATTTTTGATGTAAAACTTAATATTATTTCATCGGCAATTGAATATCCCTTTAACGTAAGTTTGAATCTTCCTTTTTCATAACGGGCATACGAGTTTTCTGTCAATACTTTTATGTATGACTTGTAATGGTTTTTAAAGTCCTTTCTGAATTCCACGCCGTATTCTTCCGTATCTATTCCGCCTGACCGTAATTTTAACATTATATATTCCGTTTCCCGCTCGGTTTTACTTAAAGTGTGAAAGTTTTCGTAAGGCAATTTATTTTCTTGCAGTTCAATGTTGTATCTTGCTGTGTTTTTATGGTTGTTCCATCTCTTTCCCCCGAAATGGGAATGTGCTGAAGGACCGAAACCTATATACTCACCGTTATCCCAGTAATTCAGATTGTGCTTTGACTGATAACCGGGAATAGAGTAATTTGAAACTTCGTAGTGCTGATATCCGCATTCAATTAAAAAATTTGAAATCAGGAAATATTGCTTTTCTGCTTTTGAATCCGGTTTCATCGATAATTTCTTTTGAATGAGTTTTTTGTATATTATAGTTTCGGGCTCATAAGTTAGTGTATATGCCGATATATGCGGAATTTTTAATTCGACCATTTTTTTTACTGAATACGTAATGCTTCTGTCATTTTGTGTCGGAAGTGAATATATTATGTCTGCACTTATGTTGTTATAATATTTTTTGCACTTTTCAATGGATTTTAATGCCTGTCTTCTGTCGTGTTCGCGTGAGAGAAATTTCAGGTCGCTGTTGTTGAGTGACTGAATACCTAAACTGATTCTGTTAATCCCCGATTCCGCGTAATTTCTGATTAAGTCTTTGTCTTTGCAAATATCTTCCGGATTTACTTCAATTGTGAATTCGTCGATTTCCGATATATCTAAATACTTGTGAAGCGAATCGATTATTTTTTCTAATTCTTTGAATGGTATTATCGAGGGTGTTCCGCCTCCAATATATATTGTCTTGAAAGTTATGTTACTGTAATTTTCCGATGCCAATCTTATCTCATTGATGATGTTTTGTGTAACCCGGCTTATCAGTGTTTTATTTGTTATAACATAAAAATCACAGTAGTTACATTTTCTCCTGCAAAACGGTATATGAATATAGATACCTGTGTTTTTATTCAAAATTAAAGTATTTACTATTTATTTTTTAATGATTAAATTAAATTAAAATATTTCGTAATTCAATATAAAAAAATTATGAAAACAGTTTGTGTTATTCTCTTCTTTGTTATTTCGCTGATTCTCGGAAATTGTGCATTTTCCGGAATTCCTGCTGAGGTAAAAGATGATTCACTTGCCTTTATTCGGGATATTATTAATCAGGTGAATTCTAAATCTGCACTTACGGATAACGTGTCTGAAGAAGGAGAAATTACCGTAAAAAATAATACAGGCTCTCTGACTGCAAGAGCTACTTGGGGAGATAAGATTTGGTTTCTCATCGAAGGACCGTTCGGAAAAGATATTGCTGAAGCTAATTTCAATCGCGATAAATATGGATTTATTGATGTGATGAATGATGTGTATTATTACGGAAAAACTACGGAAATTTCTATACAGGCAAGACTGAGAATTAAATGCAGATTCGACGATTTGCTTAATGCCGTTATAGGTACGGTCACTATTAAATATAATCCAAGAGATACACTGTCATACGAAGACGATGGAAATTATTATATCATTACAATAAAAGGCAGGGACCCTATCCTCGGAAAATCGAGAGTCATAAAATATAATGTGGAAAAAGGAAGTTATTTTGTACCAAAATATTCTTTATTCGATGATAATATGCAAATGGAAACTAAAGTAGAATTTTTTGACCTTGTAACAAATGGCTCCGGAAAATATGCTAAAAAAGTCGAAATAACAAAAATAAACTGGAGCTCCATGAAGCGTGAAACTGCAAAATTTGTTTTTTCCGAGAAAAAAATTAATCAATTCGGATTGGGATATAGCGTTAATGTACCTAGCGGTGTCAGAAGAGTCGAAACTAAATAATTAATTTTAATCCTATCTGTGACTTCTTGACTTTGTTAATCATGGGACCAATATATTACCGATAAATTCAAATCCTTTCAACGGTTTACATCTTTTTAATCCGGCATACGATTCTTGAAATTTCTGTAATTTGCGGATGCATCAGAGGCTCACCGCCCGCTATTAAAATACCGTCTGTTTTACGTTTTCCGCAAAATACTTCTATTTCCTCTTTTATTAAATCAAGCGGTTTGTGACTGTCATTCTCGTTCCTTCGGTAACAACCCTCACATTGTAAATTGCATTTATACACAGGTTCAAGCCATGAAATTGAATTATCACTCAAATTCCACGACAAACGGTAGTATTCGAGATGATTTAATTTATTCATTACTGCAATGTTTTATAAAAGATTTTATTTTCTCTATTACCGGTATTATAATATATAATAATTTTTTAATTAATGAGTAAAATATTATCACAATTTTTACATGTTTTAATTGCTCTTACAAACTGAATAAATTACACTTAATGTGAAAATCTTTCACAATAAATAATTATTTGTTCATTGATAAAGATACTAAAACTGAGTACTTTTAAAGTTCATTTTAATAAATTTAAATCAAAGGAGAAATCAAAATATGGCGAAATATAAAATTGCTTGGCTTCCCGGTGACGGAGTGGGTATCGAAGTATTGGAAGCGGCTCGAATTGTGCTCGATAAACTGAATTTTGATGCTGAATATATTCACGGAGATATCGGATGGGAATTCTGGAAAAAAGAAGGCGATGCACTGCCTCAAAGAACACTGGAATTATTAAAATCCGTTAATGCTGCGATGTTCGGAGCTATAACTTCCAAACCGGTTAAAGCAGCAGCTGCGGAACTTGTTCCCGAATTGCAAAATAAAGGTCTTACGTACCGTTCTCCTATAGTTCGTATGCGTCAGCTGTTTGATTTATATATATGTCTGAGACCCTGTAAAGCTTATAAGGGAAATCCTCTTAATTATAAAGAAAACATCGACCTTGTCGTGTTCAGAGAAAATACCGAAGGTATGTATTCAGGAGTCGAATTCCATCCGGTCCCTGATGAACTTGCGGATTTGCTTGCAAAATTATCCAAACCGTTCGCACCTTTTAAAGATGTTCCTCTCGATAAATATGCTATTTCCTGCAAAATTAATACCTATAAAGGTTCGGAAAGAATTATCAGAGCAGCTTTCGAATTTGCAAAGAAATTCAAAAGGAAAAAGGTTACCGTTGTTCATAAATCTAATGTAGTCAGAGCTACTGACGGACTCTTCCTTGAAACTGCAAAAGAAGTTGCAAAGGATTTTCCTGAAATTCAAATGGATGATGCTAACATTGACGCTATGACAATGTGGCTTCTGAAAAATCCTTATAATTATGATGTTATCGTAGCCCCTAACCTTTTCGGAGATATAATTTCGGATTTGTGTGCACAAATGGTCGGAGGACTTGGTTTCGGATGTTCGGGAAATATAGGAAAACAACTTGCTGTCTTTGAACCGACTCACGGCTCCGCTCCGAAATATTTCGGATTGTATAAAGTTAATCCAATCGCTACAATCTTGTCTGCTAAAATGATGCTCGACTGGCTTGGAGAAACCGAAAAAGCAGGTGTCCTCGAAAATGCTGTTGCAACGGTAATTAAAGATGGAATTACGAAAACATACGATATGGGCGGTAATGCTACTACAATAGATTTGGCAAAAGCTGTTGCCGGAAAAATTTAATACAGGAGAAAATATTTGAAAAAAGTAATTATTCATGAGGTCGGAATGCGTGATGGTCTGCAGGTCGAAAGAGAAGTTGTTCCGACTGAAACTAAAATTAAATGGATAAATGAATTAATCAGTACGGGAATGGATATTATTCAAATCGGCTCGTTCGTTCATCCGGTGAAAGTTCCCCAAATGGCAGATACGGATTTGATTTTTAAACACTTTTCGGAATCGGAATCTAAACCTGTAAATGTCATTCTCTCCGGACTTGTATTGAATGAAAAAGGTCTTGAGAGAGGAATGAATTGCGGTGTAGAAATGTTTTGTATGGGTGCATCGGCTAGTGAAACTCATAGTAAGAAAAATACCGGTATGTCTACTAACGAAGCTGTAATCAGAATTATTAATATGGCAAAAAATGCAATGTCTGAAAATAAAAAAATTCAGGTTTCTGTACAATCAGCTTTCGGCTGCGGTTATGAAGGGAAAATACCTAAAGAAAAAGTAATTAATATAATTTCAAAATATCTCGAAGCGGATATTAAAAATATCAGTCTTGCCGACACTGCCGGTCATGCATACCCGGAACAGGTAGAAGATATTATCGAATCAGTCTTGAAATTGTCGGATAATATTAATATTGCATGCCATTTTCACGATACCTATGGACTCGGAATAGCTAACTGTCATATTGCATTTAAATGCGGAGTCGGATATTTCGAATCCGCTGTGGCTGGATTGGGAGGATGTCCGTTTACGGCTAAAGCAAGCGGTAATGTCTGTACTGAGGACCTTGTTCATATGTTCAATAGAATGGGCTTTAGAAAAGATGTAGATTTAAAAAAACTCAGCTCCGTCTCAAAATCAGTAGAAGAATTTTTCGGCAGAGAAATGCCCGGAAAAGTCTATAGAATGGGAACAATAGATTATTAGTAAAATATTTCAGATATTAAATCAAATTTTAAGGAGTAAATTATGAAATCACTTACAGGTATTAGAGTTCTGGACTTGACAAATGTGCTTGCAGGTCCTTTTTGTACACTGCACCTCGCACTGTGCGGTGCGGAAGTAATAAAAATCGAAAACCCTGATGCTGGTGACCTTGCACGGAAACTCGGAAATGTACTTGAACTTAATAAGAAAAATATGGGAACAAGCTTTCTTGCACAGAATTCTAATAAAAAATCTTTTACGCTTAACCTCAAAGAACCGAAAGCAAAAGAAATTTTTAAACAATTGACAAAAACATCGGATGTGATAGTCGAAAATTTCAGACCGGGAGTAATGGAAAGACTCGGTCTGTCTTATGAAATATTGAGCGGGATAAATCCGAAAATTGTATACTGTGCAATTTCAGGCTTCGGACAAACCGGTCCCGACGCGTTTAAACCTGCATATGACCAGATTATTCAGGGACTAAGCGGTGTTATGGCAATCAACGGCGACGAAAGATTAAATCCACTGAGATGCGGGTTTCCGGTCTGCGATACTGTCGGCGGTCTGAATGCTGCATACTCTATTATGGTTGCACTGTATTTTAGGGAAAAAACTGGACAGGGACAATTTATAGATGTCGCAATGCTCGATTCGATTATGCCGCTGATGGGCTGGGTGGCTGCAAATTTATTAATCGGTGGAAAACAACCGGTGCTGATGGGTAATGATAACTTTACTGCCGCACCTTCGGGCACGTTCGTTACTAAAGATGGTTATATCAATATTGCTGCAAATAAACAGGAACAATGGCATGACTTATGTGATGTGCTGGGTGTACCTGAACTGAAAGAAGATGACAGGTTTAAAGAAAGAGATACACGAAAAGCAAATCGAAAATTGCTTACACCCTTGCTTGAAGAAAAACTTATACAAAAAGAAACTAAATACTGGGTAGAATCACTTAATGCTAAAGGAATTCCTTCGGGTGAAATATTGAGTCTCGAAGATGCCCTGAACCAACCGCAAATAAAACATAGAAATGCTGTTGCATCTGTTCATGCTCCGGAAGTGGGTGAAATAAAAGTATTTAATTATACATCAAAATTCGATAAAACTAATGCGGATGTTGATTCGCCTCCTCCGCTTCTGTCTCAACATACAGTCGAAATCCTGAATGAACTGGGATACGGAAGCGATGAAATTGAAGAACTGAAAGCAAAAAAGATTATTTAAAAATTTCATGATAAGAAAAAGATTTTTTGTAGTAACTGTATTTTGTCTGTTGATTTTATGCCTGTGCTTGAATGCATATTCGCAAACTCTTAATCCAAAATTAATACCATTTAGAAAAGGAAATAAATGGGGATTTTCAGACTCTTCCAAAACGTTGAAAATTCCTGCAATTTATGAAGCTGTCTTTCCGTTCTGCGAGGGACTGGCTGTAGTTGCCGGCTCGGAAAAAATGGGGGTGATTGACCAGAAAGGTAAATTAATAGTTCCTTTGAAATATGACTGGATATCTGAATATAAAAACGGATATGCCGAAGTCGTTCTGAATATGAAAAAGGGATTTATAGATGATGAAGGTAATGTAATTGCTGAACCTAAATTCGATGATATTAAAAATTTTTCAGAAGGCTTGGCTCCTGTGAAAATTAACGGTAAATATGGTTATATTAATTATAAAGGTGAATTGGAAATTAAACCTGCTTTCGATGATGCCTGTCCCTTTAAAGAAGGTTTGGCAAAGGTGGAAATTAATGAAAAATTCGGCTATATAGATAATGATGGTAAATTAATTTCACCCGCCGTATTTACCGATGCATACCCGTTCAGCGAAGGACTCGCCTGTGTTATGAATGATACTGCTTATGGTTTTATTAACGATGAAGGAATAACTGAAATCAAATTCAGGTACGAAAATGCAGGACCGTTCAGTAATGGCTTTGCTTTTGTTGAAATTTCCGGTAGTTATGCCTATATAGATAAAAATGGAAATATAAAAATTCCTTTCGGATATGATGAAGTATTTACATTCAAGGAAAAATTGGCAAAAGTTGCATTGAAAAAAAAATACGGATTTATAAATGAAGAAGGAAAAGAAGTCGTTCCTTTGATGTTCGATAATGCCGAAGATTTTAATGAAGGAATAGCTGTCGTGAAATTATCGGGCAGATATGGTTATATTAATTCAATCGGTCAGGTAATTATTCCTATCGTTTATAAAAACGCCCAGAGCTTTAAAAACGGAGTTGCACTTGTAGAAACGGAATACGGGAAAATATTTTTTATCAATAGATATGGAACTGAATTTTTTGAAGATTAAAAATATAAAATAATTATATAGGAGAATTTAAAAATGGGAATGACTGTTGTAGAAAAAATTTTGGCAAAAGCAACCGGTAAGATATCGGTGAAAGCCGGTGATGTTCTTGAACCTTCTGTCGACCTTGCTATGTCACATGAAAATGCTGCTCTTGTTATTAATCAGTTTTTTGATGTCTTTAACGGTACGGGAATGGATGCAAAACCTTGGGATTCTGATAAAATAACGATTATATTCGACCATAGAGTACCTGCGGAAAGTTCGAAGACCGCTACTAACCAGAAAAAAATCCGGGAATTCGTAAGAAAACATAATATTAAAAAATTTCACGATATCCGCGCCGATGTCGGCGGAATCTGCCACCAGATCCTCGCGGAGTATGGTTATATAAAACCGGGATATGTTGTTGTCGGGACTGACAGCCATACTACCTCCCATGGTGCTTTCGGTGCGTTTGCTTTTGGTATCGGTGCTACTGAAATGGCTGCGGTCTGGACACTCGGAAAAATATTGAATGTCGAAGTTCCCGAAACTATTAAAGTGAATGTTAATGGAAATTTTAAAAGAAATGTGTATCCGAAAGATTTAATCCTGTATCTGATAGGAAAAATTTCATCTCAGGGTGCGAATTTTAAAGTTATCGAATTTCATGGAGATACCGTAAAAAATATGAACCTATCCGGAAGACTCGTATTGTGCAATATGAGCGTTGAAGCCGGTGCTACTTCCGGAATTGTTCCTGCTGACGGAGTTACGGAAAAATATTTGAGAGAAGCAGGCGTTAAAGAAGATTTGAATTTTGTGCTGCCCGATGATGACGCAGTCTATAGCGAAGTAATTGAAATCGATGCATCTGAAATTAAACCGCAAATTGCTTGCCCGCATACCGTCGATAATGTAAAACCGGTTGATGAAGTTAAAGGTATTAAAATAAATCAGATTGTCATCGGCTCATGCACAAACGGCAGACTGGATGACATTGAAGTAGCTGCAAAAATCTTAAAAGGAAAAAAAGTTTCCGAAGATACAAGAATGCTGGTGTTCCCGGCATCATGGATTATCTATAAACAGGCTATGAGAAACGGATATTTCGAATCATTGTCGGATGCAGGCGCAATAATTATGAATCCGGGATGCGGATGCTGCCTCGGCGTTCATCAGGGCGCACTCGGCGACGGCGAAGTCGCTTTGTCTACTACTAATAGAAATTTTAAAGGCAGAATGGGTAACCCTAAAGCCGAAGTTTATCTCTGTTCGCCTGCTGTGGCGGCAGTCAGTGCAATTAAAGGAGTCATTACAGACCCGTCAGAAGGAGGATTTTAATATG
>Ga0208828_1000229_pt1 | contig 25860 bp, 24 predicted proteins | sample Kivu_160m_FD_185487 | JGI IMG/M metagenome (GOLD analysis project Ga0208828, IMG submission 185487) | Freshwater microbial communities from Lake Kivu, Western Province, Rwanda to study Microbial Dark Matter (Phase II) - Kivu_160m (SPAdes)... | ecosystem: Environmental > Aquatic > Freshwater >... | reverse complement strand
GCAGCGAACTGGAAAAAAATCCAAACCGATTTAATCCGTCGTTATCGCTGATTTCCGAACTGTTACTTTTCAAAGGCTTCAAAATTTTTCCGTCTTTGAGATTCGATAATTTCTCGGATATTAAAAGTAATTATCTTTCCTCAAAAATAGGTTTTAATTACCGTCCTTTTTCATCCTTATATTTTAATCTCAGAGGCAGTATCGGAAATAACTTCAGAATGCCTTCGTTTAATGATTTGTACTGGACTGGAGCGGGTAATACTGATTTAAATCCGGAAAAATCATTTAATGCTGACTTCGGTATTATTTATTCGCTTGACTATTTCATACGAAGTGTTATTGAAATCAATTATGTATTTGTAAATTATCAGGATAAAATTGTATGGAAACCGAATAATTTCTATCTTTGGAAACCGGTCAATATTGGTGAATCCAAATCGAATATTTTTAATGTGTCCTTTAAATTATTTAAAGAAATAAATGATTTTTATTTTTCAATCGACGGGGGATATTCCTATAATTATACCCAAAAAACCGATGAATCGAACGGTAAATATTACCGGCTGATTTATGTTCCCGTTGAATTATTTAAACTTAATTTTATCTTTCAATATAAAGATTACGGAATTAATTTGTTCTATAATTTTATCGGGAAACAATATACGGATTTCGAAAATAAAAATTATTTGCCTCCGGTCGATATTCTCGATGGAAATGTATTAATTAATCTGCAGATTTATAACTTCCGTTCTCAGTTCAGATTCGAAGTGAATAATATCTTAAATCAAAATTATCAGCTAATTTCAGGATATCCGATGCCTTTAAGAAATTATAAAATCGGATTTTCTGTTTTTTATTAATTTTATGGAAAATAAATTCAGGAAAAAAATGCTGCAAACTATAGAAGGATATAAAAAATTATCCGAAGAAGAAAAGAATTGCCTTCACATATATTACGGATATGGAAAAGGAAAAACTACTGCCGCAATCGGACTTGCAATCAGAATGCTGGGGGCAGGGAAAAAAGTTGCTGTCGTCCAGTTCGATAAAGGGTTTTCGGAAAATAATGAACACTATTCCGAGAGAATAATTTTGAGAAAACTAAAAGACATCGGTTATCCCATTGACCTGTACCCGACAGGCTGCGAAAGAATGGAAAAAGACGGTACCTTCAGATTTAAAAACAAACCTGAAGACGTGCAGGAAGCCGGAAAAGCAATTGAAATATGCAAAGAATTAATCGAAAAAGGAAATCAGGATTTATTAATTATCGATGAAATCATCGCAGCAGTTGTCTATAATTTAATCTCTCAAAAGGATGTTGAAGATGTTATAAATCTATATGAAAAAAACAGGAGATTCGAAATGGTGATGACAGGTCATAAATTGTGGGACGGACTCGAGGAAAAAGCGGATTTAATTACGGAAATGAAAAAAATTAAACACTACTTTGATAAAGGTATTCCTGCACGAGAAGGAATAGAATATTAATAATATTGATAAAATGAAATTTCTGAATAAAAAAAAGCTGTCGTACTTGTTTTTGTTTCTCTTATTATCGTTTGTTTATCTGAATTGCAACAGAGCGGATTTGGTTAACTCCAATAATCCGATTCCCTTTGTATCGAGAGGTGTTTATATCCTGTCAGAAGGTTCATTTTCACCGGGAAGTTCAAAATTGTGCTTTTACAGTATAGAATACGATACATTTTATTACAATATATTCAATCCTCAAAACCTTGGACTTTTTCCCGACGGATTATTATATAATAATTTTTCCCTGTTTATTACCGAACAGGGAAATTTCGGCGCACCGGGAAAAATATATAAAACCGATACTAACGGAACCGTGCAAAATTCTGCAAATGTAGGTGTAAATCCATATTCGCTTGCAATTTCTGATAATAAAATTTATATAACTAACGGTCCTGCCGGTAACGTTACTGTCCTGAATCAACAGGATTTTGGTTTTATTAAAAATATACCGGTCGGTGTTTACCCTCAGGAAATAATTGCTCATAACGGAAAAGTTTTTGTCTGCAATACGAGCGAATTCGGCGGTCGTTCGGATTCGACTGTTTCGGTCATAGATGCGTCACGCGACAGCGTGATTGCAGTTATCGAATTGCACAAAGACCCTTCGTCTCTTGCAATTACTAATGAGAATAAATTGTTAGCAGGATGTATGGGAGCAAACGGAATGATTTTTATTATTGACCCGAATTCATTTATTAAATTGGATTCATTTCAGATATATGACGGATTTTCACGCGATATCAGTGTTGATAAAAACAGCAGCGATGTTTATTTTATATCATACAATAATAATATTGTCAAACTTGACCTCATCAACCGTACAAACAGCATCTTTATTCAAAATATAAATCCGTCTGTCGTATATTTTTACGGCTATCTGTTCGATTCAAGATTTAAACGACACTATGTCGCTGATGCGAGAAATTTTAATTCGGAAGGCTATCTTCATATCTTTGACAGATACACAGGACTTTTAAAATCACATGTCTGCGGAATTGCTCCGAGAAGAATAATTTTACGATAATTTAAATTTATTTATATATGATTTTACCTTATAAAGGAATTTATCCGAAAATTCATGAAAGTGTCTTTATATGTGACGGGGTACAGATTATCGGTGATGTCGTGCTCGAAAAAGATGTCAGTGTATGGTTCAACTCGGTTATAAGAGGTGACGTTAACTATATAACCGTAGGAGAAAGAACGAACATTCAGGACGGCTGCTTATTACATAATACGTATCAAAAATATCCGTTAATAATCGGATCCGACGTAACTATCGGACATGGTGCGGTAGTTCATGGTTGTACAATTAAAGACAGTGTCTTAATCGGAATGGGTGCAATACTGCTCGATAACAGTGTCGTAAATTCAAATTCCTGTATCGCCGCCGGTACTCTGGTAAAAGAAAACTTCATCGTACCTGAAGGAGTTCTCGTTGCAGGCGTACCGGGAAAAATTGTAAGACAATTAAATCACGATGAAATTCAAAAAATTCAAAAAAGTGCAGCGAACTACCTTCAATATGTGAAAACTTACAGAGAAATAAAATAATTACCTTTTTTCAGACTTAATTATGGAAAAAAGGTTAAAATAATGTTATTTCAAAAAAATAATAATAATTATAAATTTGCCTAAATAAATAATCTGTTTTTCAATAATAAAATAAATTTATCTTGGAAGGCAATAAAAAAATTTATATTACAAAAGAAAATCTCGGAAAACTCGAAGATATTTTCGAAGTAAAATTCTCGGAAACTCCGAATTCTATGCATTTTAATCTCATAAATAAAAAACTTAAATCGGAAGTCTCACTGGAAATAATTATTGAACAGAATTCCGAATGTCTTATTTCTGTCTATACTGCTAATACACATTTGCAGCTACAGGGGTGTACTTTCTTTATTATCAGTAACTTGCTCGAAGAAGTAATATTTATCTCCGAAGATGAATACAAAATATCGGGTTTAATCGTCTCCAAATACGGAGATTGCTCTCTGTATTCCAATGTCGATAAAAAAGTTTTTAAAGCTGACTTTTCTCAACTTAATTCCGAAAAATTGATTTCTGCTATATCATTGTCCGTAGCGGAAGAATGAGATAATTTGAGGGATATTATTTTTAAATACAAATTCATTGGTAATAAAAAAAATAAAATTCTGCCCGTCAGAAAATTGTATGACAGGATGAAAGAAATTGTCAATACAGTATTTGAAAATGAAAAAAAAGAATATAGTATTGTAAGTTTTCTGTTTTGTGATAACGCTTATATAAGAATTATAAATAAAAAATATTTGTTACATAATTACGCTACTGATGTTATAACGTTCAGATATACTGAATTTTATGAACCTGTGGAAGCAGACGTTGTTATTTCACTTGATATGATTCAAAGTAATGCCCGAAAATATAATACGGATTTCGACAACGAATTATTCAGAATAGTCATTCACTCGGTGCTGCATTTATCCGGATATAATGATGTCAGTAAAACAGAAAAGAAAATAATGAAAAATCTCGAAGATTATTATCTGTCCCGTTATGCGGATTTCTTAAAATAACTAAATTTTAATTTCAGGTTTAATGAATAAGTCATTAGTCATAGTTGAATCTCCTTCGAAAGCTAAAACAATTAATAAATATCTCGGGAAGGGAGTCAACGTAAAAGCTACTATAGGTCATATTAAAGATTTACCGAAAAATAAATTTGCAGTTGAAATTGAAAATAATTATAAACCTACTTTTACGACACTTTCAGGCAAAAAAAAGGTAATAGATGAACTAAGAAAATATGCTAAAGATGTTGAGAAAATTTATATTGCTACAGACCCCGATAGGGAAGGAGAAGCAATAGCATCGGATATTGCAGATGTTATATCTGATGTTAATAATAATATCCATCGCGTGCTTTTCTATGAAATAACCAAATCGGGGATTGTGAATGCTATGAATAACCCGAGAAAAGTAGATAATAACTTGGTGAATGCCCAAATCGCAAGAAGGATTATGGACAGAATTCTGGGTTATAAGGTAAGCCCTTTCCTCTGGAAACTATTTTATTACGGACTCTCAGCCGGCAGGGTGCAATCCGTTGCTTTAAAACTTATTTGCGAGAGAGAAGAAGAAATAATGAAATTTGTTCCGGTGGAATATTGGAGCATCGAAGGACTCTTTGCAAAATTATCGGGTACATCAAAACAATTTTCAGCCAAATTATATAAAATAAATGAGGAGACACTTAAATTTAACGGAGAAAAACCGTGCATAGAAAATATTTCGCAAGCGCATAAAATTATAGAGGATTTAAAAAACAGTAAGTTCAAAGTTACAGATATACAAACTAAAGAAACAAAAAGAAATTCTCCGCTGCCTTTTACAACAAGTATGCTTCAGCAAACAGCTTCCGTACAATTGGGCTTTTCTCCTAAAAAAACCATGCTGCTTGCTCAGAAATTATATGAAGGCGTTGAAATTACGAAAGGCGAGGGGAATATCGGGCTTATTACTTATATGAGAACAGATTCAACAAGAATAAGTAATGAAGCCAGAGAAATGGCAAATGAATATATTTTGAATAATTTCGGCGAAATGTATCTCGGTTCTAAAAAAACTGCTCCGGGTAAAAAATTAATTAAAATACAGGATGCTCACGAAGCTGTAAGACCTACCGATGTTTTTATTACTCCCGAAAAAATTAAAAAAATTGATAAAGATTTACTGTCTTTGTACAGACTCATCTGGAAAAGATTTGTAGCTTCTCAAATGTCGGCAGCGGTCTATAACCTTAAAACTGTTATTATTAAATCTGTTAGCCCTAAAGGAACTCAAATCGAATATTTCTTTAAAGCTGTCGGAAGAACAATTAAATTTGACGGATTCCTAAGGATTTATGAAGACCTGAAATATACGGTTAACGGTAATGAAGAAGAAGAAGATATTTCCGTTATTCCGGATGATATAGAAATTGATACTTTGCTGAATGCTCTGAATATAAGAAAAGAACAACACTTTACAAAACCACCGCCTAGATACTCGGAAAGCAGTCTTATCAAACAACTGGATTCACTGGGAATAGGCAGACCAAGTACGTTTGCAACAATAGTTTCTACCGTTATTGACAGAAAATACATAGAAGTTCTTGAAAAGAGGCTAAAAGCTACCGAACTTGGAATGACGGTTAATAAAATTCTATCCAAACATTTTCCCGATATTATAAATATTGAATTTACCGCCAATATGGAAAATGAACTCGATACCATTGCCAGCGGAAAATCAACATATAAAAATGTACTCGATGATTTTTATATGCCTTTTAATAAAGATTTTGTCAAAGCCGAAGATAATATAAAAAATATTAAAAATGAATTAGTCGAAATGACCGATATTGTCTGTCCGGAATGCGGTGAAACTACCAATGCAAAAATGATAAAAAAATGGGGTAGGAACGGTCAGTTTCTTGCCTGCGAAAGATATCCGAAGTGTAAATCCAGTATGCCTCTGCCTGAAGAAAAATTACAAATGCAGGAAATTGCAAGAAATATCAAATGCGACCTGTGCGGTTCCGAAATGATTGTCAGAAAAGGCAGATACGGTGATTTTCTCGGCTGTTCTAACTATCCTAAATGTAAAGGAGTTAAACCGATTACGCTCGGTATTGTCTGCCCTAAATGCAATGAAGGAGAGATTATTAAAAGAGTTTCCAAAGGGAAAAAAAGCTTTTATGGATGTTCGAAATATCCGTCCTGTGATTTTATAGAAAACTATCGGCCTGTTTTGGAAAATTGCAAGTCCTGCGGTAATAAATACCTGTTAAAAAAATATTCAAAAAATCAGGAAGAATATCACGAATGCCCTGTATGTAAAACCGTTGTCAAATAAATATAATTCTGTTGAACAATACTTTTGCAAAATATATAAATGAATTTCTCGGTTATATTGAACTGACAAAAAATTATTCCGCTAATACTTTAATATCATATAAAAATGATTTAAAACAGTTCTCCGGGTTTCTTTATTTAACATTCGAAAATAAATCACTCGTAGATTATAATGAAGATAAATTTTCTGTTCCTCCGGAAAATATTGATAAAAATATCCTGAAATCGTTCGTAGCCGAATTGCATGACAACAAAAATGTTATTAATAAAAGTTACAGGAAATATTCGTCTAAAACAATTTCAAGAAAGATATCGGTTCTTAAATCGTTTTTTAAATTTCTTTATAAAAAAAAATATTTAAGTAATAATCCTGCTCAATCACTCGTCTATCCGAAAAATAAGAGAAATTTACCGTCCTGCCTGACAAAAAAACAAATTGATGATTTGTTGAACGAAAGGAAAAATATAGATATCGGTCTGCTCGAAAGAGCCGTACTCGAATTATTCTACAGTACCGGAGCGAGATTATCCGAAATTATCAATGTCAAGATTAAAGACGTAGATTTTAATCGTAATATCATAAAAGTTATCGGAAAAGGAAATAAGCAAAGAATAATTCCTTTCGGAAAATATGCTGCAAAAGCAATAAAAGATTATCTCCGAATCAGGGAAATATGCGACATCCGCAGTTCACCATATCTGTTCATCGATAATAAAGGAAAAAAATTGTATCCGATGCTGGTCTATCGGTTTGTGAAAAAAAACATTGGTAATGTATCCGATTTGAAGAAGAAATCACCGCATGTACTCAGACATACTTTCGCAACACATTTACTGGACTCGGGAGCGGATCTGAGAGTGATTAAAGAATTGCTTGGACACGAAAGTCTTTCGACAACACAAATTTATACCCATATTTCATCGGAAAAGCTTAAAAAAGTTTATAAACAAATTCATCCGCGTGCATAATTTATGTTTGAACAACAAAAAAATATTCTGAAAGAGCTGAAAAATACTCTCACGAAAATTCGGGGGTTTCTTTGAAATTGACAAAAAATCTGAATTAATTAATGAACTTGCAAGTGTTTCGGAAAAACCGGATTTCTGGAACGATAATATGTATGCACAAAAAGTCTTGCAGGATATCTCCAAATTGAAAAAAACTGTCGAAGAGTATCAGATACTTGAAAAAAAATTTGAAGATGTAAATCTGCTTATCGAACTTTCTGAAATGGAAGAAGATGTTTCGTTGACTTCTGAACTGGATGAACAACTGGCAAAATTCCAAAAACTGCTGTCTGATATGGAAATGAAATTCGTTTTGTCAGGTGAAGATGATAACAGAAACGCTATCCTGTCAATAAATTCGGGTGCGGGTGGAACCGAAGCTCAGGATTGGGCGGAAATGCTTCTGAGAATGTATCTGAAATATTGCGAAAATCAAAACTATAAAGCCGAAATAGTGGACAGACTCGAAGGTGACGGCGCCGGAATTAAAAGTGTTACCGTGCAAATTACAGGTGACTATGCTTATGGATATCTTAAAGCCGAAAATGGTGTCCACAGACTTGTTCGTATTTCCCCGTTTGACGCAAATAAAAGAAGACATACTTCCTTCGCCGCTGTCGCAGTTACTCCGATTGTCGAAGACAATATATTAATCGAAATTAATCCCGCAGATTTGAAAATTGATACATTCCGCGCGGGAGGTGCAGGCGGACAAAATGTTAATAAAGTCGAAACTGCTGTCAGAATAACTCATATACCTACGGGTATTGTTGTACAATGCCAGAATGAGCGCTCACAGATGCAAAATAAACAAAATGCGATGAAAATGCTGCGTTCTAAACTATATATGCTGGAAAAAGAAAAGGAACTTGAACGACTGGAATCTATTGAAAAATCCAAAAAGAAAATCGAATGGGGAAGCCAGATTAGAAGTTACGTCTTCCATCCCTATAATATGGTAAAAGACCATAGAACCGATTACGAAACATCAGACACTGTTAGTGTTATGAACGGCGAAATTCAGGATTTTATAAAAGCATTTTTATTAAATAAAAATAATTAAATTTGAACTTTAAGTTTTTTATTGCGAAAAGATTTCTCTTTTCTAAAAAAGGTTCGAAATTTATTTCGTTTATAACGTTTGTTTCTGTTATTGGTCTGGCTTTGGGGGTTGCAGCTCTCATTATTACTACTTCAATATTATCCGGAATGAAAACCGAAATTAAAGAAAAAGTCGCAGGATTAATTTCTCATATACAGATTTATTCATTCAAAAACGAAGGAATTACGGACTATCAGGAAGTGATCAATGATGTGAAAACACATATCTCTGAAATTAAAGGTATTTCGCCCGTTGTCCAGAGAGAAGCAGTTATAAGATATAAAGAAAATGTAGAAGGGATTATGCTGAAAGGAATTATTCCCGAAACAGATATTTCTACTGCGAGAAATAAAATTGTAAACGGAGAATTTAATCTGGAACCTGTCGATACTATTTTTTCACGGATTATTATAGGAGATAAACTGGCTAAAAAAATGAAAATTGATGTCGGTAATAAAATTATTGTGTTTGGCATAAAAGGAATCCCGTCGCCGCTCAATCAACCCAAAATTAAGCAGTTTATTGTCAGCGGTATTTATGAAACCGGATTGAGGGATTTTGACGATGTAATTGTCTATACCGACCTTCGAACATCACAAAATATGTTTGATATGGGTAATAATATTACAATGCTTGAATTATCTATTGAAGATATTGAAAAATCCGACGAAATATCAGACAAAATTAAGGAAATCCTTGTTTATCCGAACTTTCCCCGCTCCCTTTTTAAAACGTTCAGAGGTCTGTTCACGTGGGTCGAGCTGCAAAGTGCACCCACCCCAATTATACTCGGACTTATAATTATAGTCGCTTCTTTTAATATTATCGGTGCTCTGCTGATGCTGGTACTCGAAAAAACTCAGTCAATCGGTATTTTGAAATCTCTGGGTACTTCTAATAAAGATATTATGAAAATATTTATTTTCGACGGAATGATAATAGGATTTATCGGAATAATATTGGGAAATATTATAGGCATCGGTTTGGCATTACTCGAATTGAAATTCAAATTGTTTACCCTTCCTGAATTGTATTATATGAAATCAGTGCCTATTGAACTTCAAACAGGTTATATAATTTTAATTTCTGCAATAACTTTTTGTCTGGTCATTGCAGCTACTTTGATTCCCTCATATCTGGCTTCAAAATTTGACCCTATTAAATCTACGAGGTTTGTGTAATTTTGGTGGATAAAGGTCAAAAAAAAATCCAAAAGATGTTCGATGAAATTGCTCATAAATATGATTTCATTAATCATCTTATGACTTTTTATATGGATAATTATTGGAGGTGGAAAATATATAAACATATTAAAAATAATAATATTAAATGCAAAAATATCCTTGATATTGCTTCGGGAACTGGGGAAATGACAAAAAAATTGGTAAAACTGAAACCGGAAATATTATATGCATGCGATATCTCGGAAAAAATGCTGAAGCTGCAAAAGAAAAAAATTAAGTATGATAATCTCAAACTGTTTCTTACTAATGACCATAAACTGCCCTTTAATAATGAATCTGTGGATATTGTTACCGCTGCATTTGGAATAAGGAATTTTGCTGATTTGGACGAATATATGAAAGAAATTCACAGAATACTGAAGTATAATGGTTATTTCATTGTCCTCGATATGTTTTATTCGGTCAGTCTGGATAAAAATTTATTCTATAAATTTTATTTCGGAAAATTAATTCCACGTTTGGGTAATTTCTTTTCAGGCAGCAAATCTGCCTATGATTATTTATTTAAATCTGTTTATTCCTTCTATAGTGTAAATGAATTTATTGAATATTGCACAAAATTCGGGTTTTCAAAAAAATTTCTCCAAAACAACTTGTTGAATACAGTCAATACTGTGTATTTGATAAAACGGGAACAATGATTCAATTTTATGAATTGAAAGAAGAAAAAATAATGAATAAATTGCATATCTAAATAATAATAAAAAAGAAAGTTAATATTTATGAAAAAATCGAAAGCTGCTGTTGATACTTTTAAACTTACCCAGCAAACACCTAAAAAAACAACCTCACAAAAAAAGAGAGACCCGTTTAAAGAAAGAGGCGTTGATAAATATATTGACTTCAGAGATGTCAGACTATTATCAAGATTTCTTAATGACCAGGGGAAATTATTGCCTGCAAGAATTACAGGGGCATCCGCAAAAATGCAGAGAAAATTAACAACTGCAGTTAAACGTGCAAGACACCTTGCATTAATACCGTTTGTCAGTGAAGGAACTAAGTACTAAATCAATTCTTACTTCATTAATGTCCGTATTATCCCGAAAAATTTTTTACTTCTTAATATTATTTGTATCCGTTAATGCTATTGGACTTCCTGCTTTTACGCAAGTAACGGATACTTCCCGCATTAAAGGTGTCTTCAAAATAACTAAAATCGTTGACGGGGATACCTTCAGATTTGAAAATCTTGATAAATCAACCAGACTGCTTCATATTGATACTGAAGAAACATATAAGGGAAAAGATGCCCTGAAAAAAACAAATGATATTTCGATTGACTGGAATCAAATATATGAAGAGGAAAAAAATAAAAAGGGTACGTTTCCGGTAAAAATTGAATCTCCTTTTGGATATGAAACATGGAAATGGACCGAAGATTTTTTAAAAGACATAGATTCCATAAGACTGGAAAAGGATGATGATAACAGAACAATTGATATTTACGGAAGATTGCTTGTATATGCCTTTTTTACTTCAAAAGACGGTAAAGAATACAACTATAATATCGAGTGTGTCAGGGCAGGCTACAGCCCGTATTTTAATAAATACGGAAACAGTAAAAGATTTCATAAAGAATTTATACAGGCTCAGCAGTATGCTATCGAAAATAGGTTGGGAATCTGGAATCCTGATTCAAAATGCTATCCTGACTATGTGTTCAGAATTAAATGGTGGAATGTGAGGGCGGAACAAATTATGAACTTTGAAAAAAAATACACGGAAAATGAAAACTTCTTTAACCTGTCGAATGACGGTGAGTTTGACAGATTGAAAAATTATGAGGGAAAAAACGTAACGGTGTTTGCCAATATCTCAGAAATATGCAATGATAAATTCCCTTATACTTTGAAAATAAATTATTCTGTAAAAGATTTTATGTATGTTTTGATAAATGAAGAAGATAATTTTATCTATGATGATTTGAATCTCGAGGTTAATAAACACTATTACGTTTATGTAAAAGGTATACTTGCTAAAAAAGGGGATTTGTATTATATCGAGTTAAAGACAAAAGATAACTTTTGGACTGAAAATTAGTTTACCCGCCTTAACACTATCGTTGTTATGTCATCATATTGTTCTCTCTTGTCTGAAAATAATCTGAGAGCACGTTCTAATTCTCCGATTATTTTAAATGCAGATGATGAGTGATTTTCACTGATTATCTTTTTCATCCTGCTTTCCGCGAATTCACGGTTCTCTATATTTAATGTCTCTGTTACTCCGTCTGTAAAAAATATAACGACATCGTTTTTATCGATTTTAATTTTTCCCTGCTCATATTCCACTCCTCGATTATCTACACCTAATAAAAGACCCCCTATATCCAATTTTTTGAATTGTCCGTTTTTATAAATCAACGGGGGATTATGCCCTGCATTAACATATAATATTTCATTCTTGTCGGCGTCAAGAATACCTATAAAAAAACTTATAAACTTGTCGGAATCTGTATTGTCATATATTAATTCGTTTATAAATTTTACTATTTCCGTAATGTTATATTTTCTTTCATCATATATCTTTAAAAAGGAATGAACTGCCGATTGAAGATTAGCCATTAATAACGATGCGGGTGTTCCTTTCCCTGATACGTCTGCTATTACAAATGCAAATTTGGATTCGCCTAATTTTACGATATCGTAATAATCTCCGCCTACTTGCTTTGCAGGAATTGTATGTGCGTATGAATCGTAATTTTTTATGTGCGGTATTTTTTTAGGCAGTAATCTCATCTGAATATCACGTGCTATCAGTAAATCGTCTTCTATTTTTTGCTTTTCCAAAAACTCTCTGAATAGAAGCGTGTTGTCAATCGATAAAATGGATAAATTTATTATTGAAGTTAAAAACTCAATGTCATTTTCCGTATAACTCGTTTTATTTAACTTTTTGCCTATACATACTATGGTTTCAGCCTCTGAATCCCTGACAATCGGTATTATACATTCGAAATTGTTTTCTGCTAAAAATGAAATAAAACTGTTTTTCTTTGTTATGTATTTTATTAACTGAGTTTTTGTAATATTTTGCAGAAATGATTTATTTAAAAATTTTTCGGGAAATGTTATTGTGGAATTCAGTAATGAATATTTATCCGCTCTGTGTCTGGAAATAATAAGTAAATCCTTTATTCCGAAATTTCCGAATAAAGTAAATTTTAATAACTTTATGATTTTTTCTTTTTCCTGAAAATTACTGTGAAATTCCTTGCTTAACTCGAAAAGAGATTTTAACTGTGAAATTTTCGAATTTAAATTTTCGTTAAGCCTTATTATTTCATTGTATTTCAATGAATTTTCGATTGACGAAGCGGATATGTTCAAGAGTGTTTCAATAAATGATATTTCACTGTTTGATAATTCAGCGTTTTTTAACTTCTGACCTAAACATAGAATACCGATGAGTTTTTTGTTGTAATATATTTTGAAAAAATGCTCGAGTCTGCTCCTGTTGAAAAAATCACTGAAGGACTTTAGTTTGTACGCCGTAAAATAAGCCTGGCGGGGGAATTCTGCTCTGACTTCGCTTTTGATATATTTACTGTCTATTCCTTTACCGGATTCGACTTTGTATATGTCATTTGATTCAACTCCTTGTGCTTTTAATAATACCGCACCACTTGAAATTAACATCTTGCCCATCAAAGGAAGTAAAATATTTCCGAGTATAAAATCGAGGTCTAATCTGCTGCTGATTAACTGTGAAAATTCTATCAGAGAATCTAACTCAAGCTGCCTGTAATAAGAATTATTTTTATTCATTTAATAATTCTCTTAATTGTCTTGTTAAGTATATTTTATTAGTGTTAGTTCGTTTAAATCCGGCTGGTAATGTTTCAACTCTATCTTATTCATAAACATTTTAATCAACGGAATTCCCAAACCGCCCACCTTATGTTGTTTTAAATAAGTTTTCATGTCAGGAACTTCTATTGTATTCGGGTCGAATTCATTCCCCCTGTAAGTTATTGTTATTTTTAATATTTTATTTTCTTTTTTTAATAATATTTCTATACTTTCGCTGTCGTCGTATTTGTGAGTATATTTTATGATGTTTGTGCAGGCTTCGTCAACGGACATAACTACCTGATTGACAATGGATTGTTCTAATCCGTACTGCGTTGCCTTTTGTTCAATGAAATCTCTTACTGACTTCAGATTTTTCGTTGAACTTGATATCAATATTTTGTCTTCAGCTTTCACTCTTATTAAGAAAACTTCTGAATTTTGTTATTGCCGACCCTTGTTCTCTTTCAATTTCAAATAATACGGGAAATCCAAGCATGTCAAAAATGTTGAATATTTTATCGCTCATCTCGCATAACCTGATGTCGCCTCCATTATTCCTTATGCTTTCGATATAAGCCATAAATACTCCCAATCCCGCACTGCTTATGTATGAGAGCTTCCTGAAGTTAACAAGTATATTGTACTTCTTTTCTGAAATAAGCCTTTCAAAGGCTTTCTCCAGCTCGACGGATGTGTGTGCATCAAGATATCCTTCGATGTTTAATATCCTGATGTTACCATCTGTTTTTTCATAAATTTTAAAATCTTCCATAATTAATAGACTTTTACTCAAAATCTAAAAAATAATTTTTAAAATAAATGCATAATTTTCATATCTTATTTTCATTTTATGTTCTAATTTCTTATACTAAAAAAAGCGTGAAAAGTTACATTTTTTTTGCATAGAATATAAAGTTTAATTAAATTATATTTTCTCTATTAATGCACAAATTCAGTAAGTTACTAAATAAAAAATCAAGATTAGTAATAGGAATTCTTTCCGGTACATCTGTTAACTCCGTAGACCTCGTACTCTTAAAGATTAATAACTCAAATAAAAAATCTTCAATTAAAGTATTAGCATTTCAGTCTTATCCGATAAAAAATAATATCAAGAATGAAATTTTGAGAATCTCTTCGAAAAAATACGGAAATGTTGAAAATATCTGTAAAATGAATTTCGTAATAGGAAGAATGTTTGCAGAAAAAATTAATAATTTTATTAAATCATTAAATCTGAATGCGGATAAAATTGACCTCATCGGTTCGCACGGTCAGACAGTGTATCATTACCCATTTGATGTAAAATTCGAAGATTATAGTTCCAAATCAACTTTACAAATAGGCGACCCTTCGGTAATTGCAAATTTAACGAATATTACAACAGTAGGGGACTTCAGAAATGCAGACGTCGCAGTCGGAGGAAACGGAGCCCCTTTGGTTCCTCATCTGGATTATGTTTTCTTCTCCGATAGACATGAAGACAGAATTTTAATTAATATCGGAGGTATTGCAAATTTAACTTATCTTAAAAAAAATACTGACAAAGATGATTTAATCGCATTCGATTCGGGTCCGGGAAATATGCTTATTGACGGACTGATGAGAGAATTTTTCAATCAGCAATATGATAAAGACGGTAAAATCGCAGAGTCGGGAAATTTTAATAATCTTCTCTTCTATCAATTATTGAACTATGATAACTATTTTAAAATGATTCCGCCAAAATCCACAGGACGTGAATACTATGGGAACGAATTCGTCAAATTCATAATTTCGAAATCAAAAAATATCAGCAAAAAAGATGTAATAAGAACAGTATCCGAATATACGGCTTATACTATATGGCATAATATAAGCTATTTTTTAAGAACAGATGATAATACAAAGATTTATGTCAGCGGCGGTGGTGCTGATAATAAGTTCTTAATAAAAATATTGAAAAAATATTTTCCGGAAAATGTTATTGAAAAAGTCAACGTAAAAGGAATAAATTCCAAAAATAAAGAAGCAGTTTTATTTGCTTTACTCGCTAATGAAACGATAAATTATATTTCCACTAACATTCCGAATGTTACTGGCGCAGAAAAAGAAGTACTTCTTGGAAAAATATGTTTAGCGTAAAATATAATTAATATTTATGAAAATTGTCGTAACAGGAGGCGCCGGCTTCCTGGGTTATCATATCGCTCAACGAATTAATGAAATAACAGAATTTAATAATACTGTTTTCTTCGATATTGCAGAGTTCGAAAAAAATGAGTATGACAGCAATATTAATTGTATATACGGAGATGTCAGAAATCCGAAATTGACAGATGAAATTATCCGGGGAGCTGATGTCGTAATTCACTGCGCTGCGGCATTGCCTCTGTGGAAAAAAAAGGACATCTTTGAAACCAATGTCGACGGGATGAGAAATGTCTGCGAAAGTTGTTTGAAATTTAATGTAAATAAATTAATTTTTATTTCTTCAACTGCGGTCTACGGTGTTCCAAAAATTCATCCTATTTATGAAAATCATGAAAGAATCGGAGTAGGGAATTACGGTAAGAGTAAAATAATGGCTGAAGATGTCTGCTTTGAATATCAAAAGAAAGGACTAACAGTTTGTATTATCCGTCCTAAAAGCTTCATCGGAACGGCAAGATTGGGCGTCTTCCAGATACTATATGACTGGATAGAAAGCGGAGCACGAATCCCGATTATCGGAAGAGGAAATAACAGGTACCAGCTTTTTGAAGTCGAAGATCTTGTGGATGCAATTTTTATAGTCTGCAAAATGAATAATGAAAAAATAAATGATGTTTTTAACGTTGGTGCAAAATTATTCAAAACTGTTAAGGAAGATGTTGAAGTACTGCTTGACTATGCAAAATCAGGTTCGAAAATTTTGACAACTCCAGCATGGCTGATTAAAAAAATACTGAGACTTTTTGAAGTGCTTAAACTATCGCCTCTTTATAAATGGATATACGGTACGGCTGATACGGATTCTTTTGTCTCGATAGAAAAAGCCGAAAATATTCTCGATTGGCATCCGAAATATTCGAATTCTGAAGCACTTATCAGGTCTTATCAGTGGTATCTCGACAATATAAATACAATAAAACAAGGAACAGGCATAACCCACAGAATAGCCTGGAAACAGGGAATTTTATCAATCTTTAAAAAAATATTAAAATAATATGTACAACTTATTAATGAGACAAAAATTTATTCTCGATATTAATCCTTCAACGGGAGAACTTATCGAGAAAATAAAATGTTCTTCAACGGGAGAAATTGCTTCGGGAGTAAAACTTGCCCGTAAAGCATTTAAAACCTGGGCTACGGTGCCTTATAAAAACAAAGTGGCATCATTTAAAAAAATTATTAAAGATTTTAAGAAATCTAAAGATTATATATCAAAACTAATAACAGACGAAACAGGAAAATCTATAAATTCTTCAAATCAGGAAGTTGTCAAATTTATAGAATCGATTGAAAATCATCTGATATTAGTTGAAAAATCATTGGAATCTAAATTTTACAAGTCCGGTAGACTGAATACTGAAGTCGAAAGAATTCCTGTCGGAGTGACAGCTGTTATTACTACTTTTAATAATCCTTTGCTGATTCCCGAAATGCTCATCACACCTGCAATATTAACGGGTAATACTGTAGTTTTCAAACCGTCTGAACATTCTCCGATTATCGGCAGAGTTATTTACGAGATATTTAACAGATACCTGCCAAAAGGCGTAATAAATCTGCTGCAGGGCTCTATCGAAGTGGCGGAAATATTATTGACAACTGATATAGATTTAATTGGTTTTGTAGGTTCAAGAAACATAGGTAAAAAAATAATGACTGCGGCTTCGAGGAAATTGAACCGAATAATTATGGAAACCGGTGGAAAAAATCCGATGATTGTTTTGAAAGATGCTGATCTGGATGCAGCTGCAAGTTTTGCGGTTAAATATTCACTATTGAACTCCGGTCAGTCACAGCTTGCCGTGGAGAGAATTTATATCGAAGAAAAAATTTCCGATAAATTCGAAGCTCTCGTCGTACAAAAAGTGAAAAAGCTGAAAATAGGAAGCGGACACAAGAATGCAGATATCGGACCGGTTATCAGCGACTCGTTGAGGACTCATATATTGACACAAATTGACGAAGTAAAACGAAAAGGTGCAAGAATTCTCTTCGGAGGAAATAAAATAGACTCGAGAGGATTCTTTATTGAACCGACGGTTATTTCCGACTTGAGCGAAAAGTACGATATTATGCATAATGAAACTTACGGACCGGTTATCTGTATCCAAAAAGTAAAATCCGCAGATGAAGCAATCGAAAAAGCAAATTGCTGTCAGTTGGGATTGAGCGGAACTGTATGGTCTAAAAATACGAAAAAAGCATACGAACTGGCAAAGAAACTCGATGTAGGTATGGTTGGTGTAAATTGCGAAACTCTTGGCGCGAAAGGCTCACCGTATGTCGGATTGAAACAAAGCGGATATGGATATCTGTGTTCTGTGGAAGGATTGTTACACTTCACTCTTCCTAAAAAAATAAGCTATTTATCCTGATTCAGTATATCGTTTTTTATTTTTTCCAAATATTGCCTTGCTGCTTCATATTCATTTGGTATTATTCCTTCCAGAATTGCATCTTCAATTTTCTTTTTAATTATACCTACTTTTTTCGAAGGTTCTAAATTACATATCTTCATTATTTCTTCTCCGCGTACGGGCGACTGGAAATTTCTTAACCTGTCTTTTTCCTTGACCTCGATTATCCGTTTCTCTACTTTATCGTAATTTTTAAGGAATTTTTTCATCTTCTCGATATTTTTTGACGTAATGTCTGCCCTGCATAAAATTAGCAAATCATCCAAGTAATCTCCTGCGTCTACTATTAATCTCCTGATGGCTGAATCTGTTACTTCTTCCTGTGCTAACGGTATAGGGCGTAAATGTAGTCTGATTAAATTTTGTATATAAATCAGCTTGCTTGTCGGTAATCTCAATTTTTTGAAAATACTTCCCATCATCTTTGCTCCGACTTCATTATGTCCGTAAAAAGTCCATCCCGCCTTTGAGTCAAAACTCTTTGTATTCGGTTTTGCAATATCATGTACCAATGCTGCAAACCTTAACCAGATGTTATCCGAAACTGCGGAAACATTGTCTAATACCTGTAATGTGTGATTGAATACGTCCTTATGATGATATTCATATTTCTGTTCAACTCCGGAAAGCTTTTCAAGCTCCGGAAAAATTATTTCCAAAATACCTGACGAATGTAATAAATTAAAGCCAATCGATGGCTTGGACGAGGATAATATTAACATTAATTCATTGGTTATTCTTTCCTGAGATACAATATGGTTTTCGACTAATCTGTGCTTTGTATCTCTAATTGCTTCAAATGTTTCATCGCATATTCTAAATTGAAGGGTTGAAGCAAACCGTATTGCTCTCAGAATTCTTAACGGGTCGTCGTCAAATGTTTTATGCGGTTCTAAAGGAGTTCTGATTATTTTTTTCTCCAAATCCTTTAAACTATCGAATAAATCTATCAATTTTCCGTTTTTTAAAGAAACTGCAAGTGCATTAACGGTAAAATCACGTCTGGATAAATCTTCCTGCAAATTCGCAAGCTTTATATCAGGTTTTCTGGAATGTTTTTTATAACTTTCCTTTCTTGCTGACGCAAATTCTATCTTGTATGCATCTATATTTAATAATGCAGTCCTGAATTTTTTGTAAACTGCAGACAGCTTCTTTTTAAAAGTCTTCGCTACTGTATGTGCTGCCTTTATTCCGTCACCGATTACCATTATATCTATGTCGTTCGATATCTTACCAAGTAACCTGTCCCTTATGTATCCGCCTACTAAATATGATTCGAATCCCGAGGTATTTAATACTTTGGATATCTCCTTTAATATTTTTTCTTCTATCTTAAATTTCAACTTTTTCCGTTTTAATTCTTTCTTTCTCGTTCTTGTCAAAACTGAAAGTAATTAAATTATAACTTCTCTCCTTACTCTCTGTAAAAGGATATAGTGCACCGGAACTATTGACGTATTTGATTCTGTTCTGCATATAGGTCTCGGTAATGTGACTGTGTCCGTGCAAGACCAATGGAATTTTGTACTTTTCAAAAGCTTTTTGCAGAATTTTTTTGTTGTGAAGTTTCATCGTTTGCTTCTCGGATGCTAGCCATAATGACTGTATAATATTCTTATTAATTTTTTCTTTGTTGAAATAATGGTGTATAAGTATTACTTTAACATAATCCTTTAACTTATTTAATTTTAATACAGTAATAATGTTTTTATAATTCATTTTCTCAATGTAACCGTTAGAGCCCTTAGGATTGTACTTTAACGAAAATCTTGAAACAGAATTTATTCCGATTAATGCAATTTTACCCGATACTATCTTGTAAAAAGGAAATATGTTGTTCTTTATTGGAAATAATGCACTTTTCATTATATCCTTGAAAACCATATAAAATTGTCTGATTTTCTCTTCATAATTGGTCTTTTTGCAAATATACGGAAACATATATACCTCGTGTTGAGAAGGACTGCCGAAAATTTCATGATTTCCTATCGTTATCGTCAGCATGTCCGGATGATAAAAATCATACTTCATCAATATTTCCTTTACTCTGTTATAATCTTCCGTGCAGGCATTATCTATTATGTCTCCTGTAATCGCTAAATGGTCTGCATTCTGTTTCTGTATATTTTGCATTAAATCTTCGAATCTTTTCGTAAATCCTCTTCTGTCTTTGTAAGGAATGTGTAAATCAGAAATGTGTGCTAATTTGTATATTTTTTTCATAAATTCTGTTTCTCTATTTGTGTTATTATTTTATCGGCAATTATTAATGCTTCTATACCATTTTCAAGTGTGACTTCCGGTGTTGTGTTGTTTATAATACTGTCAAAGAATTTGTTTTGTTCATATTTCATCGGATTAATATCTTCAAACTGCGGTTGTTCATATAAAATCTTATATAATGAACCTTTGTATTCTATCTCTCCGAGACTGAATCCCGGTATCGCCTTAATACCTTCGTTTTCATCTGATTTGACAAGTCTGAATATTTCAGATGAATTATTTAAAAAGTCTAAGGATATGTATGCCGCTTCTTGAAATATCCTCATCTTTCTCATTTTTTTTTGCGAAATTCTCGAAGAGGTTATATTGGCTACACATCCGTTCTCGAATTGCAATCTCGTATTGGCTATATCTATCTTTTCGGTTATCACTTCAACTCCGTTTGAATCTATTTGCTTTACATCGGAATTCACTAGCGATAAAATAATATCTATATCGTGAATCATTAAATCCTGTATTACTGATACGTCTGTTCCTCTCGGATTAAACTGAGATAACCTGTGGCATTCTATAAATTTTGGATTGAGTTTTAAATTCTGTAAGGACAGTAATGCCGGATTGAACCTCTCAATATGTCCTATTTGTATCTTGATGTTTTTATCCTTCTGCATTTCCTGCAGTAAATGTGCATTTTCAAGATTATCTGTTACAGGTTTTTCTATAAAAGTGTGTATGTTTTTGTTTATTGTCATTTGAGCAATTTCAAAGTGTGATGAAGTCGTTGATACAATAATCGCTGCGTCTGCGTTTTCTAACAACGATGAAATGTCCGTGAAAGCACTGATGTTGTATTTTTTTGATAACTCCTCTGTCACATCGTGGTTTATGTCGTAAATGCCCGTTAATTCCATATCATTTCTTTCCTTTGAAAGCTCAAGCAGGTTTTTTAAATGTAATTTTCCTAAATGTCCGCAGCCGATTACTACCGTTCTTATCTTTTTATCCATATTTTTATTGACTTAGTTAATCTGATAAGGCTCAGAATGAATAATTACTGAATTAATATTTGTATTTGTATTCTTGAATTTATAATAAATTTTGTTTTCTAATATTGTGACTTCATTGTGTACCTTTTCCATCGGTAATAAACCGTCAAATTCACATGTAAGGGAAATTCTTAAATTATTGTTATTTTCCAGTATCTTGAAATCTTTGCACTTAATCACCGCATCTGAATCATTTATTATTTTCTTAATTGCCTCGATTATTTCACCGGAATTTTCTGTAATATCTTTCGAATTGTAAGTCATTTCGCTCAGCTCGTCTATGTGAATGTTTATCGTTTTAATCGTTCTGATTCTCTTCTTTATGTTTTCTTCTGCATAATTGATTAACTTGTGTGCTTCTTCCAAATTGCACGAAACAGGTACTTCTATATGCAAATCCAAATTATGTTCCTCTCCCGTCTTGTGAATGAAAATATCATGGCATCTTAATTCGTATTCGCTGCAGATTAATTTTACTTTTTCGCTTAATGTCTCGTTTTGTGTTTCAGTTGGTTCTGAATGTATAACGATATCGGCAGCCGGGTATTTTGCTTTTATTCTTGCCTCTGCTCTGTCAGTAATTTCGTGTACTCTTGAAAACTGCTTTGTACGGTCTACTAAAATAATCATATCTATGTAATACTTTGCGCCGGAACTCCTTATTCTTAAATTCTTTATTCCCTCTATCTCTTTCGTTTCATTGACTAAATCCCTGATTTCTTTCTCTATTCCTGGAGGTACTCTGTCCATTAATGAATCGTACGCCTTTCTTGTCAGATTAAACGTTGTATAAATAATTATAAGAGAAACTATTATTGCGGTAACCGGGTCAACGTAAGTAATAATCGATTTGTAAGGACTAAGTAATGAAGTGTCGCTGAAGTAATATAAACTCATACTTAACAGAACAACAACGGAGCTGAGTATATCTGATGAGAAGTGCAATGCATCGCCTTCCAAAGCCTGCGATTTGGCTTCTCTTGCCGTTTTTTTCAAAACCTTGTATCTCCAGAAATCAATTAAAATGCAAATCATAATTACTGCAAATATCCAGAAGTTCAATCTTATCTCCGGAGGTCTTAATATTCTTTCTATTGCTTCGTAAAAAATGTATATACACATTATTACAAGTATAAGTACCTGAAATAATGCCGAAAAACTCTCTATCTTTTCATGTCCGTAGTGATGCTCTCTATCCGGGGGTTTGATTGAATATCTGACTGACAATAATGTCGCAATGCAGGCTAGCAAATCGGTTGATGAATGAAAAAATTCCGAAAGTACCGCAAGACTTCCGCTGAACACTGATGCAATCAGTTTTATCGTTACGATAAAAATTGCTGCAAAAAGGGAATTTCGCGCTACTCTGAATTTTTTTTTATTGATATCGTCGGATACTTGATTCATTTAACATAAGAAAGCAATAACTGAAAATCATCTGAACTTAAAACAGTCTGTGCGAAATAGTGAAAAATTATTGTAGAGCCGTTTCCACTTTAACTTCTTTCTTCTCGGGTTTGTATGACTTTGCCTTTGCTTTTGCCCTTTTAACTCGATGTTTTTTGTTTACCTTTTTCTTAGGTTTATTCATATATTTTTTTGTTTTTTTATGCTACGGTAATTTCTTCTTCCAAATATACATCCTGAATTGCATTCAATAATTGAACGCCGTCTTTCATCGGTTTCTGAAATGCCTTCCTTCCCGATATTAATCCCATTCCGCCCGCTCTTTTGTTTATAACTGCTGTCTTAATTGCTTCGCTTAAGTCCGATTCACCCTTACCTGTAGATGCACCGCCTGAATTTATCAAACCTGCTCTTCCCATATAATTGTTTATTACCTGATATCGTGTCAAATCTATCGGATTGTCAGATGTTAATTTTTCGTAAACTAATTTATGTGTTTTTCCGAATTTCAAAGCAAGATACCCGCCGTTGTTTTCGGGAAGTTTCTGTTTGATTATATCTGCTTCAATCGTTACGCCGAGGTGATTCGCCTGACCTGTCAAATCTGCGGAAACGTGATAATCCTTGTCTCCTTTAACGTTAAATGCAGGGTTCCTCGTATAACACCATAAAATCGTAACTAATCCGAGCTCATGTGCGAATGAAAATGCGTCAGACACCTCTTGAATTTGCCTTGCTGATTCATCCGAACCGAAATAAATCGTCGCACCAATGGCAGCTGCACCCATATCAAATGCCTGTCTTACATTTGCAAATAATATCTGGTCGTATTTATTCGGATACGAAAGAAATTCGTTGTGATTGATTTTTAAAATAAAGGGAATTTTATGAACATATTTTCTGGCAACAGAACCAAGTACGCCTAGAGTCGATGCTACTGCGTTGCAGCCGCCTTCGATTCCAAGCAATACTATGTTTTCAGGGTCGAAATAAACGGGATTTGGTGCAAATGACGCACCCGCTGAATGCTCTATACCCTGGTCTACCGGAAGAATTGATAAATAACCCGTTCTTCCTAATCTCCCTGTGTTGAAAATTAATTGCATATTCCTTAAAACATTCGGACTCCTGTCACTGTCCTTCCAAACCCTGTCGATAAAATCCGGTCCCGGTAAATGTAACTGTTCTTTCGGGATTGTTTTGCATTTATGAGTAAGAAGATACTCATTCTCTTTTCCTAATAGTTCTTTAATTTTTACTTTCATTTTTTTTATGTTTAATTTGTAAAATTTATAAATTGAATTTTCTTAATATAAAAACAAATAAAGATAATACAATTACTAAAACCATAAATGTAAACAATATGATTATTATCACAAAACTTCCTGTCCTGAATTTATCCTTTTTCATTCATTAGTATTATTATAATTTCCGTATTGAATCTGATATTGCAATTATTAAAAATACTATTTTTCTTAATTTAAATAAATATACAAAACAAAACGTATCTACAAAGATATCGTAGCTAAACTGCTTTTCTTCAGACTACAAAAGTCTTTAAAACCCGTTAAAATTTATCAGGGGGATTAATAAAAATACGGCAGATTGATATATTCAAAATATCTGAACAGACTTTTGTAGTTTTATAAACGCTGCTTTTCTTCAGACTACAAAAGTCTTTATTACCTGTATAATTTATTTAGGGAATTAATATCAAAATAGCAGACTGATCCATTTGAAATATCAAAGCAGACTTTTGTAGTTTTATAACCGCTGCTTTTCTTCAGACTACAAAAGTCTTTAATACCCTTTAAAATTTATCAGGGTGATTAATAAAAATACGGCAGAATGATATATTCAAAATATCTGAACAGACTTTTGTAGTTTTATAACCGCTGCTTTTCTTCAGACTACAAAAGTCTTTAATACCCGTTAAAATTTATTAGGGGGATTAATAAAAATACGGCAGATTGACCCATTCGAAATATCTGAACAGACTTTTGTAGTTTTATAAACGTTGCTTTTCTTCAGACTACAAAAGTCTTTAATACCTGTATAATTTAATTAGGGAATTAATTTCTTCAGACTACAAAAGTCTTTAATACCCGTTAAAACTTATTAGGAGTATTAATACAAATACGGCAGATTGATATATTCGAAATATCTGAACAGACTTTTGTAGTATTATAAACGTTGCTTTTCTTCAGACTACAAAAGTCTTTAATACCAGTTAAAACTTATTAGGAGTATTAATACAAATACGGCAGATTGATATATTCGAAATATCTGAACAGACTTTTGTAGTTTTATAACCGTTGCTTTTCTTCAGACTACAAAAGTCTTTATTACCCTTTAAAATTTATTAGGGGGATTAATAAAAATACGGTAGATTGATATATTCGAAATATCTGAACAGACTTTTGTAGTTTTATAAACGTTACTTTTCTTCAGACTACAAAAGTCCTTATTACCTGTATAATTTATTTAGGAAATTAATATCAAAATAGCAGACTGATCCATTTAAAATATCAAAGCAGACTTTTGTAGTTTTATAAACACTGCTTTTCTTCAGACTACAAAAGTCTTTATTACCCGTATAATTTATTTAGGGAATTAATATCAAAATAGCAGACTGATCCATTTGAAATATCAAAGCAGACTTTTGTAGTTTTTTAACCACTGCTTTTCTTCAGACTACAAAAGTCTTTATTACCTGTATAATTTATTTAGGGAATTAATATCAAAATAGCAGACTGATCCATTTGAAATATCAAAGCAGATTTTTGTAGTTTAATAACAGAGGTATTGCAAATATACTGCTATTTGTAATGAGTTATCCTTGTATAAAAATAATAAATAAGTTAATTTTACAATTATTTAATTAAACTCTAATAAAATGAAAAAAATTGATATTCTGTCTGCTTTATTTTCTATTTCTTTTATCCTTGCTGTATTCTTTAATCCGCTATATTCCCAGAACATCTATGAAGGAATACTGCTTGAC
>Ga0208828_1000227_pt1 | contig 25896 bp, 33 predicted proteins | sample Kivu_160m_FD_185487 | JGI IMG/M metagenome (GOLD analysis project Ga0208828, IMG submission 185487) | Freshwater microbial communities from Lake Kivu, Western Province, Rwanda to study Microbial Dark Matter (Phase II) - Kivu_160m (SPAdes)... | ecosystem: Environmental > Aquatic > Freshwater >... | reverse complement strand
GACAGTCTGCCATACGGTCAGTATCTTGAGTTCACGAGAAAGTGGCTGTCAAAGCTCTACAGCCTGACGAGACGTGACGGGCGTCTTTGCCTGAATATTCCGCTTGACAAGAACAAGGGGGGCCAACAGAGCGTGTGTGCAGACATCACCATAATCGCAAAAGAGTGCGGCTGGAAGTATCATTCCACGATCATCTGGAACGAACAGAACATATCAAGGCGCACCGCATGGGGATCGTGGATGAGCGCCTCTGCGCCATATGTGATCACTCCCGTCGAGGCCATACTGATCATGTACAAGGACAGGTGGCAGAAGACGCACAGGGGAGTGTCCGACATGACTCGTGACGAGTTCATCGAATGGACAAACGGCGTCTGGAATTTCAGCGGTGAGAAGAAGAGCCAGATTGGGCATCCAGCCCCGTTCCCCATCGAGCTGCCAAGGAGATGCATCAAGTTGTTCAGCTATCGGGGAGGCACAGTGCTAGATCCTTTTCTCGGTAGCGGAACCACTTTGATCGCATGCTTGCAGACAGACAGGACCGGGATAGGAGTGGAAATCAACAGAACCTACTGCCGATTGGCAGCAAGAAGGCTTCGCGAACAGGAAGAAGTGAATGACAAGAAGAAAAACGTGGAAAAGTGATGGTGCCCGTTTTCTGGGGCTCTCCTCACGCAGAGGCTGCCCGGTGTCTCCTCTGGAACAGAAAGAAGGTTCCGGCCATGAACAGGACTGAGCTCAAGGCGCCTGTTGCGAAAGGAAACTCTGGGACGGGGATCGCAGGATCAGGTCCCCAGCTACTCCACCCATGTACGCTGCATTTGAGCCTCGCCTGAACCTGAATCGTTCCGCTCACTTTGCCAAGATTGTATGTCACGGTGAACAGTGTCGTCGTGGGTGTCGGCGACAATTGAACCGGCGCCATTTCAGTCCAAGAAGATCCGTCTGAGGACGTGCGCACCTGGAAGTCGGTGGGGTAATGACCTGCGCTCGGCGGATCTGACATCTGCGAGAAATCGAACTGTATTGTCAGAATGGTGCTCTCGGAACCATCAAGGGCATTCGTGATCTGGGGAGACGAACTCCAAGCATAGGCGCTTGGGTAGGTAGCCAATCCAAGCATCGCAAGGAGCGCCAATGTGACCAAGGCCAGCTTTCTACTCAATTCCGTATCCTCCAAACAATCGCTGCCTAGTTTAAGGGAAGGGTCCAGCTTAAGCAGGGAACCAACCCAAACAGAAGCTTCCATCATCAGGGAGCTTCCATTCGGAAACCAGTCACGAAGTGTGTTTGTTCATAGAACGCTAATGAGCGGTTCGAGCTTGCCACTGGCTCGCTCAAGAGATTGTCAGCGCAGCCGCGGGCTTCTACTCTCTCACGACTTTGGGTGTAGCCATCCCGATCTTCAGGAAAGCAATGGCCAGATGACCGGTCTTCGACGGCACGAACGGGCCATGTTCGCACGTGACATGCGGAGTCGAGATCTTCTGCTCCCCAAAGGAGAAACGTCGTCTTCAGTTTCTCAGTCCTTTATCGCTTCGAGCACGCTCACTGCGTTCCAAAGCTTCACTCTGGTGTAGGGTGGCATGTTTGGGTCTTGACTGATGTCGTCGAGGATCGATATTGCATTCGCGGCTCGCACTCCCAGGCTAACGCCTGCAGTCTGGAGGGAATCCATAGCGGTCTTGGCTGCTCTTCTTATGTTCCGCGGCGTAGTGTTGTCCTGAGAAACCTCGTTGAGTACAGCCATGGCCTGTTTTGTTCGCTCTTCGTACTCTTCCTTGCGCTTTGCTTTCGACATTGCGTGTCGCCCCGCATCGCCAGATCGCTGATTCACGCATTTTATAGGTCTCGCCTAAAATCTTTCTCATATTGAGAGGAGCGCTGATGGGTGCGGAAGTAAAGAGAATGGCGGATCTGCTGAGATCCGGCGCAACGATGTTGCAGGAGACTTGTCCGGTATGCGCTACTCCGCTTTTCAGGCTTGGAAAAGACACATTCTGCCCGAAATGTAACCGTCCTGTGGCGATTGTCAAATCGACGGAGGAGGAAGTGAGACTCGCGAGTCAGCAAGTGCTCGATGGCCTTGAACAATCAGTCCTGAAGAAGATGGGCGAGCTTGACGTGTCAATCAGAAACGAGCATGGACTGCCCGCGCTTCGTGAACTCGGGGAAGCCGTCAGGACATATCTGGCTGCGCTCGATCAGATTAGAAAGCTCAAGTCAACATGACTTGGAAACTGGCGCTAGTGAGAACCTCTGTTGAGCTCTACGTTGAGTCAGATTCGACAGTTGTTCATTGATCGCTTCAAGAAGTCTGTCAAGCTTGTCAAGGGGCACTCGTGCCCCGCAGGCTTGTGGATGTCCTCCTCCTGAGGCGCCCAGCTTGGGTGCGACCGCGCGAAGGATCCTGTTCAAGTCAACGGACTTGTCGACGACTCGGAACGAGACATCGGCAAGGCCACGACGCGAATCTTTGTCAACGTAGGCCCCGATACTGAGGCCGGTCGCAGCAGCGGCATATATTGCACCTTTTCCCGCAGGCCCGTCTAGATCATGAGCGACGCCTATTCTTCCCACCTTCTGAGCACGACTTTCGACTCTCTGCCTGAACACTTCCTCCAGCCCGCTCGCTCTCACAGCAGAGGTCACGATCCTGTTGTCGTCAGACGGAAGTCTGCAACTCGCCAAGAGGTCGACGATGTGCCTGTGGAATTCGTGATCAGATCTCGTGACCTCAAGTGCACTGCACAGGAAGCCTGCTTGGAGGAATATGGAACGCTTGTCCCATCGGTTGAGGCGATCTATGCACAGCGGTGTCAGGTCAGCGTAATCACCTATTGCGCCCATCAGCATGACTCGCTCCGCTTCTCTTCTAAGCTTGGAGCCCAGATAGCTGAATGTCAGTTCCGAAGATGAGTTTTCGCCGACTACGAGTTCTACACGCCGTTTCTCCGGGAAAGATGCTGCAGTGTCGGGGTGATGGTCAATATAGAGAACATGGCCCCTCCACTGACATAGTCTGCTCACAATAAGCTCCTTCGAAAGCTCGCAGAGTGCCAAGTCGAGCACCGCGAGGTCCCCTATTGGGTCAATCTGATCGAGGTCTCGGAGAAGACTGCATGGTTTGCTGAAGAAGACTCTAGACGTTGGGTTCGCCATTCTCATGAGTGCAGCACTGCAGATTCCGTCGGCGTCTTCGTGCGCTATGATCTGCATACTCCATCTGACTCATCATCTAGAGACCGGGTATTTCAGTCAGAGTGTTGGTGAACCACCCACCCGGCAATTCTTAATTCGCAGGGCACAAGGTTCTCAGTGGATACGCTTGGCTCACCCTAGCCTCTTTGATCATCCATTGGTCAATGTGGAGTCGATCGAGAGGCGTACCTATCAAGAGAGGGTGGCCGAGAACGCGCTCCGCGGCAACACGCTCGTTTCCATACCGACTGGACTTGGCAAGTCCCTAATCGCGGCTCTAGTTGCTGCAAGTAGACTGGCGCAATACCCTGACCGGCACGTCGTGATACTGGCGCCGACACGACCACTTGTCGAACAGCACTTCGGGACATTCAAGCGAATGCTGCGACTTGATCCCCAGGACTTTGCTTGCGTAACGGGGCAGACTTCTCCAGATGATAGGAGCCAAGACTGGGCGAAACGACTGATCGTCTCTACCCCACAAGTCTTCGTCAATGACTTGATAGCGGGGAAGATCCACCTTGATGACATATCGCTGCTAGTCTTCGACGAGGCGCATAGGGCAGTCGGTGACTACGCCTACACCTACATCGGCGAGAGATATACCAAGGCTTCCCGCGGCCTTGTGTTGGGACTAACGGCGTCTCCGGGATCCACCAAGGAAGCAATTCAGGAAGTCTGCAGAAACCTCAACATCACCCGAATCGAGTCTCGCACAATCTCAGACAGTGACGTGAAGCCTTTCGTCGGAGGAATTAGGGTCGATTGGGTTCCCGTTGAGCTTCCACCGATCTTCCGCGACGTGAAGCGAATACTTGACGATTATGTCAAGGACATGCTGAAAGGAGTTCGAGACTATGGTTATCTGCCCACCGCCGATGCCGATAGGATACGCTTGCGTGACATACTGCAAGCGAGAGAGAGAATACGCAGCGACATGATACATGAGCCGACTGCAAAAGATGTGCTCAGAAGAATTTCATTCGGTCTCTATTCCTCGATTCACGCTCTCAGGTCGATGGAACTGCTTGAGACACAAGGTTTCTCACCGCTCAAAGCCTACCTTGATGGCTTGCAGGAGCGGCTGAAGAAGCGAGCAATGCCTTGGCTCAGGGCATTCTTGGAAGACGCCAGAATTGTGAATGTTCTGCGAATAGCATCACGAGAGGCGGAGAAGGGGAATGAGCATCCGAAGGTGCAGGTTCTCATCGCAAGGGTCAGAGAGACGTTCGCTCTTGGCTCAAGGCGAGTAATGGTCTTCACAAATTACAGAGCGACCGCCGCTAGGCTGGTTGAGGAGTTGGGCAAGGAAGCTGGAGTATCAGCAGTGAGGCTGGTGGGACAGCAAACGAAAAGCAGAGACAAGGGTCTCTCCCAGAAACAGCAAACCATGCTCCTTGAAGATTTCAAATCAGGCCAGTACAATGTGCTAGTCGCGACTCAGATCGGGGAGGAAGGGCTCGACATAGTCGAATGTGATGAGGTCATATTCTACGACACAGTGCCAAGCGCAATCCGATACATTCAACGAAGAGGAAGAACGGGAAGAAAAGGCCCTGGAAAAGCAACGGTTCTGATGGCCCTGGGCACCAGAGATGAGGCATACTATTACATCTCAAGACGAAGAGAGAGAATGATGGCCGTCGCACTGAAGCAAGTCGCATCACAGACAGCTGACGCAGACACCGGCCCTGACCAGCCGAAGATGGAGGAGTTCATGAAGGAACAGGAAATGACTCAGATCCCATGGAAACCTACAATCATCGTGGACTCACGAGAGCTAGGCTCGACCACGACGAGGGAGCTCTCAAAGTACGACGTCGTGATCACACAAGAGACCCTGAGCATGGGCGACTTCGTCATCTCCGACCGAACAGCTGTAGAGAGAAAGACTGCGGAGGATTTTGTCGCCTCCATAATCGATGGAAGACTATTCGAACAGGTCTCTAACCTCAAATCTGCATATGAGATGCCGATCTTGCTGATCGAGGGAGAAAGCTTCCAGACCTCACGCAACATTGCTCCTGAAGCAGTCATGGGCGCGGTTGCAAGCGTGATAGTGGACTTCGGCGTCCCAGTCGTATGGACGCGAAGTCCGTCAGAGACGGCCCTCCTGCTGCTCTCAATCGCGAGGAGGGAGCAGTCAAAGGGAGAACGGCGTCCCCGGATAAGGATGGAGAGGAAACCTGAATCACTTGCACGCGAGCAGGAATTCGTCATCGCAGGCTTGCCTCTGGTTGACACTGTCCTAGCACGGAGACTGTTGAGGGCTTTCGGAACAGTCGAGAAGGTCTTCTTGGCCTCGGAGCAGGAGCTTCAAAACGTTGAGGGAATAGGCAGGAAGATCTCTGATCGGATAAGAAAGCTGCTTACAGCCCCGTATCGAGAAGATGACACAATCACTTCATCTTGACCTCTGGGCGAGAATTCAGCAAAGACATATCCTCTCTGATCATGTATCTGGTTCGGAGTGTCGCATGTACATGGCGGAGCTCGATTCCACACTCGAGAAGTACGCGGCGATGGTGAACCAGCAGATCGAGAAGTATATTCCTAGAACCGCGCGGCCAGCGACGCTCTACCGGCCCATGTGGGAGTTGCTCGATCGCGGGGGAAAACGGTTCAGGCCGGCACTGACATTTCTGTTCTGCAAAGCAGTGGGTGGTCAACCACGAGCTGCCCTCGCCGCCGCTGCCGCTGTCGAGATTCTTCATAACATGACGTTGATTCATGATGATATTGAGGATCAGAGCGAACTTCGAAGAGGGAAACCCTGCATTCACCTAATGTTCGGCCTATCAGCCGCAATCAACTCCGGTGACGCGATGCTGATAAAAGTCTTCGAGGCCGCTGCCGACGGTGCGCGTGATGCCACGACCAAGAGCGTATTGGTCAAGCGATTCGCTGAAAGAGCTTTCCAGATCACCAAGGGCCAAGCGCTCGAATTCGAACTGAATCAGCGAAGAGATTTCACCGAGGAGGAAGTCATCGAGGTCCTCCGTAGCAAGACAAGCGCGCTTGTCGCCTTAGCATGTGAAGCTGGTGCAATCGTAGGCCGAGCGAAAAAGGGCCAACTCTCTGCTGCGACGAGGTTCGGCGAGGCTGCAGGTGTCGGATTTCAGATCATTGACGATCTCCTTAACGTCACCGGTGATGTTCGCAAGTACGGGAAGGAGATTGGCGGCGATATCAGAGAAGGCAAGAGAACAGTCATGGCCGCCCATCTCCTGAAGTCCGCTTCGCCAGAGGATAGAGAACGTTTCCTGGCAATGCTCGGGAAATCAACGATCTCACAGGATGAAATCTCTCAAGCGATTCAACTATACAGGAAGTACGGGGCACTGGAACGCGCAAAGAAGATCGCCGACGACCATATCGAAGAGGGGCTTGGAGCGCTCAAGAGACTACCGAAGTCGGATGCCAGAGAGATGCTTGACACGCTCGCCAGATTCCTAGTCCAAAGAGAATCCTAGTGTGACTGACAGAGAAGTTCTGATTTGCTTCTAGAAGACAAGCATTTGATCTCGCGATCACTGAATCCCTTCTGGAAAGCGTTCGCGGGCTACTTGACAACTGAATGCAAGAAATGCGGCCAGCCAATCCTCCTCTCAGTCTTCGACGTGTACTCACGAAACGGACACCCAGTCTGCGAACGCTGCAGGTTGACATCAAGAGCCATCGTGCCGCTCGTGCGTGCACTGTTCTCCCATCTCGGCGTCGAGGAGAGTGTGACCAGGAGACTATTGGAGGATCCACTTGTCAGAAGATGTATGCTGAGCGTCGTTGAGGGAATAGCTCATTTCGGAATCAGATATCCCCAACCCGCCGGCGCTCCCGTCACAATCGTCTGGAACTTCACCAATAGATGCAACCTCAACTGCCTGCATTGCCATCAGGACTCTTCCCCTGGATGCTCGTCTGCGGAACTGACAACTTCCGAGGCCTTCAAAGTAATCGATAACATGGCGGACGCTGGAGTGGCCATATTGACATTCTCGGGAGGCGAGCCTCTCCTGCGGCCAGACCTTTACGAAGCAATCGAAAGAGCCAACGACCGTGGGATGCTCTGCACAATCGCATCCAATGGGACTCTCATGACTTCTGACGTAGCGGAGAAACTCGCAGAAGCAGGTGTCAGACGAGTAGAGATAGGCCTCGACGGCGCCACTGCTGAAACCCACGACTTCCTAAGGAACAAGCCCGGGAGTTTCGAAGCAACTGTGAGAGGAATCGCGAATTGTGCCTCTGCAGGATTTGACGAGTTGGCGGTCACGATGACACAACACGCGAAGAATGTCAACGAGTTGAACTCAACCATGGAGCTGGCGGAGAAACTCGGAGCGACAAGGTTCTATCTCAACCGTCTCATACCCGCTGGCCGCGGAGTGGAAGCATCCTATCTTGACGTGACACCCGAAGAGAGAATCAAGTCCCTGGAAGCATTGTACAGCAAGTTCTGCGACAGTGTGCAGAACGGAGTTGGCATGCAATGCTATGCTCGAGGGATGACCTACTATGCTCGCCTCAGCTACGAACGTTCAAGCGGAAGGGTCTTCACAGTAAGCGAGGCCTTGTCGGGACACGAAAGGATGTTCCAGGAGAAATTCGGGCCGGAGGTCTCAAAGATTGTGCGGAGACTCGCAGCAGGCTTCGGCGGATGCTCAGCCGGGCTAACCTACGCGGGGCTCACTGCTTCTGGAGACCTGCTTCCTTGCGTTCCAGCGGCAATCAAACTGGGCAACCTTCTCGAACAAGATCTGGAAGAGATATGGATTCACAATGAGCTGTTGAACTACATCAGAAACCGGAAGGCGCTCAAGGGCTCGTGCAAGAGATGTGCGTACAGTGAGCTGTGTGGCGGTTGCAGATTCACAGGATATGTCAGTCATGGAGACTGGCTAGGACCTGATACTTCCTGTCCTTTCGGTCCCAAGATCCGCTAGGCTCGTCGTCATGCTTGCCAAGATGCTGAGTACGATCGCTTGCGATCCAGCAGGTACCAGACCGACGAGGATGAACTCTGGTTCGGGTCAGAAACCTAGCTTCCAAGCCCGTCCCCAAGCTTCGCACGAAAGGTCCATGTTTCCCAGCTACAATTTGCGTCCTTCACCCGAGCCCAGTTCCTACGAGCAATCGTCGTGGGATCGCAACACTCAGCAATGCCAATATGGGAGAAAATGATCCACCTGCCGAGCAAGTCGGCCAACCATGCAAGTCCACGAAAACAACATACTCGAAGTGTCACACCTTCACGTCGCGGCTCAGGATCAGATGATTCTCAAAGACGTCAGCTTCAAGGTGAAACGAGGCACGACTCTCGCGATAGTGGGACCAAACGGTGCAGGAAAGACAGTGCTATTCCGGGCATTGCTCAATCTCGTACCGTACACCGGTGAAATCAAGTGGGCAGAGAACATCAGAATCGGTTACGTGCCTCAGAAACTGTCCGTGACTGACGTGCCAATTACGGTGAATGAATTCCTCTCATTCAAGAACCCTGTGAATGTCAAAAAGTGCCTCGGAATGGTCGGTCTGGATGAGAGCGTATTGCACAAGGCACTTGAGGTCTTATCGGGAGGTCAGCTGCAGAGAGTACTGATCGCCTGGGCTGTCATCGACGAGCCGAACGTTCTCTTGTTCGACGAACCAACGACTGGCGTGGACCTGGATAGCGAAGAAGCAATCTACGAAATGCTCAACACACTCGAGAAAGAACACGGGATAACTGTGCTCCTGATTTCTCATGACATACACGTGATCAGAGACTACTCAGAGCACATGTTGGCCTTGAAGAACGGTGTAATCTGTTTCGCGGAATCAGAGGAGATAACTAAACCGTCCGTTCTTCACGCGATCTACGGAACGGGAACGGCTCTCAAGAGACGCAAGGACAGAAAGTGAGGTTCATGTTGGAAGTGTCAGTTTTCAGTGTAGTTATCGGAGTATTTGTTGGCTTGTCGGCCGGCTATCTTGGGTCTCTCATGGTTCTGAAGCGAATGGCACTTGTGGGTGATGCCCTATCCCATGTTGCTCTACCGGGCCTTGCATTAGGTATTCTATTCAACTTCAATCCGTTTATCGGGGCGTTTCTTTTTCTGTTCGGTTCCGCATTGGTGGTGTGGCATATCGAAAGGGTCACAAGACTGTCCGTCGAGACAATCGTGGGCGCCATGTTCACGCTGGCGCTCGCGGTGGGAATACTGATCATACCGCAACCAGATCTGCTTGAGGCCTTGTTTGGTGACATCACCAAAGTCACTCTGACAGACGCGATAGTGGCTGTCGCCGTTGGTCTATTTGCAGTTCTCTTGACCAAGATGATATACAACAAGATGATCTTGGGAATGATCTCTGAGGAGCTCGCATCATCGAGCGGCATCAATGTCGCGAGAACAAACCTTGTCTATCTTCTGCTTGTCTCGTTGGTCGTGGCGATAGGTATCAAGATCGCAGGAAGCTTGCTAGTGGGATTCCTTGTGATCGTTCCCGCTGCAACTGCAAAGAACGTGAGCTCCAGCCTATTCAGATATGCCCTGTTGAGCTCCGTTTTCGGCGTGATCAGCTCGGTCTCGGGGGTTCTACTATCGGCTTATCTGGAGTTGCCATCCGGACCGTTGGTGGTGCTCTCGGGCATTGCACTATTCTTGGCAGCGGTGCTAGCCAAATGGTTCTCATCACGTCGGGGCCAGTAGATGGATCGAAGGACGCGCTCGAGCCAGGAATTCAGATGCGCCCGCACCAAGGATGGCACACACAGAAGTGAGTGATACGTAGAACCACACAAGCGTCGCATAGCTCAGATAGGGGTTTGGCGCCGCATAGTTAATCCCAGCCAATGTCGATGTGCTGGCCATCCAAGGAGATTCGCATGAAGCCGGTTCTGTTAGTGATTGACATCCAGAAGGAGTTCTTCAGAAACCCCACGACATCGCAGTCGCTCAACGATGCTATTGAGTACATCAATGCCGCGATAGAGCTGTTCAGGAAGAAGCATCTGCCAATCATTTGCATTCAGCACGTGGACAAGAAGGAGGGGCTTGTACCGGGCAAGGATGGGTTCGAGTTGCCTCAGAACCTAAACATACTACAATCGGATCTTCATGTACACAAAACCTACGGGAATTCATTCAACAAGACACCACTTGCGGAGAAACTGCGGGAACTGGATATTGACACTGTAATCATTACCGGCTTCTGCGCAGAGTATTGTGTCTTATCTACCTGTCGAGGTGCGGAAGATCTCGATCTGACGCCAATTGTCCTGAGAGGGTCTCTGGCCAGTGATACTCGGGAGAATATCGCGTTCGTTGAGAGTATCAGTAACATAGTCTCCTATGGTAGTCTGGAAAAGGTACTTGAATAGAAGCAGCATTTGTGTTACTGCCGCTGTTTGCAGGTGCCTTGGTAGAACTTGCAGAAGCGTTCGGCGATAGACTTGATTGACTTGCAGAAGATCAGGAACGTTGCGATCTTCATCTTTGCAGACGTCGAGGAGTTGGATTTCGTGGGAGTCTACGAGGTGCTCTGCAAGAGCATAGGAATGGGGGAGGAAGGCGTCCTAGCGTTCGATAGGCCCCTTCATGTTGACATCATTGCTGAGGAATCACCAGTTCTCTGCAGAAATGGGCTGAAGGTTGTGCCCGACAAGGTCTCGTCGGATTTCGATTCATATGATCTCTTGATAATCCCCGGAGGGAATGGCATCACGTCTCTCATGAAGAACACGAGCCTCCTGGAAAAGATCCGTCAATTCGCACAGAATCATGTTGTCTGCTCGGTGTGTACGGGGTCTCTACTTCTTGGAGCGGCCGGTGTACTCGGGAAGAAGGCATTGACTCACCATGAACACGTAAGGGAGCTCAAGGCGTACGCCGAAGCAGCCACAGGAAGAGTACATGTAGATGGCAAAGTCATCACAAGCGCTGGGATATCCTCCTCCATTGACCTTGGCCTCAAACTGCTGGAAATGATTTACGACGATAAGACGGCCCGGAAGGTCGCGGACAGGCTGGAGCTCCCAGCACACTACAGCTTGCAGTCAAGTGTTGGCTGATCGTGACAAATCGACTTGGTCGGGACTCGGTTTCATTGAACACCACGCAGACTACCTGCGCTACTGGGAGCAGGTATCTTTCCGACAACTCCACCTACTCACCCGATTGAACAGGAACCTTGAAGGGAAGCTACTGGTGTGTTCGACTGTCAAAATGGGTTGTGAGCAACCGCAGTTCTTGAGGTGGAGAAAGTGACTGGAACCGTGCTGACGCCGAAGACATGGGGCGCTTACTGGGATCACTTCGGGCGGAGGCTGGTGGAGCTAGTAGGAGTCACCGAGGGTGCCGTTGTGCTGGATGTGGGATCTGGTGGAGGCGCATCGTTCTATCCAGCGGCTCGTATGGTCGGCGATCGAGGACAGGTCCTAGGGATCGAGACGTGTCGCCACTGCCAGGGGAGAACCTCCTCAGAGATCAAGAGGTGTGGAATCAGCAACGCGAAAGTTCTGCTGATGGACGCGGGGAACATGGGATTCAGGGACAGCCACTTCGATGTCGTCATCGCAGGATTGATCGGTTGGGATGACTCCTACGATTTTGAGTCATGTGAGAGCAAGAAACGGGACATGAAACTGGAAGAGATTGTGCGTGTTCTCAAAGACGGGGGCAGACTGGGTTTCAGCGGCTGGATCTCGCGGGAAGACGGCGACTGGATGGAAGAGTTGGTGTGCAGATATCTTTCACGAGGCTCGTTCGGCGACGACAGCAGAGTGGCTATGCCGGACGCATTCAGCAAGGAGACATCGAAGGGGTGGCGGAAACTCCTCTCAAGCCTCGGACTGAAGAGAATCAGCGTCCTAGAGGAAACTGTGTCATTCAGTTACAAGAATGAAGAAGAATGGTGGAAGGAGATGCTTGACGCCGGTTGGAAGAATCACATCGAGCGCATCGAGAAGGCGGGTCTCATAGATCAGTTCAGAAACGACGCCTTCGCTTTGCTTGGAAAGCACAAAGAGAGCGACGGTATTCGCTTCAAGAGGGGCGTGGTATTCGCCGTGGGAACCAAACAGGCACAAACCGAGGATCAAGCATAGTCGATGCTCTGGCCTTGGGCCCAGTCTTCAGTACGGGACAAGAACGAACTGCGTGCGTGCTGAACGGCGCAACGGCGGCCTGCTCATGTCCGCCAAGGTAACTCAGGGGTCCGTGTTCTGTGGCACTACAGGATCATTGTGAGCAGTTTCCTGAGAGCGAGGATGCGCGGGTTCCTGCGGTACGCGCGTATGTTCAGGATTTCTTCGCCTTCCATGTCCGTTTCCGCCACCTCATCTCCGGTACATCAAGGTCGTCGTATTCGCTTGCCTCGTCGAAGTCGCTCCAGTTCTGCTCCTCATCCACTATCTCGTCAGCGCACTCCGACATGGCGTGATCAGCCCCCTCTCCCCAACCGACCCCACACTACCATTGTGTAACCGGGCATGGACAACGTCTGTAACTAATCGATCAGTTCTCGGTCATTGGCGTTTGCTTGAATCATCGTGACGATCACCCACCAAGGCTATCGGAACCTGGCACGCGGGAGACACGTCTCTGGCGTGTCCGGGAGACCCCCGACGCAGAGGCGCCTTTCTTCTCGTCGTTGTGCTCTATGAATGACGCACGCAGAGAGCTGCCCATCAACTCCAGAATCGAGGGGGGCCACGTCTTATGAAGTGGGCTTACCGAACAAGGGATCATGGGGGAGAAGACAGGAGATGAAGGTGGGCGTATGTGGAATTGCCTGTGAGAGGTGCCCCAGGATGGTTCAGGACAAGTGTCCGAGTGGAAAGCAAGGATGCAAGCCGAAGCAGAATCAATTCTGTAAGATATCTACCTGTGCATTCACCAGAGGCGTCGAATTGTGTTTTGCATGTTTCGAATTCCCCTGCGAAACAACGAAAGAAGGTCCAGTCGCCTACGGTTATTGCCAGTTCATCTCAGGCAAGGAGAGTTAGGGAAGAATCCCCTCGCAACCCTTTCTTCCTCTCACAATTGAATCCGGCTCACAGGAGTCGTGCAAGCGAAGCTAAAAGCTCGGGGAGGGCGCTGCATGATTGAGATGTCCACTATGCGAGGCGCGTCAAGGGCTGCGAAGTACGTGGGAGGTTTGATCTGTACATTCGGTGGAGTGTACCTGGGAAACGCGTACGGGGCAGCCTACTGGCGTTTCGGGCCCTTCAACCTCGCTTGGGACACATTGTTCCGAGGAAGCGTCTTGGTCCTCATAGGATTCTTCTTGATTCGACTCAGCAAATAGGCACGATCGGAGAGCTGAGATAAGCGGTGACCGATCCGTCAGCGACGAATGCGACGATGACTAGAGACCGAATCTTTCTACCACGGCAGGCAAGTCGCTCAGCGTCGCCATTCAGGTTCGGACTATTGGTTCTCTCTGTGGGCGCGTGAATGCTGCTATGGTCTCTGCTCTCGGAGCTGAACATCGACTAGACCGATGATGTTCTCAGCCACCTTCTTTATAGACTGTGTCGCGTCGACGAGCACCAGTTCTCCTACCTGCACAAGCTGCAGGTACTGTTCCCTGACTCTTCGTTGCAGTTCGAGGTTCTCAAGCACGCTCTTTCTTCTCTTGATTCTGCCCAAGCTGATTTCAGCCGGAATGTCCAGATATATGGCTAGGTCTGGTCTCTCCGCGAACCGATTGATCTCGCGAAGCCATTTCGAATCCACTCCTTGGGCACCTTGGTAGGCTAAGGAAGCATACATGTACCGGTCACATACGACAGTCCTGCCCCTTGCGAGCGCAGGGAGTACCTCAGATTTCAAGTGCAGATATCGATCAGCCGCAAAGAGAAGTGCTTCGATCTCAGGAGATATCTTCTCTTTCTCTAGGAAGGCTCGACGGATCAGCTTGCCTATCGCACCTTGGCTAGGCTCCGCCGTACCATGGGTCTTGTACCCTTTCCGCCTTAGCGTCGAGCACAGGATCCTTGCCTGCGTTGTCTTTCCCGCGCCGTCGCCACCTTCCAGTACAATGAAACGTCCCCGGTGATGATTCTGCACGATCTACTGTCCCCTCACTCGATTGAGTGCCTGCCGAGTCCTCCAGTTGCCTTTGTCATTATCCCAACGTTCTCAACGGGAACGTCAGGTTGGACCGCGTGCTGCGGACCCCTAACGAGTCCTACGCCGCTGCCGGAAGTCCTGATGGTATTTCGTATGTCCTCTTCTATCTCGTCTTCGTTGCCGAAGGGCAAGGTGTGCCGGATGTCCACGGTTCCTACCTGAACAAGCTTAAGGTACTTCTTCCTTATCTCGTGTGGGATTGTGCCGCATCGCGTATGGATCGGGTTTAGGCCTCCGACCTATCGCCTTCTCGACCCCTTGAGGTGTGCACCTCCGAAAGAACGTTGGAACGCCAGTCTGGCTCACCGCAAGCCGACGCCTCAAGCACCCAGTCTGTGGGCTTCATGACCTGCTCGCTCCCAGCGCCACCGTATTCCTAGACGTCAGAGCTGAAAGCGCCCTCATCAGCCTAGTGTATCTCACGACCTAGCCCTCGGGCAGAGGGCGCATGGCAAGAGGCAAGGTTATTCTTATCAGGCATCTGAATCTCAGTGAAGTCGAACAGTACTCAAGATCGCCCTTCATGGTGTCTGTGGATGGACAAGAAGGAGAAGACCGCTCATAGGTATTGGGGGTTCGTCAAGGATCCGATTCATGGCTATGTCAAGTTGTCTGAAACCGAGCGGAGAATACTGGACACAGGTCCGGTTCAGCGACTGAGGAGAATCCGGCAGCTATCCGGAGCCGAGTATGTGTACCCTGCCGCAACGCACACTCGCTTTGAACACGCGATTGGAGCGATGTACTTGGCTGGGGTTGTGGCTGAGAATCTTCCAGCCGACCTTGAAGAGGATGAGAAGAAGAGCTTGAGGGTCGCCGCACTTCTTCACGACGTGGGCCACGCTCCTTTCTCTCATCTCTTCGAGCCCATGCTGGTGAAGCATCTCGGAAAGACGCATGAAGACATGTCTACGCGGATCATACTTGAGTCAGAACTTGCCGAGACACTCGCGAGCGAGGGCCTGGACGCGAAGACGGTCAGCAAGCTTTGTGTCGGGAGACTTGAGAAATCGAAACGCGCGTTCCTCGATCAGATAATCCAGAGCTCCATCGATGTTGACAAGATGGACTTCGTGCTTCGGGATTCCTATCACACGGGAGCCGGGTACGGTGATGTCGACATCTTTCGCCTCATCTACACAATGGACGTTCTAAACGGGAATCTGGCAGTAGACGTGACGGCACTCTCCACACTTGAGAGCTTCATACTCGCAAGGCTAGAGTCCTTTAGAACAATCTACTATCACAGAACGTCTCGTGCCGCCCAGCTAATGCTAATCAAGGCTCTCGAATGTGCAAAGGATGACTTCGAGATCACTCAGCTGCAATCCGTTGACGAGTACTTGGCACTCGACGATAGCGCCGTGTGGTCGATGCTCCTCAGGAACGACGGGGCAAAGGCGATCATCAATGATCTCAACAGGCGAAACCTGCTGAAGTGCGCATACGAGAAGACTTTCTTCGTGAAGGACGAGTTCCTTTCAAGCCTCTTCACAAAGGATACGGTTCGAATCCAGATGGAAGAGGAGATTGCTCAGAAAGCGAACGTCGACATCGCCAGCGTCAGCATTGACCTGCCCTCGCTCCCGTCCGTTCCATACCATTCGGCCGAGGAGCTGGAACCAATGGACATCCCAGTATTCTATAGAGGGTCGAACGACGAGAAAGTACCTCAGAAGATCTCAGAGGTCTCAAAGGTAGTCGATGTCTTGACGGCCTACATGAATATTATTCGGGTCTACACGACGGAACAGAATAGAGAGCAGGTTCGAAGAGCCGCCACCAGCGTGCTTGGAGAATCGCCGCTGTCGAGTCTCGTCTCCTACTAGCGAGCTGGCGCGGTCTTTCTAAGGTCGTCCAGGAGCTTCGCGCATATCCGGAGCGCCTCAGGTTCCTCGATTGCAGTATTCAGTGAAACAACCGCGATCTTCCCGAAGGATGCGGTCGCCCTTTCAGCGAGTGCTCTACTGGCCATCAGGTACTTGCCGCCGAGTAGTACTGATGATCGGCCAGCTTTCTCCTCTCCAATTCCCGGCATCGCCAACGCGACTGTCCCGAGTTTGCTCGTTCCCTCATAGAAGAAGGTGACAACGGCGTTCTCAAGCGTGAGCAAACTGGCATGGAAAGTGACGCTATCGCGCTTGAACTCTACGTCTCTGGATTCCAGCTGAGGCATCGAACTCTGGCCCTTCACTATCCGGCACGAAAGGCTCACATTTCAACGTGCGCATTTGTCCTATCAGGGCGTTTTCGGCTAAGCGAGAGTGCGTAGATCGTGCGAATCGCGGTGGTATCCGACATACACTCTAACTACGACGCTCTGCAGGCGGTCCTCTCGTCGATGGGCGATTATGATGCGCTATTCTGCTTGGGGGACCTCGTCGGATACGGCGCTCAGCCCAACGAGGTTATTGCAGAAATCAGATCCGTGGAGCCAGATGCAATGGTCATGGGGAACCATGACTATGCAGTCTCGACAGGGGACACGTCGGGATTCGTGCGTCATGCGGTGGAAGCCATTGAGTGGACACGCAGGCGGATCTCACCTGAGAACCTGCGCTACATCTCAAGCCTACGCTCAAGAAGCGATTTCGCAGCTGGTGGAGTCAGGATCGCTCTGGCTCACGGCAGTCCAAGAGATCCCTTGATGGAATATGTCTACCCAAGCGCTCCCGAGTTCATCTTGAGAAGCATGCTTGATGAATCAGGAGGAAGCGTTCTCCTGCTCGGTCACACTCACGTTCCGTTCGTCCAGGAGTTTGGCCCAAAACTGATCGCAAATCCCGGGAGCGTGGGCCAGCCTAGGGATGGGGATTCTCGAGCAAGCTACGCTGTACTCGATCTTTCAGCCGAAAAGAGGTTCCAGATATGCCGACTCGGCTACGATGTAGATGCGGCGGCAGGCAAGATAACCGCAAGCGGGCTTCCCAAGATGCTGGCAGATCGTCTCTACTCAGGATTCTGAAGACCCGCCTATTAGCACTCGTAGGGTAGACTCCAGAAGAGTCCTGAAGAATGATGCTCGATTGCCGAATTGAATGGGGCAAAAGCCTGAAAGGGCTCTTGGTCCAAGGAAGCCTCGCTCTGCCCGCGGGACAGGGTTCGCAAGAATTGCGCTGTCTGCGATGCGGGTAAGTGTCTATCCAGCATGCACGGAAGCAACTCTATGGAATACAAGTGGGTTGTACTCACAGTCACTGCTGTCGGCATGCTGATGTCGGGCATCAACATGCGAGTTGTCACAATAGGTCTGCCGACTATCGCAAGTGCCCTCAACGCCGATCTTGAGACGGTCCTGTGGGTGACACAGGCCTTCCAGTTCACAGTCACGATCGGGTTGCTCGTCGTCGGCAGGCTGACAGATATGTTCGGAAGGATCAGGATCTACAATCTAGGCTTCACCATCTTCACGATTGGGTCAGCTCTTTGCGCATTTTCGCAGAATGGAGAGCAGCTGATTGCCTTCAGGTTGATCCAAGGAGTGGGGTCGGCGATGCTTGTCGCAAACAGTATTGCGTTGATCACCGACGCAACGCCGCTGGCCCAACTCGGATTCGCGATAGGCATCAACCAAATCCTCTTCCGGGTCGGTTCGGTGTTGGGGCTGACGCTGGGCGGAGCGTTGATCCAGCTTGCAGGATGGCAGTCCGTGTTCTTGATGAACGTGCCAGTCGGCATCTTCGGAACCGCGTGGGCATATGTCAGGCTGAAGGAGGTTTCAAAGCGTGACGACCATGAGAGATTCGACGCGTGGGGCTTTCTCATATTCACGACAGCTCTGACCTCTCTGCTTCTCGCGGCAACATTCGGAACTATGAATCCTGCCTACCTCTCCTTGGCGGTTACGCTGGTCGTCATCAGCGTGATCCTGTTCGGCGTGTTCCTGCTCCAAGAGGGGAGAGTGAGCGCTCCGCTCCTCGATCTGAAACTCTTCTCAGACAGATTGTTCGCAGCGGGAAACGTGAGCTTGCTGCTCATGGCACTCTCGATGGGAGCCGTCACGTTGATTGCAAGTCTCTACCTGCAGATCGTCAGGGGATACGGTGCGCTCGATGCAGGACTCATGTTCATACCGATGGAACTGACGTTCGCGACTGTGGGGCCGACGAGTGGAGCACTCTCGGATCGTTACGGGTCGAGGGTCTTGACCACGGCAGGCATGGGCATCCTCGGCGTAACTCTCCTAGTGTTCTCGGGGATCTCAGTCACGGCCTCCTACTTGGAGATCGCAGTCTTGCTCGCGCTAGTAGGAGTTGGGCTCGGGCTCTTCACAGCTCCCAATATGAGTTCCATGATGCGGTCTGTGCCTGCTGAGAGGCGTGGCGTTGCCTCTGCCGTCAGGTCAACGATCTTCAACACGGGCGCCGTTGTCAGCATAAGCTTGGTAGCCGCGCTTCTTGTCACTCAACTTCCGTACCAAGTGGCGTCCGCCATGCTTTCCGGCACAATTGCTGAAATCAGTGTCGCCGAACAGTTGGGCTTTCTCAACGGCATAAGGACGGCACTGCTGGTCTCTGCGGGTCTATGTCTACTAGGGATGGTCCCATCAGCGATGAGAGGAAAGGAACGCTCGATAGCGAAGATGGCGAGTGGAAGCTAGGATATCCGCTTCTTCGCGCCATATCTCTCCCAGTGACTCTTCTCTCCGAGCGGTCTCCGGGTGCTGGTGGGTTTCTCATCCGGATAGCCTACGGACACGGTGCAGAGGACAGCGAGTTGCTCCGGGATTCCGAGCAGTTTCCTGATCGGTTCTTCGAACTCGCTGTGCATGACTCCCATCCAGCAGGTTCCGAGACCTTGTGAGTGTGCCGCCAACAGGAAGTTCTGGACAGACACGGCGGTATCTCCATGGTAGTCGCTAGGCGATCTCCCGACGTCAGCAAGGAACACTACCACGACAGGGCTTTCAGCCATGAACCCTCCCCACGTGTGTATGGTTGCCAGTTTCCTTCTGGTCTCCTTGTCTTTGACGACTATGAATTCCCAAGGCTGCGAGTTGTTCGCTGAGGGAGCCCACCTGGCAGCCTCCAAGCATTCAATGATCGCCTGATCATCAATCGGGTCCGGCTTGTATCTTCTCACACTTCTCCTTGTCTTGATGGCAGTCATCAGATCCATACACGTTCACCGCTCAATCTGTGCACGTTCCCAGCTCGTTGACTGTAGCCGCGTATTTCAAGCATGCCCGGATCAGTTTGACGACAGATTCCGCGATTCTGAATCAGAATGGGTGACGGCTTCCTAGAGAATGCTAGCGATGAACATGGCAGAGCCCGCGCCGATAGGTATTGTGAGATTGTCATCAAGTATCCCGAGTAGTTCGAATAGCATGCCTGCTGCTGAGCCCACGATTGCCAGACTGGGGGATACCCATAGGGAGGCCACAAGAAAAGAGGCGGCGAATCCCGCGGCGGAACCTTCGAGAGTTCTTCGCCCGATGTGCGTACGACCGTATCTTTCGCCTACGTAGGCTGCCACAAGGTCGCCCACGGCCGCCGTCGCGATCGAAGCATATGCAATGTTCTCGGGAAAGAGAAGAAGGGATAGAATCACTCCAATCGACAAGGATGCTGGTGCACTGATGAAATGCTCTCTCTCAGCGTCGCTACTCATCGTCAGCGTGAACCATGTGATCAACGGGAGTTCTCTCCTTCTGAGTCGTAGTACCTCTGACAGAACGTAGAGGAGTGTCACTGCGCTTAGGGCGGCCAAGACCACAGACTTGGAGGTTGAAACAACCAAGAAGGGGATCAGCAGGGTGCAGGCATGAACTGCCATTCTCGCTTTTGTCTTCAAGATGCGTCATCAGCCCATCAGTGCGATCATGAACGAAGTCTATCGCGTCTCGTTCTTCGGACTCTCCTGCATTCTTCTCCGAAGGGAGCGTGCGCCCAGTAGGCCCAGGGAACCGTATGCGGCAATCGCCAACTCGAGCAGGTAGGTCGTGAGGAGAGGGTTGGAGGAACTCGTGATCAGTATGCTGAATCCTGGAACCATCCCATCGATTCCAACGCGATAGAGGAAGGAGGCCCAGAAGAAGCGTGGATCGTGGCGCACGACGGCGACGTAGACTAGGACAGTCGCGAATAGATGTACGAGGATCGTGAAGGCTCGCTCAATTATGGGCGCAAACACGATGGCGCTGGGGCCGTCGAGCGCAGCCATCAGTGCCTCTCGTTGCGCCATCGGGATCTGTTCGATCAGGCCAGGATTCAGCAGGAACGCTAGGATGTTTAGGAAGCTGCCAAGGCCAAGCACGAAGGTCTCGGTTCCGCCGAAGGCCAAGCCGAAGCCAACTGCTTCGTCATATGTTGCACTCCCGAGTCTGGTCTTGAGGAAAGTGAGGTAGGTGAAGCCTGACTCGAAGGCTCCGGTCCTGAGGCCAAGGAGGAGGCTGATGAAGATGAGCGTTCCAAGGTATCCGAGTGTCGAGAATGCCCACGCGTTGATCGCCCCTGTAACAGTGGCGTCCATCACGACCTTCGGGATGATCGCGGCGAGCCACAGAACCCCTCCGAAGGCAAAGGCTGACGGCTTGACTCCCTTGGCCTTGTGCCAGTAGAGGATAGGCAGGATCCCGACTGCCATCATGCCGATGCCTGATGCTAGTAGGACTGGATTTGTCAAGGCAGCCCATTCTCACGTACGTTGGGGGGACAGATATGGGTGTAAGCAAGGTTTAATTGGTGATTTGTTCTGCGATAGCGGCTTGCCGGTTCACTCGATGTCCAGAGAGTTCAGACACATCGTCCGTGTCGCAGGTACCGACATTGACGGTTCCAAGAAGATCATCTACGGAATAACCAGGATCCGTGGAATAGGGCCTAGCTTCGCGGCTGCCGTTGTGAAGGCTGCTGAGCTGAAGCCCGAGATGCGTGTCGGAGGCCTCACGGAGGAGGAAGTTGATCGTCTGGAGGATGTTGTTGCCGATCCTGCCAAGTATAGTCTGCCTTCGAGGCTTTTCAACCGGAGGAAGGACCTCGAGTCTGGAAGGGACGGTCACATGATTGGCCCCGATTTGGCCTTGAGGACGAAGGCTGATATTGACTTCATGAAGGAGATTCGCACGTGGAAGGGCACGCGGCACTCTTTGGGACTGAAGGTTCGCGGTCAACGTACCAAGAGCACCGGCCGGAAGGGCAGAGCGGTCGGGGTGAAGAAGAAAGAGGCAATGGCTGCCATGAGGGCTGCCCTAAGGGAAGGAAAAGTAGAGGACAAGAAGAAGTAGCCACCATATAGGAAGCATGCGATTTGGGCGATCCGAGAAGACAGCACAAGAAGTACGCGACACCCCGTCATCCGTGGCGTCGCGACCAACTCGACGTCGAGCTTAGACTCTTGGGCGAGTACGGCCTCAGAAACAAGCACGAGCTTTGGCGCTATAAGACGATGCTCTCGGAAATCCGAGGAATCGCGCGCGCTCTGCTTGCGAAGTCAGGACTGGAACGGGAGAAGTCAGAGCAGGAGTTCCTCTTGCGGCTGAAAAGGATGGGGTTGGCTGGAGACAATGCCACCATCGACGACACACTCGACTTAGACATCCGAGACTTGCTTGAACGGAGGCTGCAGACCGTGGTCTTCCGAAATGGACTCGCTGGTTCTCCGTCACAGGCGCGACAGCTGATAGCACACGGTCACGTCTCAGTCGGCGGACGCACCGTCTCAGTCCCGAGCTACCTTGTGACGAAGACAGACCAGGAGCATATCGGCTACTCTGACGAGAGCGCCCTCGCCAAGAGCGACCACCCCGTACGCAAAGCGATGGGCGAGCAACCGGCAGAACCTAGCCCTCCCGAAGCAGGTTCACGCAAAGGCGCATCTTAGTATCATCCGCGCACCACATCGTGGGCTGCGACCCAACGTGGTCATGGGAAGGTGAGCTGGGTGGATCTTGGTTTCCTTCTCTCGGATATCCCGATCATACTTCTACTTGCGGGGTTCACATGCCTCGCGCCACTTTTCAGAGGTCGCCTGAAGCCGATCTCTCATGCTCTCGTCGCATTGGGCTTCCTCATTGGAATCGTCGCACTAGTGCTCGTGTACCTGCTGTTCACGAGCGGCAGCTATGATGCGTTCACGCTTGGCATTCTAGCAGTTGCTGGACTGATGCTCTTCCTTCGGCCCATCAAGAATATCCGTTGGGCCGCGCTGGTAGCCCTTGCTGTCGGCCTCCTTGCGTCCTACTACGCATACGGCACGTATCAGGTCTCGACGACTGTGCTGATCATAATCTTCGTCGCGTCCACGCTGCTTCTCTACTTGTTGTTCAAGTTCGCCGAAGATCTGCTCGGAGCCATCGGAGGGATTCTCTCATTTGCGCCGATCGCAGTCATAATAGGTGCCATATGCGTGGTCCAAGCGATTCTGATCCTGATGGGTATGAGTTTCATAAGCTACGTTCCACCCATCCACTTCTGAGTTCCCTCGACGTGGTGTGCACCGATGCAACGCTATCATCTTCGTCGCGCAGACAAAGAGCTGAGCAAGCCAGAGGATACGGAAGAGGTCCTCTCATCCGTGAGAATCATGACGGTCGCCTGCTGCCGCGAGAACGAACCATACCTCTTCACAGTCGATTTTGCCTGGGACCCCAAAGCTCGTGATCTCTGGTTCCACTGCGCGACGGAAGGTCGCAAGATGAGGATACTCCAGGCAAACCCGCGCGTCTGTGCAACGGTCGTAGAGGATCGAGGGTACATCCACGGGGAATGTGACCATGCATACCGGTCACTCATCATGGAAGGAACCGTGCACTTTGTCTCAGATCTTTCGGAGAAGCGTCGTGGACTCGAACTTCTCACAAGGAAGCACGAGCGTGACCCAGAATCTGTTCTTGCCCGATTCGCAGGGAATGACGAAGCAGTACGCAGTGTCGGCGTCGTGCGAATCTCTGTTGACTCAATGAGCGGAAAACAGGGACCCGCACCGAAGAAGTGACAAGGTGACCGGACCCTATCCGCGACCTGCTAACGGGCCTGCTCAGAGCAGGATCTCTGCTGTGCTCGCGAGTGTGGAAGGCAAAGCATCATATTTCCTTGGCTACAGTACGGGGGAACCTATTCGGACACTTGCTGGTCGATGCACATGTTGGATCTAGGAATCGTAGTGCTCCTGATACTCCTGATAGGTTCAGTCATTTCCATACTCTCGAAGAGGTTCAGTATCTCGTATGCCAAACTCCTTATCGTAGCTGGACTCGCGATATCAATAGCGTATTATTTGCTTGGAAGACCCCCGGCGCAGCCAACTGGGGAGCTCATAATCTCCGTCATTCTGCCGCCCCTCATCTTTCAAGCGGCACTGACCATGAACTACAGCGTCTTCAAGAAAGTCCAGAAGCCAGTGCTCTTGTTGGCAGTGGTGGGCGTCGCCGTCTCGGCAATTGTGTGCTCACTCATCGTTACCTCACTGAGTGGCCTCTCATTCTTCGCGGCCCTTGCTTTTGGAGTGATAATCGCGCCTACAGATGCAGCCGCAGTAATCAGTACACTGAAGCAGGTCAAGACGCCCAAGGAACTGGGTACAATCATAGAAGGCGAAGCGCTTCTCAACGATGCGACAACTCTTGTGCTCTTCTCGGCCGTCAGCGCGTTGACACTTAACCCAATCTTCAATGTGGTCGGAGTTGCGGTTCAATTCGGTGGAGGCGCAATTGTTGGATTGGTGATCGCGTTCTTTGCGACCAAACTGGCGCCTCTGCTGACCGACAGGAACGCACATGTGATGATCACGATAAGCGAGGCCTACGGATCCTTCATACTCGCATCCACGCTGGGCTTCTCCGGCATAGTGGCAGTGGCAGTTCTGGGGCTGTACATGGCAAGATACTACCAGCAGACGAGCCCCGGGGATCCGAGCAACGATCTAGTGACTGGTTTCTGGGATGTTGCAGCGTTCATCGCCAACACCGTGGCGTTCGTATTCATCGGACTTGCAGCCGAAGTGCCGTATCTGTTGCAGTATGCGCCGTTGATAGTGGTGGCTTTTGCAGCCGTGCTATTGGCGAGGTACATCAGCGTCGAAGTGGTCCTCGTGCCAGCATCCAAGCTGATCGGGAAGATTCCGAGAACGTGGCGGAACGTGACCACTCTGGGTGGGATACGGGGGGCCGTATCTGCAGCTTTGGCCCTGGCTTTGCCGGAGTTCCCGTTCAAGAACGTGATCGTGGCGGTCACATTCGGGGTCATACTCCTCTCGCTGCTAGTGCAGACCCCGCTTCTCTCATACTACGCAAAGAAAGTACTCGGATAGGCCGCCCAGACTCGCAGCCTAGAATTGCGCCCAACATGCACTGACCCAGCGTGCAGTATCCCAGGGTCAACGCGCAAATAGATGCAAACCATAAATGAACTAGTTCCGATAGGTAGACCGACGGATGGTTGACGAATGAGTGACGATGTCCGGGTTGAGGACGCCACCATAGCAGAGTTTGCGGCCAGACGCTATCTTGAGTCGCAGTACCCGGGCAAGCCGATCCAAGTCAAATTCAGCAAGATCTGGTTCGTCGGCGGAAAAGGCAGAGATGTATGGGAGGTCGAAGGCGTCCTGACGATGAGGAAAGCAGGCGTCATGAAGGAACGGAAGTCATTTCGCTTCCAGATCGACGCGGAAACCGGCGACGTGATAGGCTTCGAGACTGTACGAAAAGAGTAGTCTCCTATCCGTGCATCCTTCTGCGGGTAAGCAGGAAAGCTACCAGCGCGATCACAGTGATCACGGCGGCAAGCAGGATCATCCAGGTTGATTCCGGCCCGCTTCCTAGGATTACCGGGATTGGGCCTATCAGCACTATCGCGCCTCCACTCGCGGAGCCGCGACCCTCCGAGAAGGAAGCGATCATCATCAGGATCATGCCAACAAACACCATCGCGAAACTGGCGAAGATGATCCACGAGAGTCCGACCGAAGGCACGCTCGTAGCTTCTGCCTCCTCCGAGCGAGCGCTTGGTCCGCAGCTCACGCAGAGCCACTGCCCCTGTCGAAAGTCTTGGAGGCATACTCGCCTTCCACATTTTCTGCAGACGAAACGTGCTTCTTGGGTTCCGCAGATATCGCAACGTTGGGACATGCTTCTACCTCCACATCATCGGGAGAAACGTGAATAGCAACGCTACAGCCATCAGGACGATGGCGAGCAGGATCAGCATCCGAGCGGATCCACTGTCCGTTCCGAAGACTATCGGCACCGGCCCTATCATGATGACTCCTCCGCCGCGCACCGACTCGGAGCCTCTCGCAGATCTCAGAACAGCAATGATGACTGCCATTATTCCGATCGCAAATCCAGCAACAACAAGTAGGAGTCCTATGTTGAAGATCGTGCTGTCAGTCAAGCTCCGTTCGAGCTTGACAGTTCTCGGACACGATATAGGTCTTCCCTGAATCACCTGATCTCAATCCGATCTCTCGTCCGGATGGTTTCATTCGCTTGCATCTGCCGAAACATCTTGTCTGTTGTTTTCCTGAGAACTCTTAAGTCAGACGACGGATTCCAGCCGCGACTTGGTGAGGGAATTGGGGAGAGTCAAAGGCGGCTGGCAACATTTCGCGGAACGTGCCAACGGACAAGCCGACGTGA
>Ga0208828_1000224_pt1 | contig 26176 bp, 29 predicted proteins | sample Kivu_160m_FD_185487 | JGI IMG/M metagenome (GOLD analysis project Ga0208828, IMG submission 185487) | Freshwater microbial communities from Lake Kivu, Western Province, Rwanda to study Microbial Dark Matter (Phase II) - Kivu_160m (SPAdes)... | ecosystem: Environmental > Aquatic > Freshwater >... | reverse complement strand
CGGAATACTTTGCTTTCCAGTTGTAATAACTGGCGTTGCTTATCCCGTGCCTCCGGCAGAGATCCCCTACCGATGCTCCAGCCTCTGCCTCTTTCAGGATACCGATGATCTGTTCTTCGGTGTACCTGTTGCGACGGGTCATAGAGTCCTCCTTCTTTTTTCACCGGAAGACTCTAATTATACCTGGACTAATTTATGGGGGTGAGGTCACCGCCTCATCTCAATCTCAAACCATCTCCAGGCTTATTGCCTGGTCATAGCTTCAGCCTTAACCTCAACGGCAACCTCTACTACTGGCACTGGCTCCGGCTTGGCTCCCAGCAACGCAAGCACTTTATCAGATGGATTTACGTGCACCGGCTTGAGATGACCCAAAGGAGCACCCTCAGCCTGACGCTGGGCAATATACCTTGAAAAAGCACCTTGAGACAATAATGTAACCTCCACCGGTTTTGCCGTGTTTAATACAGTTTCCATGCTGCCGTATATTTTGTAACAATTGTAATTGTATTCATCATCCAGCTTCACAAGCTCGTTGTATACCGCAGTGGCAACACCTTTTTCACTGGCGATATAGTTATCTTTAAGTTCAATATAGAGATGCAACACCGGCTTGTCGTTAACTACCTCTTGGCGTGCCGTCCAATCCGCGTAAGGAATGCTGGTATTCTCTACGGCTTGCCAGACTATCCTCTCTGTCAGCCTCCCAAAACCAACAATATCAATAAGCTCATCGGCGCGTCTCTCAAACACAATCTGTGGCAGGTCGATATTCAATTTCTCGTTTCTTAGCGAGCTTACCCTGACCAGATCGCCAATTCGTAACCTTGTCATAACGCCACCATGAAGATTAGTGATGACCACCTCATAAACTTCTCCGGCTTTCACCTCGTCAAGCAAAACGGTTTTTGGCTGATAAGAGCGGTCAAGCTCCCACTTGAAATGCTCATCCTCAGGTATAAACTCGAAGAAGTTGAGAGTCGGCACAAAGACCATGCCCTCATAGTCCCAGGTTTGCATAGCATAAATGCCACCCTCGGTGCCGGCATATACCTCAAGTGGCTGCTTGCCCCACAGTTCCTTGACCCTCGCCTTGAAAATTCCGGCGTCTGTGCCCCCGCCTGCAATGCCTTTAACTGTCCACAGGTCTTTGGGTACCATAGCACGACGGGCTAACTTGCTTTTTAACAATCCCTTTAATAACCGCAACAATGCCATAGGATGAGATAATAAGAAACGAATATTCATTTTGCCTGACCGCTGCTTAAACTGTTCTCCTACAGCAACCAGCACAGAGGGCAAGCCACCGAAAACATCAATACCCTTATACAAAGCCTCCGCAAAACCGTTTCTTATTATCGCCTCAAAAGGCATCTCCTCTTTAATATCAGAAGGCAAGAAGTCAACACCAAGCGCCTCTTGTGCCACAGCACCAATAGCCCCTGAGCCATAAGATGGAGGTCCCAAGGCAAACAACGCCTTCATATGTTCTTTAACCCGAGAGACATCACCCCTATTGCGACAAAAAGAGGCTAATAAAACGGCGCTACTTGCTGATTCGAATTCACGACAGAAATCTTCGGACCACGGCACCCATTTAGCTGCATATTCGCCAGATTTACCCGATGTTCTCACCCAGCGACCTGGCTTTGCTGGCAGAATATCTTCTCTTCTCTCCGAAAGTTCCGGACAATAATCATGATAGGTGGTTAACGGCACCTGCTCCCTGAATTGTTCCACCGTCTCAGGTATGGCACCACGCATCACTTTTCTGCCCAGCTCACAGTTTTGCAACAGCTCAATCTGCTCCAACAACAACCTCTTCTGTATAGCCATGAACTGCTCCAGGCTGAGGTCCATGAAACCACAGCACATCTGCCACAACTCCTCCCGCCTCCCCTGACGCAAAAGTTCCCGAACTTTAGACACAATGCACCTCCTAAACCAAACAGTCTACAATCAATATGACATGGTTTGGTTGACTTGGGAAGTGATTGTGTTCTAGAAAATAGTTCTATCTTATGGGGTTAGCAAAGCGGTAAGGTGGGACAAGATGAGGAAATCTGCGGATTTTTAAGAGCTTTTATTCTTGGCAGAGACGCTCAGGACACGTAGCTTTTGATTTAGCTTGTCAAGCTCGCTATCCGTCGGCTGTTTGCCCAGTTCCAACCCATAGCTAAGAAAGAATTCAAGAAAGTTGCGCAAAAGCTCCCGTATCCCCTGCTCGAACTGGCGAAATTCTTCTTTGGTTACATGTCCATCAGTTCGCCTTTCGACATCCTGCTTCAGCTGGCTGTCAATAAGAAAACTTATGAAATGTGAAATACTCATATCACCACGGTTTTCATCTATCTTTCTGGCTACATCTGAGTCTACTATAAGCATCCTTTTTTCTGGCATAGGCAATCTCCTTTTCGTTAAAAATTACTGAGTTAGAAACCATTATCCCCGAATTCAAGCACTTCCAATATACTGTCGATGCTTTTCAACAGTGCCGAGCCCCTTGCCGTTACCCTGTAGGTAACCACCGGATTCCCTACCTCCAGCCTATCGATAAAACCCTGACTAATAAGTAAGCCCAGATATTTCTGTAGTTGACTATAGCTCATATTTGCGCTGTACATTATTTCTGTCTTGCCAGCTCCATTTGCACCCACCCTCAACATGTCACCTATTATCTCAATGTTAGATCTCCTCCGGTGCATAACACTACCCCCAAAAATGCCTTTGAACCACCTAGCTGGGACAACAGTACTATATCATCCCCCAAAGCGCTGCTGTCAATAGGTTCCCAATCGTCCTCAGCAAAAAAATTTTACTTGAAATTTAGCCGCTAACATTGAGGACTTCCCAAAACAACAGACGGGTAGGGAATCAGATTGAGATGAAGATTAAGACAGCCTTATTTCTTCTTAAACAGGCTGAAAAACCTATCCTGGTACTCGTAAAACAAGCCCCACCGCCTTAATTCAGCTAACAACTCGGTTGCCAACGACGGGGCTCGTCTGGTTTTTTCAAAAAGCTCCTCGATGTGGTTTCTGGCGTCTTGGGGTATGCCTGCCGAATCTACACGTAAAAGCCCATATCTTTCCAATTCAGCTACATTGCTCTGCATCGAGCTTCTGGTCAGTTCATAAGTGAACTTGAGTAAAGACACATCCCACAACCCTTCAACCCCCTTAATAATAGCGGTCAACGGGTCGCGCTGGCTATCTATGCGATGGTTAATTTTGTCCACCACCACCCCCACAGGCTCAGAGGCAATGCTCATCTCTCCAGGTTCATTCTTGTAGGTATAGAAAATGCCGGGTTCGTGAGGGTCTTTTTCTGCCATTATCTCTATAAACCTTTTGGCATGCGGACTAAACCCCTCCAGATTAATAAGGTAAGACGGGGTAACAATTTTCGGTTTGGCGGCAATCACCCTCCCCTCTCTGACCACATTGACCCATTCTGCCAACTCAGTAACCAAATAGTAGTAAATGTTGGTGGTACCAAAGGTAGCCAGGTTCTGCGTCGGCGCTCTCAGCACCTCGGTACATTCAATAGCATGTTGAATTCTTTCATCAATTTCCATAGAAATCACCTGTCTGTCATTCTGAGTGTAACGAAGAATATTACAACAATTCTCTGGGCAACTCCCGAGAAAAATATTGAGCCCCTTCTCTATCGCTCAGGGTGACAAGTATATATCTAAATGAACAACTTAACCGCCTGAAAATTACGCTCCACATTAGATTTGCCTTTCACAATGCTACCATATTCGGTGCTGTGACCGGGAACCAAACATTCCACATCGAGCCGTGACAATCTATCAACACTTTTCTTAAGCAATGAAAGACTGCCACTGGGAAAATCAGTCCTGCCAATGCTGCCATAGAAAACCACATCTCCTGTTATCAAAAGCTTATTATCCGGCCAGTAGAGACAAATCGAGCCTGGCGAATGACCTGGAGTATGAAAAATCTGAAGTTCAACCTTGTTTTTAGTGCCTAGGCTCAGGTCCCCCTCCCTAAGGTAAAACAGAGGATTAAACTGCGGCACTTTCACCCCCAACATCGAGTACATCTTCTGCCCCAACGTGTTCCGAAATTCGTCTTCCTCTTCGGACAAAGTAATCCAGGCTCCACTTTTTTTGACCAACAACTCATTCGCCTGGCAATGGTCAGAATGACTATGCGTATTAATTATTAATCCCACATCGTCAATTTTAAAACCATCCTCTTCCATAGCTTTAATCAGATAATCAAAACAAGCCTCGCCAAATTCATTAGTTATGTGCCCCGGGTCAACAATAGCATGAGGTCGCTCACCTCGCAGTACACTGGCAAACAAACAAGTATTGCAATTATTACCGCTTCCCTGCCAGATATAACAATAAAAGCCTTCAACAAGCTGTACAGATTTATAAGAGCTCAATGACCGATGAACCATATCCTATACACCCCTGCTCAATACTATACTTTGAACACCTTAGAATTATAAGGTAAAATTCCAGCGAAAACCAATCCAAACGTCAGACATAAGACACATGGGAGAAATTAAGAGCGCCTGGGAAATCGCCCAGGCAAAAGCTAGTAAAATAGGCGAGTTATCGCAAGAAGAACGAGAGGAACAAAGACAAAGCCGATGCCGCCTAATCGGAAAATCATTGGCTGAAAAATACCTCAGTCAACATGATGCCAGCTTACTTGAAGCCGAACTAAGCAAACAGAGCAGCCAAGATAAAGACTCCATAAGCGAAGCAGCCATACATAGACTTATTGAAGGGATTGACCTAAGATACGCCCCAGTGTTAGACAGGATAAGTCAAGGTATTCTAGCCATAACCAACACCACAGCGGCTACAACGACTCTAGGCAAAATAAAGGAACTTTTCCAGGAATATGCGGAGGCTGAAAACAGAGAAAGGCAAGATATAGAAAAGGCTGGCAGAGAGATGCTCCACCAACTAAGAATCTCCGGCTCTGCCATCAGTCAAATTAACATTCGAGCCAAAGACGAATGGCAGAAAAAACTTAGCCAACTGGTTCGTCCTTTTGAAGAGAGATTGGAATATCTCAAACAGGAACTTTTAAGCAATACGAGCGCCTGAATTCGCCTAAAAGGAATCACGTTGTCGCTATATAAGCATGCCCCAAAACTTTAAGCCAGGTTCATAGCCTGACGCATAGCAGCATCAACATTCTTATGCGTATCTTCGGTGGCTTCCTCAACTATCATATTTGCCACCTGTAGCAATTTATTCTGTTCGGCACCCCCCAAATGTTCCAATAGCTCTTCCATTCTTCTTGCCAACTGCACCTGGTGGTCCAAAGAAAGCCCCTTCGCTGACCTTGGCAGCGCCAATAAAGGATGAGCAAAAAGTATTGGCTTAAGCAAAGTAGTCAGATAGATAAATTTGGTCTGGCGATTTGTCTGAGCTAACTTCCAGTCTGATTTATCCCGCTCCGAAGGTTGCAACCAACTGAGAGCAAAAGCAAACTGGCAACCAATGAAGTCATGCTGAACCAAAAATCTAGTGGCTTCGAAATCTTTAACTGCCACAGATACATAGTAAAGAGCCTGGTCCAGCACAGGCGAATCAAGCCCCTTAATCACAGCCGTATGGCGGCAATCATCAGGAACTCTGAAAATATAATACTCCAGCGAACCGTGAAGGGCACTATGAGCCGCCTCATGCCTTATCGCACCTGGTCTGGCTAACCTGTTAAGTTTAGCCAGCTTTTCCACGCAGCAAATCACTCTAGGATAACCGCGCCAGGCATCATGTGAACAGATAAACTCCTCATCACCACCAGTAGTTATGCCCAGCCTAAGCTTATCTTCCTTAAGCAAGGCTCGCATGTTAGCTTCCTTATCCACCACATGAATTTCAACTTTGTACGGAATTTTAGACCCGAATCGCCGATAGCAATCCCGGAATATGTTCTCAATGTCCCTCTTCAAGCCCCAAGGGATATTGCCACTGGTGATAACATTCAGCTCAACGGTAGCCATACTTGCTAATAACAAAGATAACAATGTTAGTCAGCAAAGTCAATACCACTACAATTAGGCATTAATCCAATTGCAATTAGCTGCAAAGCCATGTAAGATAAGGCGAAACAAGAACAAGCGACAAAAATGGAACAGCTCTGGGCGCCGTGGCGAATAGAATATATACTTCAGGCTGAAAAAGGCGGCTGCTTTCTCTGCCAGAAACCTAAAGAAGCCGATGACGAGTCCAACCTCATACTCTATCGGGGCAACAGCAATTTCATAATTTTGAACTCCTTCCCCTATAACCCAGGACACTTGATGGTAGCACCTTATCGTCACGTAGGGCAGCTTGATGGATTGACAGATGAAGAGGCAAAGGAGCACTTTGACCTGGTTAAGCGTAGCCTCGGGTTGCTAGTTGAAGTGGTAAAACCAACCGGTTTCAATATAGGCATGAATTTAGGCAAGGTGGCTGGAGCTGGCGTAGATGACCATATTCACACTCACATAGTGCCTCGATGGCAGGGTGACACCAACTTTATGCCGGTGATTGCAAAAACCAAGGTCCTACCAGAAGCTTTAGCGAATGCTTACAAGAAGTTAAAAGACGGTTTGCAGGATGTGCCCTAGCTGTCAATCGCCAGCACGCGGATAAGAGCCAAGTATCCTCATAAAATTGATTTTGTCTTTGAGCTTCATCAGGGCTTCCCGACAAACTCTATCATCTATGTGACCCTCAAAATCAACATAAAACACATATTCCCAGGGCTTATCTTTGCTGGGTCTTGATTCCAGCTTTGTCAGATTTATATCCCTGGTGGCGAAAGCCCCCAAACAAGCATATAACGCTCCCGGAATATTCTTGGTGCTAAAGACCAGAGACGTCTTACTCTTCGATGTATATTCAGCCTTCTTCTTGGAAATAACAAAAAATCTGGTATAGTTATTTACATTGGTCTCAATCTTTTCCGCCAATATCTCCAAGCCATAAATTTGAGCTGCTCGCTTGCTTGCCACAGCAGCACACCCCTTCAGACCAGCCTCCTTTATCTTTTTGGCACTACCGGCAGTGTCATATGTAGGTATAATCTCAGCCTTGAGCTTCCTCAAAAACTCCTCGCACTGGGCTAATGCCTGAGGATGTGAATATATCACCTTTATTCCATCCAGACTTTCCCCGGGCAAAGCCATTAAACAATGACTTATCCTGAGATGAATCTCGCCAAAGATGTTCAGAGGATAATTTAGCAACAGGTCATAGGTATCATTAATGCTGCCGGCTTGAGAATTCTCCACCGGAACCACACCGAAATCGACGTCGTCCTTAAGCACAGCTTCAAAAACATCACTTATATAACGGCTAGGAAAAAGCTCGGCATCGCCAAAAAAGGTGATTACGGCATCTTCACTGAACGCTCCCCTCTCCCCCTGAAAAGCAACCTTAGCCATTCCTCCACCATACCTCAGAGCTAATAGCTAGCCAGTTTCTCTTGTAGAGCCTCTTCACTCTCAGCCGTCGTCAAAGCGATAATGCGGTCATCAACCTCCAGAATGGTATCGGCTGTGGGCACCTGAGGTCTCTGCCCATTGCGTATTAGCAGAGCTAAAATAGAATCAGCAGGCAATGACAACTCCTTAACCGACTTACCCACTGATTTTGACCCTTCCAGAATTTTAACCTCAACAATCTCTATCTTCTCCTCCCCCATGGTCAAAAGGTGAATTAGAGGGTGCGTGGGTATTTTCTCTTCAATATGCTCCAGAATTAGGTTAGTAACACTGATGGGACAGTCAACACCCAGCTTCCTGAAGATTTCTTCGTCTTTAGGGTCGTTGACTCGAGCGATGGTCCGCGGCACACCAAATTTATGCTTGGCTATCTGACAGGCTACCAGGTTGTCCTCATCCTCATCGGTAGCTGCTATGAAGACCTCAGCCCTGGACACCCCAGCTTCAGCTAGGGTAGCCACTTCGCAACCATCACCTCTCACACACACGCTCCCCAGTTCATCCTCGAAGTTCTCACACTTAGTGGCATCCTTGTCCAGCACCAATACCTCATGTCCCTCCTTTAATAGCGCTTTACACAAGTGATAGCCAACGCTGCCACCGCCGACGATAATTATATACATTTCTGCAGTTTCACCTCTTTCACTCAGTCAGTAGCTTATCCCTTAACAACTGAGCGAAAACAGTTGTCGGGCTTACAGCCTCAAGACCAAGCGCCTCATAGACGTCCTTGCGCAATGGGTCGTATATGCGACAGAGCACCTTCGAAACATTGAACACATGCTTGGCAATCTGAGCTGCCATAACATTGCGATTGTCGCCTTGAGTTACGGCTACAAAGGCGTCAGCTTCCCCAATCCCAGCTTTCCTTAGCATCTCTTCGTCGGTGCCATCACCGACCAGTGCTGTGCCGCCGAAACTTGGCGGCAACCGCCTGAAACTATGGGCATCCACATCTAGAACAGTTGTCTTGTGCCCGTCAGCATCGAGTAAACTGGCTAATTGAGCCCCGACCCTTCCACAGCCCATAATAACGATTTTCATAATTCTTACCTCAAGACATCGGCTCACGGCATAGCAGGACACGACAAGGCGCCCCTTCTAAGACATAAGGTATGACCCTGCCTAAATTAAACACGCCGAAACTTTTCTTATAAGTAACGCCCATCAAAATCAAGTTAACCTCTCTTTCCATCGCCTCGTCCACGATAGCCGGTCCCACTTCCCGCGCCTGAATCAAGTCAGTCTCTATTTCATAATCTCTATCAGCGGCAATCTCCTCAGCACGAGTGAGTATTTTCTCTGCCTTCGTTATCTCGGACTCTATCACTGCATCCAACGGCAAGCTGCGCTTGACTTCGATAACGTAAACAACATAAACTTTTGCCTTCGATTTCTTAGCCAGGTCACAGGCTAGCTTCACTGCTTCCACATCAGCATCTTTGCCATTCACTGCGACCAGTATTCCTTCGAGTCTCATCAGACTGTGTTATCCATTATAATTTCGCCCGAAAAGTTGTGCAATCATGACTGACTTCCTGTAATACCACTCGACGAACCATCCGTTTGACTCGGAGACACACGCCTCAGCCGGCGGAAAAGGAAAAACATGCCAAACCCAAATGCCATCCAGGCTAAGCCGACCCAGCGACTATACGGTTGCATTATCAACACTACCACCCATATAGCAGTAGTGCCTAACAAACCGATTATTGTGGTAACAGGTAAATCCCGCTGACAAATTTTAACATTCCAGCCAAGTTTAAAAGGTCTGGGAATATCAGGCTTCCTTATTCGTAAAGCCAGGACGGATAGGTGAGCTATGGCAAAAGAAAGCATTGAGCCAAAAGCATAAAGCCCACCTAAGTTAGCGAACACATCAGGTCCAAAAAAGCCCGGCATCTGCAAAGCAAGCGCTATCAAAGTAAAAACAATTATAGCAATATAAGGAGTTTTGGAACGAGGATGTACACGGCTCAGTTCTGCCGGTATAAGCTGAAACCTCCCTAGAGAAAATGCTAGACGAGAAATGCCCAGTAGCCCGGCATTTGTGGCTATAAACAAGATAGTCGCCGCTAACAAGGCTACCAGCGCCGGAAGCAAATTGCGCACTCCCTCTAAAATATAAGTAACAACAATCTGATGAGCTGGCTCAGAAAACCCCTTTGTCAACTCGTCAGGAGCAATAGCTAGGGAAAGGTTATGGGCAATGCCAGCTACAGGGTCAGTCGCCCAATCAGAACCGAGCTCAGCCGGTGTCATTGCTGAAAAAGCAGACACGGAAATACCTGCGAATATGATTAAGACAACGATAGTCATTAAAACTAATGCCCTGGGGGCTCTAATTTGAGGACGTTTAGTCTCTTCAGCCATCTGTGACACGGTTTCCAAACCGGTGAAAGCAATAGCAGCTATAGCCACACCGAAAATCAAATTTGGAGTCGAGGGCCAGTAACCGGTAATCCTTTCCCAAAAGACAGTCGGATTGAACAGAATCAACAAAGCCAACACTATGATCAAAACCTGAGTAGAGATGTCGAGAATAGCCAGAGAAAAATTTAACCGTGATGACTCCCTGACACCGATGACGTTAATCATCATAAGTATGCACACGATGCCCATGGCAGCCCCTGTATGAACTATCGGCGATGTTTTCAGTGGTTCCCAGAAATAGCCGAGGTAGGAAGGGATAGTGTAAGCCGAAATAGAAATAGTGACAATATAGCCGAACATGAGAGCCCAGCCGGATATAAATCCCATCAGGTCATTAAAACCATGTCGGGCAAAGCTGGCAGAGCCCCCAGCTTCAGGAAACATAGCCGTGCCTTCAGCATAAGTGAGGGCAGTGAAAACGAACAAGATACCAGCTATACCCAAGACTATAGGCGTCGCCCCCAGAGCCACCAAAGCCACAAGACCCAAAGCATAATAGATGGAAGAGCCAACATCGCCATAAGCAGTACTAAATAGACCGGGAATACCTAGCACACGCCTTAAAGGATGGGCTTTAACTCGAGGATGCCGAACAATTTTATCGCCTAGCTTAGGCTGCCAATCATTATGCACAGTTGCTTGCTTTAAATTCTACCCAACTGGCGAGAAATTGTAGTCCTGCTTTTACCCTTTGTCAATAGGTAGCCAGCTATCACAGCCCACTTTTGCTCGAATTCGATTGAACCAAAAACACCTGTTAAGTTATAATGACTAGCTGTAACTCATGGTGAGCGTAGCCGAGCGGTTTAAGGCGCCAGGTTGTGGCCCTGGAGAACGAGGGTTCGAATCCCTCCGCTCACCCCAATACTAGCAAAATTTCAAAAATTGGAACCATCGCGGCTCTAATTGCGCCTATAGCTCAGCGGACAAGAGCACCGGTCTTCGGAACCGGGGGTCGTGGGTTCGAATCCCTCTAGGCGCGCCACTTATCTATTCATTCAGGCATCTTTCACACCATTCAGATTATATCTCCACTGGACTTGCCTGCATTTCTTAGAAAAGGAATCATGTGATAAACTAGAACATAGGAGAATAATCATGGCACAAGAGCTAGGCAAAATAAACAAACCCGAGGCAAATGGCTTCAAAAAGGGGAGGAAACTCCTTCTCGTTCCACTGGTATATTCATACAAAGACGCACCTTCTGATTACATCGAGAAATACGAACTCTATTGGAAGCAGGTGGCGGAGCACATAGTCAATCTTGAAGCGAAAATAGGCACCGTCAGCCGTGTATTCCACGAATCAATCAGCTTGGGCGGCGATGACGGTCTCAAAATTATGGAGGGGCTAAATCCCAAGAGTTGCCAAATCACCAAGCAAAAATGCCAGGATGGCGCTAAGCTTGAGGTAATAGAAGACAAGGAGCTAGCTGAGGAAACCATCGACTGGGAGAGGTGCTTGTTCATCGGATTCCTCAGCGACAAGGTGGCAAAAAAGGTGTCTGAATTCTACATCGAAGCCTCTAGTAAAAGATACGAACATATCAACAAAAGAATAGACGAAACGCTTAAAGCTGATGAAACGGCTATTTTGTTCATAAGAGAAGGACATGCCGTGCAATTCCCCCAAGACATTGAGATATTCAGCGTGGCACCACCGGCACTCGATGAAATTCACCGCTGGCTTCGCGACCGCACCGCAGCAAAAGAATCGGAGACTTGAACCTGCTCTGGCACGGCGACAATCTGTGTCTTCAGACATGTCTACAATCCGTGATATAATGTCTTGTACTGCAAAGAGAGCAACTTAGGAGGTACATTGAATTATGGATGACGTTGAGAAACTGGTTAAGACAACAATCGGCGAAATCGAGAAGGTTCTTGACGCTAAGACCGTTGTTGGTGAACCAATAACGATAGAAGGCACAACCCTGATTCCCTTGATGAGCGTTGGCTTCGGTTTTGCCGCCGGGGGTGGCTCAGGTAAAGGAGAGACCAAAGAAGCAACGGAGGGTGGCGGCAGCGGCACAGGGGGCGGTGCTGGTGTAAGACCTATCGCTATCATAGTTATCGATAAGGACGGCGTGAAAATAGAGCCAATCAAGGGAGGTATGGCAGCAGCCATAGAGAAATTGAGCGAAACCATACCCGACATTGCAGCTAAACTCAGCGAGAGATGGGGAGAACGCAAGAAGGAAAAGGAGAAATAGTTGTGGGTCATCGCTGTTCTGGCTAGCCTTGCGGTAGTCATAACTCTTCTCCTCTGCGTGCCACTTGACCTAGTGTTCCGTGCGAGCATATACGGACAACCTAAATCCAGCATCAGATTAGTGTGGCTTTTCGGACTAGTCAGCAAGGAACTGAGACAGATAAGAAAAGAGTCTAACGAAAAGAGGGCGATTGAACATAAGCAGGAGCATCAGGATTGGATAAGGGGTATAAGAGTTACATCAGAAACCCTGCGAATCAAAGGCTTCTTGGGACAACTCGCCAGCTTTATAAAAAGAATTTTCAGGCGCATTAAGGTCAAGGAATTCACAGCAGATTTCAAAGTAGGACTTGAAAATCCGGCAGACATAGGTCTACTTTTTGCCTTTTTAGCACCACTCAATCTACTTCTGAGTTATTTCTCACCTCATCACATAAGACTGGAGCCTTCATTTACCAGCGAGGCTATCATCGAAGGATATCTTAACGGAGCGGTAAGGGTCAGACCTATCCAACTGGCTGCACCTCTGATTGGATTCGCTTTCTCGTTGCCCACGTTGCGAGCTGTGAAAAAATTGGTTTTTTCTAAATGGAAAGGGAAAGAGTAACAATCGGCGAACCAGTTGCGATAGCTGGAACAACCCTGATACCAGTGGTTAAATCATCATTTAAATGCCAGCTTGCCTGCGGTGGGGTCTTCTTCTCTGGCATTAAACAACCTGTAAGTATAGTGGTAGCTTCGCCAGCAGTAAAGAAAGCTTTCAATGTCACCGGGGAGGAAATTTCACTCAACCAGCTTATGCAAGAAGCCCCCAGCCTGACTGAGATATTGAAATAAGCTTAGCTCGCCCCGATTTAGCAACTTAGAAAAGCGCTGTTGACTCAAATCAAACGAGAAACAGCCGCCTAGACAATAACTCTCAGTGCCGCTGGTAATACACTAAATTTGACAGGTGTTTCTCCAAGGAGCTCACCATCAGCCTGTACAGCCGATGTTAGTTTCGGCTTTATCTCTACCTCCCGTGCCCTCATCAAGGTCACTTTCGGGTGGGTGAGGTGAGTACCTCTATAGATTCTGGGAATTGACACGATAAGGTCCGGTTTAGTGATATTGTCTATTATCACCACATCGAAAAAGCCATCTCCAGGGTCTGCATTCGGCGCCGGCAGCATGCCTCCACCAGCATACCTGCCATTATTCAGCATGATAGTGCAAATTCTCCTCTCCCCATGCTCTCCATCCACTACGATAGACACGTCTCTGTTTTCATAGGACATGAGTGTGGAGAACAATCCCATGAGATAAGAAGGCATATCACCCAGAGCTTTAAACTTCTCGGTAGTTGCTCTGACAACTTCGGCGTCGAAGCCAATGCCGGCAAAATTCACGAACAACCGTTTCTTCCGTTGCCCACCCTTTGTGTATTCAACAATGCCAAGGTCCACCACACGCCTGTTCTTACTTAAAAGACACTTGCAAGCCTCTTTATAGCGACGAGGTACGCCGATAGTACGGATGTAATCGGCACCCGTCCCGGTGTTTACGATGCCAACTGCCACATCAGAACTACCACCAGCCTCATGCAAGCCATTTACAATCTCATGTATGGTTCCATCGCCACCCACCGAAACCACCGTCTCATAGCCTTTCCCAACCGCCGACTTAGCCAGCTCCATGGCATGACCTGGAGCTTCCGTAACATCGTGTTCAAAATCCAGCCCCAAGCTTTTTAGCAGTACCATAATCTGCGGCCATTTCTTGGCAGTCTTTCCCGCACCAGCAGCCGGATTAACTATAATTCTCATACGTGCCATGTGTATCGTCCTCCTCATACATCAAGACTATGTACAGGTACCGCCACAATCGTAGCTGAATCAGTATAGCACATTGCTCAACAAGACTAATAGTGTAAACTGGAAAAGCAGCACAAGCTTAAAGGCATCACAAATAGAGAGTCCTAATAACTAACTCACCTCTTCAATTATAGCAACTGTACCGTCTATCACTATTGCAAAATATCAACAATCTTATTCCTGTTCTTAAAGCCACTTAAGATTACTATCGAACTCTGAGCAACCTTAAAATGGTCAGCCAATAACTTGATAACTGCTCTGTTGGCTCTTCCCTCTTTCGCAGGCTCCTTGACCCTCACTATAAAACTACCACCCTCTTTGATGACCTCTTCAGTCTTCGAATTGGGAACCACCTTGATGCTAACCTTCATCTGTAATCTCCCCCCATAATCCTTTATTATGCAACCGAACAAGGCGTGCCGGTCTAAACTTATTGGTCAATGGCTCACTGCTTTGAGCAAAAACTCGCACATAGTTATGGCTAAGCCCGGAATATATCTCACTGCCCGGAGTAACTTCATTCTCCCACAAGACGGTCATCCTCTGTCCCAAGAATCGCTGACAGAATTTGTGTGCACTGTGTTGAGCCAGTTCCAACATCCGCAGACTGTGTTCCTTCTTCAACCTATCGTCCACATGTCCTGACATTCCAGCCGCCGATGTTCCCGGTCGAGAGGAATAGCTGAAGACATGAATATTGGCGAAATCAATTTCTTTACAAAAGTGATAGCTTTCCTCAAATTCTTCAACGCTCTCACCGGGAAAGCCCACCATAACGTCTGTAGTGATAGCTGCGTCCGGCACAGCCTTTCGAATCAAAGACACCGCCTGCCTATAATCATCAACTGAATAATGCCGCCGCATCCGCCTGAGCACAGCATCACTACCGCTCTGTAATGCCAGATGAAAGTGACGACATAAACGAGGGTCTTGCCACAGATTAAGAAGCTCTTTAGATATATCCTGAGGTTGTAAGGAAGAAGGATGGAGTCGTTCTACACCGGCAGCTGCCAGAATGTGTTCAATCAACTGCTTGAGATTCGCTCCATCATGCTTATAGTCGCCTATCTTAGTACCTGTAAGCACCACCTCTTTATAGCCCGCAGCTACCCTCTTTCCCACCTCTTCAACAACATCCGCCATCGGCAGGCAACGTTCGTGACCACGCACCTGAGGCACAATGCAATAGGTACAGTAATCGTTACAGCCATCCTGAATCTTTATAAAACTGCGAGCTCGACTGACACCATCAGCCACAAACTGACCTGCTGAGCAATGAGTCGCAGGGACAGGTACATCTTTTAGCTCGTCCAGAAGGCATAGCTTCTGTTCATTCCCCACAACAAGGTCAGCACCAACTCGAGCCAGTTCCAAAGGGGCTCTTTCCGCATAACAGCCAGTGGCGATAATCAAGGCTGCTGGGTTTCTTTTTCTCCACAGTCTTAATAAATGCCGTGACTTGCGGTCAGCAATGTGCGTAACCGTGCAGGTATTCAAGACATAAATATCAGCGCCGTTGCCGCTTACAACATGATATCCGGCTTCAGCAAACTGCCGTGTCAGAAGCTCGCTCTCAGCCTGATTTAGCTTACATCCCAGAGTATGAAAAACTATCTTCTTAGTTTCCACGGTCTTTTTTCATAGTAATTACATTTGTCTTCTTCCCAACAGGTCAAATGTATCCGGACCCCACTTTATCAGTGGTAAGCTGACACAATATGTAAAGAAAGAGGGTACATTTTTGACGACGAGTTAGCAGGCATGTGTAATGTGCTCAATTGCTAGATCGTCTCTATATGGTCTCGCTTAAGATATTGTACCAGTCTCATCATAGCGGGGGAATCATCTTGAATACTGGAATAGAATGCATTTCTAGCTGCTTTAGGCATGCCATACACACTCACTGCTATTGCCCTCTTAATGTAGCTATTATCTTCATTCTGGTATAAATCAACTAGCCACTTTCTATCTGTGCTATCCCCGAGTTTTCCCAGTACCAGAATTGCTGCCCCCCGCGACACTATGGCTTTTGAACTATTACGTATTATCCCTCTCAAAACATCCAACTGGATATTTCTAAGTCGCCGCGCTTTGGAGAGAGTGAGAAGTAGCCACATCTCCTGCCACTCATATATATTGTTCGTAGAATCCAGAAAGTTTACTATCCCCTCCTTGATGCGCTCTCTATTTATGAAAAGCTGAAGATATTCAAAGCACAAATCGGCGAGGACTGGCATCCTTGTAAAGCTTTTCAGCATAAATTGTGCTGCCTTATCATTCTTTAGCCTACGCAGCTTATTGACACACCACTTTAGATCAGAAATTTCGACCTTTTTTGCCTTCCCGTTGCCTGTGACTTTTTTGTATTGCTTGACAATTTCGTCTTCTGCCTCTTCAACCTCCTCGATTTCGTCTCTTTGTACTTTCCTGATAAACTGGTAGTCGAAATCTCTCCTCTTATCCTCATCGTCGCTTCCGATTTCTTTTGTTATTCGTTCGGGGGCAGTTATTATCTCTGTTTTGGCTTCTTGCAAGTTAAGATGAAGAGCCCTCAACTGTTGGGTTATTAGTTTTATTGCCCTGCGTGCATCAGGCTCGTCCATGGTCAAGACGTAAATCTCATCAGAATAACGGAAATATCTTAAACCTTGTCTGCTCATAATCTTATCTAGGTTTATGAGATAGAGATTTCCCAAAAATGACGAGGCATCATACCCCTGAGGTATGCCAATTCTGGTATCTGAGATAGCCCACTTATGTAACAATGTATTTAGCAGGTCAAGTACTCTTTTATCTTTTACCTGTGCATCCAAAATCTGGTTGCGTAGAATGCGATGATCTATCTGCTCGAAATACGCGGTTATGTCAGTTCTTAGCAAGCAGCGATATCCATTTTCGTAGATGTTTCTCATCTTCTTCCTTCCCTCTAACCACACCTCTTTCCAGAACTTGAACATGTACTTGCTTTTCATGTCATTATTCAGGCGATAGCCGAAGACGCAATCTGCTGGTGGTTCCTCAACACAACACGAAATGTGGTCTACAACTGCCTGATAGACAATCCGATCTTCTACAGTCATATAGGTACACGGACGAAGAGTGTAACCCTTTTTAGGCGCATCTATTCTTAGAAGTTCAACAGGAATGTAACCTCTATCCAAAGCTTGCTCTATATCACTTAATACTGTGGTCTTACACTGTTCAACATCTCTGAATTCCACCACATCCGGTACAAAGTCATCATATTGATCCTGCTTAACCCTTCTCCAGGCCAATTCCAAATCCAGAACTACCGAAAGTCTCCTGTGTCGCAATTCACCCCCTCTTATCCAAAAGAGGAAAACCTCTTTCTCAATAACATTTTCTCTCATCTTTGTATTAATCGCAAATATAAAGTGGGGTTCTGCTTCCCTGATCGAACCAGTGTTCTCATCTTGCAGTCAGTAACGACTTGTGGTATAAATCAGGCAATCGGATGCCTGAGGCAAAGGTTTGAGCCGCACCCATTGGAGACTAATAACCCCAGCTACGCCACTAACTGGCATATCCGGGGTTCACCCACTACTAGCTCAACTGCTTTGCAATCGAGGAATCTCCGAACTTTCCCAAATTGAGCTTTTCCTCAACGCCGACAACCGATTGGAAGCCGACCCCTTTCTTCTCCCTGACATACATCAGGCAATAAGCAGAACTTATCAGGCTCTGCTTACCGGTGAGGAAATCGCCATCTATGGTGACTTTGACGCTGATGGCATCACTGCCACGGCAGTACTGGTTCAAGGACTTTCAGCACTCGGCGGCAAAGCAATTCCATATATACCCCACCGCTACCGGGAAGGTTATGGCTTACAAGTGGCTGCTCTGGAAAAGCTCCGCAGACGAGGCATCAGTCTCATCATCACCGTCGACACCGGTATCACCGCCATTACCGAAATTCAAAAAGCCCAGAAGATGGGAATGGACGTAATCGTCACCGACCACCATCTGCCGCTAGCCTCCCTGCCGCCGGCTCTGGCAGTAGTTGACCCTAAACGAAGCGATTCCAACTGCCAATCCACCGAATATGCCGGAGTCGGTGTGGCTTTCAAATTTCTCCAGGCGTTCCTAAAGGGCACCGGGAGGGAAGAATTACTGAACGGATTGCTGGACCTGGTAGCCTTAGGCACCGTAGCCGATATGGTTCCACTGACTGGAGACAATCGCTACTGGGTAAAGCGCGGGCTTGAGCTTCTTAACAATACCAAGCGCATAGGGCTTCAAGAGATGATGCGCGGTGCCAGCTTAAAACCAGGTAATATCGACACTGACAGTATATCCTGGATACTAGGTCCGCGACTCAATGCCGCCGGTAGACTCGATGACGCTGCCACGAGCTACCAATTGCTTATCACACAAGACCCAAAGGAGGCTACCTCGCTAGCTTCAGAGCTTGAAGAAAAGAACTCCAAACGGCAAAGGCTAACCAGCGAATTGATGGAACGAGCCAGAGCAAGCATAATTGCCACCGGAGCCGACTTCCCACTGCTGATTACAGGCGACGAAGACTACCCGACAGGCGTTATGGGGCTAGTCGCCGGTAGGCTCTCAGAAGAGTTCTACCGACCGGTAATACTTTTCAAATTCGGTGCCGAATCATGCCGTGGCAGCGGACGGAGCATACCCGAGTTTGACCTTATGGCTGCACTTAAGGACTGCCGCGACCTTTTATCTAACTTTGGCGGACATACCAAAGCGGCTGGCTTCAGCGTACCCACCAGTAACCTCCCCCAACTCCAGAAACGACTCCTTAACCTGGCTGAAGTCCAGCTGACTGGACTAGACCTACGCCCCCACATCGACATCGACGCTGAAGTATCTCTATCAGTCTTCTCTGGCGAAACCTTCAAAGAAATACAAAGGCTGGCTCCATTCGGCTCAGGCAATCCATTGCCCACCTTTGTCAGCCGCCACGTCGAAATCGTTGAACAACATACGATTGGCAGCCATGGTGAACATCTAGGACTGAAGTTGAAGCAGGGCGACTTAGTCTGGGATGCCATCGGCTTCCGTTGCGGCAACCGTGCTCAAGAAATAAAAACCTATCTGGATATCGCCTATAATTTGGATGTAGACCGATGGAACGGTGGGGAAAGGCTCAGACTTAAGCTTCTCGATTTCGACCCGGCTTATTGACCTGTGTAACCCTTTCTGATACCGATTGCTTAGCTCGATAACGCCACATTCTGATAACAAGCCAAGGCACTGTTACCAGCAACACCATTATGCCGATTATTTGAGCTTGTTGCATGTTAAAAAACACACCAGAACGGAAAGGCTCTCCGGCTCGCACAAACCTTATTCCTAGGTCACCAGCAGCATACAGGGCAAGGTATAGCAGAAAGAGCGAGCCCTGTGGCTTAAGCCGACTACGTAATGACCAGAGTATACCAAACCCTATCAAGTTCCAGAGCAAGTGATAAAGCTGTGTAGGCTGTACAGCTTCAGCAGGTCCATAACTGCCCGGATTAGTATAGACTACCCCCCAGGGCAAAGATGTAGATAATCCATAGCAGCAGCCATTTAAGAAACATCCAATCCTACCTATAGCCTGCCCTAGAATCGCCCCCGGAGCAACGACATCTCCTACCTGCCAGAAAGAGAGCTTCTTGACCCAGCAATAAATAACAACAGCTAATAAGGCGCCAAAAACTGCTCCATAAACAGTCAAACCTTCGAAACCGATAAGCTGCCTGGGATTAGCCATATAATAATCCCACTTGTCAATGACATGAAACAATCGCGAAACTAAAATACCACCAACGATCGCCCATAAGGCAACATTGTAAATATGTTCCTCAGCCAGACCAACGCGCCTAGCCTCCAACAAGGATATGGCAATGACCGCCACAATAGCCAGGACTACCATAATCCCATACCACCGCACTTCAAAAGCTCCAATACTAAAAGCAACCGGGGCTATACCTATATGAATCATTTTTTCTCCTGCCTACGAAAAAATCGCCTCAACAAAAGTATTTGCATCAAAGATGGCTATATCGTCAAGCTGCTCGCCAGTGCCAATATATGTGATAGGAATCTTCAATTCGTCACAGACTGCCAGCACTATCCCGCCTTTAGCAGTGCCATCAAGTTTAGCCAAAAAAATGCCATTTACTCCCACCGCTTCAGTGAAATGCCTAGCTTGAGCCAACCCGTTCTGACCAGTGGTAGCATCAATAACCAGCAGCACATCTTGAGACATCTTATATTTATCCGCCACACGCTTTATCTTTTTGAGCTCTTCCATGAGGTTAAACTTAGTATGAAGACGGCCGGCGGTGTCGATTATGACCACCCCAGCCTGTCTATTCTGAGCTGCCTGAAGAGCATCATAAACCACCGCACCAGGGTCGCCTCCAGGCTGATGAGCCACGACATCCACCCCTACCCGCTCACCCCAGTGCTTAAGCTGGTCAATAGCCGCAGCCCTGAAAGTATCCGCAGCAGCCAAAATGACCTTTTTGCCCTCATTCTTGAAGCCATGGGCGAGTTTAGCAATGCTAGTCGTCTTGCCCGAGCCATTCACCCCCACTACCAGAATTATTTGCGTACCGGCGGATTTCGGAATGCTGTTTGCCCCAGCATCAACCTTCAACAGGCTCACCATCTCCTCTTTTAAAGCTGCACGTATCTGTATACCGTCACTCAGTTTCTCTGCTTTGATTCGTTGCTTCACCTTCCCGAGCAACTTCTGTGTGGTGGTCACACCAACATCCGCGGCAATGAGCAACTCCTCCAACTCATCCCAGACCTCGTCTCCCACGCTGGTTCGGTCAAAAAGACGAGCCATCTTGCCAAACCAGCTCTCCCGGCTCCGTTTTACGCCTCGTTCGGTTTTACTCGCAAGACTAGACATTTCAGGCTAATATCATAGAGTTCTAAGAATGTTACCATGCAACAGGGGAGCACAGCAAAGTCATTTTACCAACAACATGACTCCAATGCCGGCCAGAAAGACAAAGAAATGTATTATCGATCGCCGAAGACTTACCCCATGTTTGATTTCAGGAATCAAATCAGCGGCAGCAATGTAGATGAAGTTACCAGCCGCAAAAGGAAGAAGGTAGACAATGTAAGTCTCCATAAAAGAAGCGGCAAAATAGCCGGTAACACCGCCTGCGATTGCCATCACGGCCGATATGTAATTGAAGGTCAGCGCGCGGGCTTTGCTGAAGCCACCATAGACTAAAACTCCGAAATCGCCAAGTTCTTGAGGTATCTCGTGCAAAGCCACTGCCAGAGCAGTTGCAATGCCCACCGGATAGCTGACGATAAAGCTGGCGGCGATAATCAGACCATCAATAAAATTGTGCACGCTGTCACTGACCAAAATCAGATAACTGAAAGGCTTGACACCGTGGATCTTATCGTGCTGGTGACGCCAGTGAAGGAACTGCTCTAATACAAAGAACAAACAGAAACCCAGAAGCAAGCACAGAAATACATCAAGGCTCGCACCCAAATCCGCAATTGCCTCAGGCAAAAGATGCAGGAAGGCTCCCCCAATCAGAGCTCCTGACGAAAACGCCACCAGAACCAGAATAGCTCTGTTCAGCAATTCTTCTCTGAGCAAGAAGGTTAGCACACCAACAAAAGCAACCAGACTGATAACGAATGTAGCAACCAATATCTGAATCAATACCATTCTAAAATCACCCCATCCTTACCTCGATTCATGACCAAAGCTACACTTGACATTTAGAGCAAATGCCGGAAAACTCAGAGAAGTGTTGCTCAGCCCGAAAACCAAGCTCCTGAGCAACAGCGTTCTCCTCCTCACACAATACTTTATCTGCATACTCACGAAGAGCACCACATTCACGACAAACCACGAAGCGATGACACCCCCCCACTTCTCCAAGTGTACACCTAACAAATCCGCCCACCAGCAATACCTTGTGCGCCAGGTTCAGAGAGCAAAGAAGTTCAAGTACACGGTATATAGTTACGTGGTTAACATGTTCGCCCTTTCGCTGCAAAATTTCTTGTATATCATAAGGGGAAACAGGACCCTGCACCTCCGCCAAAACCCTGAGCACACGTTTTCTTGGTCCAGTTACCCTGTAGCCTCTACTACGTAGTACCTGAAGTGCACCGTGAATCTGAGACATAGCCCTAATTTTATAATATTTCTATTATAAATGCAATATTATTGCATTAGCAATACATCTTTCATTGCAGGCAACACTAGGCAATTACATCAAGAGAGATTCTTCGACAAGATCAGAATGAGAGTGGAAATATCAAGACATCACTTGATGCCCAGCAGTCCCTCCAGCAACATCAATGCCGCCTTCTTATCCAGAGGCTCGTTGTTGTTGCCGCATTTGGGTGAGTGAATACAGCTTGGACAGCCCTCCTGACACGGACATTCCTTAATCGCTTCCAGGGTTGCTGACCATAGCTTTTCTACCATCTCAAAGCCCTTTTCGGCAATACCCACCCCACCTGGATAAGCATCATAGATAAAGATTTGCGCCTTGCCGGTGTCAGCATGAATTGGTGTGGACACACCTCCAATGTCATTGCGGTCACACAAGGCAAATAGAGGTAGCATAGCTATAGCAGCATGTTCAGTAGCATGCAAGCCGCCGGCAAAATCAAGCCCATCTTCAGCTACCCGCTCAACAGCCACCTCTGGCAAGTCGAACCACAGAGCCTGAGTGACAAAGCGCAGTGGTGGCAGGTCAAGAGGCTCCTCACCGATAACCTCTTCAGTGAACTGCATCTTCTTCTTGAAACCAACCACGGTATTGGTAACATCCACTTCACCAAAACAGACTTTTATACCTGCACAACTCCTCTCTCGTTCAGTTTTCAAAATCCTGATATCTATTAGTTCCTTGGTTTGAGTGTAATAAGTAACATCCGTGGGAACCACTACAGCCACGCGATTCTCAAGGTCAAGTTCCCTCACCAAATAAGAATCACCCTGATGAAGATAAATCGCCCCCGGGTGTATCTGGAAAAAGGCAACGCTAGCCTCCACTGTCTCCATTAACTCGTAGCCTCGAGAGGCGTCTACAACACCGTAATTCTTACCCGATGTCGACCTGATATTAATCTCCTGGGCTGGATGCGAAATTCTGGTAGAAAGATACCACCGCCCACCGCTTTTTCTAAGCTTGCTCTCGCCTTCCAGCTCAGAAATTGCTCTATTGAAGGCAGCGCCAAAAAATGTACCATCGCCATCGGTCAAAGGCTGCTCCCAAGCGGCACAAAGTAGATGAGGCTTCAGAATATTAAGGTTTTCCGCATTTGTCAGCGCATTCTCGAAGTTTTTGCCGAAGAAGTAATCGGGGTGGTGCATAAAATACTGGTCGAGCGGATTATCCTGAGCGATAAGAAAGCTCACAGATTCGCCAACGCCTCTGCCACTACGACCTGCCTGCTGCCAAGTACTGGCGATGCTCCCCGGATAACCGACAAGCACGGTGGCTTCAAGGTCACCGATATCAATTCCCAATTCTAAGGCAGTGGTAGCCACAACACCGAAGAGATGTCCATCAAACAACTCTCGCTCAATCTGCCGCCTGTCCCCGGGAAGATAACCCGCTCGATAAGGTTTAATTAGCTGACCCAGAGAAGAGCCCAGTTGCTCCCGGGTATAAATATAAATTAGTTCAGTCAATCTCCTGGTTCGGGTAAAAACCAGGCTACGGATACTCTTTCGGACGAGTTCGGTAAAAAGAAAAGTGGCTTCGCTATTGGAGCTATGCCTGCCTGTGCTGGTCTCGTCAATAAGCGGAGGATTCCAGAACACAAAAGACTTGCCGCCGTGAGGCGAGCCATCATCACCAATTACCTCAAAAGGCAGCCCAACGAGCCTTTCCGCATGTTCTTTGGGATTGGCAATAGTCGCCGAACAGCAAACGAACTGGGGATTGGAGCCGTAAGCGGCGCAGAGTCGGTGCAGGCGTCGCAAAACATTGGCTACATGAGAGCCGAAAACTCCGCGATAGACATGAGCCTCATCTATCACCACGTATTTCAAGTTACGAAACAATCTTGACCAGGATTTATGATTAGGCAAAATGCCTAAATGAAGCATGTCAGGATTGGTGAGCACGACCCTGGCTTTCTTTTTTATCTCAGCCCGCTCTGATGTCGGCGTATCACCATCAAACGTAGCACAACCCCCAAGAGAAATAAGCTCAGGGCAAGCCATCTCAGTCAAGCTTCGTAGCTGGTCTTGAGCCAAAGCTTTCGTCGGGAAAAGATATAAAGCCCGGCTGCTTGGGTCCTTCAGTATCGCCTCTAAAACCACCAGGTTATAGCACAATGTCTTGCCACTGGCGCTGGCTGTAGCCACCATTACATTATTGCCACGGCGAGCGGCATTAACCGCCCTAGCCTGATGAGCATACAAGGACGATATACCAAAAAATTCAAGACGCAATCGAAGGTCAGGGTGGAGAGGCTCATCCAGTGCGCCGAGGACGGCATCACGCGGGGGAATAGGCTGTATATGGACAATCTGTTGCTTATAATCAGGTAAAGTCAGAAGGTGGTGAAGGAAAGCATCAACATACATTGAAATCGGTTCGACGGCTACAGACTACGGACCAGAAAAAATCTCCACCTGATGGTCTACAATTTCCAGCTCCGGATAATTATTAACTACAAAATTAACCACTTTCGATAAAATCTCGTCGACATGTTGGTTATGGTTGCTAACGCAGGCTACGCCCAAGGTCACCAACTGCCATAAATCCTGGTCATCTACCTCAGCTACAGAGATATTATACTGGCTACGAAGCCTAGAGATAACAGATTTCACTATTCGTCTCTTATCCTTGAGCGACTGACTCTCTGAAAGATGAAGTTTTATCCTGCAAATACCAGCATTCATTTTTTCAGAACAACTTATAGGTAAACCAGTCTATTGAAAAAAGACCCCTCTCAGCGGGGAGACTGTTGAGAGGGGTGTCGGGCTATTTTAGCGACTTTGCTTCATTTCTGCGTAGCAGGCGCTACAATAAATAGGACGATCATCCTTAGGTTCAAAAGGCACCTCGCAATCATTGCCGCACTTGGCACACACTGCTTGATGCATAGTCCTAGGCTGACCATAGCCTCGGTAGCGACTCTGTCGTTTAGCTGCTCGGCACTCTGGGCACCGACCAGGCTCATTTTGTAGCCCTCGTGACTTGTAAAACTCTTGCTCGCCTACGGTAAAAGTGAAGCTACTACCGCAGTCTTTACAAGTCAAAGTCTTGTCCGCTAGAGCCATCTATGCCTCCTTATGAAAGTTATGCCCTGTTTCTGCTGCAGTCTCTAACGGCTCAAGACCCCTATACACACTGCCAAAAAGAATGCTCCGGCAAGCTGGTCTCCCCACTATAAGAGGAAGCCGAGCTAGGAAACGGCACCAGCCAGGTTTTTGCATACAATAACTAGTGTAGTTTATAATACTGGGCTAGTCAAGTCAGCATAGCTCCTTGGAGACCGATATTATGTCAGAAGCCACTGAAACAAACCGCCAGCGGGTGAGGTCAATAGTAAGCCTAGTAGCTGGCATCCTACTTGGGCTTACATTTCTTATATCTGGTAGTGGCAAGGTATTCGGCTTCGGTGAGATGCCGGGGCAAACTATGCAGTTCATCGGTGCCATCCTGCCTGATGCCTGGCTAACACCGGGATTGGCTTATTTCATCGGCGATATATTCTTCCCCTATATCATCCCCTGGATAGAGCTGTGCCTGGGCATACTTCTCCTTCTGAGCATCTGGCCTCGTCTGTGTGCAGCCATCTCGCTACCATTAATTGCAGCCTTTATAGCCAATAACTCCTGGTACATCAGCCAAGGGAAGATGAAATTCACTTCCTGCGAATGCTTCGGTATATGGGAGGAGATGTTCGGCACATTGACACATGTGCAATCACTTTCACTTGACATCGTACTTCTCGCTCTGGCTCTGACTGTAATATTTGTCCACCCTGGCGGTTTTCTATCCTCGCCTCCATGGCTGACTAAACTCGGTAAAGGAGCTAAAGGAAAAGATAAAAAAGGAATAAAACCATGATATGCGTTAGATGCAACACATCGCCAATAAAATATATGTCAGGTTTAATCATATTGACGGTTGTCACCGTCCTGCTCTTGAGCAGCGCCTGCCTTCCAACCCCACCTCCACCACCGCCACCAC
>Ga0208828_1000221_pt1 | contig 26346 bp, 16 predicted proteins | sample Kivu_160m_FD_185487 | JGI IMG/M metagenome (GOLD analysis project Ga0208828, IMG submission 185487) | Freshwater microbial communities from Lake Kivu, Western Province, Rwanda to study Microbial Dark Matter (Phase II) - Kivu_160m (SPAdes)... | ecosystem: Environmental > Aquatic > Freshwater >... | reverse complement strand
TCGTCTGGCCGCTCATCGGCTTTTCCCTCATTGCGGCCAACATTTCGACCGAGCACTTCGTCGGGATGTCGGGCCAGGGGGCCGGAATCGCCGGCCTGGCCGTGGCGAGCTACGAGTGGATGGCGGCTATCACCCTGGTCGTCGTCGCTCTCTTCTTCCTGCCGAAATTCCTGAAAGCCGGCATCTACACGATCCCCGAGTATCTCGAGTACCGCTACAGTCCGGCGGCCCGGGGTTTGATGGCCGTTTATCTCGTCGTCATGTACGTCGCCGTGAGCATCGCCGCCGTCGTCTACACCGGGGCGCTGGCCCTCCACACGATTTTCGACATGGATTTGGTCAAGGCGGTCTGGCTGATCGGCGTGATCGCCGCCGTCTACACGGTTTGGGGCGGCCTCAAGGCCGTGGCGTGGGCGGACCTCTTCCAAGGATCGGCCTTGATTTTCGGGGGCATCGTCACCTTGATACTCGGCCTGAAGGCCGTGGGGGGGTGGAGCGCCTTCGTCGCCGCGAACGGGGAAAAGCTCCATGTCATCTTGCCGGCCGGACATCCCGTCATCCCCTGGACGACTTTGGTCGTCGGCCTGTGGATCCCGAATTTTTATTACTGGGGCCTCAACCAGTTCATCACCCAGCGGACCCTGGCCGCGAGGAGCCTCCGCCAGGGACAGTTGGGGATCGTCTTCGCCGCCTTTCTCAAGCTCCTGATCCCGTTCATCATCATCATGCCGGGGATCATCTCCTGGCAGCTTTACAGGGCCCAGCTGACGGCGCCGGGAGCGACGACCGACCAGGCCTATCCGCTCCTCATCCGGAACCTCGTCGGGCCGGGTTTAAGGGGTTTCATCCTCGCGGCCATCGCCGGGGCGGTCATCAGCACCCTCGGCTCGCTCCTCAACAGCGTGTCCACGATCCTGACGATGGACCTCTACAAGCGGCACATTAAGAAGGAAGCCGACGGAAAATCGCTCGTCCGGATCGGCCGGTGGGCGACGCTCATTTTCGTCATCGCCGTATGCCTCATCGCCCCCCAGCTCGGGAATCCGAAGTTCAAGGGGATTTTCAACTACATCCAGGAGTTTCAAGGCTTCATCTCACCCGGAATCCTGGCCGCTTTCGTCTTCGGCCTGTTCGTCAAGAAGACGCCGCGCGTCGCCGGGATCACCGCCCTCCTGGCCAATGTCCCTATCTACGGCCTGCTGATGTGGAAATTCTCCTCGATTGCCTTCCTCAACCGGATCGGGATCACCTTCGTGGCCGTGCTGGTCATCCTGGCCGTCCTGACGCTCGCCAAGCCCCTCAAGGAACCGGTCGTCCTCCCCGTTCAGACGGGCTTCGATTTGACGCCGGCGCCGGCCATGAAGGTCCTCGGCCCGTTGGTCGTCGTTTTGACTCTCACCCTCTACGTCATCTTTAGATAAACAAGATGGGGGACACTTTAAAGTGTCCCCCTTCTTTCTAATTGAATAGCTTGGTCAGGGGGAGGCGGCGGACGAATCGCTCGTCCGAGGCCGGACCCGGAATCGCGATGCGAATCCCGAGGTCTCCGGGCGCGATATCGGCCAAGCTCAGCTTGACGAGGCCGCTCCAAACCTTGGTTTTTTCGTTCCACTCCTCGGCCAGCGATTCCACCGAGACGGTCCGGGTTCCCGGTCCGGGGCCTTCGATTTGATATTCCGGCGAGACCGCCTCGCGGCCGGAGGGAGAGAAGACCTGGAGGAAGACGAACGCGTCCTGGGCGGCCGAATACTGTCCGGTGATCCGGGGATAGAACACGAGGGGGCCGTATTCCAGAATCCCCGTTTTCGGATTCAAGGCGAACGACGCCTCGCCGCGGGCGGGATCCTTGCCGGGGGAGCCCAAAACGCAGTTCAGGATCGCCGCCTTTTGACCCGCGGAGATGTCCTGGCGGGTGAAGACCGACGTCCAAGCCCCGACCTTGTTCGTGGCTTCGTCAAAAAGGACATAAACGGCCCGGTATTTTTTCCCTATGGGGGGGACATTCGGTCCCTTGTAGTAGAGCCAGATGAACCTCCTCGCCGGAATCGATTCGACGAAATCCGGGGTCACCTTAATCGGAATGATGTATTTTCCGCGGAAACCCGGCGCTTCGCCGCCCAGTTCTTCTAAAGTCGCATGGAGGACGAAGGTCCGCGTGCCCTCGTCCGGGGTTCCCGGCCCGAAGATCTGCCGGACGGGAAGGGCGATTCCCATCCAAGGCTCGATCAGACCCGTCTTTCCGATCACGGGGATGAATTCCGCCTGGAAAGGCACGTCCTTGTGGAACTCCGGACCATAAAAGGCCCCCGAGAGGAGCATGTTCCTCTCGTCTTCCGGCGAAAACTGCCGATAGCCCTTTCTGGCCCGGACGTCGACATCCCGCCGATCCACTTTGACGGAGAGTTTATGGAAGGCGGCGTCATCCCGGGACTCGGGAGGCGATATTTTCAGGGCATAATACCCGGTCATGTCCGCTCCGAGCTCCCGGCGAAGGTCGTCGAACTTGTTCGCTCCGCGAAAATACAGCCCGCTCGTCTCCTCGGCGATGAAGCGGAGGTTCTGATAGCCCTTGGCCTCGTCTTCCGTCTGCGTCCGGGCGCGCGCGTCGACGTTGATTTTCTCGGTATTGAAGAGATACTCGGCGGAGGAGGGGGAGGCCGTCGCGGCGAAAACGCCCGGGTCGAGGGCGTAGACGGCGATGTTCAGGGCATTGATGAATTCGGTGGTTCTTCGCAAGACCTGGTCCCCGGAGCGCATTTTTTCCCCCCGGAAGACGTTGAAGGGGTCGTCCATCGCCAGACGGTCTTCGTGCTCCTGGAAGTTCTGGCTGAGGCCGCCCAGGTTTCCGGGCTGGACCTCGGCGGAATTGAAGGATGAGAGGTCCGGGATTCCGCTGCTGATGAGAAGGAGGGATTTCCGTCCCGGCAGGTTCTTCAGGACGGAAGCGGCGGAGAGAAGCCCGCCGACCGTCTTCAGGAAGACGAAGCGCTTCAAGTCGGCGAAGCTGTAGTCGGCGAAAGAGTCGACTCCGGATTTGTCCAAAGCCTTGGCCGCGGCCGCCTTGATGAGGTCTTCCCGGCGGGTGAAGGATTGGAGAACCGACAGCCCGTGGAAACGATCAAGGCGGAAAATCATGACCTCCGTTCCTTCGGCGGCCAAGGCGGAGAGCTCGTTGACGATATCCTGCTCGTCTTTGGGCTTGGTTCCGCTCGCCGAGTAGTTCAGGTCGTGGAAAACGACCGCCAGACGCCTGGGGAGCGGTCCGCCGGTATCGTCCGGGGAGCCCAGAAGCACCTTCTCGAAGGCTTGGACCGAGGCTTTGCGGCCGTCCGCTTGGACCTCGAATTCCTCGGGACGGAGGTCCGGGACCTGAAGCCCGTCCTTTTTGACGATGACGTCGACCAGGACCGTCCGGTCCTTTTTCCGGTTTTGGGCGGCCTCTCCGCGGAAAGCGGGGTATCCGGCCGCCAGGGGGCCGACGAGGCCGACGAGGACGACGACGGGACCGAGTCTTTTCATGTCCGTTGACCTGCTTCTCCGACCATCATAAGACAAGACGAGCCGATAAGAAAGAAGGGGGACACTTTAAAGTGTCCCCCTTCTTCAGGGCTCGATGTGGGGATAACGCCTGTCGGCGAAGGCGAGAAGGGCGCGATAGCCCGCGACCGATAAGGTCGCGAGGAGGATGAAAACCGCAACGACGAGGGAATTCCCGGAAAGCAAGCCCTTGCCCAAAATTTTAACCAGGAAAAACATCAGGATGAAGAAGGCGAGGTCGGCGAGGACGGCCAGGAGGACGTTGAAATTCTGTTTGATGGCCTTTTGGGGGTTGGTCCAGTTCAAGAGCGGCCTGACGAGGTCGATCATCATCCCAACGGTCGTCAGGAAAAACGAGGTCACGGCTCCGACGGCCAACGCCGCCAGGAGAACGGCCGCTTTTGGACGGAAGGTGAGGAGGATGACGACCGAAGCCGCCGCGATACCCAGGAGGGCGACGGCATAGGAGTGGAGGAGCTTCCCCTTGGCCTGGTCTCGGGGGCGGACGGGGATGACCTTCGAGATCCAGAATTGTCCTCCCTCGCGGGAGAAAGTCGACGAGGCGGTGCCGTTCAAACAGCCGGAGAAGGCCATGAACAGGGCCGAGGCGAGGACGGCGGCGACCGGATTCTTGGACCCCACGGCGGCGAGGATCTGGGTGGCGTCGGACCGTCCGCCTCCGGTTTTAGCCATCAGGACAAAGATGACGGGAATCAGGACGACCGAAAGGACGCCGTTGAGGAGGAAAATCGGGGTCCGGTTCATCAACCTAAGCTCCCGGCTGAAAACCGCCCGGACGGGGTGGGAACCCGAGGAGAGGCGTCCCGTCAGGGCCTCCCGGCCAAGGGTTTTTCGGCGGGCCGATGTCTCGCCCAGCCCGAGGAGGCCGCGATAGAAGAGCCTTTCGGCGGCGAGAACGAGGCCGGCGAAGAGAAGGACGGACGCGCCGAAGAAGAGGGCCGCGTTCCCCCATCCCGCCCCGCCGGGCCCTCCAGCCATGGTCCTCGTCGCCCAGACGCTGGGGGGGAACTTGGCCCCCAAGCTCCGGACGAGACCATCCGGCGCGGCGAGAGAGCGGGCGATGGCTTCCGGGTCGGGAGAGGAGGATCCGGCCGACCGGCTGAACCAGACCTGCCCGCCGAGGGCGGCCGTCATGAGGACGAGGCTGCCGACGATGATCAGGGCGTCCTTTTTCCGGCTGAGGTTGGCGACCCTCATCAGTCCGACGACGAGGAGGCCGACGACGGCCAGGGGGATGACCGGGAGAAAAAGATAGACGAGGGCGGCGGAGAGCCAATAGCCGACTCCCGCCCCCTCCAAAACGCCGTAGGAGATGAAGACCGGGAGGACGAGGAGGGCGACGGTCAGGTACTCGTTCGTCAGGATGACGCTGAACTTCGAGAGCATGACCTGGACGGGAGTGAGGGGGAGGGGAATTAGGATTTCGAGGTCCCGGGAAAAATAGAAGGCCGAGATGACGTAGTAGAAGCCGAAGATGAGGACGAGGAGCTGGCCGAGGAGGACGGCGGCCGTGAGGAGGACGGCCTGCTGTCCGGCCGGGACAAGCCAACCGTGGAGGACCTGGATGATCTTGACGTAGAAATAAAGGATCGGCCCGAGGCTGGCCGCGCCCAGGACGAAAAGAGGGATCATCCACAAATCCCGCTTTTTCCGGAGGATCTCCCTTGGCCGGAAGAGGGAGAGCCCGAAATTGACCCGGAGAGCTGTCCGGACGAGGCTGAGGAGGGGGCTCATGTTTCCGTGAGCTCGAGGAAAATGTGCTCGAGGGACTCCTTCGTCCCGTTTAGGGACCGGAGCTCGGCCATCGTCCCCTCGGCGACGAGCCGCCCTTTATGGATGATCGCCATCCGGTCGCAGACCTTCTCCGCGACCTCCATGATATGGGTCGAGAAGAAGAGCGTCCCCCCGCCTTCGCAGTGCGCCCGCATCAGGGTCTTCATGTGGTGGGCGGACCGGGCGTCCAGGCCGACCATGGGCTCGTCGAGGACCATGACCCGGGGGGCGGGGAGGAGGGCGGCGATGAGGACGATCTTCTGCTTCATCCCGTGGGAATAGCTCTGGATGGGGCTTCCGACGGCCGAGGCGAGCTCGAAGATTTCCAAGCCCTTCTCGATCCGGGCGAGGCGGTCCTTTTTCGGGACGCCGTAGACGTCGCCGATGAAATTCAGGTATTCGAGGCCGGTCAGCCGCTCGTAGACGGCCGGCGTATCCGGGACGAACGTCGTCACGGCCTTGGCCCGAAGGGGATCTTTCTGGGCGTCGAATCCCTCGACGACGACGGTCCCCCGGTCGGGTTTGAGGAGGCCGACGATCATCTTGATCGTCGTCGTCTTGCCGGCCCCGTTCGGGCCGAGAAAGCCGAAAATCTCTCCGGGCCGGACGGTCAAGGTCAGGTCGTCGACGGCCTTGACCCGGCCCTTGGCGTAGCTTTTCGAGACGTTCCGGATTTCGATCATCGGCCGCTCCTCGCGCGACCCCCCATTTATACCACATTCGCCCGCCCCTCGCGATATTCCCATAAGTTCGTCCATACTCTTCGCCGTCAACGTGCGCGAAAGAAAACGGCGGGAACACGGTGAGAAATAATCTCTCCGAAAGCCTTCGCGTGGCAGGGGGTACCCTGAAAACTTATTGCGCGCGTTCTCCTCCCGATCGATTGACCGTTTTCGTTGAGATGAGAAAAGGGGTGGCCGGCGAAGTCACCTCCCGCCCGTAGCGTAGTGGGACCGGCTCTCGGAAACGCTGATCTGTTTCGGGGCCTCCCCGGGTTCAAGGGGAGGTAGGAGGGGAGAGTATCAATAGTCTCAAAGTCTGGGGAGCGTTTCCGGACGGGTGACGGAGCGAGGACGGAAGGGGACAAGCCGAGACAGGACCCGTTTCCGATCCAAAAAAGAAAAGGGTCAATCGATCGAACCGCGCGGCTTGACTTGGCGGCCGATTCTCGAATAATTTAGATGCCGGTGAGCGTCGGATAAAGGAAGGATCCTTGGCCGCCGAAGACAAGCCTCTCTTGAATTTCAAGTCCCTCAAGGAACAGGTCTACGAATACCTGCGCGAGTCCATGCGCCGCGGCGACCTCCTGCCGGGCGCGGTCATCGACCTGGAGGTCACGTCCAAGAGGCTGGGGGTCAGCAAGACGCCCCTCCGCGACGCCCTCCTCCAACTGGAGATGGAGGGCTTCGTCTCCATCCTTCCCCGGCGCAAGGTGGTCGTCAACGTCCTGACCCTCCAAGACATAAGGAACTACTACGAAATCATCGGGGCCCTCGAGAGCACGGCCCTCCTCCAGGCCTTCGATAGGATCAAGGACTCCGAGGTGAGGCGGATGGAGGGGCTCAACGCCGAGATGAAGGAGGCCATCGAGAGGGACGATTTCGACCTCTACTACGAGAGGAATCTCGAGTTCCACGACGTCTTCCTCGGGCGCTGCGGCAACGAGAACCTCCTCCGGATCGTCAACACGATGAAGAAGAGGCTCTACGACTTTCCCCGCAAGCAGGGATTCGTCAAGGAATGGGAGGAGGCCTCGATCGGCGAGCATGCCGACCTCGTCGGGCTCATCAAGAGCCGCAACCGGAAGGAGGCGGCCGTCCACATCCGGGACGTCCACTGGTCTTACAAGGTCCAGGAGAAATTCATCGTCAAGTACTACACCAAGGCCGCCGCGGCCGTGGAAAATCATAAGTAACAAAAGGGAGGGTCGCTACGTATATCGCTTAGGATGGCAAAGTGCGAATGCGGCTTGACAATAATCGCAGATATCTAATATATTTCATCCCGATGAATCATCGTCGTTCCATTCATCATTTCCAGGGAGGAGATTCGTTTACACGAAATCGTCCGACCCAAGAACTCGTCCCTTAAGGAGGTTTGGATGAAGAAACGCTGTCTTTTGGCTTTCTTCGCGGCTCTCGTTCTTCTCTCCGGCGTGTCCTGGGCCCAGCAGCTCCAGACCGGCACGATCCGCGGCACGGTCACGGAGGAAAGCGGGACGCCGCTCCCGGGCGTCGCCGTCGCGGCCAAGGGCCCCAAGCTCATCGGCCAGGTGACCGACGTGACGAACGATGCCGGGGCTTTCCGTCTTCCCGCCCTTCCGCCCGGCACCTACACGGTCACCTTCGAGCTTGCGCAGTTCCAGCCGGTCAAGCGGGACGACGTCATCGTCAACGTCGGGATGACGGTCACGATCAACATCCAGATGAAGCAGTCGACGCTCCAGGAGCAGATCACCGTCATCGGCGCCTCGCCCGTCGTCGACATCCAGAACACCAAGATCGTCACCCAGATCGACACGAACATGATGATGAACCTGCCGGTGGCCCGGAGCCTGACGAACCTCATCAACATGACCCCGGGGACGATCGGCAGCGTCACCCACGGCGGGACGGGCATCTCGGCCAGCTATGAAGTCGACGGGGTCAACGTCAACGACCCGTCGATGAACGGCCGGGCCGTGACGGTTGAATACGACGCCATGGAAGAGGTCGAGGTCATCACCGGTGGACTCCCGGCCCAGGTCGGGAACACCGGCGGCTCGTTCGTCAACGTCGTCACGAAGTCCGGCGGCAACACCTTCAGCGGTATGATCCAGGGCTACTACAACAACGAAGACCTCAACGAAGTCCTATTTTCGGACGAGCAGATCAAGGCCCTGGGCGTCGGCAAGCCGAGTTTCGCCGTCTACAACATCCAGGCTTCCGGCATCCTGGGCGGCCCGATCATCAAGGACAAGCTCTGGTTCTTCCTGGACGCGGGGCATACCCGGAACAAATCCCTGGCCACCTTCCGGCCGACGACGATTCTTGGAACATCCTACGACCAGTACACTCCCCTCAACACGAACTACCAGGGCTTCGGCAAGATCACGGCCCAACTGACCAAGAACCTCCGGGCCTTCGTCATGGTCAATTATTCCCATCCCAAGACTCCCTACAGCGGCGGCGGAACTTATGTCACCTGGGAGGCGACCCAGTATCGCCTGGACAACAACTGGGCCTTCACGGCCAACGCTTCGTGGATCCTTTCCCCCAATACTTTCATCGACTTCCGGGCCGGGATGAGCGACACCTATTGGAACATCCTCTCCCAGCCCGGGACGGAGGACAACTACGCCCTCTACGACGCTTACACGGGCTACAGCTGGGGGAATACGAGCCGGTTCGACGAGCCCGTCTGGCGGAATACGACTCAGGGTTCGATCCGGCTGACCCATTTCCAGGACAACTTCCTGGGCGGCGATCACGAGATCAAGGCCGGGGTCGAGGTCCAGACCGGCGTTGACGAATGGTCCTGGTGGCGGAACAATCCCATCGGCTGGTACTACTACAACGGCAATCCCTACCGGTACCGCGGGCTCTATAACTTGACCGGACCCCATCCGACTTACGGCGACGGCTATATCTACGTCTACGTTTGCGGGACGGAGGACAATCCGAACGTCGTTAACGGGACGGAGCTCCGTTTGGGGGCCTTCATCCAGGACTCCTGGACGATCAAGAACCGTCTGACCCTGAATTTCGGCGTCCGGTTCGACACCTATAACGGCTACCTGCCCGAATCCACCAAAGCCGCCTCGGCCGGCATCGCTCCCTCGATCGGCGAGGCCCTCTTCGTCCCCCAGTTCGGCTTCAACCCCTACGGGGCGATGACCATCCCCGAGTGGAAGGACGTCATGGGCTGGAGCCCGTTCTCCCCGCGCTTTGGGGCGACCTACGACCTCTTCGGCGACGGCAAGACGGCCCTCAAGGTTGCTTTCTCCCGCTATTCCGAGGCCATGCCGGTCATGTATTTCCAGACCGTCCATCCGCTTCGGCCCGTGAGCTACGGCTATTACTGGTGGGACCTGAACAACGACGGTGTGCCGAGCGCGGCTACGGTCGACAAATACGTCAGCACAGGCGGCTCTCCGGCCCAGATGCTCGAATCCTACTATAAGCAGCGCATCCAAAAAGACATCAAAGCCCCGATGTACAACGAGTATGTTGCCTCGATCACCCACGAGCTCTTCCGCAATTTCAATCTCGGCCTCCAGTTCGTCTACCACGAGAAGAAGGACACGGTCAGCGCGATTCTTTACGATGTCGCCACCGGACGCTATTGGAACACGTACGAGAAGGCTTCCGACTGGTGGATTCCCTTCACGACCACCGTCCCGGCCGCCGGCAGCTTCCCCGCCCAGACGGTGACGATGTACTTCATGTCCAGGAACGCCCCCACCGCGACCCAGATGACGGCCTTCGCCAACGTCCCCGAGGCCAAGCGGAACTACAAGGCCCTCGAGCTGACCTTTAACAAGCGCTACGCCGACGGCTGGCAGCTCGGCGGCTCGATCGTTTGGGCCCAGACCAAAGGCAACAACACGGACGACTACGGCTCGGTCTGGGGATATTCGGGGGCCTATTCCAACGCCAACTGGTTCGTCAACCGCTACGGGTACATCGGCTCGGACCGCCCCCTGGTCATGAAGCTCTACGGCTCTTTCCGCCTGCCCTTCCGGTTCGTCACCTCCTTCTATGCGACCTACTTCTCGGGATCGCCCTGGCAGCGGAGCGTGACGATATATCCGCCCTCGGGCTGGATGGCGGCGAACAACGCGATGTCGTACTCTTATGGCGTCAACCTCGAGCCCTCGGGCACGCGGCGCAATCCCGCGACGACTAACGTCGACTTCCGGCTGGAGAAGGAATTCGTCCTCGGCTCGATCGGCAAGCTCGGCGTCTTCGTCGACGTCTTCAACCTCCTGGGCAACACCTACGTCAACGTCAGCATGAACCCGGGCGGAACCTGGAGGCCGGACGATGCCAACACGACGGCCGGGACCTACACCGTCAGCTCGACGTTCGGCAAGGTCACCAGCATTTCGGGTACCCGGACCTACAGAATTTCGGGGCGGTTTTCGTTCTAGAGCGAAACCGCGAATTCGCCTTCCCAGGGGGCCGGCCTTCCGGCCCCCTTTCCTTTTCTGCCCTTTCGTTCGGGCAAACGATGGCGGCATCACGGACCGAGGGAACATGTCCGGTCTAGGCATTCCGACGCCTACGACGGAAGCCCGGGCATCCTGGGAACGGCCGGAGCGTGATGAAGGGTGTACCGTCCCCGCAGGCGCTCATAGAAGGGTCCGGCGTGTCGGGGCGACATGACCGTCCTCTAACCCCGGCCCCGGGGAACCAGTCCCGTCGGTTCCCCCCCTCGGCAAAGCCATGGGGGCCCCCCCTCCGCTACGGGGTCACGAGGACGGCCATACCGCCCCATGACACGCCCCGAGAAATGGGATGGGGAACCATTGGTCCCTGCCTCCCTAACCCCCTTTATGAAGAGGAGAGGCCCCGTTACTCGTCAGCGTCTTCGAGAGCCGGAGTGGAGGCCGTTCTCGGAAGCCGGGCTGAGCCCTGGAGCGAGGGCGTGCCGACGCCATTGATGACCTGAGCGAACGGGTGTCGGCTTGCGTTTGGGCAACGTTGGCCGTATCTTAATAGTTCGAATATTCGAAAGGAATCATGATGTCCTTCATCCGCCGCCTCGCGGGGGCCGCCGCCGTTCTTCTGGCCGGCGCCCTCCTCGCCCCGTCCGCCTTTCCCCAAAAAGTCCGCCTCCCCGAGCGCTTCCAGAAATGGCTCGACGAGGAGGTCGTCTGGATCATCGCCTCCCTCGAGCGGGACGTCTTTCTCAAGCTCCAGACCGACCGGGAGCGGGACCTGTTCATCGAGGCTTTCTGGAGGCACCGCGACCCGACGCCCGGAACCCCCGAGAACGAGTTCAAGACCGAGCACTACCGCCGCCTGGCCCACGCCAACCGCTATTACGGCCGCTCGGCGCCGATGCCCGGGTGGAGGACGGACCGGGGGCGGATCTACATCATCCTCGGCGAGCCGAACGACATCCAGCGCTTCGAAGGCAAGACGGGGATCTACAACTCCGAAGTCTGGTTCTATCAGGATAAAGCCGAGGCCGGACTTCCGGCCGGTTTCAGCCTCGTTTTCTGGCAGGAGGCGAACCAGGGCGACTACAAGCTTTACAGCCCGGCCAAGGACGGCCCTCAGGCCCTGCTCGCGGCCTACATGGGCGACCCCGTCGATTACGAAGCCGCCTACGAGCAGCTCAGGGAGCTCGACCCCGAGCTGGCCCGCGTCTCCATTTCCTTGATCGCCGGCGAGAGCGGGGGGATGTCCGGCCGGCCGTCGCTGGCCTCGGACCTCCTCATCCAGAGGGTCGAGAACTCGGCCCGCGACCTCGTCGAGGAGAAATATGCCGCCAAGTTCCTCCAGTACAAGGACCTCGTCGAGGTCGAATACACGGCCAACTACCTCGACAGCGAGGCGATGGTCAAGGTCGTCCGCGACCCGGGCGGGCCCTATTTCGTCCACTACGCCATCGAGCCCGGGAAGCTGTCGGTGGGGGAGTTCGGGGGAAAGTACAGCACGACCTTCCGGATCAACGGCACGGTCTCCGTCCCCGGCGGGCCGACGGTCTATCAATTCGAGAAGACGGCCAACGTCAACCTGGACGAGGCCCAGATGAAGGCGCGCTCCAACTCCCCTTTCGACATCCATGACCTCTTTCCCCTCCTCCCGGGCACCTACCGCGTTTCGGTCCTGGTCAAGAACGAGGTTTCCAAGGAATTCACCTCGATGGAGCAGACGGTCGCCATTCCGGCCGACGCGCCGGGAGTCCAGATGACGGCCCCCCTCGTCGGCTACCGGAGCCAGCGGGCCGACCCGTCAAAAGGGCTCCTGAAGCCGTTCCAGTACGGGGGGACTCAGGTCTATTTTCAGCCCAACCGGGTCCTGACCCGGAACGACAGCCTCGTCGCGGCCTTCCAGATCTTCGGCCTGACCGGGGCCCAACGGGCTACGGCCGAGATTCGCTATACCCTGACTCGAGAGGGCGCGCCGCCGGTTGACTGGAACCGGCCCCTATCCGCTTATCCCGACCTTCCGAACATCATCGAGGAGCGCCCCTTGAAGGATTTCCCGCCGGCCCACTATGTCTTCAAGGCCGCCCTGGCCGTCGACGGGAGGGAGGTCGTCGCCGGGAGGGAGGAGTTCGACCTGACCCATGCGGAGGCCGTCCCCCGGCCCTGGATCTACGCGAAGCTCATGCCCCAGCCGGGCGACCCCGTCTATGACCGGATCCTCGGGATGCAGCTTCTCGAGCTCGGCCGGTTCGCCGAGGCGAAAGTCCTTCTGGAGAAGGCGCAGGCCCGGGCTCCCGAGGCCGCCGACGGCCTCATTGCGCTGGCCAAGACCTACGCCGCCCTGGGCGAGGAGGCGAAGACCGTTTCCCTCCTCGAGCCTTTTCTCGCTCCGGAGAAAACGCCGCCTTACGAGCTTTGCCTCGCGGCCGGCCAGGCCTATCTCCGGACGGGGAATCCTCAGAAGGCCCTCGACATCCTGGACCGGGCGACCTCGTCTTTCGGCGTCAACGCCCCGGTCTTGAACCTCATCGGGGAGGCCTATGTGGGGCTCGGCAAGACGGCCGAAGCCGTCGCCGTCTGGGAAAAATCCCTCCAGATCAACACCGACCAGCCCGAGATCCGGAAGAAGGTCGCCGCCCTGAAGGAGAAAAAATGAACCGCGCCATCCGACCCCTCGCCCTCGCCGCCCTCGCCGTCACGGTCCTGGCCGGGGCGTGCCGTCTCTACAACATCGAGAAGAAACTCGCCCCGCCCTACGCCGAGTTCCTGAGCCGGGTCCGGTACATCATCACCTCGGAAGAGCGGAAAATCTTCCTCGAGACGCCCGACGCCGAAAAGGACAAGTTCATCGAGGAGTTCTGGAAGCGCCGCGACCCGGACGCGGCGACCGAGGAGAACGAGTTCAAAATGGAGTACGAGGATCGGCTCCAGAAGGCGACGGAGATGTTCATCAGCGAGGGCATCCCGGGCTGGCTGACCGACCGGGGCCGGATCTGGGTTCTCTTCGGGCCGCCGACGGACCGGCTGATGAACCCCGCCGGACAGGACGCCTACGGCCGGTGCGGCGAGACGTGGTACTACGGCAATTTTCCCATCGTCTTTGTCGATGAGACCTGCACGGGCCGCTTCAAGCTCCTGACCTACGACCTGACGCCTCTCCGCGAGCTCAACCTGATGTACATGCACACCCTTAACCTCGCCCAGGCCGAGGCCCAGAAAACGTTCACCGCCGAGAGGCGGCTCTTCGATTTCCAGGCCGGGCTGAAAGTCGCGGAGAGGGAGGCCTCCCGCCTCGCCGGGATCGTCCGCCTCGAGCTCCCGTACGCCCGGATCTGGTTCAAGTCGGAGGGCGAGCGGCTCGTGACGACGTTCGACGTCACGCTCGAGCTCCGCGACGCCAAGAAGGCCCTCCTCTGGGAGACGAAGACGAGCTTCGAGGTCGTCCTTCTCGAGAGCGAGCTCGAGGACAAGAGCCGCAAGAGCTACCTTTACGAATTTCCTTTCGCCCTCGAGGACGCGGCCAAGATCGCCCTTCTCGGTCAGGGCAAGGACCAGTTCATCCTGACCCTGGCCAACCGGACGGGGGGGGAAACGCTCAAAAAAGCCCTGGAGCTGAAATAGGGAGAGGGATTCTTGAGGGGCCGAGCCTATCTTCGGGCCGGGGCGGTTCTCTTTTTATCGGCGATGGGCCTCATCTCCCGCCTTCCGGCCGAGGGGAGCCCTCCGCGGAGACTGAACGTCCTGCTCGTCACGATCGACACGCTTCGGGCCGACCGGGTCGGCGTCTATGATCCCGTCAATGGGAAAACGCCGGAAATCGACCGCTGGGCCGCCGAGGGGGCCGTCTTCCTCCGGGCCTTCGCCCATGTGCCGACGACGCTGTCTTCCCACGCCAGCATCCTTCTCGGGATGACGCCCCCTTCCCACGGCGTCCACGACAACGCCGGATTCGTCGTCCGCGACGATTTCCTGACCCTGGCCGAGCTTCTCAAAAGCCAGGGATATGCGACCGGAGCGTTCGTCGGCGGATTTCCGCTGGCGGCGAGATTCGGCCTCGGACAGGGTTTCGACGTCTACGACGACGAATTCAGCCTCGGGGAACCGGGGATCGACCGGGGGCGCGAACGCAGGGCCCAGGCCGTCCTCGACCGTGCCCTGGCCTGGTTGAAGGGCCGGACCGCCCCGTGGTTTTTATGGGTTCACTTCTACGACCCCCACGATCCCTATTCTCCGCCCGAGCCCTTCAAGACGAAGGCCGGCGGGGACCTCTACGGCGGCGAGGTCGCCTACACGGACGCGGTCCTCGGCCGTCTGTTCAAAATCCTCGAAAGCGAAGGGCTGTCCTCCTCGACCTTGATCCTCCTCACCGCCGACCACGGCGAATCGCTGGGGGAGCACGCCGAGGAGACCCACGGCTTCCTGGCCTACAACGCGGCGATCCATGTTCCCCTCATCATCCGCCGGCCCGGACAGGCCCCCCGGCGCGTCCGGCCGAACGTCTCCCACGTGGACATCTTTCCGACGGTCTGCGACGTCTTGGACCTTCCCAAGCCGGCTCCGCTCCAAGGGACGACGCTTCTCCCGCTCTTGGAGGGCCGGGAGCGCGAGGAAACGCCGATTTTCTTCGAAGCCCTTTCGGCTTACTACAACCTGGGATGGGGGCCGATCACGGGTTACATCCTCCGCGAGGAGAAGTACATCGAATCTCCGGTCCCGGAGGTCTACGACCTCGAAAAAGACTTCGGCGAGAGAAAGAGCCTCGCCCCGGGCCGGGACCTCGGCCCTCAAAAAAAGAGCCTCGAGGGGCTCCTCCGGAGGCTGACCTCGGCGGCGGGAGCCAAGGCCGGGCAGCCGCTGGACCGCGAAGCTCAGGAGAAGCTCCGGAGCCTAGGTTACCTGGCGAGTCCGAGCGGCCCTTCGCGGAAGATTTCAGCCCCGAGAGCGACGTCAAGATGCTGCTCCCCTGGCACAACAAGTCCATGGAGGGACTCGCCCTCTGGAAAGCGGGCAAGGTCAAGGAAGGCATCGACAGGCTGAGGGAAGTCATCACTGCGAATCCAAAGGTCAGTACGGCCTATCTGAATCTGGCCACGATCTTCAAAACCCAGGGCCGGTCCGAGGACGCCCTGTCCGTCCTGAAGATGGGGCTGGGAGAGCTGCCCGAAATCTACGACCTCTACGTCCAGTACATCGTCGCCCTCTACGACGCCGGCCGCTTTGAGGAAGCCATTCGGGCCTTCCATCCCGAGAGTTATCCCCAGGTCGCTTCCGACCCCATTATCTGGAACTCCGTCGGTCTTTCCCGGTGGCGGAGCGGAGACGTCGTCAAGGCCCGGGCGGACTTCGAGAAATCCATCGCCATCGACAAGGCCTATGCCGTCCCCCATAACAACCTCGGGGCCCTCCTTCTCTTCCAATTCCGGACGACGAACGACGCGGCCCTGTACCGGAGCGCCGCCGGGCATTATGAGCGGGCGATCGCCCTGGATCCGATGTACGGCGCGGCCTACCACGGTCTGGGCGTGGCCCATTTTCAAGCGAAAGATTATGACCGGGCGATCCCCAACCTGAAAAAAGGCCGGGAGCTCGACGGCGGACTCGACGAGGCGCTTTATTTTCTAGGCTTGGCCTATTTCGCCAAGGGGGATCGCCCCGAGGCTCTCCGCTTCTTCACCGAATACAAGAACAGTCCGGATTATGCCCGGCTCTCCGCTCCGGAGAAAGCCCGGGTCGACGACTACATCGCCAAGTGTAAATAAAAAGGGAACGTTTCTCTCTTCTTCAAGGAGAAACGTTCCCTCTTTTTTTAGAAATTAATCCGGGCGCCGAACCGGATCGAGCGGACTCCGTAAATCGAGGTGATCTGCCCGTACGTCGTCGAAAGCGTGTAGGGGGGATTCACGGCCGCCTGGTCGTAGCGGAGATAGGCCGCCGGGTCCTGATTGACATTGATCCCGCTCCGACCGCCGAGGTTGAAGATGTCCATATAGATGCTGAGCTTCCCGAACCGGCTCAAATCGAACGTTTTCTCAATCCTGAGGTCGAGGGTCGTGACGGGAGGATTGCGCCGGGATCCCAGGGTTTCGGCGTTGACGGCGTAATAGGCGGCGTACACCCCGTAACCCATATAGTTCGCCGGGAAATAGACCCTGGCGAGCGAGCGGGTCCAAGAGCTCCCGGACCGGTACTGGAAGTAGGCGCTGACGATGAAATCGAGGGGCATGATGTAGGTCGCCATGAGCTTGACCTGGAGCGGCCGGTCGTAGCTCAGGGAGCCGTAGGCGTTGATGAGGGTGTTCGGGTTGTCGAACATGGCCGACTCGCCCTCGGTGGCGCTGTAGCCGGGGTCGCAGTTCCCCTTGTAGGAGCTGTAGAGGATCGAGCCCTTGAGTTGCCAGTTGTTCGTCATCCGCTTGTCGAAGCTGAGGATGCCCGCCCAATACTCCCGCTTGGCCTCCGGCGGATTGCCGCCCTGCCAGGTCGGCGTGGGGCGGTCGGCCCGGAGGCCGTAGACCGTCATCGTCTGGTCGTCGGAGGTGTTGTATTTGGCGTCCCATCCCGGGTCGACGAAAGTGAACGGCAGCCAGACCAGGCCGAAGCTGTCCGTGGCGCTGATGTCGTAGCCGTTGATGTAGTCCCAGTCCTCGACGATGTTCTTGTTGATTTTCCGGACGACCTCGAAGCCGATTTTGAAATCCTTGATGACCTCGTGCTCGATCCCGGCCAGGAACTCGTCCGTGTAAGGGGGCTTGAGGCCGGGGGGATAATAGTTGAAGTTCGGGTCCTGCTCGGAAAAGGCCGAAAGGACGTACCGGTCCGTTCCGGGGAGGTCCATCAACTTGTTCCGGTTGTCGTCGTACCAGTTGTAGTCGAACGTGCTGGCCCCGAAAATCTGCGAGCCGTTGTACTTGGCCGTCCAGACGGGCTCGTAATAGCGGGAAAAGGAGATCTTGACGGCCGTTTCTCCGTTGCCGAATAGGTCATAGACGAGGCCGATCCGCGGGGAGAGGGTCGTGAATTCGACGGGTCTCTTGTAGGGTGTCGTCAGCTCTTCCCAGGGCGAGATCTTGCCCTCGGCGTGGAGCTGGTTGGTCAAGGCGACGATGAGGGCGTTGGGGTCGGTGATCGCCGGATTCATCAGCTCCGGCCCGTATTCGTACCGCAGCTCGGGCCTCGTCTGCTCCGGTTCGTATTGATAGCTGAAGTCGAAACGGACGCCGATGTTCAGGGCCAGGCGTCCCGCCACGGCGGAATCCTGGATGAAGGCGGAGAACCGGCGGGCATGGTCCTGGACGTCCCACATTCCCTGTTCGGGCGTGCAGGTCCGGATACGCAGGCGCCCCCGGCGGCTCGAGCTCGAATAGTAATAGGGGTCGCCCGTCGCGTAATTCGCCCAGTAGGAGTAGTAGGGATTCGCCCGGAACCAATCCCGGTGATATTCCCCCTGCTCGAATTCCACCCCGGCCTTGAACTCGTGGTTGGCTCCGAGGAAATCGTCCTGGAAGCGGGTGATGGAGGCCGAGCCGACCGTCTTTTTCCGGATGTATTCGTCGTTGTACCCGGCCTGCCCCCAATAGACCTTCTGGGTGTTGTCGTAATAGGTGTACGCGGTGGGATCGATCGAATGCAGCGGGAAGAAACGGCGGACGTAATTGCCGCGGATGTCGATGAAGGTGTTCTGGTCGAGGATGACGTTGAACTGGTGGGTCGTCGTGTAGGTGTTCTCGTGGTCCCAGATCCGGACGTATTCGTACGACGCATCCGTGCCGAGGGAATTCTGATAGACCGGCTCGTACATGTGGTTGTAGTGGAGCATCCCCATGTATCGGACGTTCTTGGCGATCTGGAAGGTCAGCTTCCCGAAGCCCAGCCATTCCTGATGATTGACGTCGTAGTGCTTGATCTTGCTCTCTTCGGTGAATCCCAGGGCGATCATCCGTCTCTCGGGCGTGTAGGGGTTGGCCTGCTCCCAGACCTGCCGCCGCCCGTTGATGAAGAACCAGAGCTTGTCCTTGATGATCGGCCCGCCGAGGTTTAGGGAAATATCCTTCGAGTCGGTGTACTTTTCGGGGGGGCTGACGTTCATGGCCTTGATTTGTTCGTTCGAGAAGAGGTCCTGGGCCAGGCTTTTTCCCGTGTAGTAGAGATTCAACCCTCCGGAGAACGTGTTGCCGCCGCTTTTGGTGACGATGTTGATGTACGTCGATTGGGTCTGGCCGACCTCGGCCGGGTGGGCGCCGATTGCGAATTCGATTTCGTCGTAAACGTCGATGTTGATGTTGGCCATCGAGTAGTTCGTCGCCGGGTCGTTCAGGGCCACCCCATCCAGGGCGTAGAGCTGGTCGCGGAGCGTTCCGCCGAGGATGGACGACATCCGGCGGTAGTCGAGGCCTTCGGAGATCGCCCCCGGGATCGAGTTCTGGATGTCGTAGAGGTCCCGGTTCAGGGGGATCGAGGCCAGGAAGGTCGCGGAGTAGTTGACGCTCATCTTGGAGGATTGGATGTCGACGACCGGCGACTTGGCGACGACGGTGATCTCCTCCTCGATCGTCGTCTCCTCGAGCTGGATGTCGACCTCGCTCGTCCGGCCGACATTGACCTGAATACCCGTGCTGACTTTCGTCTTGAAGCCCGGCATCTCCGTCCGGATGTCGTAGACGCCGGGGAGAAGCGCGGCGAAGCGGAAGACGCCCGTCTCCGAGGTCACGTAGTCCCTCGTCCCCATGATGGCCGGGCCCGAAATCTGGACCGTGGCCCCCGGGAGAGGGTTTTTGTCCTTGTCCATGACCGTCCCGTGGATCGAACCCGTCTGCCGCTGGGCGTAGCCGAGCGAAGCGAACCCGGCGAAGAAGCCGAGCGCCAATAGGGAAGCCAAGAGCTTTTTAGACATAAATCCTCCTTTGAAGGTGATGGCTCTTTTATTCAAACGCGAAACGTGACCCTGATATTTCACCGTAGAGACATTTAATTTCAACTTCGCCGAAAAGTCAAGCCGGCTCCCCAGCCTATTTCGCGGGGCGTGTCGGGGCGACATGACCGTCCTCTAACCCCGGCCCCGGGGAACCAGTCCCGTCGGTTCCCCCCCTCGGCAAAGCCTTGGGGGCCCCCCCTCCGCTACGGGGTCACGAGGACGGCCATGCCGCCCCATGACACGCCGACCACTTTGAAGAACGTCCGCGGCGCGGCGAACCCTTATGACGTTCCGGCCTTTCCCTTATGCCGCCAGGAATGATGATCGGGGGGGATAAATCCGTTCGAGGGTCAGGGCCGGGAGGGCGTGGGGAGGTTCGCCCGGGCCCAGGAAGCCGCTCCGATGAGCCCGGCGTCGTTTCCGAGCGCCGCCCGCTCGATCGAGACGCAGGCGAAGGACTGCTTGTAGGACCGGTTCCGGGCTTCAGCGACCGCCGGCTCGAGGAGGAATTCCCCCGTGGTCATGACCCCCCCGCCGAGGAGAATCTTGGCCGGGTTGAGGAAGTTGATGATGATGCCCAGACCGATGCCGAGATAGAATCCGGCTTGGGCGAAAGCCCGGCGGGCGTCCTTCTCGCCGCCCTTGGCCCGGCGATAGACATCCTCGGCCGTGACTCCCGCCGGCGCGCCGGGGGCGAGGGCCCTGTACTTGCGACGATGGCCGGGGCCGAGGCCTCGGTTTCCAGGCAGCCTTGGAGCCCGCAGGCACAGCGCTCCCCGTCGGGATGGACGACGATGTGGCCGACCTCGCCGCCGTAGCCGCACTGGCCCTGCCACAACCTTCCGTCGAGGATGATCCCCCCGCCGATTCCCGTCCCGATCGTCAGGAGGACGAGGCTCCCGACGCCGCGTCCCGCCCCGGCGACCCATTCGCCGTAAGCCGCCATGTTGGCGTCGTTGTCGACCCGGAAGGGGACGTCGATTTCGCGCCGGAGCGCCGGGTCGAGGTCGTACCCATCCAGAGAGGGATAATTGGGGGATTGGAGGATCCGCCTTCGCCTGAGGTCGTAGGTGCCCGGAATGCCGAAGCCCACGGCCGCGACCGGCGCCGGGGACTTGGCCTTGAGCTCCCGGTACACCCGGCCGAACAAGGCGACGAGGTCCTCGATTCCCTTGGGCGTGTCGACCTTGTCCTTGACGAGAATCCGCCCCGCCTCGTCGACGAGGCCGAATTTAAGCTGCGTCCCCCCCAGGTCGAAGCCGGCGGCGAGGGTCATCGGGCCTTCTTCTTCCCGATGGCGGCGTATCCCGGAGGGGCAAAGAGGAGGGCGTTGAGGCGGTCGATATTGCGGTTGATAAGGCTGGCCGTGGCATCCGCCCCCGGAAGGGGAACGAGCTTTTCCGCCCCCAGGTCGCCGACGGGACGGATTTCGACGTCCTCGAAGGCCGAAGCTTCGAGGAGAAAGCGGAGGGCCTCGGGGTGGACGGGGGCGCGATGGGTCGAGTCGAGAAAATAGATTTGGACGAGGGCGAAGACGGAGAGGGGATTCACGGTCTCGAGGACGAGGACTCCGCCGGGAACGAGCTTGGCATGGGACAGTTCGACGAGGCGGCGGAGGTCGGCCGGAGGGAGATGCTCGATGACCTGGGCGGAGAAGATCCCTCCCAGGGACCCGTCCGGCCTGGCCGCCAGGACGTCCAGGAGGTCGCCTTGGACGACGTCCAGGCCCTTGTCCCGGCAGAGGACGACCATGCCGGCGTTCCGGTCGACCCCTGAACCGCGCCGTCCGCTCTCGCGGAGGGCCTCGAGGAATTCGCCCCGTCCGCAGCCGAGGTCGAAAATCGGGCCTTCGGCCGGGAAGAGGGAGAGATAGGCGGATTGGCGGTTCTTGATGTCCTCCGGAGCGCCCCGGAACTTGTTCTCGAAGCGCAGATAGCCCCAGTCCTCGACAGGCTCGCGGATGGCCCGGACGGCCTCCGGGGAGGGGAGTCCTTTGCCCTCCACGGCGGCCGACAGCCGGCCGAGTTGGCCTTGGAGGACGGCCGCCGTCTTCAGCAGGGCGGCGGCGTCATCATTGGCCTGGGAGAGGCGATCGATCCGTCCTTCCAGGCCCCGGACGAGCATCCCGATATGGTTGTTCCCCAGCGCGTCCCATTCCTTGTCCCGGGCGTCGGCCAGGCCGTCCAGCCTCTCGGCCAGGGAGACCACGGCCTCGGCCAGGGACTTGAGGGAGGCCGTCGCCTGGGCCAAGGCCGGGCGGAGGTCCTTCTTGTCGGCTTTCTCGGCCTGGATTCGGCCGATCTCTTCTGTCAGGCGGGCGATTTCGCCGATTTTTTCGCGGAGCTTGGCTTGCTCGTTATGGCGGTCCTGGATGAGCTTTTCGAGAGTCCGCTGCATCAGTCCTAGGCGGAGGGTTGGGACTTGTCGCTCGGGACGTCCTTGTCTTTGTCTTTGTTTTTGTCTTTGCCGCTCACGGAGCTCTTGAAATTGCGGATCCCCTCTCCCAGGGATTTTCCGAGCTCGGGCAGCTTCCGGGCGCCGAAAATGATGATCACGATAAGCAGGACGATCAGCAGTTCCTGCGGGCCGACGGTCCCGAAAAGAAACATCGAGGACCTCCTTCGTTGCTTTCCAGGCTAGCGGGCCGGAAGACACTCTTCTCCTTCCAAAGTAACGTATCGAGGCCCAAAAGTCAACGAACCATCGCGGGCGTGTCGCGGCGACATGGCCATCCTCTAACCCCGGCCCCGGGGAACCAGTCCCGTCGGTTCCCCCCCTCGGCAAAGCCAGGGGGCCCCCCCTCCGCTACGGGGTCACGAGGACGGCCATGCCGCCGCTTGACACGCCAAGCCATTCGAAGAGTATCTGCGGAGGGGCAACCCTAATCATGCGCCGGCCGTTCGCGTTCGCATCTTGCGATTGAAGATCATGGAGGTTCGTTTGACTTCATGGGAGCGGGGTGGTATACGTTCCGAAATCGGCGTCGGGCGCTCGGAAAGGAGATGCGCATGGCCTCGAGAAGGGATTTCCTGAAAATCGGAGGAGCGTCGGTCGTTTTCTCGGGATTCGTCCGGGACATTTTCGGCCAGACGAATCCGCCGGCCGGGGCGAAGCTCGAAAACATGCTTGCCGGCGTGAAGCCGTTGACGGAGGAAGATTACCAAGGCCGGTGGGAGAAAGCCCGCCGCCTCATGGCCCGGCACAAGATTGACGGCCTCTTTCTTTCTGGCGGGGCCAACCTCGTCTATTTCACCTCCGTTTCTTGGGGAGCGAGCGAGCGAACGTTCGGGGCCGTCATCACCGGCAAGGGAACGCCCGTCTGGGTCTGTCCGGCTTTCGAGCTCGAGCGGGCGGAGGAATCCATCCCCGCCGGCCAGGAAGTCAGGGTCTGGGAAGAGCATGAAAGCCCCTATGCCCTTATCGGAGGCATCCTGAAAGACCATGGGGCGCCGGGCGGCCGCCTCGGTCTCGCCCCCAACCTCAACGCCTTCCAGTTTTACGGGTTGAGGACGGATGTCCCCGCTCTCGAGCTCGTCGACGGGGCCGTCGTCACCGAGGGCTGCCGGGGGACGAAGAGCGCCAAGGAAGTCGGGTACCTGGAGCTGGCCAACAAGATCACCAAGCTGGCCTACGGCGAAGGGTTCAAGCAGTTCAAGGCGGGAATGACGCCGCGCGACCTCGCGGCGGCCATCTCCGCGGCCCATGCCCGGATGGGAACGACCGGCGGCGGCGGGCCCCAGTTCGGGCCGAACACCGCCTTCCCCCACGGATCCCGCACGCCCCGGACGCTCGAGGAGGGGATGATCGTCATGGTCGACGGAGGGTGCGGCGTCGAAGGCTACCGTTCGGACGTCACCCGGACGGTCGTCTTCGGCAAGCCGACGGACAAAATGGTCAGGGTCTGGGACATCGTCCGCCGGTCCCAGGAGGCCGCGTTGAAGGCCGCCCGCCCCGGAGCCGCCTGCGAGGCCGTCGACGCGGCGGCGCGAAGGGTCATCGAGGACGCGGGCTATGGGCCGGGGTATAAATACTTCGCCCACCGGCTCGGCCACGGCATAGGCCTCGAAGGGCACGAATATCCCTATTTCGTCAAGGGGAACACCCTCAAGCTCGAGCCCGGGATGACATTGTCGAACGAGCCGGGAATCTACATTTACGGCGAATTTGGCTGCCGGACCGAGGACTGCCTGGTCATCACCGAGGACGGCGCCCGCCATCTCGGAGGCCTGGAGGCCGTCTCGATCACCCAGCCTTTTCCCGCGGAATAGGGGAAACGGGGACATGATCGAAATTCCCCCGAATTTCGTTCGTGTCCCCCAAGAATGGACGGGGACATGATCGAAATTGTCTGGAATTTCGTTCGTGTCCCCCATCTTAGGAGGATATCGATGAAGCGAGTTCTCATCGGCATTGCGTTGATCGCCCTCGTCGGCGGAGCGGCCGTCCTTTTCACGGGAAGCGCTTCGGCCCAGTACACGCCCTGGCTGTACTGGACCTTGCTCCCCCAGGAGCAGATGGACCTTATCGTCGGAGAGTCGTCGGGCCAGGCGGCCCTGCGGACGATCATCGATCTCAACGGCTACAACCGGGACCGGTCCCCCGAGGAGTACACCGGGCCGTTTTGGGAAACCCAGGTCATTCTGAAATCCCTGAAGCGGTACGGCATTCCGGGGACGCTGGCGAGCCTGCCCGCGGCCGGCGAGACCTATGACATCATCCAAGGCGACCTGTGGGAAATCAAGCCCCGATTGCGGAAGCTGGCCTCGACGACCGACCTTTTCGCCATGGTGGCCACGGGAAGCGCGGCGACCGACGTCACGGCCGAGCTCGTTTGGGCCGGCCGGGGAACGCCGGCCGAGATCGAAGCGGCCAAGGTCGAAGGCAAGGTCGTCGTCACCGAGGGCTCTCTCGGCCAGGCCTACAACTATGCCTGCGGCCAGAAGGGCGCGCTCGGCGTCGTGTCCATCGCCATGTCTCGGCCCTATTTCGACCCGCTCCAGATGGGCTGGGCGAGCGTCGGCGGGCGGGGCGGGATGGGCGGCCCGGCCGGCCAGCGCGGCGGACAACCCCCGGCGGCCCAGCCGCAACCGGCGGCGGCTCAAACGCCTCCGCCCCCGCCGAAATTCGCCTTCCAGGTCCCGGTCCGGGAGGGCGATATTCTCAAGCAGAGGCTCTTGGCCAACGATAAGATCATCGTCCATGCCGTCGTCCAAGGGGCGATGCGGAAATATAACGTCGAGAATATCATCGCCGAAATCCCCGGGGCCGACCCCGACGCGGGCGGAATCATTTTTTCGGCCCATCTCTTCGAGGGGATCACCAAGAACGGCGCGAACGACAACGCCTCGGGCAGCGCCGCCATTCTCGAAGTCGCCCGGGTTCTGACGACCCTGATCCAAGACGGGCGCCTCCCGAAACCGCGGCGGACGATCCGGTTTCTCTGGGGGCCGGAAATTTCGGGGACCGGCCAGTGGGTCAAGGCCAACGCGGCGATCATGAACCGGACATTCTGCAACATCAACATGGACATGGTCGGCGAATGGCTGAGCAAAAACCAGGCCTTCTTCTGCCTGATGAGGACGACGTACGGCCATCCCCATTACATCAACGACGTCATGGAGAACGTCTACCGGTATATCGGCGAGGGGAACCGGGAGAGGATCCAGAACCGGAGCGGGGCGATGAAGGTCCCGGTCCGGATCGTCGATCCGTTCGGCGCGGACGAGCCGTTCTATTACTCGATCGAGACGCATTACGGCGCTTCCGACCATGAGGTCTTCAACGATTGGGGCGTCGGAGTGCCGGGGATCATGATGATCGCCTGGCCGGACCGCTGGTACCACACGACCGAAGACCTTCCCGATAAATCCGACGCGACCCAGCTCAGGCGGGTCGCGGCGATCGGCGCGGCGGGCGCCTACGCCATTGCCAGCGCCGACGACGGGATGGCGGTCCGGTTGGGCGGCGAAATCGCCTCGAACGCCGCCCGCCGGCTCGGCCATCAGCTCGTCGTCGGGCTCGAGGCCCTGAACGGAGCGAAGGCGGACGGCCTGGCCGAGGCTTATCGTTACGGCCGGGCGGTCGTCGAAGCGGCGGTCATCAACGAAAAGGAAACCCTCGACTCCGTCCTCCAGCTCGCCGCCGACAAAGCTTCCGTCGGGGCTTACCTCGCCCAGATGAAAAAGGGCGTCGACGCCCTCGGAGCGGCCCATCTCGCCACTCTCCAGGCCCACATGGAAGCCGCGGCCAAGAAGCTCGGCCAGAAGCCGGTCGTCCTCGTCCTCTCCGACGTCGAAAAGAAAGCGATGAAGGTCGTCCCGAGGGCGACGGCCAAGGTCAGGGAGGGCGGATATCAGGGCTACCGGAATCTCCTCAACGCCGTTCCCGCGGAGGAGCGGGCGAAATATCCCTACGCCAGCGAAGTCTCGGACACCAACGAGCTCCAGCGGCTCTGCAACGGCAAACACAATGTTCTCGAGCTCAAGGCCCTCCTCGACGCCCAGTCGACGCGGCGGTCCACGGTCCAGGGGATCATGAACTATCTCCAGATTCTGAAGCTCGCCGGCCTCGTCGAATTCTAGGAGAGAAGATGGGGGACACATTAAAGTGTCCCCCTTCTGAGATCGGATGGGAGAGATGAAACCGACGATCGAGTGGGCGAACGGGAAGGTCGTCATGATCGACCAGCGGCGGCTTCCGCTCGAGGAGGCGTACGTCGAGTGCGGGACCGTCGAGGAGGTCGCCCGGGCCATCGAGACGATGGTCATCCGCGGAGCTCCGGCGATCGGCATCGCCGCGGCCATGGGCGTCGCTCTGGGCGTATTGAACCTCAAGCCCAGCGCCGACCTGACGATTGAATACTCGAAAATCGCCAAACGCCTCGAGCGCACCCGGCCGACCGCCCGCAACCTCTTCTGGGCCCTCGAACGGATGGACCGCGTTTTCCGGATGAGCCGGCCTCTCC